>Ga0302321_100002218_pt1 | contig 16711 bp, 19 predicted proteins | sample Fen_T0_1_FD_202505 | JGI IMG/M metagenome (GOLD analysis project Ga0302321, IMG submission 202505) | Peat permafrost microbial communities from Stordalen Mire near Abisko, Sweden - Fen_T0_1 | ecosystem: Environmental > Terrestrial > Soil > Wetlands > Permafrost | place: Sweden: Abisko...
CCGGAGAGTGCCGCCGAGCGCCTCTTCGGCCCCGCCGAACCGGGCCACTACCTGGGCTGACCGACTCCACGACGACCACTTCCGGCGAGACCGCCGAGACCCCCCCCACCGCCGTCGACGGCCCGCTGTCGACGGCGGTGGTCGTGACGGCGGTCCCGGCCCCCGTGCCGGACGCCGTGGGACGATGACCGGGTGTCGGTGCCCGAGGCGTCCAGCCCTGCCGTGCGGGTGGGCAACGTGCCCGACCGGCAGCTCGCGGGCATCGCCGACCTGGGCATCCTGCCCCGCGAGCTCACGCCGGACCTGCTGGCCCGCCGGGACGCCGTCACCGACCTCGGCACCGCCCTGCGGGAGCTGGTCGCTGCCGCGGTCGCCACGGAGGTGCCGCTCGACGTGCTGCACCGGGCGACGGACGACGTCCGCCGGGTGACGGCCGCGCTGGCCGCCGCGCAGCGACCGCTCGACGTCCCGTCGTCCGTCGACGACCTGCGGCGCGGCCAGCGGTTCTTCAACCCCGTCGTCGGGCCGGGCAACCCGGTGGCGCCCCCGATGCGGGTGGAGCTGGTGGACGGCGCCGCCGTCGGCACCTGCACGCTGGGCCCGGCCTACGAGGGGCCCTTCACCTTCGCCCACGGCGGCGTCAGCGCCCTGCTGCTCGACCAGATCATGGGGTACGCGACGGCGGCGGCCGGGCATCCCGGGGTGACCGGGCGGCTGCAGGTCCGGTACCGGTCACCGGTACCCCTCGGCGCACCGCTGCGGCTGCACGCGGCCGTCGTCGACGTGCTGGGCGCCCGGGTCGCGGTCCGCGGGACGGTCAGCCTGGCCGCCGCCCCGGACGACGTCCTCGTCGAGGCGGAGGGCCGGTTCATGACCCTCAACCGGGCGCAGGCCGTGCGCCTGTTCGGCGACCGGCCGCGCCGTCACGGCTCGACGGCCGGGACCGCCCCCGAAGGTTCCGAGGACGCGGCCGGCACCGACGCGGGCAGCGCGGCCCGCGAGTCGTAGCGCCGCAGCGACGGCGAGAGCAGCGCGAACACGACCAGCGCCGCGCACGCGAGACCGCCGCCCACCCACGCCGTCTGGAGGCCGACGACGCTCGCGGTGGCCCCGGCGCGCAGGTCGGCCAGGCGCGGCCCGCCGGTCACGACGACGATGAACACGCCCTGCATCCGCCCGCGCATCTCGTCCGGCGCGTAGGTCTGCAGGATCGTCTGCCGGTACACGGCCGAGACCAGGTCGGCCGCCCCGGCGACCCCGAGCAGGGCCACGGTCGCCCAGAGTTGGTGGGTGGCCCCGGAGGCCGCGACCGCCAGTCCCCACCCGACGACGGCGATCACCAGTGCGACGCCCTGGCGCCGCACCCGGCCGATCCACCCCGACGTCAGCCCCGCCACGACCGAGCCGATCGCGATGGAGGAGTAGAGCCAGCCGACCGCGGCCCCGCCGCCGAACCGGGCCGCCGCCTCGGGGAACAGCGCCTTCGGCATGGCGAGCACCATCGCGACGATGTCGACGGCGAACGACAGCAGCAGCACCGGCCGGGTCGCGATGAACGCGAGCCCGGCCAGCACCGAGCGCAGGCCCGGCGTCCCCGCCCGTTCCATCGGCGGCAGCGGCGGCAGGCGCAGGGCGGCGTACAGCGTGACGGTGAACAGGACGGCGTCCAGGGCGTAGGCCGCCGCGAAGGACCAGGTGCTGACGATGGACGCCGCCAGCAGCGGGCCGATCACGGCCCCCGTCGTCGAGGTGGTGAAGTTCAGGGTGTTCGCGGACGGCACCGACTCCAGCGGGACGATGCGCGGGATCACCGCCCCCCACGTCGACGACGCCACGGCGAACGCGCCCGCCTGCACCGCCACGAGTGACAGCAGCACCGGCAGGCTCTCCCAGCCCAGCAGCGCGTGCACGAGCAGCCCGAGCGTGCAGAACCACTCCAGCGTCGAGGCGATGATCGCGAGCCGGCGGCGGTCGACGGCGTCCGCGATCGCCCCGCCCCACAGGCCGAAGACGACGATCGGCACCAGGCCCACCGCGCCGAGGACGCCGACCCAGAACGACGAGCGGGTGATGGCGTAGACCTGCACCGGCACCGCGACGGCCGTCAGCTGGACGCCGATGACGCTGACGGCCTGACCGGTCCAGATCCGCCGGAAAGTGGAGTGCTGCAGCGGTTCGAGGTCGATCGCGGCGCGCCGGAACAGGCGGATGAGCGGGCTCAGGGGGGCTCCCGGGGTCGGTGCGGATCCGGGGTCCATGATGCGGGGCGGTCGTGCCGTCCGCGCGCGGCGGGGGGTGCCGGCGGGCGGGACGTCGCGGTGGGCCGGGATCCCGGCGTCATGATCGGGCGTTGGACACGGTGACGAACCCCCACGATTCGCCGAGGAGACACCGTGCCCGGACTGTTCGACCGCGTCGCCCGACTCGCCCGCTCCCCCAAGGGGCAACAGGTGATCTCGCAGGCGACCGCCAAGGCCCAGCAGCTCGCGCAGGACCCCAAGAACCGGGCGCGCGTCCAGCGCCTGCGCGACGAGGTGACCCGGCGGATCAACCCCGGGGACGCCGCCAAGCAACCGCCGGCCGCGCCCGCCGGCCCTCCGACCACCGGCCCGGCCACCGGCCCGGCCACCGGCCCGGCCACCGGCCCGGCCACCGGCCCGGCCACGGGGACGCCGTCCGCCGGCCCCACGCCGTCCGCCGCGCCCGGCGGTCAGTCCCCGACGGAACCCCGCCCGCCGGCGGGTGCCTGAGCCGGCGCGTACTCGGACGACGGCTCGGTCGCGTACCGGGCCATCACCTCCGCCACGGCGGCGTCGGTGGGCGGGGCGCCCTGCGCGAGCAGCCCGCCGAGGTCGCTGAAGTAGGTCACGTAGAGGTCCGGCGTGAAGGTGTTGAGGAGCACCGTGACGCCGTCGCTCGGGTTGGCGAAGGTGTGCGGCGCCCCCGGCGGGACCATGACGAGGGTGCCCGGCCCGACGTCGTGGCTCTGCGTGCCGACGGTGAACCGCGCGGTCCCCGAGACGACGTAGAAGCCCTCGTCGTGCTGCGCGTGCCGGTGCTGCGGCGGCCCGTCGGTGTGCGGGGCCAGGGTGATCTCGCCGATGCCCAGCCGGTGCCCGGTCGTCGAGCCGTCCTCGAGGATGCGCATCCGGACGGGCCCGTCGACCGGGCGGTCGCCGTCGTCCGGTCCGACGATCGAGACCAGCACCGGCGCCGGGGCCTCCGGCGTGGCGACGGTCGTCGTCAGCTCGTCGTGCAGCACGTCGAGGAGGAGCTGCGGGCTCTCGAGCTGCGGCACGTGGCCGGTGTCCTTCAGCAGGGTGAACCGCGCACCGGGCACGGCGGCGGCGATGGCCTGCCCGACCTCGGGGTCGACGATCCGGTCGCTGTCGCCCCAGACCGCCAGCGTCGGCACGGTGACGGCGGCCAGCCGGTCCAGGAGTGTCGGGTCGGTCATGGCGGTGCCGCCGTAGGCCGCGAGCGCGGCCCGGTTGCCGCCCATGACGGTGCGCTGCGCGTCGCTCATGGTGGTGGGGTCGATCCGGAACGGGTCCGGGTCGTGGTAGCTCAGCTCGGCCACCTGGTCGAGGGTGAGGCTGAAGAAGTCCACGACGGGATGGCCGGCCACCCGCGGCCCGACGGCGTCCACCAGCACGAGCTGCCCCAGGCGCGCCGTCGCGGTGAGCGCCATCTCGGCGGCGACCCAGCCGCCGACCGAGTTCCCGACGACGACGACGTCGGCCAGGTCGAGCGCATCGAGCACCGCGACGTGGACGGCGGCGAGCGCAGGGATGCCGGCGAGCGCCTCCGGCCGGGGCGTCCCGGCGAAGCCCGGGTGCACCGGGGTGATCACCCGCACCCCCTCGGCGGCGGCGAGCCGGTCGGCGAAGGCGCTGACCGACTGCGGCCCGGCGCCGCCGTGCAGCAGCAGCACGGGCCGGCCGTGACCGCGCTCGGTGACGGTCACGGGGAGGGCACCGACGCCGTCCACGGTGACGGTGACCGTAGTGGTCGTCGGGCCGGTGGTCGTCGGGAGGGCGGTGTTCGGAGCAGTCATGCGGCGAGGGCTCGCTTTCGAGTGACGGGGCTGTGCCTGAACAGTTCGTGAGAGTAGGCTCTCATCATGAGGCTAGGCATCTCGGTCGCTTTCGTGCAAGTGAACTCTCACGAAACCGGCCGCTCGTGACCACGTCGGTCGCCGGCGGCCGGTCCCGGCAGAAGGAGCGCACGCGCGAGGCGATCCTGGACGCCACCCGTGGCCTGGTGGAGGGCGGCGGGGAGGTCACGTGGCCGCTGGTCGCGGCGGCGGCGCGGGTGTCCGAGGCGACGGCGTACCGGTACTTCCCGGACCTGGTGACGCTCCTGCGGGAGGCCGTCGACGCGGACTGGGCCGCTCCGGACGAGGTGATGCGCCCGCTGGCCGGCGTCGAGGACCCGGTCCGCCGCGTCGGGCACGCCGCCGAGTTCCTGCTGCGCGGCGTCCTGGCCCGGCAGCGGGCCGTCCGCGTGATCCTGGCGGCGGCGATCACCCGCCCGGAGGCCGGGGCGAAGCGGCCGGGCCTACGGTTCGGCCTCATCGACGCGGCGCTCGACCCGGTGGCGGGCGCGTGGGCGGCGTCGGACCCTGCGGCGTACGGGCAGCTCAAGCGCGGTCTCGCCGTCGTCGTCAGCGCGGAGGCCCTGTTCGTCCTCACGGATCTCGTCGGTCTCGGGCCGGAGGAGGCCGTCGCCAGCGGGGTCGCGACCGCGCGCACCCTCACGGCGGCCGCCCTCGGGCTCCCCGGCTGACGCCTGCTCAGCGGGCGTCGTCCACGTGGTCCACGTGGTCCGCGTCGTCCGCCTGGCTCGCGGTCGGGGCCGGGCGCAGGCGGCGTGGCCGGCCCGTCCGGTGCCCGGCGTCGACGGACCGGACGCCGGCCAGCTCGGCGGCGATCCCTTCCTGCCGCTCCCAGGAGCCGTAGACCCCGCCGCGGGTCGTGAGGACGGCGAGCGCCCGGCGGGCCTCGTCCGGCAGCCGGCCCGGCGGCTCGTTGCGCCACGGGGTGCCGGGGAGCGGCATGAAGGTGTGTGCGTGGATCCGGGCGCCGAGGTCGGCCAGCCGCGTGGTCATCGCGACCGTCTCCAGCGCCTGCCGCGTCCCCTCGCCGGGCATGCCGAAGATGACGTCGACGTTCGGGCGGAACCCCTCGGCGACGGCGAGCCGCACGGCGTCCTCGATGACCCCTGCGCCGTGGCCGCGTCCGCTGCCGGCGAGCACCTCGTCGGAGCCCGACTGCGCACCGATGATCACGTCCCGGTTGGCGACGTACTTCCTCAGCAGGCGCAACGCCTCCACCGACACGTGCTCGGGGCGCAGCTCGCTGGGGAAGCTCCCGAAGAAGACGCGCCCGCCGGGTCCGAGCTCCTCGTGGCAGGCGGCGAGCAGCTCCTCGACCGCGTCGAGCGCCGGGCTCTCGTCCGGCGAGCCGTACGACAGCGACGTCGGCGTGATGAAGCGGACGTCACGCAGCCCGCGCCCGCGCATGACGCGCACCTGCTCGCGCACCGACGCCACGCTGCGGTGCCGGAACCGCGCCGAGAACATGAACGGGGTCTGGCAGAACTTGCACGCGTAGATGCAGCCGCGGGTGATCTCGATGGGGCTGGTGAGGTTCCTGGTGTGCGGGAAGGCGGGGTAGTGGTCGAGGTCGCGGCGTTCGGCGCGCGGCCCTTTGACGAGTGTCCCGTCGCCGTCGAGGTGCGCGGTGCCGGGCAGGCCCCGCCAGTCGGTGCCGGTGGCGACGGCCTCGACGAACGTGGTGAAGGTGCGCTCGCCCTCGCCGATCGCGACGGCGTCCCAGCCGGCGCGCAGGGTGACCAGCGGTTCGGCGGTGGCGTGGACGCCGCCGGCCAGGTGGACGACGCCGTCGCCGGGCGTCGTCGTCCGGACCTCGGCGAGCTCCTGCTCGGCCGCTCCGGCGTCGGGGGAGTAGAACGACCAGACGGTGAGCACCCGTCGTCCGGCCTCGACGCCCTCGCGGACCCGCTCGCGGACCTCCTCGACCGACCGGGCCAGGTGCAGTTCGTAGGAGACGGACGGCGGCTCGACCTCCAGCGCCGCGATGAGCGCGTGCACCCCGTAGGTCTGCCCCTTGCGGTAGCGGACGACGAGGTCGAGGGCGTGGCCGGGCACCGGCCCAGGGTATGTGTCCGCCGCAGCCTCGGCCGCCCGCCTGGGTGCCTCGACGGCTCCGGCGTCGTTGACGTTCTGTGCTCAGCCAGTCGATGCGCTGCCGCAGTACGGGGCGCCGCCGGTCGCGGTGGCACCGTCGTACGGAGCCCCTGCCGAGGGCCACCGCGACGACCCTGCGCCGGATCGGGGATGGAGGACCACCTCGTGGCACGAGCCCGGGACACCCTGATGACCAGGCGGTGAGCGCCCGACGTCCAGTGCCGCGATCAGCGCGTCCACCCCGTAGGTCTGCCCCGTCCGGTGGCGGAGGACGAGATCCAGCGCATGGCCGGGCGCCGGCCCGTTGTGCGGAGCCGGCTCGGATCGGGGCTGCTCACCACGCTCCGCGCTGGCCTGATGGTCTCGGTCCGTGATCGAAGTCAGGAGGTGCGTCATGACCGCAGACATGGTTGCGCCGGCGTGGATGCACGAGCCGGTCTCCGCGGAACAGTACGAGTCGTGGACCGAGGAGCAGTGCGCGGGCATCGAGATCGTGGACGGGATGGTCGTCGTGAGTGCCAGCGCTTCCAAGCGGCGCAACCGACTGGCCCGGGTGATCGCCAATGCCTTGGACGCCGCCGGAGGCGCCCGATGGAACGCCGACACCGACTTCGACGTCCGGCTGCAGGACGTCCCCTTGGACAACCTCCGGCCGGACGTCACCGTCCACCGGGCCGACACCCTCGATCTCCTACCGACCAGGCCGGAGCACGCCCTTCTCGTGGTCGAGGTGGTCTTGCCCGGATCTGAGACCACGGACCGGATCGTGAAGGCCGACCAGTACGCCCGGGCCGGGATCGCGTTCTACTGGCGGGTCGAGCAGGCGGCAACCGGCGTACCGCTCGTCCACACGTACGTCCTGGATCCTGCCTCCGGCAGCTACCGGGAGAGTGACCTGTTCACCGGCGCGGTGAAGATCACGGCGCCGTTCCCGGTGGACCTCGATCTCGGCGGACTGTGACTCCCTCCCGCGTCCCCGGTCCCGTCAGTCGGCGGAGGGGCGCAGCAGATGGCGGACGGGCTCGTCCGACCAGAGCTGCACCTCGACGTAGCTGGTCAGCGGCTGTCGCTGGTGACCGTCGTAGCTGTGCGGCGGGTCGTCGCCGGGCAGGCCGTACCGGGCGACGAGGTCGGGCAGGTCGTCGAGCCGGTAGACCTTCTGCCGGTGGGCCGGGGGTGGCGCCGGGACGCCCAGGGGTTCGCCGAGGGCGAGGGCGCTGATGCTGTCCACCCAGGTGATGCTGGTGACCTCGACAGGCAGCGCAGTGAGCGGCAACGTCACCGCCGCGACGTCGGAGTAGAGGTTGGCGAACCAGGCGCTCGACCCGAGGACGAAGTAGTGCGGTGCGGTCCGTTCGGGTCGTCCTCCCGCCTGCACGAACAGCTCCCGCAGGGCGGCCTCGGTCCCGGTGCGCAGGGCCAGGTAGCGGGAACCGAAGCGCCGGTGCGAGGCGGCGTGCTCGTCCGGTGCGGACAGGCGCCGCAGCAGTTCCGGGCGTGCGGTCTCCGGCACGTCGCCCAGGTTGAGGAACGGCGGTCTCGCCGCCCGGTGGTAGTGCCTCACCCGGTCCGGAACGCGGCTCACCCGGCGAGTGTCCCCGCTGCGTGGCTAGGCTGGCGCTATGTTCGTGCAACGGGTGGAGCTCGCCGTGGCCGAGGGCCACGAGACGGCGTTCGAGACGGCGTTGTGCGAGGCCCGGCAACGCGTGTTCATGTCGCGCGGCTTCCGTGGCTTCACCGTCGCCCAGGGCGTGGAACACCCGTCCACGTACCTGGTGCAGGTCCTCTGGGAGACCGGTGACGAGCTCGCGGACGTCGTCGAGTCCGGGCGCTTCGAACGCTGCTGGGCTCCGGTCGAACCGTTCCTCGCCCGGCCGCTCCGCGTCGACCACTTCGTCGAGCGCCCCGGGCTCGCCCTGAACGGCCCTGGCGTCATCACGGATCTGGCCTGGCTCTCCGAATGACCCCGGCCCCGGCCCCGGCCCCGGCCCCGGCCCCGGCCCCGGCCCCGGCCCCGGCCCCGGCCCCGGCCCCGGCCCCGGCCCCGGCCCCGGCCCCGGCCCCGGCCCCGGCCCCGGCCCCGGCCCCGGCTCGGGCACTGGCTCGGGCACTGGCACTGGCGCATGATCGGTGAAGGTCGGTGACGGCCCGGGCAGCGGCGACCTCCCCATCAGGCCGGCTCGGGCGGCGGCCAGTGCCGCGCGGGTCGCCTGGTCCGCCGTGCCGTCGTCCACGGGTTCTCCCGTCAGCAGCAGCCGCAGGTAGATCGGTGCGATGACCGCCTGCGCCAGTTCGCGGCCGTCGACGTCGGCGGGCAACTGACCGACGGCGACGGCGGCGGCCACCCGGGGCCCAGCGAGCGCCAGCCGGGCGGCGAGGAACTGCGCCTTGGCCTGCGCGATCTGCGGCAGGCGGGCGGCGTCCGAGGTGAGGACGGCGAGCAACGCCCGCCCGGTGGCGCTGGTGAGGAGGGCGACGAGAGCGCGCGCGTACGCGGTGAGGTCGGCGTCGACGTCCCCGGTGTCGGGCAGGGGCACCGTGGCGGCGGCCAGGTCGCTGACGGCGTCGACGACGAGCGCCTCCCGGTCGGCCCAGCGGCGGTACACCGTGGTCTTGTGGACGCCGGACCGGCGGGCGACCCGCTCCACCGTGAGGGCCGCGTACCCGCTCTCGGTGAGCTCTGCCAGCGTCGCGGTGAGGACGGCCGCCCGGACCTTGGCCCCTCGCCCGACCACGGGCTTCACGGACCGGATCGCAACTTCGTGTTGCTTTGGCGGGTCGGAGGCGGGCACCATGACAGTCTAACGCGACTCGAAGTTGCGATCGGAGCGAACGGGGGCTGTCGTGACCTGGCACCGGATTCGCACCGTCTGCCGGCGGTTGACCGTCGAGCTGGCCGTCGTCGTCCTGCTGGCCGGCCTGCCGGTCGACGTCCCGCGGGGCACCTCGGCCGGCTCGGCCTGGAGCTTCCTGCTGCGTCACCCCTCGCTGCTGGCCCACGCCGTCCTCGGGGCGGTGATCCTCCTCGAGGCGTTGGCGTTCGCGGTGTGCGCCGTCCGGCCCGGCCGGGACCGGGGCGCCGGCGTCCCGGCCCCCGCAGCCGCCCCCGCAGCCGCCCCCGCAGCCGCCCCCGCAGCCGCCCCCGCAGCCGCCCCCGCAGCCGCCCCCGCAGCCGCCCCCGCAGCCGCCCCCGCAGCCGCCCCCGCAGCCGCCCCCGCAGCCGTCCTGGCAGCCGTCCTGGCCCTGCTGGGCGCCGGCTGCGTCGCGGTGTCGGTGGCCTCGGGAGTGCAGTACGTCGGCGGCGGCCAGCGCGAGTCGTCCCTCACCTGGATGACGGCGGGCTGGCTCGGCGCGCTCACCGGCTACGTCGTCGGCTGGGTGGTCGGCCACCGGGCCGAGCACCGATCACAGACGGTCCAGGCTCGCTAGGGTGACGCCGTGTCCGTCGACGTCCGGGAGCTCGTGGCCGGTGACCTCGCCGCGTGGCGTCCCCTCTGGGACGGGTACAACGCCTTCTACGGCCGCTCCGGCGACACCGCCCTCCCCGAGGAGGTGACGCGGACGACGTGGCGACGCCTCCTCAACCCCGACGAGCCGGTGCACGGCCTGGCCGCCCGGATCGACGACCGGCTGGTCGGCATCGCCCACCACCTCTTCCACCGCTCCACGACCGCCGTCGGCCCGGTCTGCTACCTCCAGGACCTCTTCACCGCCGAGGTGGCACGGGGGCGCGGCGTCGGCCGCGCCCTGATCGAGGCGACCGCCGTCCGGGCCGAGGCGGGCGGGGCGGCCCGGCTCTACTGGCAGACCCACGAGACCAACACCACCGCCCGCCGGCTGTACGACCAGGTGGCCGTGCGGTCCGGGTTCATCGTGTACCGGCGGCCCTGACCCGGCGTCGCGAACGGTGGAGTGGTCGGGCCGCAGCCGCCCCTTACGGTGAGGCGATGACCCGAAGCGCGCTGCTCGTCGTCCTGGCGGGCCGGCCCGGTACCGGCAAGACCACGCTGGGCCGGCTGCTCGCCGAGCGGCTGCCGGCCACGTACCTGCGGATCGACGCCGTCGAGACGGTCGTCATCCGGTACGGGCTCGCCCGGCCGCCGGTGGGGCCCGTCGGCTACGGGGTGGCCCACGAGATCGCCCGGGGCAACCTGGAGCTGGGCGGCTCCGTCGTGGTGGACGCGGTCAATGCCGTCCCCGAGGCGAGGGCGGGCTGGCGCCACCTGTCCGACGTGGCCGAGCCGGTCTTCCTGGAGACCGTCCTGCCCGACGAGCAGGAGCACCGGCGGCGGGTCGAACGGCGCCGGCCCGACCTGCCCGACCAGATCGTGCCCGGCTGGGCGGAGGTCGCGGCGCGCGAGTACGTGCCGTGGGACGAGGCGCGCGACGGCCCCCGGCACGTCGTCGACATGACGCGTACCGGGACCGGGTTGGCCACCGCGCTCGCCCACCTGGGCTCTGTCGCCGCCCGGTGACCCGCCGTCATCACGTGCGGCTGACGCCGTGCGGTCAGAGTGCGCGCATCCGGTTGCCCCGGGGCTTGTGCTCGACCTCCGCCCGGCCGAGGTGCTCCAGCAGTGGGGGGAGGTAGACGCCGAACCGGCCCCGCAGGCCCTTCTTCAGGCCGTACCAACCGCCGACCGGGTTGTCCGTCGAGCGCCCCCACGCCTCGACCGTGTCGGGCTTGGCGGGCTTCTGCTCGTCCGCGCCGCCCAGCTCCAGCCAGTCACCGTGGGCGGTGAGCATCGCGTGCAGGTCGTCGACGCAGCGCCGGTCGTAGTGCAGCACCGTCGTGCCGACCGTCACCACGACGACGTCCACGTCCTTCACGGTGGCGTAGTGCGCGGTGTACTGCGACGTCAGCGGGGGCGTGCGCAGTACCCAGGGGTCCTCGGGTGTCCCAGCGGGCACGGGTGGGTCTCCTCTCGGGCGGATCTCGGCTCAGGGGTCGACCGGACGATCTCACCGCGCCGGTCGGTCGCTCACGGTGACACACCGAACCTGACATCTTCTGTCAGGGACGGGATACCGTTCATGCGTGCGCGCGGGCCGGCTCCTGACGATCCTGTCGATCCTGCAGCGCGAGGGCCGGACGACGGCCCGCGACCTCGCCGCCCGGCTGGAGGTCACCCCGCGCACCGTCCTGCGCGACGTCGAGGCCCTGAGCGAGGCGGGCGTCCCGGTGTTCACGGTGCAGGGGACGGGCGGCGGGATCGAGCTGCTGGACGGCTTCGGCGTCCGGCTGGCGGGCCTGCCCGCCGAGGCGGCCGACGGGCTCCTGCTCCTCGGCGCCCCGGACGTCGCGACCGCCCTCGGCCGGGTCCCGCGCGTCGCGGCGGCGCGGCACGCCGTCCTGGCCGCCCTGCCGCCCGCGCTCGTGCCGCGGGCCACCGCGGTCGAGCGCTGGTTCCTGCGGGACGCCGCGCCCGAGCCCGGTCCGGACGATCCGGACGCCGTCCCCCAGGCCGTGACGCGGGCCCTCGCCGACGCGCTGGCGGCGGGGTGCCGGGCCCTGCTGCGCACCCGGGACGGCGACGAGCCGGTCGCCCCGCTCGGGCTCGTGCTGTCCGGTCGCGACTGGTACCTGGTGCACCTCGCCGAGGCCGGCCGGATGGCCGGCCAGGTGGCAGGCCAGATGGCCGGCCGGGTGGCGGCCCCGGCGGCCCGGCCGCTGAAGGGCGTGGTGGAGGCCGTCGTCGTCCAGCGCCCGGTCGAGCGGCCCGCCGACTTCGACCTCGCCGCGACCTGGCGGCAGCTGTGCCGGACGATCAGCGGGGCCGGGCACACCCGGCGGGGTCCTGGCGTTCACCAGGAGGAGGGTGCCGGCACGGCACCCCGGGTCGAGCAGGGGAGAACGTCGTGAGCACTCCGGTCGAGGGCGGTCGGGGGCTGCGCGTGACCCTGTTCGGGTTCCCGGTGCACGTGGATCTCTCCTTCATACTGATCATGGGCCTGATCGGCTACCTGGGGCGGGCCCGGCTGAGCCTTCTCCCGCTCTGGATCGTGGTCGCCACCGTCGCGATCCTCGTCCACGAGCTGGGTCACGCCGTCGTCGCCCGGACGACGGGTGCCCGGCCGGCCATCACGCTCACCGGTTTCGGGGGCCTCACCACCTACGTGCCGCCCAAGCCGCTCACCCGCGCCCGGTCGTTCACGATCGCCGTCGCCGGGCCGCTCGTCGGGCTGGCGGTCGCCGCCGTCGTCTGGGTGGTCCAGCAGCAGATCGGGCCCACCCTCGACTACGACGGCTGGCCCGCCGCCCTGCTGGACTTCGCGTTCTTCACGACCTTCTGGTGGAGCATCCTCAACCTGCTCCCGCTGGTCCCCCTGGACGGCGGCCAGGCGATGCGCGAACTGCTGCCCGGCGACCCCGCCCAGCGGGTGCGCCGCGCCGCGATCGTGTCGCTTGTGGTGCTGGTGCCGCTGCTCGTGCTCACGGTGCTGGCCAACTGGGCCTGGGCGGGGCTCTTCCTGCTGATCTTCGGCCTCAACAACGTGCAGACCCTCCGGGCGACGTCCCCCTCCGCCGGGCGGGCCGCCGAGCAGCAGGCGGCAGCGCAGCGGGCCGCCCAGCAGGTGGCAGCACAGGCAGCTCTCGACGGCGACCCGGAGGGACTGCGGCAGCGGGCCGTCGTGGACCTTCTCTGGCAGGGTTCGCCGGCGCAGGCCCGCCAGTTGCTGGAGTCCTTCCCGGCCGGGACGCGCACCGATCTCGCCGTCCACGGCGCCGTGCTCGCCACCACGGGCGACCCGGCGCAGGGGCTCGCGCTGCTGCAGCAGGAGGTGGGCCGCCGTCCGGGGGACGTGAACGCGGTGGCCCTGCTCGTGCTCACCCACGTCCTGCGGCGCGACTGGTCCGCGCTCGAGGCCGTCCTCGCCGGACCGCTCGCCCCCCAGGTCCCGCTGGCCCTGGTGGAGCGCGCGCTGCACGAGGCCACGGCCGCCGGGCGCGTCGACGTCGCGGACCGCATCGCCGCCCTGCCCCGCCCGAGCTGAGTCGAGGGGAGCGTCGAACCTGGGCCGGCTCAGCCCATCGGCAGGGGCGCCATGGCCGCGGCCCCCGCGGGCAGGCTCCCCGGACCGGCGACGAGGCAGCGGTCGCGGCCGTCGCGCTTGGCGGTCAGCAGGGCGGCGTCCGCGAGGGCGAGCTGGCCGGCGAGGTCGCGCGCCATCGTCGAGTCCGAGACCCCGATGCTCACCGTGAACGGCGGCCCGCTCCCGATCACCGCGACGGCGAGCGCCATCCGCAGCCGGTCGGCGACCTCGGCCGCCCCCTGCGCGTCGACGTCCGGCACGACGACGGCGAACTCCTCGCCCCCGAAGCGGCAGGGCAGGTCCTCCTCGCGCAGCGCCGACCGCAGCGTGTCCGCGAACAGGCGCAGCGCGCGATCGCCGGCCGCGTGCCCGTACGTGTCGTTGACGGCCTTGAACCGGTCGAGGTCCGCGAGCAGCAGGCCGTAGCCGGTCCCCTTCGCCGTGAGCTTGTGCACGGCGTCCTCGAAGGCGCGCCGGTTGGGCAGCCCGGTCAGGCTGTCGACGGCCGCCTGCCGCTGGATCTTGTCGAAGGCCCGCAGGTTGCCCAGGCGGGCGCCTGTCTGCTCGGTGAGGGCCTTGAGCTGATACATCGTGTCGTCGTTCGGCAGTTCACCCGGTTCGGCGGCCGAGTGGAGCACGCCGAGGACCCGCCCCATGAAGCTGATCGGGATGCAGGCCCCGGAGCGGTCGCCGTCCGGGCGCCCGCGCAGGTGCGGGCAGGCGTCCAGCTCGGTGCTCGTCGCGAACTCCGCGACCCGGCCGCCGCGCACCGCCGGGCACGACCAGGGCGTGCTCACCTGGCAGCCGGGGGCCGGCGCCTCCGGGTTGGAGGCGAAGGTGTGCAGGTGGGCCTCGCTGGAGTCCGCGATGAGGATCTCGGTCGACCGGTTCGGCGCGACCTGGGCGAGCGCCCGCCCGACCGTCTCGGCCAGGCCCTCGTCGTCGTCGACCTGGGCGAGCGCCCGGTCGAGCCGGGCGCGGAAGGCCTGCCGGAGCGCGTCGGACTCGCGCTCGGCGAAGGCCTGCTGGAGGGTGTCGCTCGTCTCGTCCAGGACGTGGGCCAGCTGACCGACCTCGTCGGTGCCCGCGCGTCCGCTGCGGGCTGACAGGTCCCCGGCGGCGACGGCCTGGGCGGTCCGGGCCAGCCGGCGCAGCGCGCTGAGCAGGCGGTACCGGATGAGCCAGGAGATCCCGAACAGCAGCAGCGCGCACCCCGTCGAGACCGCGCCGAGCCGTTGCATCGCCGTCGTGGTGAACGCGTCGCGCGCCGTCCCCCGCTCGGCCTCCTCGACGTGGAGGCGCACCCGGGCGGCGTCGACCCGGGCGCTCAGCGACTCCGCCATGTTCCGGAAGCGGCCGATCTCGGTGCCGGTCGGGAGGGCGCCGTTGAGCAGGCGCTGGGCGGCGTTGGCGAAGTAGTACTCGTCGGTGGCGAGCTTGACCACCTCCTCGTCCTTCTGGTTGCCGAGCCGGACGACGACGCTCTGCAGCTCCCGCAGGTCGTCCACCGGACCGGAGCCCGGGTCCATCCCGCTGTAGCGGGTGAGGACGTCGGCCCGCAGGGCCTCGTTCAGCTCGTCGACGGTGATCTCGTCGCGGGACAGCTGGTCGAGCTTCGCGTCCTGCTGGGCCCGCTGGCGCAGCTGGTCCACCGTCACGGTCGCGTACCCGCCGGCGGCCAGCGTCACCACGAAGACGAGCAGGGAGAGGGTGGTGAGCTGGGCGCCCAGGCCCATGCTGCGCCGCCCACCCCGCGCCAGTCGTCGGGACGCCATCCCACCCATGGATGTGTCATCGGCATCCGCCCGCGCCACCTGAGGATTCCGGCAGCTCCACCGGCAAGATCGACCCGGGTGGCTACCCACGGCGGGGAAAGGACCTTAGTCTATCGATGTGACCAGTTGGTGACGCATAGCGTCAGATGACGGTCCTTGCCCCCGGCGCCACCCGCGCCAACCGTGCGTCGGCGCAGCCGTTCCGTGGCCCGCGTCGAGCCTCACCCCGGCAAGGGCGTCCGCGTGGAGAGGGGCAACGATGCATCCTCGCCGAGAGCGGTCGGGCCGGTCCCGACTGACGGCGGTCCCGTCGTCCGGAGTTGCCGAGCGCCATCCGCGGCTCACCCTCAACTGGTCCGATCCCCTCGAACGCACGCGCACCAGCGTGCACGCCGTCTCCGGCATCCCGATCATGATCGTCGAGGGCGCGCTCGTCGCGGCCACCGCCAAGCCCTGCCGGGAGGCGCTGGACGCTGTCCTGCGGATGCGCCCGACCCGCATGGTCATGGACCTCGGCGGCGTCCGGGAGTCCGACCGGACGACGGTGAGCCTGCTCGAGGCCATGCGCCGGTTCGCCCACTGGCACGGCGTGGCGATGAGCCTGGCCGCCGTCCCGGGGGTCGTCTCGGTGCGCTTCGAGGGAGTGGCGCTCGACCCGCCCTTCGACGTCCACTCGTCGAGCGACCGGGCGGTGACGGCGGCCCTGACCATGCCGCGCGCACGTCGCTCGGTCACCCCGCGCGACAGCATGGGCGGGACCGCCTGACCGCACCCGACCAGGTGTTCCCGGCGGGACGCAGGTCCTGAATTGTCGTCATGATGGTCATGAGAACGTGAGGCCATGAGTTCTCTCGATCATCGGATCGCCGACGGGTCCAGCCGGGCGGGTGTCCTCAAGGTCCTGCGCGACCGGGCGGACCTGGTGCGTGTCGAGGAGCTCGCCGAGGCGGTCAACCTGTCGCTGAGCGCCGTCCGCTTCCACCTGGACCGCCTCATCGCCGACGGGCTCGTCCGGACGGCGAAGGAGCCGCGCCTGACGCCCGGGCGGCCCCGGGTCATGTACCAGGCCGTGCCGGAGGAGGCCGTGGACGACGCGGCCGCGTACCGGCGGCTCGCCTCGTTGCTCGCGGCCGAGCTCGCCTGCCACGGCGGGACGGCCGCCGCCGAATCCGCGGGCCGGGCCTGGGCCGCGGCCGTCGTGCCGGCGGGGGGCGGCGGGAGCGTCGCGGCCGGCGCGGCCCGGGTGGTGCGCGCGGGCGGTCTCCACGCCGGTTCGCTCCGGCCGCAGGGCGCACCGGCCGCCCCCGACAGCCTGGGCGACGTCCTCGCCGTCCTGGAGGACGGCGGGTTCGTGCCGAAGGTCCGGGACGACGGCTGGACGATCGAGCTGCACCGCTGCCCCTTCGGGGAGCTCATGACCAGCCAGGCCGAGATGATCTGCGCCGTCCACCAGGGCCTGGTCAGGTCCGTCCCCGAGATGGGCGGCGGCACGGACGGCGCCGTGCTGTACCCGTCGCCGACGGCCGACGCGCCGTGCGTGGTGCGGTTCCGCTCCGCCTGAGGGCCACCCGCTTTGGTGGCATCGCCCGGATGCTGACACCCTCGCTCCCGTGCCCCGTGCCATGACCCGCCTCGTCGTGCTGCTGATTGTGCTCGCCCTGCTCCTGATCGCCGCGGACCGGTTGGGCGC
>Ga0302321_100002219_pt1 | contig 16703 bp, 13 predicted proteins | sample Fen_T0_1_FD_202505 | JGI IMG/M metagenome (GOLD analysis project Ga0302321, IMG submission 202505) | Peat permafrost microbial communities from Stordalen Mire near Abisko, Sweden - Fen_T0_1 | ecosystem: Environmental > Terrestrial > Soil > Wetlands > Permafrost | place: Sweden: Abisko...
CTCGGCCGTGCGGCGGTAGCGCAGCGCCGCCACGCCCGCCGTGTCGCCGCCGGGCTCCCCCGCCGTCACGCACCGCTCCGCGGCTGCGCGGCCTCCGGTCCCACGACCGCCTCGCCGTCCGTCACCTCGGCGTCCGCGTCGGCGTCGGCGTCGGCCTCGACGTCCGGGGCGGCGTCTGCGTCGGGGGCGGCCAGGCGGTTCAGGGCGCGCCGCAGGGTGCCTTCGGCGTCCAGCCCCTGGTCGGCGGCCAGGACGACGGCGTCGAGCAGGCGCCGGGCGACCTCGCCGTCGGCGGCGGCGGCGAGCTGCTCGGCGACGGCGAGCGGGCCCGCGGACCGCTGCAGCCGGTCGAGCATCTTCTGGGCGCGGGAGAGCGACGGCAGGGACGGCGGGATCCCGTCGAAGACGCCCTCGCGACGCTTCTCGGCGGCCTTGATCTCTTCCCAGTTGCGGTGCACGTCGGCGGGACCGTCGACCTGGACGCCGCTGAAGACGTGCGGGTGGCGGCGCACCAGCTTCTCGACGATGCCGGCGGCGACGTCGTCGACGTCGAAGGGCGCGTCCTCGTCCTCGGCGGCGAGCCGGGCGTGGAAGACGACCTGCAGCAGCAGGTCGCCGAGCTCCTCCGCGAGGTGCGCGCGGTCACCGCTCTCGACCGCCTCGACGACCTCGTGCGTCTCCTCCAGGAGGTAGGGCAGCAGCGAGAGGTGGGTCTGCTCGGCGTCCCAGGGACAGCCGCCGGGCGACCGCAACCGGTCCATGACGGCGACCAGGTCGAGCAGGCGGGCCCCGGGGACGTCGTGGGAGCCGGTGATCAGCTCGACCTCCGGCGGCGGCCCGCCCATCGCCCGCTCGCCCAGCCTCGTGGCGAGCGCGTCGGTGAGGCCGGGGTCGCCGTCGGCCGATCCGAGCCAGACGACCTCGCAGTCGGGCTGCGCGCCGTCGACCAGGGCCGCGGCCCGCCCGGACGCCGGCTCGCCGGCCAGGGACCGGGCCCGCACGCCCGCGCGGGCGAGCGCCTCCGGCCAGCCGGGCGGCGGGTCGCCGAGCAGGACCGAGTCCGCCGTCACCAGCCGCTGCCACGCCTCCCAGGAGAGCAGGCCGGGCGCGACGCGGGGACTGGTGACCAGCAGGACGATCCGGCCGTCGGGTGCAGGCACGGCTACTGCTGCGCAGGCGTCGGCGTCGGCGACGGGGTCGGCAGCCAGTTGGGCTGGTCGCTCAGCATCGTGCCGCGCTGGGGGTCGAACGTGCCGTAGCGCGGGTTGACGGTGAAGCCGTCCTTCGCGAGGCGCTGGGTGATCTCGACGAGCACCTGCTGGGTGCGGCCCTGGCCGAGCTGGTCCAGGCGGCTCAGGGATGCGTTGGCCTGGATCACGACCAGCGCGGCCTGGGACGGATCGGCGACCTTGTTCGCGAACTGGGTGCGCGCGTCGTCCAGCGAGACGCCGGCACCGCTGCGGCTCGCGGCGTCCTCGATGTACGGGGCGGCGGCGAGCAGGAAGAGCACGTTGCGCTGCGGCACGGGCTGGTCGGGCCCGAAGACGGCCTGGATGTCGGCCGTGGCGGACTGCACGTCCGAGACGGAGATGCGGCGGTCGCCGACGGTCGCGGCGGATCCCGCCTCGGGGGTCCCGCAGCCGCTCAGCAGGGCGGCTGCGACGCCCGTCGCCAACACGGTGCGCAGGACGGTGCGGGTCACGGTGGTCCCTTCTCGACACGGACGGACAGACTCTAGCCTCCGGGCGCGGCCGGGACCGAACAGGGCACCGCTGCGGGTGCCCGGCGCCGTCACCGGGTGCCCGTCGCGACGGCCGCCGCGCTGGCCACGGAACCCAGCAGGACCGCCTCGATCAGGTCGGAGGCCCACCGCAGCACCTCGGCGTCCCGCAGGGGCTGGCCCGCGACCGGCTTGGTCATCGGGCGGGGCACCAGGATCGTGCGGACGGCGGGCTTGACCAGCGACCCGCGGTAGAGGCGGTTCAGCCGCAGCTGGCCCGAGTCGGGCAGCTCCACGGGCGCGAACCGGACGTGGTTGCCCTGCTGGGTCACCTCCGTCAGGCCGGCGCGGCGGGCCAGGATGCGGAAGCGGGCGACCGCGAGCAGGTTCTCGACCGGCGTCGGCGGGGCGCCGTACCGATCGGTGAGCTCCGCCCGGACCGCCGCCACCTGCTCCTCGGACGCCGCCTCGGCGATCTTGCGGTAGGCCTCCAGCCGCAGGCGCTCCCCCGGCACGTACTCGTGGGGCAGGTGCGCGTCGATCGGCAGCTCGATCTTGACCTCGGGCCGCTCCGCCTCGGTGTCGCCGCGGAACTCCGCCACGGCCTCGCCGACGAGGCGCACGTAGAGGTCGAAGCCGACGCCCGCGATGTGCCCGGACTGCTCGCCGCCGAGCAGGTTGCCCGCGCCCCGGATCTCCAGGTCCTTCATCGCGACCTGCATGCCCGAGCCGAGGTCGGTGTGTTGCGCGATCGTCGTCAGCCGGTCGTGGGCGGTCTCGGTGAGCGGCTTCTCGGGCGGGTAGAAGAAGTACGCGTACGCCCGCTCCCGGCCGCGGCCCACCCGGCCCCGCAACTGGTGGAGCTGGGACAGGCCGAGGACGTCGGCGCGCTCCAGGATGAGGGTGTTGGCGTTGGAGATGTCCAGCCCGGTCTCGACGATCGTCGTGCACACCAGGACGTCGAACTCCTTGTTCCAGAAGTCGACGATGACCTGCTCGAGCCGGTGCTCGCCCATCTTGCCGTGGGCCGTCGCGATCCTCGCCTCGGGCACCAGCTCGCGCAGCCGGGCCGCCGCCCGCTCGATGGACTCCACCCGGTTGTGGACGTAGAAGACCTGCCCCTCGCGCAGCAGCTCGCGACGGATCGCCGCGGAGATCTGCTTCTCCTCGTAGGACCCCACGAACGTGAGCACCGGGTGGCGCTCCTCGGGCGGGGTGGCGAGCGTCGACATCTCCCGGATGCCGGTGACCGCCATCTCGAGCGTGCGCGGGATGGGCGTCGCGCTCATCGCCAGGACGTCGACGTTCGTGCGGAGCTGCTTCAGCTTCTCCTTGTGCTCGACGCCGAAGCGCTGCTCCTCGTCGACGATGATCAGCCCGAGGTCCTTGAAGCGCACCTCGCCCGTCAGCAGCCGGTGGGTGCCGATGACGACGTCGACCGATCCCTCGGCGATCCCCGCCAGCGTCGCCTCGGTGTCGCGGGCGCTCTGGAACCGGGAGAGCGCCTTCACCACGACCGGGAAGTTCTGGTACCTCTCACCGAACGTCTCCATGTGCTGCTGCACCAGCAGCGTGGTGGGGACCAGGACGGCGACCTGCTTGCCGTCCTGCACGGCCTTGAACGCCGCCCGGACCGCGATCTCGGTCTTGCCGTAGCCGACGTCGCCGCAGATCAGCCGGTCCATCGGGACCGGCTTGCACATGTCGGCCTTGACCTCCTCGATGCAGGAGAGCTGGTCGGGCGTCTCCACGTACTGGAAGGCGTCCTCCAGCTCGCGCTGCCACGGCGTGTCCGGGCCGAACGCGTGGCCCGCCGACGCCATCCGCGCCGAGTACAGCCGGATCAGCTCGCCCGCGATCTCGCGCACGGCCTTGCGCGCGCGGCTCTTGGTCTTGGCCCAGTCGCCGCCACCCATCCGGTTGAGCTGCGGCGACTCGCCGCCCACGTACCGGGTGACCTGGTCGAGGGCGTCGCTCGGCACGAACAGCCGGTCGCCGGGCTGGCCCCGCTTGCTCGGCGCGTACTCGATGACGAGGTACTCGCGCGTCGCCCCACCGATCGTGCGCTGCATCATCTCGACGTAGCGCCCGACCCCGTGCTGCTCGTGCACGACGTGGTCGCCGGGCCGCAGCTGCAGCGGGTCGACGACGTTGCGCCGCTTGCTCGGCAGCCGCCGCATGTCCTTGGTGGACGAGCGCGTGCCGGAGATGTCCGTCTCGGTCAGCAGCGCCAGCCGCAACGCCTCGGCGACGAACCCGTGCTCGGCGCTCGCCGTCGTCACATGGACGACGCCGGGCTGCGGGACGCCGGGCAGGTCGGGGTCGAGGCGGGCCGGGACGTCGGCGCCGGAGAGCACCTCGACCATGCGCTTGGCGGGCCCGTGCCCCTCCGTCGTCGCGACGAGGGTCCACCCGGCCGCGACGAGGTGGCGCAGGTCGTCCAGGGCCTTGTCGGTCTCGCCGCGGTAGCCGGCGACCTCGCGGGCACCCACGGTGACGACCTCGGCGTCGTCCCCCGAGGCGACGTCGCCGACGTCGACCAGCTCCGCGTCGCGGGCGAGCGAGGTGAGCGTCCACCAGGGCAGCCGGGCCGCCCGCGCGTGCTCGCGCAGCCGGGCGATCGGCCAGTACGAGGACTCGTCGAGGTCGACGGCGGACAGGTCGACGGGCGTGGAGTTGCCCGCGGAGGCGTTCGCCCACGCGGCCTCCAGGAACTCGTTGCTCGTGGCCACCAGGTCGTGGGCGCGGGCGCGGACCTTCTCGGGATCGAGGACGACGACGAGCGTGCCGTCGGGCAGCAGGTCGAGGAGGGGTTCCAGGCCGTCGACGAGGACGGGCGCCAGGGACTCCATCCCCTCGACGGCGATCCCGGCGGCGATCTTCTCGAGCATGTCGGCGACGCCCGGCAGCTCGGTCATGAGCGCGGCGGCGCGGGCGCGCACGGCCTCGGTGAGCAGGATCTCGCGGCAGGGCGGCGCCCACAGGCCGTGGTCGGCGACCTCCAGCGAGCGCTGGTCGGCGACGGAGAACCAGCGGATCTCCTCGATCTGGTCGCCCCAGAACTCCAGGCGCAGCGGGTGGCTCTCGGTCGGCGGGAAGACGTCGAGGATGCCGCCGCGGACGGCGAACTCCCCGCGCCGCTCGACCATGTCGGTGCGGGTGTAGGCGGCCCCCGCGAGCTGCTCGACGATGTCGCCGAGGGGCCGCTCGTCGCCCACGCGCAGGCGCACCGGCCGCAGGTCGCCCAGGCCCCGCACGACCGGCTGCATGACCGCCCGCACCGGCGCGACCAGCACGGACACCGGGCCGGTCCGGGCGTCGTCCACGCTCGGGTGGGCGAGCCGGTGCAGGACGGCCAGGCGCCGCCCCACGGTGTCGGACCGGGGGCTCAGCCGCTCGTGGGGCAGCGTCTCCCAGGCGGGGAAGTCGACGACCGCCTCGGCGGGCAGGTAGCAGCGCAGGGCGGAGGCGACGTCCTCGGCCTCCCGCCCGGTCGCCGTGACGACGAGCAGCGGGCGACCGGCCCCTCGGGGCGCCGCCGCCGCGAGGGCCGCGAGGGTGACCGGGCGGGCGCCGGGCGGGACGACGACGTCCACGGAGTGGACCGACCCCGCACGCGCGGCGTCGACCGCCGCGGCCAGGCCGGGATCGGGCAGGAGTGCGTCGAGCAGGCCGGAGATGGTCATGGAACGCGCAGTCCTTCGGACGTCGGGCAGTACCGAGAGCCTACGACCGGGCACCGACAACCTTCCCGCCGACGACCCCTCCCCCGCCCACCCCGTGCCGTCAGATCGCGTACTCCGTGAAGGGCGGCTGCACCCGGTGGCTGGGGTCGAGGACCATCCCGGCGGCGACCGTCGCGTTCGTCGACTCGTCGATGAGGATGAAGCCCCCGGTGGCCCGGTTGCGCCGGTACGGGTCGGCGAACAGCGGCTGGGTGGTGCGCAGCGTCACCCGGCCGACGTCGTTCAGGCCCAGCTCGACCGCGCTCTCGTCGCGGTGCAGGGTGTTGACGTCGAGCCGGTAGTGCAGTTCCTTGATCATGACGCGGGCGGTGCGGGTGGTGTGCTTGATCGCCAGCTTCTGCCCGCGCTGGAGCGGCTTGTCGGCCATCCAGCAGACCATCGCGTCCAGGTCCTGGCGCGGTTCCGGGGCGTTGCCCGGACGGCAGATCATGTCGCCGCGGGAGATGTCGACGTCGTCGGTGAGGCGCACGGTGACGGCCATGGGCGGGAACGCCTCCACGACCGGGCCGTCGATCGTCTCGATCGCGGCGACGCGCGACGTCCGGCCGCTCGGCAGCACCATGACCGGGTCGCCGGCCCGCAGGATCCCGCTGGCCACGGTGCCGGCGTACCCGCGGTAGTCGGGGTGGTCCACGGACTGGGGGCGGATGACGTACTGCACCGGGAACCGGACGTCGATGAGGTTGCGGTCGCTGGAGACGTGGACCCGCTCCAGGTGGTGCAGCAGCGAGGGGCCCTCGTGCCAGGGCATGTTCGGCGACCGGGACACGATGCCGTCGCCGTGCAGGGCCGAGATCGGCACGACCGTCAGGTCGGTGATGTCGAGCTTGGCCGCGAACCGGGTGAACTCGTCGCTGATGGCGTCGAAGACGTCCTGGGAGTATCCGACGAGGTCCATCTTGTTGACCGCGAGCACCAGGTGCGGCACCCGCAGCAGGGTGGCGATGAACGCGTGCCGCCGGCTCTGCTCGACCAGGCCCTTGCGCGCGTCCACCAGCACGATCGCCAGGTCGGCCGTCGAGGCGCCGGTGACCATGTTCCGGGTGTATTGAATGTGCCCGGGCGTGTCGGCGATGACGAACTTGCGGCGCGGCGTCGCGAAGTACCGGTAGGCGACGTCGATGGTGATGCCCTGCTCGCGCTCGGCCCGCAGGCCGTCGGTGAGCAACGCCAGGTTCACGTAGTCGTCGCCCTTGGCGGCGCTGGCCTTCTCCACCGCCTCCAGCTGGTCGCTGAAGATGGCCTTGGAGTCGTACAGGAGCCGCCCGATCAGGGTGCTCTTGCCGTCGTCCACCGAGCCCGCGGTGGCGAACCGCAGCATGTCCGTCCGCTGCACCGGACCCGTCGGAAGACCCGCCGGGAAAACCGTCGGAACGCCCATCAGAAGTACCCCTCCCGCTTGCGGTCCTCCATGGCGGCCTCGCTGAACCGGTCGTCGCCGCGCGTGGCACCGCGCTCGGTCACCCGGGTCACCGACACCTCGTCGATCACGGCCTCCACGGTGTCCGCGTCGGACAGGACGGCGGCCGTCAGCGAGGCGTCACCCACCGTGCGGTAGCGGACCCGCGCCGTGAACACCTTCTCGCCCGCGCGCGGACGGCAGAACTCGTTGTCCGCGTAGAGCATCCCGTCCCGCTCGAACACCGCGCGGTCGTGGGCGTAGTAGATGGCCGGCAGCTCGATGCCCTCGCGGCGCACGTACTGCCAGATGTCCAGCTCGGTCCAGTTGGACAGCGGGAACACCCGGATGCTCTCGCCCGCGTGGATGCGCCCGTTGTAGAGCGACCACAGCTCGGGCCGCTGGTTCTTGGGGTCCCACTGGCCGAAGTCGTCGCGGAACGAGAACACCCGCTCCTTGGCACGGGCCTTGTCCTCGTCGCGCCGGGCCCCGCCGAACGCGGCCGTGAACCGGCCCTTCTCCAGCGCGTCCAGCAGCACCGGCGTCTGGATCCGGTTGCGCGTACCGTCCGGGGGCTGGGTCACCAGGCCGGACTCGATCGCCTCGGGCACGCTCGCGACGACGAGCTGCACCCCCAGCTCGGCGACCCGGCGGTCGCGGTACGCCAGCACCTCGGGGAAGTTGTGACCGGTGTCCACGTGCAGCACCGGGAACGGGATGCGCGCCGGCCAGAACGCCTTCTGCGCCAGCCGCAGCATGACGATCGAGTCCTTGCCGCCGGAGAACAGCAGCACCGGGCGCTCCAGCTCGGCGGCCACCTCCCGGAAGACGTGGATCGACTCCGCCTCCAGCGTGTCGAGCTGGGAGAGGCGGTACTCGCCCTCGGGCAGCAGGCTCCCCGTCCGCGGGGTGGCGGTCATCGGGAGATCACCTCCGCGGGGTGCCGCGTCGTCCACGCCAGGATCGGGTCGGCCAGGCTCGGCGTGCACACGAGCAGGTCGGGCACGTACGGCTCCTCGCGGTTGAAGGTGAGCGGCGCGCCGTCGAGCCGGCTGACGTGCAGGCCCGCGGCGCGGGCGACGACGACGGGCGCGGCGGCGTCCCACTCGTGCAGCCCGCCCGCGTGGACGTAGGCGTCGACCTCACCGCGCCAGACGGCCGCGGCCTTGGCGCCCGCCGAGCCCATCGGCACCAGCGTGGCGCCCAGGTCGAGGGCGAGCGCGGTCGCCACCGCCGGGGGCCGGGAACGGCTCACCACGAACCGCGGACCGGCGGGACCCGGACCGGCGAGCTGCGGCGGCGCGTCGTCGGTCGCGTGGACGGCGTCCAGCGCGGGCAACCCGACCGCCCCGGCGACCAGGTCGCCGTCCGCCCACAGGGCCACGTGGACGGCCCAGTCGGTGCGCCCGTCCTCGCCGTACTCGCGGGTTCCGTCGAGCGGGTCGACGATCCAGACCCGGCGCGCGGCCAGCCGGGCGCGCGGGTCGGGCGCCTCCTCACTGAGGACGACGTCGTCCGGGCGGTGCTCGGCGAGCAGGTCGGCGATCAGCCGGTGCGAGGCCGCGTCGGCGGCGTCCCGCAGCGACCGGCCGGGGGGCGGGTCCCGGCGCAGGGCGGTGAGCAGCTCACCGGCCTGCCGGGCGACGTCGCGGGCGAGGGTGGCGTCGGTGCGGCCCGTCATGGGTCTCCTCGGCGGATCTCGGGTCGTTCGGCGGTCAGCGGGGGCGGCGGCGCACGGCGGGCCTCACCGTGCGGCCGTGTTGAGGGTGGCCTGGGCCCGCTCCCAGCCCGATGCGGCGACGTCGCGGACGGCGTCGGCCGCCTCGGCGAGCAGCACGCCCAGGTCCTTGCGCTCGGTGGAGGAGAAGTCCCGCAGCACGAAGTCCGCGGGGTCCGTCCGGCCGGGCGGGCGGCCGATGCCGAACCGCAGGCGGCAGTAGTCGCGGGTGCCCGTCGACTGGCTGACCGACCGCAGCCCGTTGTGGCCGCCCTCCCCGCCCCCGCGCTTGAGGCGCAGGTCGCCGAACGGCAGGTCCAGCTCGTCGTGGACGACGAGGAGCCGGTCCGGCGGCACCCGGAAGAAGCGCACCAGGCCGCTCACCGGGCCGCCGGACTCGTTCATGTACGACGACGGCTTGGCCAGCACCAGCCGGGCCCCGGGCCGGCCCGCCGCGGGCGGCAGGCGGCCCTCGGCGACGTCGGCACGGGCCTTGTGCCGGCTGAACCGCATCCGCAGGTCCGCGGCGAGCGCGTCGAGCACCATCGCCCCGACGTTGTGCCGGTTGCCGGCGTACTCGGGCCCGGGGTTGCCCAGCCCGACGACGAGCCAGGGCCCGTCGTCGGCGGGGAGGTCGACCATGTCCGTCTCGGCCCTGCGGAACCGACCGTCAGGCCTCGGTGCCCTCGGCGGCGGTCTCGCCACCCGGGCTGGTGATCGAGACGACGACGGTCTCGGGGTCGGTCACGAGCGTGGCGCCCTCGGGCAGCTGCACCTCACCGGCGTGGATCACGGTGCCGGCGTCGAGGCCCTGGACGCTCACCTCGATGCCCTGCGGGATCTTGTTCGCCTCCGCCTCGACCTCGAGCGAGCCGACCGCGGCGTTGACGAGCGTGCCCGAGATGGCGTCGCCGACGACGAAGAGGGTGACGTCGACGTGGACCCGCTCGCCCCGGCGGACGAGGATCAGGTCGACGTGCTCGATGAAACCCTTCACCGCGTCCCGCTGGACCGACTTGGGGAGCGCCAGGGTGGACGTGCCGTCGATCTGCAGGTCGAGCAGGGCGTTCTGCTGCTTGAGCGCCATCATCGTCTCGTGCCCGGGCAGCGAGACGTGCACCGGCTCGGTGCCGTGGCCGTAGATGACGGCGGGCACCTGGGCGGCGCGGCGCAGGCGGCGGGCCGCCCCCTTGCCGAACTCGGTGCGGGGAACGGCGGACAGCTTGACCTCGGACACTTCCAGTCACTCCTTGCGGGTACGACGGCGGACGATCGGCGCGCGGCAGGCGCACGCCCCGGGGTGGTGGTGCACGCGGGCGCCCGGCGGAGGCGCGCATCCACGGCCCACCGCGTCGATCACGGCACCGCCGGAGCGGTGACCCTCGCCGAGGCAACCCGCAGAGTCTACACCCCCGCCGGAGCCGTGATCATGCAGCCGGCCCCCCGGCGATCACCGCGGGCGGCGTCAGACGTTGCCGTCGAAGAGGCTCGTCACCGAGCCGTCGTCGAAGACCTCCATGATCGCGCGGGCGATCAGCGGCGCGATCGACAGCACGGTCAGCTGCGGGAACCGGCGCTCCGCGGGGATCGGCAGGGTGTTGGTGACGATCACCTCGCTGATCCGGCTGTTCTTCAACCGGTCGACGGCCGGGCCCGAGAGGATCGCGTGGGTCGAGGCGACGATGACCTCGGCCGCACCGTTGTCCCGCAACGCCTCGGCGGCCTGCACGATCGTCCCGGCGGTGTCGATCATGTCGTCGACGAGCAGGCAGGTGCGCCCCTCGACCTGTCCGACGACCTCGTGGACCTTCACCTGGTTGGGCACACTGGGGTCGCGGCGCTTGTGGATGATGGCCAGCGGCGCGCCCAGCTTGTCGGACCACAGGTCCGCCACCCGCACCCGACCGGCGTCGGGGCTGACGACCGTCAGGCGGGTGCGGTCCACCCGGCTGGCGACGTAGTCGGCCAGCACGGGCATCGCCCACAGGTGGTCGACCGGGCCGTCGAAGAAGCCCTGGATCTGCGCGGTGTGCAGGTCGACCGACATGAGCCGGTCGGCACCCGCGGTCTTGAACATGTCGGCGATGAGGCGCGCCGAGATCGGCTCGCGGCCCTTGTGCTTCTTGTCCTGCCGCGCGTACGGGAACGACGGCGCGATCACGGTGATCCGCTTGGCGGACGCCCGCTTGAGCGCGTCGACCATGAGGAGCTGCTCCATCAACCACTGGTTGATGGGCGCGCAGTGGCTCTGGATCACGAACGCGTCGCTGCCCCGCACGCTCTCGCCGAACCGGACGTAGATCTCCCCGTTGGCGAAGTCGTAGGCGCTGGTCGGCACCAGGTCGACGCCGAGCTCACCCGCCACCTCGTCGGCCAGGTCCGGGTGGGCCCGCCCGCTCGCCACGATGAGGCGCTTCTCGCTGGACGTCGTGATCCCTGTGCTCATGTGCCCGATCCCCCGCCTGGTCCGTCGCCCTGTCCCTCGCCGTCCGCCGTACCCGGCGCCGGCGACGATGCCGGTGCCGTCCCTTCCGCCGCGGCCCCGGCCCTTTCGGCCGCGGGCCCGGCCACCGCGGCGCCCGAGGACGCCACCCGTGCCGCGGCGTCGGCGGCGGGACTGCCCGCACGGCGCCGCGCCACCCAGCCCTCGACGTTCCGCTGCTTGCCCCGGGCCACGGCCATGGCCCCGGCGGGCACGTCCTGGGTGATCACCGAGCCGGCCGCGGTGTACGCGCCGTCCCCGACGCTGATCGGCGCGACCAGCATGGTGTCACTGCCGATCCGGACGTGGTCGCCCACGGTGGTGTGATGCTTGCTCTGCCCGTCGTAGTTGACGAACACCGTCGCGGCACCCACGTTCGTGCCCGTGCCGATCGTCGCGTCGCCCACGTACGACAGGTGGGGCACCTTCGAGCCCTCCCCGATCCGCACGTTCTTGGTCTCGACGAAGGCGCCGATCTTGCCCGCGTCGCCGAGGACGGTCCCGGGGCGCAGGTAGCTGAACGGCCCGACCGACGCCCGGGCCCCGATCACGGCACCGCTGCCGTGCGTCCGCACGACGCTCGCGCCGGGCCCGACGACGACGTCGGTGAGCGTGCTGTCCGGCCCGACCGTGGCCCCGGCCGCGACCCGGCAGGCGCCGTGCAGCTGGGTACCCGGCAGCAGGGTGACGTCCGGCTCGAGCTGCACCTGCGCGTCGACCCAGGTGGTCGCCGGGTCGACGACGGTGACACCGGCCCGCATCCACGCCTCGACGGTGCGCCGGTTCAGCTCGGCGCCGAGGGCCGCCAGCTGGACCCGGTCGTTCACGCCCTCCACCTGCCACGCGTCGTCCGTGCCGAACGCCGCCACGGGCAGCCCCTCGGCCCGGGCGATCGCCAGGACGTCGGTCAGGTACAGCTCGCCCTGCGCGTTGCCCGCCTGCAGGCGCGGCAGCGCGTCGAGGAGCACCTTGGCGTCGAAGGCGTAGATCCCCGAGTTGATCTCGGCGATCCGGCGCTGCTCGGGGGTGGCGTCGCGGTGCTCGACGATGCCGAGCACGCCGCCGTCCGCGTCGCGCAGCACGCGGCCGTAGCCGGTGGGGTCGGCCACGGACGCCGTCAGCACGGTGACGGCGGCGCCGGCCACCTCGTGCGCCTCGACCAGCTCGGCGAGGAGCGCCCCGGAGAGCAGGGGGACGTCGCCGTAGGTCACCACGACCGTGCCCGCGGGCGCCTCGGGCAGGGCCTCGAGCCCGCACCGGACGGCGCGGCCGGTGCCCTTGACGTCGTCCTGGTCGGCGATCACCGCGGCCGGGTCGACCTGGCCGACGTGCTCGGCGACCCGGTCACGCTCATGGCGCACCACGACGACGAGGTGCTCGGGGTCGAGGGTGCGGGCCGCGGCGAGCGCGTGCCCCAGCAGGGAGCGGCCACCGATGCGGTGGAGGACCTTGGGAGTGGCCGAGCGCATCCTGGTGCCTTCACCGGCTGCGAGGACGACGACGGCACCGGGGCGGTAGGGGCTCACGCGGACTGCCTCCTGGCATCCAGCGGGGCGACGGGCACCACCGATCCTACCGGTCCGGGGACCGCCCACCGCCGCACCGGGCCCTCACCGCACCGCTCCGCCTCCCTGATTCGAACAGGGACCTCAAGGCTCCAAAGGCCTGTGTGCTGCCGTTACACCAAGGCGGACCGCCTGCGGGATCCACCCGGACGGCGCATCCGCGCCGCCCGACGGCGACCCGGGCGCTCCAGTGTGCCGTGCCCGGCGCCCCGACACGCACCGGCCCACCGAATCGACGCCGGACACCACCGGACGATCATGATTCTCAAAGACCCCCGTGAGACTCTGCCGGCCAATTCCCACCCTCCCGCGGTGATCATGCAATCCGGGACGATCATGCAATCCGGGAACGCCGAGACCTCGCCCGGCGAAGGCGATCCCCGAGGACGCGATCTGCCGACCAGGACGCGAGCTGCCGACCAGGACGCGATCTGCCGACCGTGGGCGCGCAACCCTCGCCGGGGCGTCGGCAGATCCACTCGACGTCGGCAGATCAGCGACCCGGGGACCCCGGCCCGAACCCCTTGATCGCATCGGATCTGCATGATCGCCCCGGATCGGATGATCACGAGGCTCTGCTGGTCAGCCCTCTCCCCCCGGCGGCGATCAGGTCATCCCCGACGCCTCGGGCACTCCGGGCCCCGGTGTGCGGAACATAGGGGTGGCCAGGGCCACCCTGATGTTCCGCGCCATGTCCCACCCGGTGCGGTACAGGACCCTGCCCGCCCTGGGGGTCGGTGGCGCCCGCGATCGTCCCGGATTGCATGATCACCGCGGGCAGGATGAGGCGCCGCCAGGGATTGGCCGGCGGAGTCTCACCGGGAGTGGTCGGGAGGTTTTGCGAGGGGTGGTGCGACGAGAGGCATGATCGCCGCCCGATCGGGTATGGACAATCCTACGCGATCGTAAGTTACGGTTACGGCGGCGTAGCCTTTCGACCGATCGCCCTGGTCACCGCGCCCGCCCCGCCGCCCTGATCCCCGGTTCCCTCCCTCGATCACGAAGGTGTGCCCACGTGACCCCACCCCCCACCGCCGCCCCGGCCACCGCGCCCCCATCCCCGGTGGTCACCGACCCCGGGCGCCGTCCCGAGAGCGGCGAACCCATGATCGACCCGGTCCGGTCCGGCCGTGGCGAGCAGATCGCCCTGCTGCTGTTCATCGCGATCCCGTTCGCCGCCGTCGTCGCCGCCGTCCCGGTCGCCTGGGGGTGGGGGCTCGGCGTCCGCGACATCGTCCTGGGGACGGTCATGTACGTGATCACCGGGCTGGGGATCACGGTCGGCTTCCACCGGTACTTCACGCACGGCGCGTTCGTCGCGAACCGGGGGCTGCGGATCGCCCTGGCCGTCGCGGGCTCGATGGCGATCGAGGGGCCCGTCGTCCGCTGGGTGGCCGACCACCGGCGCCACCACGCCTTCAGCGACCGCGACGGCGACCCGCACTCCCCCTGGCGGTACGGCGAGACGGTGCCCGCCCTGGTCAAGGGCCTGTGGCACGCGCACAGCGGCTGGCTCTTCGACCGGGAGCAGACCAACGCCCGCCGGTACGCCCCCGACCTGCTGCGCGACCGCGACGTCGCCGCCGTGTCCCGGCTCTTCCCGGCCCTGGTCGCCGTGTCGCTGCTGACGCCGCCGCTGCTGGGCGGGCTGCTCTCGTGGTCGTGGCAGGGCGCGGTGAGCGCGTTCTTCTGGGCCTCGCTGGTGCGGGTCGCGCTGCTGCACCACGTCACCTGGTCGATCAACTCGATCTGCCACGCCCTCGGGCAGCGCCCGTTCGACAGCCGGGACCGGTCGGGCAACGTCTGGTGGCTCGCCGTCCTGTCGTTCGGGGAGTCCTGGCACAACCTGCACCACGCCGACCCCACCTGCGCCCGGCACGGCGTGCTGCGCGGCCAGGTCGACAGCAGCGCCCGGGTGATCCAGCTGTTCGAGCGCCTCGGGTGGGCGACCCGGGTGCGCTGGCCGCGGCCGGACCGCATCGACGCCAAGCGGCGCTGAGCGCGCATGAGCGGGGGGACGGGCCGGGGCGGCATGATGGGGAGGTGACGACCGAGACCGCGGACCGCGACGGTTCCGCCCGTCCGGCGCGGGCCGCCCGGTCGGGTCCCCGCGCGCGGATGACCGGCAAGGAGCGGCGCGAGCAGCTCCTCGACGTCGGCCGCAGGCTCTTCGCGGAGAAGGGGTTCGAGGGGACGTCCGTCGAGGAGATCGCCCACACGGCCGAGGTGTCCAAGCCGGTGGTCTACGAGCACTTCGGCGGCAAGGAGGGGCTGTACGCGGTCGTCGTCGACCGGGAGATCCGCAAGCTCCTGGACGCCATCACCGACTCGCTGACGACCGCGAACCACCCCCGCATGCTGCTGGAGCACGCCGCGCTGGCGCTCCTCGACTACATCGAGCAGTCCACCGACGGCTTCCGCATCCTCGTGCGCGACTCGCCCGTCGCCCAGTCGACAGGCACTTTCGCGAGCCTGATCAGCGACGTCGCGGGGCAGGTGGAGCACCTGCTCGGCGACGAGTTCCGCCGGCGAGGCCTCGACCCCAAGGCCGCGCCGCTCTACGCGCAGATGCTCGTCGGCATGGTCGCGCTGACGGGCCAGTTCTGGCTCGACCACCGCAGCCCGAAGAAGGCCGAGGTCGCCGCGCACCTGGTCAACCTGGCCTGGAACGGGCTCTCCGGACTGGAGAAGAAGCCGGCCCTGCAGTCCACGAAGAGGACCCGGTGACGAGCGGCGTCACCGACGAGGTCGACCGGATCGTCGCCGCCTGGCGGCGGGAGCGCCCCGACCTGGACACGCACCCGCTGGAGGTGCTCTCCCGGGTCTCGCGCCTCTCCCGGCACCTGGACCGCGACCGGGCGGCCGCGTTCACCGGGCACGGCCTGGAGCCGTGGGAGTTCGACGTCCTCGCGGCTCTGCGCCGGTCCGGGCCGCCCTACCAGCTGTCCCCGGGGGCGCTGCTCGCCGAGACGCTGGTGACCAGCGGCACGATGACCAACCGGATCGACCGGCTGGAGGGCCGCGAGCTGGTCGTGCGGCTGCGCGACCCCAGCGACGGGCGCGGCGTCCTGGTGCGGCTCACCGAGGCCGGGCTGGCGCGCGTCGACACCGCCCTGGCCGCGCTGCTGGAACGGGAGCGCTCCCTGCTCGCCGACCTGTCCCCCCGCGAGCGGCTGCAGCTGGCCGACCTGCTGCGCCGCGTCGTCGCCCCCTTCGACACCCCGGCCGGCGCCTGAACGTCCCGTCGCCGGGACCCGCGCGGCCCCCGGGCGCTCAGCCCGCCGTCTCCGCCGCGGCGAGCCAGCTCTCCTCGAGCGCCTCGCGCTCGGCGTGGACGGCGCGCAGCTGCTCGTCGAGGCGGAGGACCGCCAGGTGGTCGGTCGCGTTCTCGGCGAGCTCGGCGTGCAGCCGCTTCTCGGTGTCCTCGAGGCGGGAGAGCTGGCGCTCCAGCCGGGCCATCTCCTTGCGGGCCGCCCGGACGTCGCCGGACGACGGCCGCGGGACGGCGTCGTCCGCGGCGGGCTCCTTCGCGGCGGACGCCGCCTCGGCGGCCCTGGACCCGGACCTGCCCCCCGACCCGGACCCCGACGGTGCCGCGAGCGCGGCCCGGCGCCGGGCGAGGTACTCCTCCACCCCGCCGGGCAGGTCGCGCAGGTGGCCGTCGCCGAGCAGCGCGTAGAGCCGGTCGCAGGCGCGTTCGAGCAGGTAGCGGTCGTGCGAGACGACGATCAGCGTCCCCGGGAAACCGTCCAGGGTGTCCTCGACGGCGGCGAGGGTGTCGGTGTCCAGGTCGTTGGTGGGCTCGTCGAGCACGAGCACGTTGGGCTCGGCCATGAGCAGGCGCAGCAGTTGCAGCCGCCGCCGCTCCCCGCCGGACAGCTCCGCGACCGGCGTCCAGAGGCGCTCCCGGGTGAAGCCGAGCCGCTCCAGCAGCTGGCCCGCCGTCACGTCCCGGTCGCCGATGCGCACCGACCCGCGCACCTGCTCGGCGGCCTCCTGCACGCGCAGGCCCTCGACCTCGGCCAGCTCGTCGAGGTCCTGGCTGAGCACCGCGGGCCGCACGGTGGCGCCGCG
>Ga0302321_100002221_pt1 | contig 16689 bp, 13 predicted proteins | sample Fen_T0_1_FD_202505 | JGI IMG/M metagenome (GOLD analysis project Ga0302321, IMG submission 202505) | Peat permafrost microbial communities from Stordalen Mire near Abisko, Sweden - Fen_T0_1 | ecosystem: Environmental > Terrestrial > Soil > Wetlands > Permafrost | place: Sweden: Abisko...
CGGGTTATGAGCCCGACGAGCTACCAGGCTGCTCCACCCCGCATCACTTGGGAGAGGCAAGAAGGTGCAGCATCGCAGCCTCCCCGTCAAGTGCGATCGCGTGAAAAGCTAAAGCGCGACGCGAAGCCCCACGCCGACGTCGAAAAGCGAGGGATCGCTTTGATAGGACACCTCGGTGGTGCACACGTCGATGCCCATGCGAAACTCGCCGTTCTTCTGTCCGTAGTGGACGGCACCGTAGGCCTCGAAGCGCAGGTGGGTGAGCACGGTGAGGGAGTAGTCGAGCCGCACGATGCCCGACCCATCGGAGAGGTTCGTCAGGTTGGAAAGCGTGAAGGTGGTGTTATCCCAGGAGTAGGGTGCGGGCGCGGTTGCAAAGACGCCCAAGTAGTGCCGGCCCATGTAGAAGAAGGTGGCCGGATTGGACAGCGGCTGGGTGCGCGGAAGAAGCAGCCCAAGATAGTCCTTCGCGCTCGAATAGCCGAGGCCGTTGTAGAAGTACTCGGCACCCAGGGTGAAGGTGTCCTTGTCAGCGTACTGGCGCGTATAGGAAACGCCGCCGGTAACCTGAGGCTTCCAGCCGGAGCCACGCGTACTTTTGTAGTAGTCTGTGGCCAATTGGCTCACTTGGTTCAGCGTCGGTGTAACTGAAGTCGACGCTGTGCAAGTGGTCTCAGTTGACTGATCCTGAAAATGCACGAAATCGACCTCGCCCGCATTGCGCAGCGCCGCTTCGCCGTAAAAATCCAGATCCCAAAGACCGAAGGAAACATCGCCGGCGAACTTGGCCTTGCTGTTGCGATTACCGAACACCCCCGCCCCGGCTTCAAAGTTTCCAAGCACGATCTCGGCGCGAGCGGCACCAGCGATATCGCCGGTTTGCGAGGTGGCCTTGGCACCCTCGGGCAAGGCGTAGGCGTAGAAATTCCAGCCTCGGGCCTCCCACGGCACATGCAGCTTGAGCATGGTGGTGCCGGTGCGCGGGTCGAAGGGAAGCAGCGGGTTGCGCGCCTGCTGGTGCATGTAGTCGGTGGGCGCCCAGAAACGAGCGGTTCCCCAGCGCACGTGCTGCTTGCCCGCGGTCACGAAAACCGTGTGAAGGACATCGAAGCGCAGCCATAGCTGGTCGAGCGCCACGCTGGGTCCGCGCGTTTGCTGGCCATACAGGGAATTGAGCGAATCGCTACCTTGGGCGGAACCACTGGAAAGCGCCCCCGTCGTGGTCGTGCCATTCGGTGGCAGCGTGGGGTCGTAGCTCATGCGGCCGAGCACGAAGGCGCGCACGCGCTCATTCGGCCGCGCATCCATGAACACGTCAAGCAGCGCTGGTGCATTCAGGCTCCAGTTCTGCGGATACTGCCCTTGCTTGCCCGAGCTCATCACGCGCCAGTAGAATTGGCCGCCGATTTTCAAGGGATCTTCGGGGGCGACCTCGGCGGAGAAACGCGTGCCTGCCTTGGGATCGCTGAGGTTCAGATTGTCGCGCGAATCGATTTCCGTACTGGGTCCAGTTTCGCTGCTCGTAGCTGTCGTCGTGGCCGTGGAGGTGGTCGTTCCAGTTGCCGTGGTCGTGGTCGTGGCCGTGGCGGTGGCCGTACCCGTCTGACTTTCCCCGGCCCCGCCGAACATGTCGTCTTCGGCCGGCCGATCTTGCGCCTGCACCCGACCGGCGAGAAGCAACAGCCCCACACCGATCGCGCCCGCCTCTCGCCTCATCGGCTCTTGCTCTCCAGCCAGGCCTTGGTGAACTGATTCGCTTCAAGCGGCTTCATGTCCACGCTCTTGACCAAGATCAGCGTCGAGTTGGCCTTCTCGACCTCGTCGTAGAAGCGCATTTCCTCCGGATACCAGACGTCCATCTTCTTGGATTCGCTGTACGCCTTCTTCCACTTGGGATAGTAGGATGTGCGCAGCAGCTTGCCCGACAGGGCGAACTCCTGGCGCTTGAGCACGTTCTTGCTTTCCTTGTCGACCCACAACTTGAGCACTGGGAAGGCGAGATCGATGTTGGGCTTGCCCTTCAAAGTCATGACCTGCGCCGTGTACGCGCCCAGCTTGGCCTCGCCGTTGTCCTCGGGCTCGTATTCCTCGGCCAGGCGCGATTCATCGAAGTCCGAGCGTCGCGAGTTGGTGCCACCGATGCGCTCGCGTTCGGTGCGCCGTTCCCACTTGCCCACTGAGGGATCGTAGAACCACAGGTTCTTGTCGATGCGCAGGTAGCCCTGCCCTTGCGAGGCCTTGGGCTTGGTGAATAGGATGATGAACTTCTGATCCTGGCTGCGCCGGAAAACCAGCGCCTCGTAGGCCACGTCGACCTTGCCCTTTTCTTTTTGCTCCATGTAGATGAGCGAGTGCCAGTCGCCTTGATTGCGCTGTCGATCGTCGACCGCCTTCAAGAGTTCGACCATGTCTTGCTTGCTCGCCGCGCGCGCGACGCCTGGGACGATGAACGACGCGAGCAGCGCCGCAGCCACGTAGGTGATTCTCATTCTCGACATAAACAGCTCCTTCAACATTCTAGAACTAGCCGAAGTGGGACATGGCCGACACCGGCGGCAAGCGTGCCGCCCGGTAGGCCGGGTAAAGTGCGGCCAGGGTGGTGATCGCGGTGATCATGAACACCGACTTGGCCAAGGCCGAGGCGTCAATCGCCAGGTGCAGTTGGTCCGACATCAGGAACAACTGCACGGACAGCGGCACGCGAATATGGGCCGCGTTGACCGACGCCGCGATGGCGGTTCCGCCCAGCGCCCCTGCCAGGGTGCCGATGAGCCCCATCTGAAAGGATTCGAACAGAAACATGCGCAGCACCCCGCCCCGCTGCATGCCGATGGCGCGTAGGGTGCCGATCTCACGCGTGCGCTCGCGAATGGCGATCCACATGGTGTTCATGATGCCAGTGATGACGATGGCGATGAGGATGGTCAAGAGCACCACCTTGAGAACGCTGATGACCTTCAAGGTCCAGGTCAGGAAGGAAACCTCGTCTTCCCAGGTGGTCACGTCCAGCTTCTGGCCCGTCCAGTCCTCGCGATTGACGGCCTGGAACTTCATCCAGAAGGGATTCGCGTCGGCGTCCATCACGGTGTAGCCAGCCTTCTCCAGGGTGCCGCGCAAACGCCCGGCGATCTCGGCGACGTGGCCAACGAACTTCGGCTTCAGATACAGTTGGATGACGCCGGTGGTGTCAGGGCGCAGCTGGTAGAGAGCGCGGGTGGTGTCGATGGGCACGAAGGTGCCGAACTTGCTCATCAGTCCCATGTCCTTGGCGATGGCGACGATGCGGCAGTCGACGGTGTTGGCCGCCCCGCGGTTGGTCTGCGCCGAAATGGTGACGGCGTCGCCGACCTTCACTTTGAGACGCTCGACCTGCGATTCGAACACCATCATGGTGTTGGGCTCGGCCAAGTCCTCGATGCGTCCGCTCACCACGCTGATCACCCGCTTGAAGTCAGGCTCGTTCTTGATGTCGATGCCGGTCACGCCACCTTGGAGCGAGCCGGAATCCGAGATGATCTTGGCCCAACCACGTCCGCGGTGGACCCAGTGCGCGAGCTCGGGCACATTCTGTTCCACGACCTTGGCCACCTTGGCGAACTCGGTCACCACCGGACCTGATTGGCTTGAGGTCACCTTGAAGAATCCGCCCACGTTGACGTGGCCGCTCGAAAGGGTGGTCGCGGCGCGAATCATGGTGTCGCTCACACCTGTGGAAAGGGCGTTGAGCAAGACCAGGAGGCCAGTCACGCCCGCGATGGCCGCCACCAAAAAGATGGTGCGCCTGCGGTGCTGGAAGAGGCTGCGAAGGGCAATGCGAAAATCTAGGAATAGATTGCTCATGGTCGTTACTCGTCGGATTGCATGGCCTGGCGCGGGCTGACCCGCATGGCGATGAGGGCGGGGTAGATGCTGGAGGCGCCGCTGACCACGAGCACGATGGCAAGGGCGATGGCGACGTTGACGATGGAGAGGCCGGGATGCAAGCGTGGCCCCGAGAAGAAGAAGTAGAAGATGTCATTGAAGGCTGGAATGCCCACCATGCGCAGGATGGCCACGATGCCGGCCCCCAGGGCCGAGCCGATGCCACCGAAGAGGCCACCCACGGCGAGTGCTTCGACCAGCAGCATGCCGAGCAAGAAGCGGCGCTGGGCCCCGACGGCGCGCAAGGTGCCAATCTCGGCGATGCGCTCGAGCGTGGTCATCACCAGCGCGTTGTTGATGACGACCAGAGCCACCGCGAAGATGATGAGGACCGAGATGTAGAGCACGTAGCGAATCATGGTGACGAATTGTCCAACCAGGCCGGACGCCTTCTGCCAGTCGATGGCCTTCAAAGTCAGTCCAGCCTTGGTTCCGGCCGCCTCGATGTCCTTCATGGTTTGCGGGATCAGGCGCGCATTCTTCACGATGACCGCCGCGTTCAGGACCACGCCCTGACCCAGCTGGACCGGATCATAGGTTTGGTCTTGGCGCCGCTCACGCTTGCTCTTGCCCAGAAGGCCGCGCAGGACGGCGTCGGCGTCGCTGACATGGGCGACAGCCACGGGCGCGGCTGGCTCGGCCTCGCTTGGCTTGGCCCCGAACAATTCGGACTCGGCCTGGTCGCGATCGATTTCCTTGAGCCCCGCTGCTGCCTTGATGGCTTGAATTTCCAGGTCGCGCTCGGGGGTCGAAAAGCCGTAGAGCTCACGGAAGGACACCATGTCCATCAGGTTGAGGTTGCCCGCCAAGTGTGAATCTTCCAGCCCCTCGAAGGTGAAGGTACCGTACACACGCAGGTTCACCGATTGCACGTACCCGCTCTTGGTGAAGGCCTTGACGGTCAGGGTGTCGCCCACGCGCACCCGGTACAGGGTCAGCGAGGGCGCCAGTTCGTCGTAGAAATACTTCGCTCGGTGCACGACGCTGCCGTCGTCAACGCGGAAGAATTCCGCCAGCAGCTTGCTCACGTCGCTTTCCTGACTGCCAAGCTCCTTCTGCAGCTTGGTGCGGAACATCGCGGTCTGCTGCCCGTCGAGCTGGAGCATGATCTCTTTCACTTCCGTCGCGTTCTGCTTGACCAGGCGTTGCAGATCGGGATCGGTGGCGATCTTCTTGTCGCGCTTGAGGACAGCGTCGCGAAGCACGTCGAGGCGGTGCGCGGTCTTGAGCTTCACCTGCTCCTCGTACATCCACTTGGAAAAAAGAAACCCGCGCTTGCCTGGCGGAACCGTGGTGCCATCGACGATCTTCATGCGATCGAACGACTGCGCGAATGCGGCCATGTCGGTTCCCACGTAGCGTAGAAACAACATGTCGGCGTCGCTGGCCAGGGGCGCGATGCGGTTTTCAAGAAATTCCAGGGTACCCAGCGGATCCTTGTCGAACTCGCCCCAAAAAGTCGGCGCCGTCGCACGACGAATCGCCGCCAGCTCCTCGGGCGCCACCGCCTTGTCGGTCAAGAGCTTGCCCACGTTGGCCATGTCGGCGGCCAGCACGCTGACGATCTGGCGCACGTGATCCTTCTGCGACTCGATACCAACCTTCACGTCCTCGCCGGCCTGCTGGCGGCGGATGAGGTCGCGTAGCTTCTCAAGCACCACGTCGACGGAATTCCCAGCCGGTACCATGGCGCCCGACAGCCCCATCGGCACCACCGCCTTCACGTTGGGCACCGTTAGCAGCGCCTCGCGCATGGTCTTGAAGTCATCGATCTGCTCGAGATCCGCGCCTTCCATCTGGAAACTACCCATCACCGCCAGCTCGTCGGCCGACTTGGCGTTGTACACCTGGATGTGGCCGGCCACCGAACCGATGATGCTGCGGCTCATGGAGGCATCCACGCTGTCGACCAGGGCGGTGCCAACCACGACCAGCATGGAGCCGAACAGGATGATGCCACCCACGATGAGGGTCTTGAGCCGGCTGGCGAAGAGATTGCGGAAGGCGATCAGAATGATCACCCTCAGCGTGTCGACGTATCCGCGCATTTAGGTTGTCCTCGCGCTTTGAGGAGCAGGCACGCCGCCGGCACGCACGGCCTCTTCGGCGCTCACCCGATCCACCAGCTGCCCATCGGCCAGGCGCACCACCGAACTGGCGTAGGACCACACGCGCGCATCGTGGGTCGAGAAGATGAAGGTCGTCTTCTCGGTGCGGTTCAGCTCTTTCATCAGATCGAGGATGTTGGTCCCCGTGACCGAGTCCAGATTGGCGGTCGGCTCGTCGGCGAGCACGAGCTGCGGACGCGTGACGAGGGCGCGCGCGATGGCCACGCGCTGGCGCTGGCCGCCGGACAGCTCGCTTGGCCGGTGGGTGGCGTACTCGCGAATGCCAACCCTATCGAGCAAGGCCTCCACGCGCGTGCGCCGCTCTTTGGCGCCCGCCGAGCGCTGCAAGAGCAGCGGCAACTCGATGTTCTGAAAGACGCTAAGCACAGACACCAGGTTGAAGCTCTGGAAGATGAACCCGATGGTGTGCAGGCGCAGCCGGGTGAGCTGGCGCTCGGACATGGTCTCGGTGGCGTTGCCTGCGATGCGCACGACGCCTTGGGTGGGCGTGTCCACGCAGCCGATAAGATTGAGCAACGTGGTCTTGCCGCTGCCCGAAGGCCCCGCGATAGCGAGAAATTCGCCTTCCTCGACGTCGAGAGAAACACCGCGAAGGGCCGGCACCACGAAGGTGCCCAGGGTGTAGTTCTTGAATACGTTCTGAACGGAAACGATGTGTGTCATGGTCTGCCAGTGGGTGGGTTGTGTTTACAAGCGGCCTACGCTTCGCTGTCTAGTCGTCGCCATCTATTCGTCACTCTCTTCGGCCACGTCGTCGGCGAGCAAGCGGTAGAGCGCCTTGCGAGCCTGATTGAGAATTTTCTGCGCATCGCGGATTTGGATGCTGGAACCGGTGTGAACGACCTGAATGGTCGCGGCCGCGATGTGCTTGAGCTCTGCGAACAGTCCTAGCATGGGATCGTCGCCCGCGGGTTGGTTCGCAGCCTCCCACGGCGCGGCGAATTCGTCCGGATGGGCTTGCACGTGGGCCCGGCCCTTCTCGGTCAGGCTGAAGGTTCGGCCGCCCGTCTCGGTTTCGGCGCAAACCAGACCTTCGTCTCCCAGTTGTTGCAGGGCCGGATACACGGCGCCCGGACTTGGCCGCCAAGAACCACGGCTGCGCTGTTCGAGCTCTTGCATGATCTGATAGCCATTGAGCGGCTTTTCGGCCAGCAACGAGAGAATCGCCGCGCGGACGTCGCCGCGCTTGGCCCGCGCCTTACGGAAGAGATTCCAGGGGAAACCGCCAAAGGGCGGAAAGGGCGGGAACGGTGGCGAGCCCCCGCCTGCACCCCCAGCACCAGAACCACCCCCGAATCCACCGAAGTTGAACGGGCCTCCCCCGGCGTGCTTGCCGTGCCCCATGGCCCACGCTGGATGGCTGCAGGCGTGGCGCCCGCCCCACTCGCCTGACTTCTGCTTGATAAACTCTCGAACGTGTTCTTCCAACATGGGATTCCCAGAGCGACTATCGCGACCCCTCTAGATGCATCTTAGATATATCGTTATATTCGATCGGGTCAAGAACAAAACGCCAATGAGCAGGTCCCTTCGGCAAGATGTCGACGGCAGGCTGCGCTTCCAGTAGAAATCGGGCATGTCTGAGTTCCTCAAGGATCTAAAACGTACCCATGACTGCGGCGCTTTGCGCGGCGCTGACATCGGCTCGACGGTGGTGCTGTTCGGCTGGGTTTCGTCCCGCCGTGATCACGGCGGCTGTGTGTTCATCGACCTGCGCGACCGCGCCGGCATCACGCAGATCGTGTTCGAGCCGCAGACCAACGCCACGGCGCACGCCTTGGCCAGCGAGCTGCGCTCGGAATTCTGCGTCGGCTTGCGCGGTGTGGTTCACGACCGCGGCGAGCGCCGCAATCCCAACATCCCCACCGGCGACGTGGAGATCCACTGCACCGATCTGACCATCTTCTCGCGCTCGGACACCCCGCCCTTCGAGATCAGCGACAACAACGCCAACGAATCGATCCGGCTCAAGTACCGCGCCCTCGATCTGCGCCGACCAGCACTGCAGAAGAATTTCCTCCTGCGCTCGCAGATCTACCAGACTGCCCGGCGCGTGCTTACCCAGCACAAGTTCCTGGAGATCGAAACGCCCTTCCTGGTCAAGTACACGCCCGGCGGAGCACGCAACTTCCTGGTGCCGTCGCGCCTGTCGCCCGGCCAGTTCTATGCGTTGGCCGAATCGCCTCAGCTCTTCAAGCAGCTGTTCATGGTGGCGGGATTCGATCGCTATTTCCAAATCGTCCGCTGCTTCCGTGACGAGGACTTGCGCCAGGATCGTCAGCCCGAATTCACGCAGATCGACGCCGAGATGAGCTTCGTGGTCGAGGAAGACGTGCAGAATGTCTTCGAGGATCTGATGTCCGCGCTGTGGAAGGACATCCTGGGCATCGAGCTTCAAACGCCGTTCCAGCGCCTGTCCTATGCCGACGCCATGAACACCTATGGCTCCGACAAGCCCGACCTTCGCTTTGGCCTGCCCTTGTGCGACGTCACCGAGGTCGTGCGCAAGCACGACGGCGGCAATGTCGAGATGCTCAGGCAAGTGATTGCAAGCAAAGTCGCGGGTGGCGAAGCCCCCGTGGTCAAGGGCTGGCGCCTGCCGGCGGCCGAAGCCGCCAAGATGTCGAACGCCGAGATCGACAAGCTGGAAGAGTTCGTCAAAGGACTTGGCGCCCGCGGCCTGGCCCGAGCCCGCATTGGCGCTGGCGGAGCGTGGACGCGTTCTCCCATGAAGACCATGAGCGAAGCCCTGCGCGCGGATCTGAACGCCGCCGCCGGCTTGCAAGAGGGCGACGTTTTCTTCCTTCAGTTTGGTGCGCGTAAGCTCGTCTACTCCGTGCTCGGCGCGCTCCGCCTGCATGTGGCGAACAAACTAGGCATCATTCCGGCCAACCAGTGGAAGTTCTGCTGGGTGAACGAGTTCCCGCTCTTCGAGCGCACCGACGACGGCAAGTTCGCCGCCGCCCACCACCCGTTCACCTCCCCGTTCGCGGAAGATCTCGAACGCCTCGAATCCGACCCGGGCTCCGTGCGCGCGCGCGCCTACGACCTCGTGCTCAACGGCAACGAAATCGCTGGTGGCTCGATTCGTATCCACCAGGGCGACGTGCAAGCGCGCGTATTCCGGGCGCTTGGCCTGACCGACGAAGATGCGCAAACAAAATTCGGCTTCCTCCTCGAAGCTTTCCGCCATGGACCACCGCCCCACGGTGGAATCGCGGCCGGGCTCGACAGGCTTGCCATGCTCCTATGTGGTGCGGATTCCTTGCGCGACGTAATCGCGTTCCCCAAGACCCAGAAGGGAACCGACCTCTGCACTGACGCGCCGTCTGCTGTGGCAAACAAGCAACTTGATGAGCTGCATATCGCCCTGGTGGGCGTGGAAGCCAAGTAGCCAAGCGCTGTCCGCACTGGGGACGCGCAAAGGCACCTAACCAGCATTATGGAGCTGACTTGCCCAATTATGCAGGGCGCAGTCACGTCTGCGGCACAGCTATGGTCCGTCAAGTCAACGACGCCGTGAAATCTTCGCACCGCCTGCGAATAGCGCTACGCACTTCCGAGGTGGCAGATCCATCCTTGCGCGCCACAATACCCACTGGTGGCATCTCTCCCTGCGTAGTCTCCTTCGCGGCAGAATGCGCGTCGCGCCACACAAACTAGTGTTTTCCAAGTGTTACGACTGTGTGTCAAGAGTGTGGCAGCTGGCACACGTCCTGCTTAGGCCAGGGGCAACCTCTTGGGAGGAGGAAAAATGTCACAAGCTCTGGCAACCATGAACACCGAAACGCAGCCAGTCATCAATCGCGAGCGCGCGCTACGCATCCTTTCTAAGTCGCTCTATCGAGATCTGCGACAGAATGGTTACGAGCCCAAACAAATCGTGGCACTGGCAAGCGAACTTATCGCGCAGGTTACCACCGACATCACGGATCAAAGCACGCTGGCCTAGTCAGTTCTTCCTTCATATGTGTCAACAAGGGGACCCTCGGGTCCCCTTTTGATTTTCATCCCTTTACCCTCCCAAGCCTAAAAGCCTGGAAAAGCCACGTACTTCCGTGTAGAAGCGGCGCTCTCATGGCGGCAAAGACTATTGCCGAGTTGGACCTTCAGGGTCGTAGGGTGTTCATACGCGTGGATTTCAACGTCCCGCTCACCCCGGCCGGAGGTGTATCCGATGCGACCCGCATCCGCGAGAGTCTACCCACCATCACCCACGCCATCGAGCGCGGGGCGCGTGTGGTGCTGGCTTCGCACCTGGGACGGCCCAAGGGTCGGGCCAAACCCGAGTTCTCCCTGCTGCCTGTTGCCGCCTACTTGGCCGAGGCCCTGGACCGCGACGTCGTGCTGGCCGACGAGCCCGCTGGCGATGGCGCCAAGAAGGTCGTGAACGATCTGCGCGATGGCGGGGTGGCCATTCTAGAGAACCTGCGCTTTTCGCCGGGCGAAGAGGCCAACGACGAAAACTTCTCGCGCGCCCTCGCCACCTACGCTGACGTCTACGTCAACGATGCCTTCGGCACGGCCCACCGGGCGCACGCCTCCACAGTGGGCATGGTCAAGTACGTTTCGAGCAAGGGCATGGGCTTCCTGATGGACCGGGAAGCCAAGATGCTGAGCAAGCTGCTCGGCGATGTCCAGCGGCCGTTCGTGGCCATCATTGGCGGCATCAAGGTTTCAGACAAGATTGGGCTTCTCGAAAGTCTGCTCAGCCGAGCTGATGCCGTGTGTCTGGGTGGCGCCATGGCCAACACCTTCCTATGCGCGAAGGGCGTTCCCATGGGCCGTTCGATGGTTGAGACCACCAAGCTGCCCATCGCGCGCGCCTTTCTGGCCAAGGCGGAAGCCAGCGGCGTGCGGGTTGTTCTGCCGCGCGATCTGGTGGTCGGCACCGATGCCAAAGCGCTGACGGGCACTGTGATTTCCGCCACCAGCGTTCCCGATGACCAGGCTGCGCTCGACATCGGACCAGACACGGCATCCGAAATCGCCTCGGTCTTGTCCCGCGCCGGCACCGTATTCTGGAACGGCCCCATGGGCGTATTCGAAACGCCGGCTTTCGCTGCGGGAACCATGGCCGTGGCCAAGGCCATGGCGCAGGTCATGGGTGGCACCACCGTGGTCGGCGGCGGCGATTCCGTGGCCGCCGTCCACCGGGCCGGCGTGGCTGGCAACATCACGCACATCTCCACCGGCGGCGGTGCCTCGCTTGAATTCATCGAAGGTAAGAAACTCCCGGGGCTTGCCGCCCTGGAATCATGAAGTAGAAAGGAGTCCCAATAACCATGTCTAATGCGCGCGTTCCTCGACCCTTCTTCTGTGGCAACTGGAAACTGTGGGGCACCCTGTCCGAGTCCGTGGCTCTGGCGACAGGTGTGCGAGACGCCACCGCGTCCGTGACCGGTGCCGACGTTGCCGTAGGGCCGGGATTCGTTGCCCTGGCAACCGTTGCCGATAAGCTCAAGGGCAGCACGCTGGGCGTGGCCTCGCAGGATGGCTATTGGGAAGTCAAAGGCGCATTCACCGGCGAAGTGGCCATGGCCCAAATCGCCAACGCCGGGGCTCGCTACGCCATCGTGGGACACTCCGAGCGCCGCCAGTTTTTCGGCGAGACCGACGAGACCGTCGCGCGCAAGGCGAAGGCCGCGCTTGCCAACGGCCTTTTGCCCATCATCTGCATCGGCGAAACCTTGGCCGAGCGTGATGCCGGCCAGGCGCTCGCCGTGGTGGCCAAGCAGCTTGATGGCTCCACCGCCGGGCTCACCGACGACGAATTGCTCAAGTCGGTCATCGCCTACGAGCCCGTGTGGGCCATCGGAACCGGCCGCGTGGCAACGCCGGCGCAGGCGCAGGAGATCCATGCGTCGATTCGCGCAAGACTCACGCAGCGCCTGCAGACCCGCGCGCAGCAGATTCGCATCCTCTACGGCGGCAGCGTCAAACCCGACAACGTCGCTTCTCTGATGCAGGAAAAAGACATCGACGGTGCCCTGGTCGGAGGGGCAGCGCTTACGGTAGAGTCGTTCGCTAAGCTCGTTACAGAAGGGGTTGCCGCGTGTACACGTTCCTAACCGTCCTCCACGTTTTCGTTTGTATCTTTCTGATGCTGGTCGTTCTGTTGCAAGCGGGACGCGGCGGCGGCATCGGCTTGGCCTTCGGTGGCAGCGGTGGCAGCCAGAGCGTGTTCGGTTCGTCGGGTGGCGCAAACTTCCTGACCAAGCTGACCGCGGTGTGCGCCATCGTGTTCTTCACGAACTCGCTGGCCCTGGCCTACATGTCCAGCCAGTCGGATTCGAAGCGCTTGCAGAAGATTGCGGAGAAGAAGGCGCAGGCCAAGAAGGCCGAAGACGCCACCAACTCGAAGATGCTCACCGACATCGAGAAGCAGCGTGAAGAGCAGGCCAAGGCCGCAGCCGCCAAGTCAGAGGCCGTTCCAGCCGAAGGAACCGCAGGCGAGGAAAAGCCGGCCGCAGAGGAAAAGGCACCGGCGGGCAATGCGCCCGTAGGCAAGGCAGTCGACGACAAGCCCACCCCAGCCCTCAAACTCACCCTCCCAGAACAAGGTGCAAGCAAACCAGCCACTGGAAAACTCGCGGCGGATTTGAAGGCAGACAAGCCAGCGGCCGAGAAGAAGGTCGTGAATGTCGCGCCAGTGGCCAAGAAGAAGATTGCGGCCCCCAAGGCTGCCACCGACGAAGCGGCCGCAGCCGGAGAGAATCCGGCCGCCGAGGAAAAGCCGGCCGTGGAAAAGAAGCCTGCCAAGAAGCCAGCGGCCGAGAAGAAATCAGACGACAAGAAATCGGACGAAAATTCCGCCGAGAAGCCTGCGGCCGAATAGACGCGCATGCTAGGTTTGACGAATGGCCCTCTTGCCGTTCGTCAAAGTGGAAGGACTGGGAAACGACTTTCTGGTCGTTGATCTGCGACCGGGAAGGCCGGCATCCCCGCTGGCCGACATTGTCACCAACCCCGACACCGTACGCGCCCTGTGCGACCGCAACTTCGGGGTTGGCGGCGATGGTGTTCTGGCCATTCTGCCCGGCAGCCAGGGTGATGCGCGCATGCGCGTGCTCAATGCCGACGGCAGCGAGGCCGAGATGTGCGGCAACGGCATTCGCTGTGTCGCCAAGGTCCTGTACGAGCGCGACCCAGCTTTGCGGCGTGAGGTCTTGCGTATCGACACCGGCGCGGGGCTGCTGACGTGCAAGATCGGCGTGCAGGAAGCGCGCGCGGCGAGCGTGACGGTTGAGATGGGTGTGCCGCAACTGGTGCCCAGGCTGGTGCCGGTAGCCAGCGAGGCGGCTCGCTTGGTGCGTGCGCCTCTGCGCGCCTTGGACCGCGACTTCGCCTTCACCGCGGTATCGATGGGCAACCCCCACGCCGTGATCTTCGTCGACGATGCCGCTCCAAACCTGCGCGACCTGGCCGCGCACTTCGGCCCCGGCATCGAACGCGACACTCTGTTTCCGCGGCGAACGAACGTGGAGTTTGCAGCCACCCGCAAGGGCGCAAAGGGTGAGCCCGAGATCGATTTGGTGGTGTGGGAACGCGGCTGCGGCATCACCCTGGCCTGCGGAACTGGGGCCTGTGCCACCGTGGTGGCGGCGTGCCTGGAGGGCCGCGTTCCGGCGAATCGCGAAGTGGCCGTGAACCTCCCCGGTGGCACGCTCGCCATCACGGCGAAGAGCGCTACCCAAAGCGGAGAGGGCCCGACTTTTTCTGGCGTCGCCATGCGTGGCCCGGCCAACATCGTCTTCGAAGCCGCCATCGATCCCTCGGCCATTCACCTGCCGCTTCGCTGAGCTGACCACTCCCTGCACGCCCTCCAGAAACGACTGATGTGGGGTAAGATGCGGCCATGGCGTGCCCAAAGGATCCACCGGCTTCGCCCACTTCAACCCCGAGCGGCGATGAGACAAAGTTCCGAGACTTGCTCGATCGCCTGCCTCAGACGGTCTTCGAGTTCGATCTAGAAGGGCGCTTCGTCTACGTCAATCACTCCGGCCTGGAACGGTTTGGATACGCCGAGACGGAACTGGCCCACGGCATCTCGGTGCTAGCCACGGTGATCCCCGCAGAGCGCGACCACCTGCGGGCCAACATCGCCCGGCGCCTGGGCGGGGGAGACACCGAGGGCTTTCAGTACACGGCCCTACGCAAGGATGGCACCACCTTTCCCGCCCTGGTCCACACCACGGTGGTGACCAAGGACGGCCGCCCTTGCGGCGTTCAGGGCTACCTTATCGACATCTCCGAACGCGTGCGCGCCGAGGACGCGCTTCGCCGCCGCGTGGCCCTCGAACAGCTCATCATGCGCGCCTCCACCCGCTTGGTGGCCGAACTGGCACCCAACGAGCTAGATGCTCGCATCGAGGATGCGCTGGCCGAGATGGGACGCTTCCTGAACGTGGACCGCAGCTACGTCTTTCGCCTCTCACCCGACGGCGCGTTTATCGACAACACACACGAGTGGGTTGCGGATGGGATCTCGGTCCAGCGGCACAACCTGCACCACATTCCGGTCGAAAGCGCGTTCCCCTGGTTCGCGCGCGAACTCCGTCAACGGCTCGTCGTACCTGTCCCCGTGGTTGACGATCTGCCCCCAGAGGCCAGCGCCGAAAGAGCCGAATTCGAGCGGGAAGGCATTCGCTCGCTCATCTGCGTGGCCATGGTCCACGGTGGCGAGGTGGGGGGATTTCTCGGGCTCGATGCCGTCCGCAGCCAGCGGAATTGGTCCGAGGACGAGATCGCACTCTTGCGCGTGATGGGCGAAATCCTGATGGGCGCCATAGTGCGGCGGCAAGCCGAGCAGGCCCTGCAAGCGAGCGAGCGAAAGTACAAGACCCTGGTCGAATCCACGGCGACCGGATTTGTCATTCTGGACGACCAGGGCCGCGTGCTCGACGCCAACGCCGAGTATGTGCGCATGGCAGGCTACCGCACGCTGGAGGACATTCGTGGTCGCAACGTGGTGGAATGGACCGCCGCGCACGATCAGGCGCGCAACACCGAGGCGGTGGCCGCGTGCATGCAGGCCGGTTTTCTCAGGGATCTGCAGATCGACTACGCGCACAGGGACGGGACCGTGGTGCCCCTCCTGATCAACGCTACGGCGACCGAGGTCGATGGCGCGCGGAGGATCATCACCATCCTCCGCGACATGTCCGATCGCAAACGCCTGGAAGCAGAGATTCTGCGTTCGGAAAAATTGCGCTCGGTTGGTGTTCTGGCCGGTGGCATCGCCCACGACTTCAACAACATTCTGACCGCCATTCTGGGCAACATCTCGCTTCTGCAGGCCACGCTGGCCGCAGATGATTCCGCCCGCGAAAACCTGGACGAGGTCGAGAAGGCCTCCCAGCGCGCCCGCGAACTGACCCGGCAACTGCTCACCTTCTCGCGCGGCGGAGATCCGGTCCGCAAACCCTTCCACGCCGAGCCGCTCATTCGCGAAAGTACGACCCTGGCCCTGCGCGGGCGCGCCAGCACATGCGAATTCAAGATCGCCCCTGACCTTGCCCCCGTCGATGGGGACGAAGGCCAGATCGGCCAGGTTCTGCGCAACCTGGTACTCAACGCCAGCCAGGCCATGGAGGGTGGTGGCACCGCGCGGGTATCTGCGCAGAACCGCAAGATCCGCGACGGAGAGGTGCACCTGCTGGCCGCAGGTAACTACCTGGCGGTTGCCATTGCCGACAGCGGCGTCGGCATCTCGGAAGAGCACCGTCTGCGCATCTTCGACCCCTACTTCACCACCAAGCGCGACGGCCGCGGCTTGGGGTTGGCCGTGAGTCATTCGGTCGTTACCAACCACCGTGGCGCCATCACCGTCGACTCCCAGGTGGGCCAAGGGGCCGTCTTCACGGTCTACCTGCCAGCCGCAAGCAGCGACGCCATCGTGCCCCACCCCACCGCCGCGGAAATCGTGCGCGGCCGGGGCCTGGTCTTGATCATGGACGACGAGGAAAGCGTACGGCAGATCGCCGGGAAGATCGTGCGCGCGCTCGGCTACGAAGCCGCCTTCGCCTGCGACGGGCGCGAGGCCATCGACCGCTGGCGGGAGGCGCGCGCCAAGGGCCAGCCGTTCGACGTGGCCATCATGGATCTAACCGTGCCCGGCGGCACGGGCGGCCGCGAAGCCGTGCGCGAACTTCTTGCCATCGATCCCGAAAGCAAGGCTGTCGTATCGAGTGGGTATTGCCAGGATCCGGTCATGGCCAACTTTCGCGACTACGGCTTCCGCGACGTCCTGGCCAAACCCTACAACGTGCTCGACGTCAGCCGGGTGCTGTCCGCGCTCCTCAAACCCTAGAACAGGGTGCCCTGACCGCCTGTGTTCCGGTTGGGCATGGGCATGTGCAGGTGTTCGAAGGCCAGCGGCGTGGCTTGCCGGCCACGCGGGGTGCGTGTCAAAAAGCCCTCCTGGATCAGGTAGGGCTCGTGCACGTATTCAAGGGTGTCGCGATCTTCGGCCAACGCTGCCGCCAGCGATTCGATGCCAACGGGACCGCCGTCGAAGCGCTCGATGATGGCGCGCAGAAAGCGGCGGTCGCCATCGTCCAGCCCGCGCACGTCCACGCCCAGGCGCTTGAGCGCGTAGTCGGCGGACTCGCGCGTGACCTTGCCGTCGCCGCGCACC
>Ga0302321_100002223_pt1 | contig 16675 bp, 13 predicted proteins | sample Fen_T0_1_FD_202505 | JGI IMG/M metagenome (GOLD analysis project Ga0302321, IMG submission 202505) | Peat permafrost microbial communities from Stordalen Mire near Abisko, Sweden - Fen_T0_1 | ecosystem: Environmental > Terrestrial > Soil > Wetlands > Permafrost | place: Sweden: Abisko...
AAGATGGACACGATTACGCTCTCCGCCGGAAAGCTTCCCCACAGGTTTTTGCTGATCGGTACCGCTGAAATTGAATCGAGCCACATAGCCGCGTGAGTTCACTTCGCGATTGCCCAGCATGAGAAGGTCTTCGCCGCCGGAGATTTCCTGCCAGATTGTTTTATCGGGATCGAGCGGCCGCATCTGATCGACATATGCAAGTTTCACGGTGTCACCAATTTTGATCGTGCCGGTATCGGACTGTTCCTGTCCCGTAATGAGTTTAAACAGTGTTGTTTTGCCGGCACCATTGGGTCCAATGATGCCAATAATGCCTCCGGGCGGGAGAGCAAATTCCATGTTCTCAAAGAGCAGCTTCTCACCAAATGCTTTTGATACGCCATGAGCTTCTATGACAACATCGCCCAAACGCGGGCCAGGCGGAATATATATTTCCATTTCGTCATCCCGCGTTACGGTTTGCTCAGCAAGCATTTTTTCATACGTTGCAATGCGTGCTTTGCTTTTTGCGTGGCGGCCTTTCGGATTGAGCCGTACCCATTCTAATTCTCGTTGAAGAACTCGTTGACGTTTGGATTCCTGTTTTTCTTCCACTTCCAACCGGCGTTTTTTCTGATCCAGCCACGAAGAATAGTTCCCTTCAAAAGGAATACCTTCGCCACGATCAAGCTCTAATATCCATCCGGCAACATTGTCAAGGAAGTACCGGTCATGAGTAACGGCGATAACAGTTCCCTTGTACAATCCCAAATGATGCTCCAGCCATGCCACAGACTCAGCATCGAGGTGATTGGTTGGTTCGTCAAGCAGCAAGACATCCGGCTCTTGTAGTAAGAGACGGCAAAGCGCTACACGTCGTCGTTCGCCCCCAGATAGAATATTCACCGGCGTTTCCGGCGGTGGACATCGCAAGGCATCCATTGCCTGTTCCAGTTTACTGTCGAGATCCCATGCGTTCAGATGATCAATTTTTTCCTGAAGCTTGCTTTGTTTTTCCAGTAATGGTTCATAATCCGCATCCGGTTCTGCGAGCTGAAAATTAACGGCTTCGTAGTCTTTGACGAGTTTTACAATTTCTTGGACACCTTCTTCCACAATGTCCTTGACAGTTTTTGTTGGATCAAGTTCGGGTTCCTGCGAAAGAAAACCAAAGGTAATTCCTTTCTGCGCGGTGATCTCTCCAAGATAATCCTTGTCGATTCCAGCGATGATGCGCAGGAGGGTGCTCTTGCCGGCGCCATTCAATCCAAGCACGCCGATCTTTGCACCATAAAAAAAGGAAAGGTAAATGTCTTTTAAAATCTGGCGATTGGGTTTGACAACCTTACCAACGCCGATCATAGAAAAGATGATTTTGTTGTCACTCATAATGTTTTCATGTGATGTATGAGAATAATGCTGCAAGTTTTTGTTCGTCCAGACGACCATCGGTACGTACACCGCTGCAGACATCGACAGCATACGGGTGAACTTGCTCGATCGCTTCTTGCACGTTTACAGATTTCAATCCACCGGCAAGATATATTGGAATATTCACACTTTCGCGAATGCGTCTGCTCACAGACCAATCATGTGTGCGCCCGGTGCCGCCCAGCTCTTTCGTCGCCAACGTAGGATTGCCAGAATCCAACAGAATCGCATCTACAAAAGGAGCAATTGCAGCGGCCTCTGGTATTGATTGTTTTCCATTTACGTGAATGACCTGCACAATATGGACTCCCGGTAAAAATCGACGAAGCAGTGTGTAGCCAGAGAGTGGAAATGCATCGACAAGTTGAATGGTGGTCACATGCGTTTTTTGTTGTTGTGCGATCACCGCTTCCGGATCTTGTTTGCTGGTAAGGAGAAACGTATCGATACCGATGGGAACGCTTAGCGCTATTTCCCCTATGAGTTCTTCCGAAATGACGCCGGGTCCGCTTGGCATTTCAGAAACCAACCCAATCGCCGAGGCACCGGCATGAATAGCCGTGCGTGCTTCTTCCAAACTGCTAATACAACAGATTTTTACCCGCGGCGTTTGATGTTCTGTTCTATTCATAAAATTAGATAAATTTGTTTCTGTGGTGGCAATTTCGATGACAATATACGAAATTGTACAGAAGGTTACTTACATGGAGTCTAAAAATTAATCGAAGAACTCAAATAATCACACTCAAGGCGGTAATTCTTTTATTCTTCTTTTTATCTTCAGTAAATGGACAGGGGCAAAAGAAACCGCAGGCATTTCGAGGTTACGAATCCGTTTCGGTACCGCTGGTACTCCCTTCAACACTTGATCTTCAGTTGCTCGAAGCATTTGTACTGATGCAGAAAGCTAACGCTGGAGAATCACCGGCACAACATGAATTAGGATTACGGTATTTATTCGGCAAAGGATTTCCAGCCGATACAGCAAAAGCATCGTACTGGATTCAAAAAGCTGCAGATCAACATCTCCCACTCGCCCAATTTAATCTGGGAATTCTTTTGATGAATGGCCGAGGAGTCGAATGGAATCCCTTTGAAGCATTTAGGCAGTTTCGTGCTGCAGCCGAACAGGATATTCCGGAAGCGCTGTATGTGATGGGGCTCTTGAATACGGAAGAACTGATCGTGCCGCGTAGCTGGCCTAAAGCGTACAACTTTTTTAAAAAAGCGGCAGACCTCGGATCAGAAGCCGCAAAAGTGACAAAGAAAGAAATGGAACGACGTGGGCTCAATAAGACAGATACAACGGATGTTCTTGCGTCCGGAAAAGTCCACCCGGGCAAAACGGCACCCCATGCAACACCTATCGATACAGGGTTCAGTCTTCTCTTTCTTGATTTCCACACTGACACTACTTCCACCATTGAAGATACAACGCTCATTCGCGAAGCATACCAGGGGATTGATACTCTCTCCCATGCGACAGCCCCCGAGAAGAACTCTGCAGGAAAGATAGACTCAAGCATTCAGTCCTTATTGTCCAATGTCGCAAAGTCTGGAAACCCAGAAGCTCTTTGTCTGCTTGGGCGCTGTTATGAACGCGGATTAAATGTCCGGAAGGATATTATTCTTGCAAGCGTGTATTACCTGCGCGCATTTATTCTCAACTCAAATCGAGCACCAGCATTACTTTGGAAGTTGATGAATACGGATGAATTTATGCGTGAACTGCAACTACGATCTGCAAAAAATGACCCGGATGCACTGTACACATGGTGCGGATTAACATCCATCGGTTTCAGTAAGTTGTTGAATGAAGCGCAGGCCTTCGACTTGCTCCAACGCGCAGTCTTGGCGGAACATGTTCCTGCAATGGTTGAGTTAGGTTCCTGCTATTTTACCGGACGGTGGACGAAACAAAATCGTGACAAAGCGGTTGAGTTGTGGAATCACGCATCTGCCTTAGGAAGTCTTGAAGCAGACATCCGCATTGCAACAGCGAACATTGTAGGTCAAATACATACTCAGGATATTGACACGGCGCTCTCAATTCTCCGCAGTACAGCAAAAGATGGATCCCTGCTTTCAGATTTGACGCTCGCACGTTGTTATGAAAAAGGAATTGCGTTGCCCCTCAATAAAGGTGAAGCGTACCGTCTTTATCATAAATCCATGTTGAGAGGAAGCGAGACGGCATTTCTTGCGCTTCGCAGCATGCATGATGAAATTCGTCCAACGACACAAGAATTCCAAATGCCCGATTGAAACAGAAGCACGAATGACCTCCCGCTACGATGATGGATGCTTGTGGTGATCAATCTGTGGAAAAACTCTCCCACCTGAACTATGATATCGATTGCTTGCTTTCGATGAAACCATCTGTTGCTGCATCATCCGGAGGAATTCTCTTCTATCAACCACGGACACAGAAAAAAAAGATGGTGAATCAAACACATAGTTGATTCAAATATGTGTTTTTAGAAATAATTTCGTTGACATGTTAATTCAAATAACGTTATGTTTCATCGTACTGATTAGTAATAGCGTTTTTCTGATGCCATTAAAGAATAAAATATTTCTCGTGTTTTTCTCGTTCGTGTTCACCGGTTTGTTTCTGTGTTCCAGAACTCCCGCACAACAACTCCATAAAAGCCCTCTGGTACAATACATCCATAAAGTTTACACCAGTGAAGATGGGTTGCCGCAAAATAGGTGCCGGGCGCTTGTCCAAACACGCGATGGCTTCCTCTGGGTTGGCACACAAGATGGTCTTGCCAGATTTAATGGGACATCCTTCCAGATATTCGACAAAGAGAACACGCCAGCGATAAAACACAACGATATCTCGGCGTTGTTTGAGACTGGAGATAGCAGTTTATGGATTGGAACATTTCATGGACTTACACAGTTGAAGCACGGCGTTTTTACTTATCACGCAATGAACGCCGGTCCAGTCCGGGGTCTGGCGACCGACCGTGCAGGAAATCTTTGGATAGGTACCATGAATAATGGAATCTATAAATATGAGAATGGAAAATTTGATTCTCTTACGACCATGCATGGCCTGAGCGACAATTCGTTAAATATTCTTACCGTCGATAATCAAGGAAATCTTTGGATTGCAATTAGCGGAAAGGGCCTCAACGTTTATCGAAATGGCAAGTGGTCTCTGTATAATACTTCTAATGGTTTCCCAAGTAATTCGGTTCGCAGTTTTTGTGTTTCATCCAATAACACTGTTTGGATAGGAACAGAGAACGGGCTTGTTCGATGGGAGCACAATTCCTATCGAACATATACAACGGCAAATGGTCTTTCCGATAATATAATCACTTCTCTCTATGAAGATCGATCTGGTACGTTATGGGTAGGAACTGAGCGCGGTGGAATATGTCAATGGAAGGATAATATCTTTACCTCCTATCGGTCAGCGGATGGTCTCTCCAGTGATTATGTAACAGCAACATTGGAAGATCGTGAAGGATGCCTCTGGATAGGCACGTTTAATTCAGGATTGAATCAATTTTGGAAAGGAAAGTTTCTCAATTATACGGCACAGAATGGCGTTCCTGCCCAAACGATTCGTTCAATGCTGACATCTCAGACGGGCACCATATGGATTGGAACTGAAGGTGGCGGGGTTTTGCGTTTTGATGGAAATAAATTTATACCGTTTAAAAAGAATTTACTCCCGAGCGATTATATCCGCTCACTCTTTGAAGATTCTAAAGGCAATATATGGATAGGCCTGCGCGAAGGACTTGCTCAATATAGCAACGGTACATTACGTGTCTATACGACAAAAGACGGCTTATCTCAAAACTTCATCCGTGTCATAAGAGAAGATCATGATGGAACTATCTGGGCGGGAACGTATAATAACGGAATGAATCGGTTTGAACATGGGCGCTTTGTTAATTACCAAAAGAAAGGAATGCCGATCAATGTTATTCGTTCCATCCTTGTCGATCACACAGGTATCATCTGGGTTGGAAGCAATGAAGGCCTTCTGCGATGGCAAAACGGCTCAGCAACTATGTACACAAGTGCCGAAGGGCTGCCATCTGAGCCTATCTTCGATATGATGGAAGACAAGGAACACACGATTTGGATGGGAAGTTATGGCGGCGGACTTGTACAGTTAAAAAACGGGAAGTTTACTCGTTATACAATTGCACAGGGCTTATTCAATGATGTTGTTATGAAAATTCTGGAGGACGACGACGGCAATTTGTGGATGGGTAGTATGAAGGGAATAAGTTGCGTCAGTAAACAGATGCTTGACGATTTCACCGACGGTAAGATTGATCGCATTCAGTGCACTTCCTATAGTTCTTCAGACGGTATGGTGGTAAGCGAGTGTACGGGTCCATCAGGATGCAAAACTTCTGACGGACGTCTTTGGTTTCCAACGCCTAAAGGCATCGTCGTTGTTGATCCCAAAAAATTGGGAAAAAACAATCTTCCTCCTCCTGTTGTTATTGAAAGGGTGATCGTTGATAACAGAGATTATGAACCTGACAAGTATTGGCATTTTTCTCCCGGTAACGGACAGGTTGAATTCTCCTACGGTGGAATGAGTTTCATAGCACCGCAGAAAGTAAAATTCCGTTATATGTTAGAAGGATTTGAAAAAGAATGGAGAAATGCTGGAACCCGGCGCAGCGCGTTCTATACAAATTTATATCCAGGAAAGTACACGTTCCGGGTAACTGCTTGTAATAGCGATGGTGTTTGGAATGACGCGGGGGCAACTGTTGCATTCGAATTAGAACCGCACTTTTATCAAACTTCCTGGTTTTTTGGCGTTATTCTCATTCTTATTGGTGGTGCCGGCTTCGGCCTGCATCGTCTTCGAGTGTGGCGGCTTGTCGCAAAAGAAAAAATGCTCAAAGTGTATGTTTCAGAAGCTATGACAAAAATAAAGGTACTCAACGGTCTTATTCCAATTTGTTTCAACTGTAAAAAAGTACGGGATGATCAAGGTTATTGGAAAGGAATAGAACGATATATTAAGGAGAACTCCGAAGCAACGTTTAGCCATGGTGTTTGTCCGGAATGTGCAGAAAAGTTGCGGGAGGGATTCCTCTCAAAAAACAATGAACAATTAGGCGATATCTTATCTCAGGTCCTCCCAACAGATTCATCCAAGAAGTAGAATTATCTTCTCTGTCGCCTCTTTGTCGCTCCCCTAATTCGATTATAGCTTTTAAGAATAGTCTGTCTCTAGGAATTGGGATATCCCGCCAGGTCGATTGAAAAACCGAACAACGAAGCGGTACCGGAAACTCCACTCCCTACGCTACCGAAGGAATAAAACCCCAACTCCTGCAACTGCCACACACGCTCCAACAATAGCGCGCCAAGTAAGTTTCTCATGAAAGAGAAACCATACTGTCGGCAGCATGATAATGGGAACAAGCGCAATAAGTGTTGCAGCGACAGCAACATCGGTGAGAGAAATAGCGATGAGACTAAACGTCACGCCGAGATAAGGACCCAGAAACGACCCGAGCATGGTAAACTGAAATGCTTTCCGATCATTCGAGAATATTTTTATTGGATTCGTAAATCGACCAGCAACGTAATTCAACGGTGCCAGGATTATGAGAGCAGAAAAGGCACGAATAAATGTAGCAACAAATCCGTTGACGGGTCCCTGGGCAAATGCACTCTTGGCTAAAATCATCCCACCCGCTTGTCCTAAGGCACCTAATAAAGCATACAATACTCCCGCCGTTGATAGAGGAATACGGTGCGATGATGATTCTTTTCGTTCCAATATCACCAGCGCAATACCGGCAAGGGTGATGGACATACCAAGGATACCTGTGAAGGAAAGAGTTTCATGCAGAAAAAGGAACGCCATCAGTGCAGTCATTGCTGGAGCAGTTGACATGATGAGCGTACTAATTCGGGCACTGGTATATTCATACGATTTGAAGAGAAATGTATCGCCGAACACAAATCCTACAAAACCACTCATGGAAAGAAACATGACTTGAACAGCAGAGACATTCAATGGAATGCTGAATACAATGATCGTGATAAATAAAAAAACAATTGCAGCGGCTAAACGTACAACGTTGACATACACAGAACCGATACGCGTCGTTGCGGCCGCAAAAGCAAGCGCGCTACCCGTCCACATCACTGCTGTGATAAAAGCACTTATTTCACCGGTGTAAAGCATTTGATAGATATTGATTCATTGGGGAAAGGGTGATTACGTGTCTCTAAAGTAGGGAATTCTTCCAAGAAAAACTGATAGAGATGAATAAATCTAAGGTGGAAATTATTTTGAATTATTTTTTATTTCATGTAGTAAAATGATATCGGTTTTCAAGATCCTCTCTTTTGTTGAACTTTTTTTATCAGCCTCGCGGGAAGTGGTCGCGGGAGAAACCGGACCAGGTTCGTCCCAATCCAATTTTTCCATCCGGAAACAACAAGGGGTTTTCTATTCATCAATCCTTTATACCCATCCAGCGCCACAGAATGTGAATCCATGGAGAGTATATCCCCAAAAATTTTTTCATTTGCAAAACCGGCCCTTCGTCCAAAGTCTGTCGCCGTCGGTCCAGGACACAATGCTGTAACCGATACCCCTGTGCCCTGTAATTCTTCCGACAGTGCCTCTGAGAAGCTTAACACATAGGCTTTTGATGCATAGTAGATCGCCATCATCGGGCCGGGTTGAAATGCGGCTGTGGAAGCCACATTTAATATTTTTCCACGCTTTCGTTCGAGCATCCCCGGCAGAAAAAGTCGTGTGAGATGTGTCAGCGATGTCATGTTCACCTGAATCATCCCAAGAGCGTCGGGAAGTTCCATGGATACAAACTCGCCACGCCATCCGAAACCAGCGTTGTTGACAAGCACATCAATATTTCCTCCTTCACTTTGAAGCGCTTCGAAAATTTCTTCGGGCGATGAAGAAATAGATAAATCTTTTGTGTAGCATTTTACCTGTACACTGTATGTTCGCTGCAGGTCTTCGGCGATCACTTTGAGTTTGTCATGGCTACGCGCAACAAGAGCAAGATCATGACTTTCACGTGCAAAGATCTTTGCAAGCTCCAATCCAATACCTCCGGAAGCGCCGGTAATAAGTGCGATAGGATTTGTTCTCATGAATTCTCGCTTTCTCATGACACCTTGTTGTTCGTGAACGTCTTACTTAATATACAGTTCTATCATCCGTTCAATTGCTGCAGCGCAAACAGGATCAAAGTCAACCGGATTCAGTGCAAACATCTTGCAGTCTATGGAGGGGCGATACATGCCCTTCGATGTGTATCCGGAACCTTCAAATGCACCGACCACTCCAATCCACTGAGGATCTTGAAGAATGTCATTTGATCCTTTTAATATTTCTTTTCTCTTCTCGTAGTAATCGGAAGCAAGCCGGTCTAATGTACTCCGAACAGCCTCAATGCTGTCGTACTTCGCTTTCTGCCAAGGCGTTGGAATGGGTGTGTTGGATGCGACGAGGTTGCGCCATTTAAGATTTTCTTTTGTCCTGGTACGCGTCACATTGGGTTCCCACGGTTCAACACCCTTCGGATAGAAGTCGACATACGAAACTTGCGAGCTGTAATATTCATCGCCCAAACCGCCAAAACAATGTCCAAATTCGTGCACATAGACATAATCCATTTCCCCTTCTTGTCCGGCTTTTACAGGTTGCGTAAAACATGTTGTATACAGATTAAAGATTCCACCGCCGCCGTAACGTTTATCGTTCACAAGAATTGTAATAAAATCGTAGGGTGTAGTACCGGCGATATCGCGTAGTACTCGGTTTTCTTCCGTAAGGACATAGCGGGCAGATCCGAAGGTGTTATACATTGTACCCAGCGCTGTATGTTTCCAGACATTCTGATCGGGCATGTCAATGCCGGAATCATCCGAGATTACTTCCATGGCTCGAACATTAAAATCGTTTTTATGTTTTTTGAATGGCTGATAGGAAAAGAGTTGTTCGCTAAAATGTTTAGCGTCCATTCTAAATTTATTCATATCCGCTTTGGTATAGCCGTCACCCAGGATAAGGATATCCACCTTTTTGTCGGTCGGTCCATTGAGCATCACATCGAAGAGGGCAAATTTATTTTCCCGCTTTTCGCGATTGACCACGAGTGGATTACGAGGATCGATCACCATGGAGAATATTTCCCTGAACGCCATCACCTCGCCAACCCCTATAAATTTATCCCGACGATAGAAACTCACAACGACTTTTTGTTTTGGAAATGGAAACCGAACAGTTTCATGAAAGGTTCTCCATGTTCCTTGGAGCGCTTCTTCTGTTGTTTGCCATTCACCAAAGACGGTTGAATAACCTCGTGAATAAAGTAGCATATTGGTTTGAAGGTCGCTCACCTTGACGAAACAATCACCGAGATTGAGTGTATCAAGTAAATTCACTTTGCTGCCGGGCCAGGCAGGCTCTTCGTAGACCTTATCGAGTGTTATCTGTTCTTGCCCTTTTGTTCCAATGTGGTAGTAATCCACACGCATGGTTGTATTGGAAAAATAAATATCATAGTTCTGCGCGAGGGAAACAGAAACGGTGAAAACGAGCAGGAGGAAAGTTTTCATAGGCGGCTCCATTCCAATGAAGTGTGTGAACAATCGTTGAAGATATTGATATCAAATAATTTTACGTATTATCCAACTCCGACGCCTGAGAGCAGGAGAAATGCACTGAGCAATATTAAAATTGCGGTTGTTGTCCAGCCGATTGTATTTTGCAGCCGGTTATTGGTATACTCTTCCATAATTTCTTTATTGTTGACAATAATCATCATACACACCAGCACAATGGGAAGTAAGATGGCGTTCAGTACTTGCGTCCAAATAGTAATAGCAATCAGCGGCGCACCTGGAATCATAATAATGCCGGCACCGATAAGAATAATAATAGTAAAGAGCCAGTAGAACTGAGGCGCTTCGCTGAATTTTTTATCGATACCCGCTTCAAATCCAAAGGCCTCACAAACGTAGAATGCTGTTGCCAGTGGAAGAATCGCAGCTGAAAATATGGATGCGACAAATAATCCGAATGCAAATAATTGACCTGCTAAGGCACCAGCCAGCGGTTGTAATGCCATTGCCGCGTCGGAGGCTTCATTAATCTTGATGCCGTTCACATGCAGCGTGGCGGCACAGGCGACAACAATAAAAAACGCAACAACAATGGTGGCAATACATCCAAGGATAACATCCCACAGGGTGTATTTGTAATCACTGATTTTCAATCCCTTTTCAATCACCGCCGACTGCATATAAAACTGCATCCACGGCGCCACTGTTGTACCAATGATACCAAGAACGGTGGTGATATATTCACGATTGAATTGAACTGTTGGGGTAACTAACGCTGTACCAATAACTTTCCAATCCGGTCCAGCAAGAACAGCAGAGACGACATACGAAAGGAGGAATACACTAAAGAGGAGAAACACTTTTTCGGCAAACCGATAATTTCCTTTCAGGACAAGCACCCAAACGGTGATAGCGGCAAGCGGAACTGAAATATATTTGCTCACTCCAAAAATATTCATACTGCCCGCAACGCCGGCGAACTCCGTTGCTGTATTTCCTACATCGGCAATCAGAAGAAAAATAAAAATATAGAATGTGATGCGCACGCCAAAACTTTCGCGTATCAAATCTGCCAGGCCCTTGCCGGTGACAATACCCATGCGTGCATTCATTTCCTGTACCGTTAACAGTGCAATGAATGATGGGATAAGTGTCCAGAGGAGTTTGTACCCGTAGACAGCGCCGGCAACCGAATATGTTGTGATTCCTCCGGCGTCGTTATCAACACTGCCCGTGATGATTCCAGGTCCGAGAATACTCATGAAGATAATAATCTGACGCAATGCAGGATTTTCTTTGACTCGTTGGAAGAATTTCATATCACACCGTTTCCTCTTCTTTAATTTCTGGATACACAGAGGCCAGTGCGTCGCGGAACGAGACAATCCCCTGAAGTTTATTGTCATCATCTACGACAGGGATAGCTTCGAAGTTATATTTGAAGAAGAGTTTTGCCACGCGTCGAATACGCGTATCAATCTGCACCGAAACGGCCTGTTCTACCATAATATCAGCAACGAGCATATCTACGCTACTAATAAGAAGGTTGCGTAAACTCACGACACCGAGAAGCCGTTCGTCTTGATCCAGCACATACGCGTATCGATACATTTCTGACTTTTCACATTCAACAATGATACGTTTTATCAATATCCCTGCGGTCTCTGTCGGTTTGGCGGTAACAAAGTCGGTGTTCATAATACTGCCGACACTGTATATTGAAAGGGTAGAAAGTTCCTTCAATTCTGTTACTTTTTCCGGTAACAGAATCGCATACACCGCTTGACGCTTTTGCATATCGCAAGCATCTAATAAGTCTACCGCTTCATCCATTTGCATTTCGTTGATAATCGGCGCAAGCCGTCCAGGCTCCATGGATTCAATAATTTGCAAGCGATTCTTGAATTGCATCTCTTGAAGAGTCTGAGCAGCGGTAAAGTTATCGAGAGATTCAATGAGAGCGATGCGTTCATCGGTGCCGAGGTCTTCTAAAATGTCTGCAAGGTCTGCCGGGTGGATCTCAGACAACTTCGATGCGTCAGTCTTCAATTGTACTGAAGCGTAGACAGAGGACGTTGCGGTCGGCTGAACATACTTCCATGAAACAAATTCATCTTTGATATCTCGGTCTGTGACCCAGCGAAATGCACCGTTTACTGGGCGCAGAATTCCAATTCTCCGCAAAATTCCTTTGAAGCCAATGTCGATGTGCACTACCCAGAGGTTCGTGCTTTCTTTCGCCTTATCTTCGATGAGCAATTGAAGATCGTTCACACGAACGATTTTATATCCTTCCGTTGAAATGATTTGCTTATCCAAAAAGGTTTTACAGATGAGAATTTCGTTCTCTGCCGCTTTTGCCTGCTGCTCCACACCGCTTGAAGGATACTCCACGGCAAGGTGTTCTTTGAACACCATGCGCTTCACATTGCTCCAAGGAATATAGATCGGCGGTTTACCTCTGCGTGTTCGCACCATGAGTCCGGTCACGCGCGGGTACACCTGCATGGTCGTTGCTGCAAGGTCCACCAGTTGACCGATTCGCTTATTATCGCTGATCCGAAGCACCGGTAAATTGATGAACTCACTGAGATAAGAAAATTTTACAACTTCAAGAGCCATGACTTTGTCTTCGCCATACTATTCTTCATTATGCGATTTTTCCTATAACGAGCAACTCAAAATCGTTTGGTGTCGGAGGTATGCTTCGGTTGAAATTCCCAACTTGGCATCCAAAAATTTCAATTTTTGAAAATTGAAGCGACTTCATCATCCAGGTAATTTCTGAAGGCAGATAATACCGCTCATTGCAATGAAGGGTACGTATCTGACCACGATCATCCGTAACTTCAACGGTAGACGTATTGCGCAGCGTCAGAAGATCAAAATTCGGACTGATACTTGATCCTTCCACGGTACGAGAATTCATAAATTCTTTCATGGAGTGTGCGAGTGGAAAAAGTGCATTGAGTGTGGTCAGAATTAATATACCCCCTGATTTTAAAGCTCTGGCCATTCCTTGTAAAATAGCAAAATTCATTTCGTCGGTTTCCATCAATGCAAAACCACCTTCACAGAGGGTCAAGGCAACGTCATAGTCATTCGTATACGTTAACGATCGGGCATCGCCTTGTTCAAATTGGATTGCGACACCTGCTTCCGCTGCTTTTTCGCGCGCTCGGTTCAGCTGCGATTCCGATAAATCAACTCCGGTTACTGCATAGCCGCGTTTCGCCAGCTCAATGGCATGCCGTCCGGTTCCGCATCCGATATCAAGGATTCGTTTCTTTTTATCAAAGCCGATCTCTTGTTCAATAAAATTAACTTCCTGAAGTGTTCCTTGAGTGAAGACTTCTTTATCATACGTGTGTGCATAATTTTCAAACAGTGTTTCATACCATTGTTTCATATTACCATTTCTTTCATCTCCAGGGCATCGTCAGAAACCCGACAGAAGCAATTGCCAAGACCAAAATCAATCAACAAGAATATTGGTGTTGTTGACCAGGGATGGGTTTTGCTTTACTTCGGAGAGAACAATACGATTTTGCACAATGCTATATGAAGTTCTCAATGCTCTTTCCCTCCGGATGGATGGGTAGTGCGATTCGTATTATCGGAAACGCAGCAATGTCTTGGCTCAAAATAAGAATTCTTTAGAAGAAATAAACCTCCCCCTGCTATTTATTTTCATTTTTATTTTATTAAAGAGGATTACGGCGTACCGAATATTTCTCTATTTGAACATCACACTTCTTTTTCGTACCATCGAAGAGTCAACACACACGTACTATTCGGAACTTTCTTGTCCATACTCTCATTCATGTATCTTCTCGCCGGCGGATTCATTGCCGGCACATTTGGCGCATTGCTGGGACTCGGCGGCGGTGTGCTCCTGATTCCGTTTCTTGTTATCGTTCTTGGTATTCCCATGCATCAGGCAATTGCTACCAGCATCATCGCCGTCATCGCGACATCAAGCGCCGGTGCCGCGATGAACCTCGAGCGACATACAGTACATATGCGACTCGGTATGTTGCTGGAAATTGCGACAGTTCTTGGTGCTATTCTTGGCGGAATGACGGCAAACTATCTGAGTGCGGGTGTCCTTACAAGGCTCTTTTCTGGATTGCTCCTCTTCGTCTCCCTTGTGATGCTTTGGCGTATTCAAAAGAATAACGGCCAAGAAAAACTTCAGACAGATGGAATCCTTCCATATACCCTCACCGACCAAGCCAGCGGAACAGAATTGCGTTATACCGTGAAGAAAGTACCTGCCACGATGCTCGTTTCACTTCTTGCCGGTAATGTTTCTGGGTTGCTCGGTGTCGGTGGTGGAATTTTTAAAGTCCCGGCAATGAATATATTGTCTTCCGTTCCCATGAAGGCAGCAACCGCTACGAGTAATTTTATGATTGGCGTAACCGGAGCAGCAAGCGCATTTATCTACTTTGCGCATGGACACCTTAATCCGTTCGTGGCATCTACTGCGGCGCTTGGTGTTCTTGCCGGTTCAATGACGGGCGTTCGAATCAGTCGTAAAATTCATACGAAAGTATTAACGTGGATATTTGCTGTGGCGCTCATGGGGATTTCCATTCAACTGTATTTACGATAACGCTATGCCAGACACCAAGAGTAGTTCGAACGACACACGGTACCTTGCTGAACGCTGGACAAGTCGCATTCTGCGAGTCGGCGTGTGGATCAGTGCCTCCTTCATGATTCTGGGATTGTTCCTTACAACAATTTTTCCATCTTCGGTTGTTCCGTTTCCGACAAATCCTTCGCTGGGCATATTAGCGGAACGCATCTTTTCCGCTTCCTTCGATCCAATCACATTGATGTTCAGCGGACTTGTTATGCTTATGTTCACGCCCATTCTTCGTGTCATCACAGCAGTGTTTGGCTTTGCCATGGAACGAGATTGGCGTTTTGTCTTTGTTTCTTCACTTGTCTTTTTGATGTTGGCGTGTGAAATTATGTACTCCCTATTTCTGAAAGGTTAGAATCCATGTCGTTTACACAGCGGCTTCGCCAAGTTCAAATGCAACAGAATTCCTTGTTGTGCATCGGGCTTGATGTTGATGTGAATAAAATTCCTGCCCATTTGAAAGACACGGAAAATTCTGTCGTGGAGTTTAATCGCCAGATTATTGAAGCAACACATGATCTTGTCTGTGCATATAAGCCGAATCTTGCTTTCTACGAAGCATTGGGAGAACGGGGAATGACGGTATTACGAGAAACATTAAAACGGATACCAAAATCTGTCCTTACCATTGGCGACGGAAAGCGCAGTGACATTGGAAACACTTCGGAATACTATGCAAAGGTTCTTTTTAACGAATTCAGTTTTGATTCGACGACGGTCAATCCGTATATGGGATTTGATTCTGTGGAGCCTTTTCTCTCCGATCCGGAAAAAGGTGTTTTTATTCTTGCCCTTACGTCCAATCCCGGTTCTAAAGATTTTCAGCGTTTAAAGGTCGGAACCAAACCTCTTTTTGAAAAAGTAGTGCAAACTGTAAAAAAATGGGACAAGAAGAGGAATATCGGCCTCGTTGTTGGTGCCACGCATCCGAAAGAATTGCAGCACATTCGAACCATGGTTCCTTCTATGCCGATTCTCATCCCAGGCGTCGGCAAGCAGGGTGGCGGCTTGAAGTCGGCAGTTCGCTCCGGCTGCGACAAGCACGGACAGCTCGCCGTCATCAATGCAAGTCGCAGTATCCTCTATGCTTCATCAGGAAAAGATTTTGCAGAAGCGGCAAGAACGGAAGCAAAAAAGATGAGAGACGAAATGAGAATGTTTCTTGGATAAGTAAAGTAGAGTATCGTTACGTTCTATCTGGTTGGGTAATACAACTTAGGGAGGTGTATTATGAACCATCACACATTCAATATCCACGAGCGGTTTCTTTGTCACATCTGGAGTAAACAGTACCTTACCACCGCCCTCCGGACGACCGATGGCAAATCGTTAAAAGTGTTTGACGTTGGTCAATGGAATTCCGCCGGTGGACCGGATTTTTGTAATGCAAAAATAAAAATCAACGGTATAACATATTCTGGCGATATTGAAATTCACCGCACTGTTTTCGATTGGCTGAAACATCAACATCAAGAAGATCCACGGTACAATAAAGTGATCCTCCATGTTGTTCTGGAAAACGGCGGCGATGTTCCTCCAACCCTGACCGACAGCGGAAGGCGGATTCCTCTTCTTGTCCTTAGTTGTTTTCTTTCCGACTCCATCCAAACCGTTTGGCAAAAAGCGATTCTTGACGAACGTGCAAAGAAATCGGCAACGATTCCATGTTTTAGTAAGAATCTCCGTTTGACATCCGAGTCACTTGATCATTGGTTTTCAAAGTTGGCTATTGAGCGCCTTGAACGAAAGCTTCATCGGTTCGAGCTACGATTACAGCAGCTTGCTCACGAAAGCCGCCAGGCAGTACACGAAAGGCGGCGCCCGTACGGTGAACCCCCCTTGGAAGGTGAACACGAAGACATACCATCACTGCTCCCGGAGTTCACACAAAAAGATTACACAAATATAAAATTATGGGAACAGGTTCTGTACGAAGGTGTTATGGAGGGACTTGGGTATAGTAAAAACCAGGCACCCTTTTTGCATTTAGCTGAAACCGTG
>Ga0302321_100002224_pt1 | contig 16665 bp, 11 predicted proteins | sample Fen_T0_1_FD_202505 | JGI IMG/M metagenome (GOLD analysis project Ga0302321, IMG submission 202505) | Peat permafrost microbial communities from Stordalen Mire near Abisko, Sweden - Fen_T0_1 | ecosystem: Environmental > Terrestrial > Soil > Wetlands > Permafrost | place: Sweden: Abisko...
GGGCAGGTCTTCGTGTCCGAGATGACGCGGACCGCAGTCGAGACACCGCTCGAAGTGGGCGCGCGGATGACCGTGGATGCAAAGGGTTTCGAGGCGCCGATCGCCTTCTACGAAGTGCGTCGGCTCGGGGCGCCATTCGATCTCGCTCTCCCGGAGCGGCGTGAGACCCTCATGCCCTTGGCTTCGCCTCTGCACCTGCGCTTCTCCGTTCTGGAAGGTAAGCACGTTTCGGAGCAGGGGTACGTGGGACAGCTGACGCGGCTCGGGCCACACGAGGCCGAGATCCTCTCCGAGTACCAGGCAGCGCCTCTGACCAACCTCAGGATGCGATTCACGGATCCACAAGCGACCGCGGATGGCGCCGATGTCTACGCCAAGGTGCTCGACGTCACGGCTGCGCCTGGCAGTTTCCACATCGGCTTTACCTCGGTTCCGCCCGAGGTCGCAGCGATGCTCGAGCGCCTGCGCCACAGCACCTCGCCATAGCCGGGCGTCGCCTCGCGTGCCAAGGCTTCACGATGTCCTCGGCAAGCAGCTTGCGTCCGGCGGCGTGGATCCTGTGCCGCCGCGGTCCGCTCCGGAAGGTGAGCCGCGGAGTCGTCGCTCACGCCACGGCGCTGCCGGCCTTGGCGAGCAGAGTCTCGATCTTCTGGAGCAGGCGTGGAAGCTCGACCGGCTTGGTGTCGTAGTCGTCGCACCCGGCTTGCAGCGCGCGCTCACGGTCACCAGCCATCGCATGCGCGGTAAGCGCGATGACCGGCATGACCTTGAGACCGTCGTCCGACTTGAGGCGCTTGGCCACCTCCCAGCCGTCGAGCACGGGCAGGCTCATGTCGAGGAGGATGAGATCAGGCTTCTCTGCGGTGGCCATGTCGAGGCCTTGCTGACCGTCGACCGCGATGAGCACCGTGTAGCCGCGGCGCTCCAATCTGCGGGACAGCATGTCCCGGTTCATCTCGTTGTCCTCGACCAGCAGTATTCTCGCCATCAAAAGGCTCCTCGCGTGCGGCTCTCCAGGCGCCATCTGTCGTTGCGCCCGCCAGAGGCCCTGGCGCCAAGCGCTTGGTGCGGCGTCTCGCTATTCAAATGTTAACACAGCGCTCCGGGAGCCGTCCGTAGGCCTGGTCTTGAGCGTCGAGCGGTCAGCGCGGCCGTAGTGGCCGGCTGGCGGTGTATCATTACGTGTTGCCAGTCCGCCAGAAAACCTGGGCGTACACACGAGGAGGCTTTGCATGCAGACGCTGGCTCTCGACGCGCAGCAGCAGGAGCGTATGGCCGCTTTACTGTCCCAGTGCCCGCTCTTTCGTGCTCTCAAGCCTGAGCACTTCCCCCAAATCCTGAAGATCGCCAAGGCCGAGCGCTTTGACGCGGGTGAGGCCATCGTGACTCAGGGAGAGCCGTCAGACTCGTTCTATGTTGTGCTCGAAGGCACGGCATCTGTGCGGGTGAAGAGCCCCAGCGGGGAGAGCGTCGATCTCGGGCGTGTGCCCACGCCGTGGAGCATTGGCGAAGTGGGTCTCTTGCTTGGCGTCGCACGCACGGCGTCCGTCATAGCCGCCAGCGACGTCACTGCGCTCGGGTTCTCGCGCACCGGCTTCCTGCAGATGTTCCAGAAGGTACCGGAGTTCGGTTGGGCGGTATCTGCCGGTCTCGCGCACCGTCTCCAGCAAGTGTCGGGCAAGATGCCGCTGCCTGAGCATGACGCGCAGAAGGGCCTGCCGCCCGCCGAGGTGGTCGGCCTACTGCCGTTCGAGTTCGTGCAACGTCAGCGCGTGCTGCCCCTCGAGTCCAAGGAGAATGCGCTGACGATCGGCGTCGTCGACGATCCGACCTCGGCCACCCTGACGGCCGTGCGCGATCAAGTGCCTGGGATGGAGATCCAGGTGGTGCGTATCGATAGCGGCTTCTTCAACCAAGCCCTCAACAGCCGCGCTGGCGTGAAGGAATGGAGCGGTCCCACAGTGACGGTCGTGGCGGCGCCAACGCCGCAGTCGCCCAAGCTCGATGCCCTGCTCAAACGTGCCGTGGCCGAAGGCGCGTCGGACCTGCACCTCGCCGCAGGCCAGAGGCCGCACTGGCGCATCGACGGCGAGATCCAGCCGATGGCGGATGCCGGCGCGCTGGGCTCGGCGGAGGTCCTGGATCTGTTGACGCCCGTGATGGCGCAGCGCCATCGCGACCAATTCGCCGCGGACAATGACAGCGATTTTGCCTACGCGCTGGCGGGGAGCGCGCGGTTCCGCGTCAATCTCTTCCGCGATCGGAACGGCGTCGGTGCCGCCTTCCGGCAGATCCCGACCAAGATCGTGACCCTCGATCAGCTCGGCATGCCGCCGATCCTGAAAACGCTCTCCGAGATGCCCAAGGGTTTGGTGCTCGTCGTTGGCCCGACCGGCTGCGGAAAGTCCACCACGCTGGCAGCGATGATCGACCACATCAAGCAGCGCCGGCGCCTTCACGTCGTGACGCTCGAGGACCCCATCGAGTTCGTCCATGAGAGCGCCCAGGGGCTGATCAATCAACGCGAGGTGGGCGGCCACACGACGAGCTTTGCCCGCGGGTTGCGCGCGGCGCTTCGTGAGGATCCCGATGTCGTCCTGGTGGGCGAGATGCGCGACGCGGAGACGACCGCCCTGGCCCTGGAGACGGCCAACACGGGCCACCTGGTGCTGGCCACACTGCACACCAACAGCGCCATGAGCGCCGTTGACCGTATCGTCGACCAGTTCCCGGCCGACCGACAGCCCCAGATCCGCAATGGCCTGGCAGACGTGCTCCGGGGCGTCGTGGCTCAGATGCTCTGCAGAAAGATCGGTGGCGGCCGCGTCGCGGCCATCGAAGTGCTCGTGGTCAACCTGGCCATAGCGAACCTGATCCGCGAGGCCAAGACGACGCAGATACCGGGCCTCATGCAGGCCGGCCGCCTCGCGGGCATGTCGCTGCTCAACGACGATCTGGCGCGCCACGTGGATGCGCGCAAGATCGAGTTGGACGAGGCGCTCAGCAAGGCCGTGGACAAGGACGACTTGCTCAAGCGCTACCGCAGTGGCCTCACGATCGCTGAGGACCCTGCTGGCGATCGATTCCGGGTCGTGGTGGTCAAGGCGGAGTCGCCGGCGGCCACCGCCGGTGTGACGCGCGGCGACGTCATCATCGAGATTGAACAGCGGCCCGCGAGCGGTTTCTCGCTGGAGGAGGCGCGGGCCTTTCTGCGGGGCGAGGGCCGTCACAACATCACCGTCGAGCGCGGCGGCCGGCGGCTCAAGGTCGTGATGGAGCTGACTCGCTAGGCAAGCAAGGACATCCGGCGGATCGGAGTGGCCTGCGGGCACGCTAGGTGCCAAGTGTGTTGACACAAAGCCGCTGACTCACCTAACCTTACTTGTGTTCGTGAAGCTGAGATCCCTGGGAGTGTGCGCGCTCGGCCTGTTTGCGCTCGCGAGCCCGTTGCGCGCGCAGAGCGAGATCCCAGTTGTCGAGCTGGTCGGCGTCGTACACGCCGTCAGTGCCGCGCATGTGACCGCCGCGCTTTCGCGGGCCGATGCGGCCGGCGCACCGCTTGCCATCATCCGTGTAGACACGCCTGGCGGCTACGACACGTCGATGCGCCAGATCGTGGACAAGATGCTCAACTGCCGCACGCCGGTGGCGGTGCTGGTCGCGCCGTCAGGTGCACGTGCGGCATCCGCTGGTTTCATCATCGCGATATCGGCCGACATCGCTGCCATGGCGCCAGGCACCAACATCGGTGCCGCCCATCCTGTGTCAGGCATGGGACAGATGGACGAGACGATGTCCAAGAAGGTCACCTCGGACGCGGCCGCGTACATTCGTAGCAAGGCCGAGCGGCGGGGCCGCAACGTCGAAATGGCCGAGAAGGCCGTGGTCGAGAGCCGTTCGTTCACCGAGAAGGAAGCGCTTGACGCCAAGCTGATCGACCTGATCGTCGCAGACGTGCCGGCCCTGATCGCGGCGCTCGACGGCCGCGAGATCACGCGTTTCGACGGAACGCGCGTGCATCTGGCCTTGAAGGGCGCGCGCCCTGTGCGCGTCGAGATGAAGTGGCACCAGGCCGTGCTGGCTGCGATCGCGCATCCGGAGATCTTGTTCCTGCTGTTCCTCGGCGCGCTGGCCGGGCTGGGTACGGAAATCAGCCACCCTGGATTCATTTTCCCGGGCATCGTGGGAGCGGTCTGCCTGATCCTGTTCCTGTTCGCGGCCCAGATCATCCCCATCAACTGGGCGGGCGTCCTGCTGATCGTGCTGGCAGTCGGGTTGTTCGCAGCCGAGGTGAAGATCGCCTCGTATGGGCTCTTGACCGTGGGCGGAGTCGTGGCGATGATCCTCGGAGCCATGATGCTGGTAGAGAACCCGGCAGTGCCCGAGATGCGCGTGCCGCTGACGTTGGTCGTTCCGGCAGCAGCCGGCGTTGCACTGTGGGCAACGCTGCTCGTGCGCATGGTGTTGCGTGCACAACGCGCTCGCGTCACGACCGGGGCTGAGGGGATGGTGGGCGCGCGAGGGATTGCCGAGACGGCGCTCGATCCCGAGGGTTGGGTGCGGGTGCACGGTGAACGCTGGCGGGCGCGGGCTGAGAAGCCGGTCAGCGCCGGCGAGCCGGTCGTCGTGCGCGCGGTCAGTGGGCTGGCGCTGCGAGTGGAGAGAGGAGAACAGTCATGAGCGGTATAGGGTTCGTCATCTTTTTGGTGGTCTTCTGGCTGATGCTTTCGATCAAGATCCTGAACGCCTACGAGCGTGGTGTGATCTTTCGCCTTGGCAACTTGCTGGACAAGCCCAAGGGGCCGGGCCTGGCACTGGTATTCTGGCCGATCGACCGCATGGTGCGCATGAGTCTGCGCACGGTCGTGTTGGACGTGCCTCCGCAGGACATCATCACGCGCGACAACGTCAGCGTGAAGGTGAACGCGGTGGTCTACTTCCGAGTCGTCGACCCAGTCAGGGCCGTCGTCGAGGTGGAGAACTACCTCTACGCCACCAGCCAAGAGGCGCAGACGACACTGCGCAGCATCCTGGGCCAAGCGCACCTTGACGAGCTCCTGTCCGAGCGCGAGCGACTGGGCCAGGCGCTGCAAGAGGTCATCGATCTGCACACCGATCCCTGGGGTGTCAAGGTCACGCAAGTGGCGGTCAAAGCGGTCGACCTGCCGCAGGAGATGCAGCGCGCCATGGCCAAACAGGCCGAGTCGGAGCGGGAGAAGCGTGCAAAGATCATTCACGCCTCGGGCGAGTTCGAGGCCTCGCGGCAGTTGACCCAGGCCGCCCAGGTGCTTGAGGAACAGCCCGCTGCATTGCACCTGCGCTACCTCCAGACGCTGACCGAGATCGCAGCCGAGAAGAACTCGACCGTCATCTTCCCGGTGCCGATAGACTGGATGCGGGCGCTGATGGGGCCACGCGACAAGAAGGACGAGAAGTAGCGGCGGCTGGCAAAGGCTGCCACAAGGAACAGAGAGATGGAGCCGGCACGGGACAGTAGTGACGAGCTGACGATACGCGGTGAGATCGAGAACACCAGCGTTCCGGACCTGCTGCGCTCTATTCTCTCTAGCGGCGAAGCTGGCGTGTTGACCTTTCGTAACAGTGAGTTCACCAAGAGCCTCTACGTCCAGGGCGGGCGCATACTGTTCGCGGCCAGCACCGACCCGGACGAGCGGCTGGGAGAGAGTCTGCTGCTGCGCGGCAAGATCACAGCGCGGCAGTACCTCGATGCCAGCAAGCAGATCCAGCCCGGCCGGCGGCTGGGCGCGATCCTGGTGGAGATGGGCGCTCTCGATCCCGAGGATCTCATCCCTGCGGTGGAGCAACAGGTGCGCGACATCCTGATGGATCTGTTTCAATGGACGCGCGGCGAATACGAGTTCGTCATCAAGGAGATGGATCCGAGCGATATCCTGTCCCTGAACGTCTCGCCTGAGAACCTGGTGCTGGAGGGCATTCGGCACTCACGCGCCTGGAGCCGGATCTACGCCGGCATCGGCGGCCTGGAGACCGTACCATTCCCCACGGGGAAGACCGAGGTGCTCTACAAGCTCGATCTGACCGACGACGAGCAGGAAGTGCTCACTCACGTCAACGGACGTTCGACGGTCGAGCAGATCTGTCAGATGTCCTACCTGCCCAACTTCGAGACTTGTCGCATCCTGTGGGCGCTGTTTTTGGTTCGGGTCATCCGCCGTGCGCAGGCCGGCGAGGACGCGGCCGTGTCGGCCAATGCACGCGAGCGCGAAAACGCGTTGGATCTGGAGGACGTCGTCGAGCGCTTCAACCAGATGTTCGCGCGCATCTACGGCTTCCTGCGCGGACGCATTGGAGACGAAGTCGACCAGTTCATGGAAGTGGTGCTGGACGAAGTCTCGCGCCAGTACGGCTCCCTGCTCGCTGGCGTCGATCTCAAGGGGTACGGCCGCGCCGATTTCGAGCAGATGCTCGCCAACGTCGCCGACCTGCCGCCGGAGCAGCGCAAAGGGCTGATGGTGGCGGGCCTGAACGAGCTGGTCTACTGTATCCAGCTGACGGTGCGCACGCGCTACGGCCCGGAGGAAGCGGCCGTGATTTCTGGGATCATCAAGGAGGGCTTCCGTCGTCTCGCGGGCGCGTGAGCAGCCCGCGGGTTTGAGGAGGAACAGTTGGCTCAGGACGACTACTACTACGAAATTCAGCTCACGAACAAACAACTCGTCTTCTATTTCCTTGCCGGCGCCACGGTGCTGATTCTGTGCTTCCTGGCTGGGATCATGGTGGGTCGTGGCGTGGACGTGCGTAACGCGGACACCCGCGTGGCGCGTGAGGAGCCGGTGGTCCCGATCGGCGGGGAGGGGCGAAGCAGCCGCGCGACTCCTGTGCCAGCCGATGGCTACAGTTATCCGCAGCGCTTGACCGCGGAGAAGCCGCCGGAAGTGATCGAGTCCCGGCCGGCCGCTCCCGGCCCAACGCCAGCAGCGACGGTTGCCGCGCGGCCGACGGCCACACCCGTAGTCACGCCGCCGAAACCGAAGTCGACGCCGCCGCCGAAAGCGACGCCCCTGCCGAAGGCCACACCTGCGCCCAAGGCCACCGCGACGCCCAAGCCGAGGCCGACGGCAACGCCGCACGCGACCGCCACCCCCGCAGCGGCGGCGGCCGAGGGGCCGCTGACCCTACAAGTCGGCGCGTTCAAGGACAAGGCGAGCGCCGACTCTGTCGTGGCGCAGCTCCGCCGCAAGGGATACGCGGCGCGCGCGATGCGCCCGGAGGGAGCGCGTGAAGGCCTCTTCGTCGTACGCGTCGGCCCCTACAAGGCCAGGGCCGATGCAGAGCGTGCGCGTACGCGGCTGGAGCAGGATAGGTTCAAACCGTTCATCGTGCGCCAGTGAAGGCGGCCCCGACAGCGGTGCCCGCAGGGGCGGACCCAGCGCAGGGAGCGGCGCGGCGCGTGGGCAGCGCGCTTGCGTTGGCCGCTGGCGCGGCGAGTGGAGCGTTGCTCTGGCTGTCCTTCCCGAAATTCGGCCATGCCGCGGTTGCGTGGATCGCGCCGTTGCCGCTTCTGGCTGTGCTCGTGCGCTGGCGAGGCCGCTTTGCGACACGAGCGGGGTACATCGCCGGCGTGGTCAGCTCGGTGGGTCTTCTTTACTGGACTGCCATCGTCGTGGCCCACTTCGGCGGGCTGATCCTCGGCCTGGCGACCGCGGCCATGCTGCTGCTGTGCCTCGTGCTGGGTCTGTTCACGGCGCTGTTCGCTGCCGTGCTCGGACTCTGGCTGCGCGCGTTCGGGCATTCGGCAGCGCTGTGCGCACCTTTGGCCTGGGTGGCCATGGAGTTCCTTAGGCGCCAGCTGCTCTATGGCTTTGCCTGGTGTTTGCTGGGCTATAGCCAGTCGGATGTGCTTCCCCTGGTGCAGGTCGCAGCGCTGACCGGCGTCTACGGGGTGTCGTTCCTCGTTGTCATGGCGTCGAGCGTCGCGGTCTTCGCGCTATTCGAACCGCAGGTGCGCAGGCGTTGGCTCGCGGTCTGCGGAGGGCTCGCTCTCCTGGCGGCTGCCCTGGGTTATGGCGCCGTACGGCTGCGGGTCCCAGCAACGTCGTTGGGCAGCGTTCGCGTTGGCCTGGTTCAGGCCTCGATCCCGCAGGACGAGAAGTGGGAGGCAGGTCTCGCCTGGCGTAACGTCGAACGTCACTTGCACCTGAGTCACGAGGCGGCGCGTCAGGGCGCTACCCTCGTGGTCTGGCCGGAGTCGGCTGTGCCCGACTACTTCGACTCGACGCCGATGGTGGCGGACACGCTGAGACAGCTCACACGGGACGAGCACATCTACCTGCTCTTTGGCAACGACGACCGCATGGACGAGGGCGAGGAGCGCGTGTGGGTGGGCGCCAAGCTCTTGGCGCCGGACGGCCAGCTCGTGCTGCGCTACCACAAGATGGAGCTGGTGCCGTTCGGTGAGTACGTACCGCTTCAGAGCGTATTCGGTGTTTTGGGTGCGAGGAAGCTGGTGGAACAGGCCGGCAGCTACATCCCGGGCACGGAGGCGGTGGTAGGCCCGGCCGGCTCGGCTCGGGTTGGTGTGTCGATCTGCTACGAAGCCGTCTTCCCGGACCTTGTGCGGCGGTTCACGGTGAACGGCGCGAACCTGCTTGCCAACATAACGAATGACGGATGGTACGGCCGCACGTCGGCGCCGTATCAGCACTTCGCCATGGCGCGGCTGCGCTCAGTAGAGAACGGGCGGTCCTTTGTCCGCGCGGCGAACACCGGAATCAGCGCGTTGATCGACCCGCGTGGCCGAGTCCTGGCAAGGACGGAGCTCTTCGAGCAGCGGGCACTGGTCGGCGACGTGCCGCTCACGGGCGAGGCGACCTTCTACGCCCGTCATGGCGACGTGTTCGCATGGGTCTGTCTCGCCGTGAGCGGGCTCTTGAGCGCGGTCGCGCTGCGGCGTTGCCGTCGCGTAGTTGCTCCAGGCGCCGCGGCGTGATTTGCCGGGCACGAGCGGCTAGAATCTCCCGGCGGAGGCGCCCTTGAACGACGATCTTCAGCAGAAATCTTCCGATCTGACAGCGAGGGCCGCGGACATTCGCGGCTATCTTTGACGAATCCAAGCTGCGCAGCGAGCTCGACCGCATCGAGGCCCGCACGGCCGAGGCGGACTTCTGGCGGGACCAGGCGAACGCGCAGAAGGTCCAGCGCAGACGCAAATGGCTGGAGGAAGAGCTGAGTTTCCTGCAGCAGCTGCGTCGGCAGGAGGACGACGTGCGAGTCCTCGTCGAATGGCGAGCGGCTGGCGAGGACGTCGTTGCCGATCTCGTCGCAGCGCTGGACGCGCTGACCGCGCTGATCGAGAGCGCCGAGTTCCAGAAGATGCTCGGCGGCGAGCACGATCGTGCCAACGCCATCATGACCATCAATGCCGGCGCTGGCGGCACGGACAGTCAGGACTGGGCCGAGATGCTGCTGCGCATGTATCTGCGTTGGTGCGAGAAGAAGGGCTACAAGCGCGACGTGACGGACATCCAGGCGGGCGAGGAGGCGGGCATCAAGAGCGCCACGGTCATGGTTCAGGGCGAGTATGCCTACGGCTACCTCTCGGCTGAGGCCGGCGTGCACCGGCTCGTGCGCATCAGCCCGTTCGACTCGAACGCCCGGCGGCAGACCTCCTTTGCTTCGGTGTTTGCCTGGCCGGAAGTGGACGACGAGATCGAGATCGAGATCCAGGAGAAGGACCTGCGCGTGGACACTTACCGGTCGAGCGGTGCCGGCGGACAGCACGTGAACGTGACCGATTCCGCCGTGCGACTCACGCACTTGCCGACCGGACTCGTCGTCTCATGTCAGAACGAGCGCAGCCAGATTCGCAATCGCGACATGGCGATGAAGGTGCTCAAGGCGCGGCTCTACGATCTCGAACGCGAGAAGCAGCGCGCCAAGCTGGACGCGGTCGAATCGGCCAAGAAAGACATCGCCTTTGGCAGTCAGATTCGTTCCTACGTGCTGCACCCTTACCGCATGGTGAAGGACCACCGCACGAAGTACGAGGTGGGTGATCCTGATCGCGTGCTCGACGGCGACTTGGACGATTTCATCAAGGCGACTCTCGTGGCGCGCGCGAAGGGCACGCTCGGCGCCGGCGGCGAGGCCGACTGAGTCCAGGCCGGGTCGCCAGACGCCTCAGCTCGGCGCGCGACCCGAGTTGCCGGCGTCCCAGCCCGCTGAGGAGAGGGCGCTGTCGCCGCGACGACGGAGGAGCGCCAGCGCCCGGTCGACGTCTGGTGCGTCGACGACGAGGCGGCCCTCGGAGCCCGCCGCGCTGCGCGGGTCGAACTCGTGGCCGCGGATCACCCGGCGAAAGACCTCTTTGAGCGCGCGCGCACCCAGACGCGGCTGTTTGGCGGCTTCGCGGACGATACGGCGCGCCGCGGCGTCGGTCACGTCCAGTTTGACGCCTTGGCTGGCGAAGTAGGCCTGCGACTGCCGCAACCCAGAATCCACGCCTTGAAGGAAGATGCGCAGCAAGTGCTCCTCTGCTAGAGGCTCGAGCAGCACGACCGCATCGAAGCGTGACAGGAACTGGGGCGTGATGCCGTAGTCAAAGAGGTCTTCGCTGCGCATCCAGTCGCGCAGCGAGAACTGCAACTCCTCGTGCACGCGTCCCTCTTCGACCACGGTGACGGGTTTGAGTACGCCCTTGTCTTGGCCCGCCGTGACTCGGTGGAAGACCGCGTCATACAGACCCTCGAAGGCGCCTGCGCAGACGAAGAGTAGCTCGCTCGAGTCGACCGTGATGCGTTGGCCGCCGGCCCAATCCGGTAGGCGGAACGGAACAGCCTCGTTCTCGATCAAAGTAAGGAGGGCCTCTTGGGCGCGGATGCCGGCGATGCTGGCCTGGCCACCGACGAAGGCGCGGATCTTGTCGACCTCGTCCACGAAGACGATGCCGTGGGTGGCCTGGGACAGGATGCCCTCAATAGGTGCGTCGGGCCCGAGTTGCTGGCGCGCGCGCTCGAGCAGCCGCGTCAGTAGCTTCTCTCCCGGTAGGCCGATCTCGGCTTCTTCGCCGAGCACGTTGGCATGCACGCGCAGGACCGTCGAACGCAGCGCCAGGGCTGGATTGGCCGCCAGCAGCTCCTCCACTGCGCGCATCAGGGTGGTCTTGCCTGAGCCTGACGCGCCGATCATCAGGATGTTGCCGACGCGCAGGTTGGCGAGCTTCTTGGCAAGCGCGACCGACATCTCGCGCACTGCTTCGTTCTGGCCGACGACGCGGCGCGAGAGGGCAGCCGCGATCTGCAGCGGTGTGGGTAGCTCCGCCATTCCGCGATTCTAGCCCGCCTTGGCGGCCAGGTGTCGAGCGCGGGGCGGTCTTAGGTCGCGCTGGCCCGGCGCGCGGCGACCTGCTGCCGCACGAACTCGAAGAGCGCCGGCAAGCCCGGGATGATGACGAGGGCCATGATGACCAGGCTGAAGTTGCGCTGCACGAAGGGCTGACTGCCGAAGAAGTAGCCGGAGAAGACGCACAGCGCTACCCACAGGACGCCGCCGATGACGTTGTACGCCAGAAAACGGGCGTAGCTCATCGCGCCGATGCCTGCTACGAACGGGGCGAACGTACGAATGATGGGCAGGAAGCGGGCGATGACGATGGTCTTGCCTCCGTGCTTCTCGTAGAACGCGTGCGTGCGGCGCAGGTGCTCTGGATTGAAGAAGCGGGACTTCGGGAAGTGGAAGACCTTGGGCCCAAGGTAAGCGCCGATGGCGTAATTGACCGTGTCGCCGAGTATGGCCGCCGCGGACAGCAGCGCGAAGAGAAGCCATACATTGAGGCTGCCAGATCCCGCGAACGTTCCGGCTGCGAAGATCAGGGAGTCGCCAGGGAGCAGAGGGGTGACCACCAGGCCGGTCTCGAGGAACACGATCGCGAAGAGCAGGCCGTAGGTGTAGGCGCCAAAGCTCACGATGACCTGTGCGAGGTGTTTGTCCAGGTGGAGAAAGAAGTCGATGCACCAGCGGACCCAATCCATGCGCGCTCCTTGCGGGATACCCCGCGGCCAAATGGCGCGGCATTCTACTCGAATACGCGGCCGACTGCGCGTCGCAGCCGATCAGTCGAACCGCAGCACGGAGAAGGCCGCCGTGGTCCCATCGGGGAGCAGACGGCCCGCGGTCGTGGACCCGAGGTGCCGGCCCAGCGCCGCCGCCAGGCGGTTGGGAGTACCCGGATCCATACCTGCGGGTAGTAGCACGCTGAAAGGTCCGGAAGGGGCAGGCCGGAACGCGGCGTCATCGTAGACGCTCACGCGCAATCCGTGGGCCAGGTATTGCGTGACCTCCTGCTTGGCGAGCGCCACCGGCACGTAGGTTGTGGCGAGGGCCCCTTCGTCCCTGCGCTCGGCCAGAGCCCGCAGGTACTCGCCGACTGTTGTCTCAACCGGGTAGAAAGATCGCCACACGGCTTCGTCGCGCGGGGCAGCGACGAAGTAGCTCCAAAATGCGCAGGTCGCGGCGGCCAGTGTGAGACAGGCGGGTAGCCACGCACGCCCGCGCTCGCCAAGGCAGGCCGGGGCGAGTAGCGCGCTCCAGCCCATGGCCGCAACGACGCACGCGTAGGGCAAGACGTCGAATGCGCGCGTCACGCGTGGCCCATCGACTGAAAGAAGGCTCGGCACGATCGCAAGGCCGATCGCAGCGAAGAGGAATAGCGCGCGCGGATCGCGAGGCCGGCGCGCCAGCATGATGAGACCAGCCAGCAAACCCAGCCCTGCGACGGGGTCGAGCTGCGGCTGGCCCGGGAGGCTGTGGCGACCGATCGTATCGCCGCGCACGTGGAACATGAGCAAGTGACGGCCGAGCGACGCGTCGAACGCTGAGAGCGGCGCGACACCGTTGTGCAAGGCATTTGAAAGGAGCGAGACGCGTTCGATGCGCGCGTTGGCCACCTGGGGAGCGTGCAGCGCGTAAAGGCCCAGCGGCGTGAGGACGAGCGCGCCGACGGCGCCAACCGTCACCAACGCGGCCAGGCCTCGCAGGCTGCGCCGGCGCGCGCCGGAAAAACAAGCGACAAAGGCGAGACCGATCAGAAGGGCCAGCCGCCCTGAGTGATAAGTGTAAGCGGCCAGGCCCAGCAGGCCGCCCGCCAATGCGAGCCAGAACGTGCGGCCGAACAAGGTGCGTCGTGGGTCCAAGGCGTGGCCGCAGAAGGCCAGCGCGCTCAACTCGCACAGCGGATGGAAGACGCTCATGAAAGAGAGCCGACTGACGTTCAGATGCCAAGAAGAACCTGCCAGCAACCCAGCGGCGATGAGCGCGCTGTCCCAGCGTCCTGTCAGGCGACGGGCAACAAAGGCCAGTGGCACGACTGTGAGTGCGCCGGCGAGTGCAGTGACGAGGCGCATCGTCCAGGCGTGAATGCCGAAGAATCGGAACGCCGGGACAAAGGCATAGGCCCCGCCCGCCGGGATGTCGGCGGCCGCGAGGAAGACAGGCCTGTAGGACGGGTCTTCGAGGATCCTGAGGGCGGCGAGCCCGTGCCGTGCCTCGTCACGCCACATCCCAAAAGGCAACTCCGTCACACGGTAGAAGCGCAAGGCGCAGGCAGTGACCAGGATCAGCACTGCCGTGAGCGCGAGGGCTGGCGCGCGCGGCGTCGGGTGTTCGGCGGAAAGCTCGTCGCCCAGTCCTTCGTCCCCAGCGGCCCCGCGGGGTGTGATCAAGATGAACAGAAGCATCACGGCAACGGCGGCCGGGGCCCAGCAGAGCGAAACACGCACGTAGAGTAGTCCGAGGGCGCACAAGGCAGCCAGCAGAACCGCGAGCGCAACTGGTGCGCGCGGGCGTGGCAGTAGACGCTTCCGGAGGGCGAGCAAACGCGCGCGCAGCCCGATCGAGACAACGAGGAGCGTGAGAGTGCCGCAACTCACCGGCAGTGGTGGCAGACACCAGGCGGTGAGCAGGGGCAGGCGGAGCAGACACAAGGACAGCAACGCAACCGTGAGGGCGGACACGGCCAATGTGACGAGGCATGCAACTCGGCTGAGACGCTCAGGCATGCGCGCCGTCAGCCAGAGGCCGGCACCGAACGCGAGGCCGAGCGCCCAGGTCAGCAGCGCCCCGCGGGCCAGGGCGGCAGGCCAGTCGACCGCGAGCGGTTCCACGCGCACCATGTCGAGCTTGAAACCGAGCGCGCTCCCGTCGGCTGCGTTCCGATAGCGATCGGCACGCAGCCCGAGGCGGGTCGGGCCCAGGATTTCAGGGTAACGCAGCGACGCGCGTGGGACCTCCAGGACGTACGTGTTCCAGCCGCTGGAGACGCCTGCGGAAGCGAGTGTGCGGTCGTCCTGCGGCCGTACCAACAACAGCCGTCGCGTGCTCGTACCAGGGCCACCGTCGAGGCGCAGCGCGATGCGTGCGCCGCTTCCCACCCAGCCGTGTAGGCGCAGCTCTGCGCTAGGGCCACTCCAGCGGTAGGTGACGCGTTCGCCTGCTATCGCGGGCAGGAAGCCACTCAGGCCACGCTCGTCGCCGGCCGCTCCCACGTCGATCATCGGCAGTGTGGCCACGCCCTGGCAAAGCGTGAAGAGCGGCAAGGCGGTGGCCAGCAACAGGCCGAGCGCGAAGCGCAAGTCGGCCGGACGGATCTCGTAGACGCGCAACATGAAGGCCGGTACTCTACCACGCGGTTATGGCCCGGGGCAGCACGCCTGATAGACTCAAATGCTCGCAGCGCAGAGGGCGCGGCAGAGGAGGGTAAGACAGTTTTGAAGGAACCACTTTCGGCGATCGACGCGGCGTTGCGTCGTCGGATTCTGGTGATTGCAGGGCCCATGGGCACCAACGTCCAGCGCCGCGGCCTGAGCGAGTCGGAGTTTCGTGGCGAGAGATTCGCGCGGCACCCGATCGACCTGAAGAACGACAACGAGGTCCTGAACCTCGTGCGCCCCGGCCTGGTCGAAGAGATCCAGACCGCGTTCCTAGAGGCCGGTGCAGACATCCTCCAGACAAACACCTTCAACGCGAATGGCATCTCCCAGGCTGAATACGGCTTGGCTGGCCTTGCCTACGAGATGAATCGCGCCGCTGCCACAATCGCCCGCGTGGCGGTCGAGCAGGTAGTGAGTCGCGAGCCTTCTCGGCGGCGCTTCGTCGCTGGCACGTTGGGGCCGACGTCGAAGGCCGGTTCGCTCTCCCGAGACGTCTCTGACCCTGGGGCACGCGACGTGTCGTTCGAGGAGCTGCGCGCGGCGTACCACGAGCAGATCCGCGGTCTGTTGGACGGAGGCGTCGATCTGCTGCTCGCGGAGACGACCTTTGACACCCTGAACCTCAAGGCCGCGCTGTTCGCCATGATGGAGCATTTCGAGGAGCGTGGCGCGGCTGTGCCGGTCATGGCGTCTGTGACGTTCACGCAGCCAGGCAGCCAACGCACGCTGACAGGTCAGACGGTCGGCGCCTTCTGGACTGCTATCGCCCACGCGCCGCTACTGAGCGTCGGCGTGAACTGCGCGCTTGGCGCTAAGGACATGCGGCCCTACGTCGAGGAGCTGGCCGGCCTGGTGCCTGTGTACGTCAGCTGCCACCCGAACGCGGGTCTGCCTGATCCGCTTTCGGCGAGCGGTTTTCCGGACACGCCCGAGGACATGGCGCGGGAGCTCAAAGATTTCGCGCAAGCGGGCTGGTTGAACATCGCTGGCGGTTGCTGTGGCTCCACGCCCGATCACATTCGTGCGATAGCCGAGGCCATGCGGGGCTGCGCGCCGCGCCTGCCCCCAGAGGCCGACGGCCTGACGCGCTTCTCGGGTTGGGACGCCCTGCTCATGCGACCAGAGAGCAACTTCGTGAACGTCGGTGAGCGCACGAACGTGGCCGGGTCGCCGAAGTTCGCCAAGCTGATCCGGGAAGGGCAGTTCGAGGAGGCGGTCGCGATCGCGCGCGAGCAGGTGCGCAACGGCGCGCAGGTGCTCGACGTGAACATGGACGAAGGCATGCTCGATGCCGAGGCAGCGATGACGCGCTTCCTGAACATGATCGGGATGGAGCCAGACGTGGCGCCGGTCCCGGTCATGATCGACAGCTCGCGCTGGTCGGTGATCGAGGCAGGGCTGCGCTGCCTGCAGGGTAAGGGCATCGTGAACTCGATCAGCCTGAAGGAGGGAGAGGAGGCGTTCAAGCGCCAGGCGCGGCTGATCCGTCGGTACGGGGCTGGTGTGATCGTGATGGCCTTTGACGAGCAGGGTCAGGCAAGCACGCGCGAGCGCAGGGTGGCCATCTGCCGGCGGGCCTACCGCCTTCTGACCGAAGAGCTGGGCTTCCCGCCCGAGGACATCATCTTCGACCCCAACGTGCTGACCGTGGGCACAGGCATAGAGGAGCACAACGAGTACGCCCTCGCCTTCATCGAGGCCACGCGCGAGATCAAGGCCGAGCTGCCACGCGCCAAGGTGAGCGGGGGCGTCAGCAATGTTTCCTTCGCGTTCCGGGGCAACAACGTCGTGCGCGAGGCCATGCACGCGGCCTTCCTGTACCACGCGGTGCATGCAGGCATGGATATGGGCATCGTCAACCCAGGCCAGCTTGCTGTCTACGCGGAGGTTCCGAAGGAGCTGCTGGGCCTGGTGGAGGACGTGCTGTTGAATAGGCGTCCTGATGCCACGGAGCGGCTGGTGGCATTCGCACAGACGG
>Ga0302321_100002226_pt1 | contig 16661 bp, 14 predicted proteins | sample Fen_T0_1_FD_202505 | JGI IMG/M metagenome (GOLD analysis project Ga0302321, IMG submission 202505) | Peat permafrost microbial communities from Stordalen Mire near Abisko, Sweden - Fen_T0_1 | ecosystem: Environmental > Terrestrial > Soil > Wetlands > Permafrost | place: Sweden: Abisko...
AGAACCGCCAACAGCAACAGCATTCGTTTCGTTATCATCGTTTCACTTATAGAGGGTCGCCCACCGCGCCGACCAATGCTCCATTACCGTTGCCCTTGATAAAATTCCAGTCCTCGGTTCAGTGTCCCAGAGCGTGCGACAGGCGCGATTGGCCTCATTAATTCTTGTCAACTCAGTGGTGGCGTTCACCGGTTTAAGGGCTTAAATATAGCTTATACTTCTCTTCCCTGACTTTTTGTCCTTTTTCCCAAACCTCCAATAACGAATGCGAGGGAGATTTTTCAAAGTCGGCTGACTCATAAACTCGCACCGTCAGATGCTCTCGATTGATGATGTTCGTGACGATCGTCTTGGCCCGCTCAAATTCCGCCCGCTCCACGACAATTTGCTCAGCATCCAAGCTCATTGCTCGCATTCCGCAGCGCACCCCTGTTGAAGCAAGAGAATCGTACAACTTGTGTAAGTCATCCTCGTGTTTGAGGCCGAGGTTGACGGCAATGTTCACGCAGGGCGGTTGCGCCACATTTTTAACATCGTGAAGCGTTCGAGCACTGCGCTCAGCAGTGCTGCAGCCCAATAAGAGCACGGAAAGAAACCCTGCAAAGTAGGAGGTTTTCATCAATACTTCTTAGTCCCAGAACCGGAATAGGAGAATGGACCTGCTGTCATGCTCGGAGGCTGACTTGCTGGGTCGAGTTCCGCATCCCAGCAAGCATACGTTTGAGTTAGACTTACATTGATGGAATACTGCCCTTTTCCGACCTCACGAATTCCGATGTTGTCGTTGATTGTTTTAGGAACAAGAATCATGCCGCCTGTTCCATCAGAACGCCGCACCGCTCCATTTGGATCGCTGCCAGTTACACCGCCGGGAGGCTCGTCCAACCCATAATGGCATAATGCCGAATCACCTTCCACCTTCCACGTAACGTGAAGGATAAAACCATATCTCTTGTTCTTCTCTCCATGCGGTTTATAAAATGCGAACTGAAGACCTCCCTTCTTCAACTTCGGCGTATACGAAATTTCAACAGCCTTGCATTTGCAAGCGCAAATTGGTTCCGTTTTTCCAGCATCGGGCTTCTTCGCGGCCAATCCAAACCTGTCAATAAATGTAAGTGGGGCATTCGCAACAAACCGAAATGGATTTAATTCAGCATCCTCGTCACCCAGATCTTGTTCCAAAAAGCCAAACTGCTCGTCAGAACCTAGATCCCCCACAGGATCGCGGCTGAGCCAACGGCCGGTGCAGGGATTGTAAAACGCCTGCGCTTCCTGGGCGAACAGAGCACCAAGAACTATCGTCAGCAAAACCAGCCGATTCGTTTTCATCATTTGATCATCTTTCTCTGCGCCGCATTTATTCCTTCTGCAATCAACTTGCAAAGAAGGTCGCACCGCCAAAATCGTGCTACTCGCCCGCGTGGCCTATTAAGTTTGAGTCGCACGCTTCTTCACCCCATTTGTGCGGGACAGCCGGAGGAATTGAGCCCTTAAACCTATGGAATGCTGATTCCAGAGTTTCGAGTCCGCACCACAAGAAAAACCCCAATTCCAATCAGAAAACAACCAAGCACCAGAACGCCCCACTCCGACACGGAGAGCGTTCCCAAAAGTTTGGGTGGCTGTGAATCCACAGAATATGACAGCTTATACATCGCAAAATGAACTGCTAGTGGAATCACTGCAACGAGAAATGTTAGTGGAAGCTTCACAATAATCGCGCGTGCCTGCCCGGTTGCAGATTTCAGCAGCACTACAACTCCCACAAGAAGCAGAATTACAATGCTCGCAAAAGGAGAACATTCCATCAGCCAGTCGAGCAACGCAAAGAGTCGCGAATGACCAACACTCCGTAAAACGATCAGTCTTCCAGTATACGCGACAAAATAAACTCCAGTACAAATGGACAATGAGCCAAACAAAAATTTCATAGACCGGTCATCAACCAGAGTGTGCTACCAAAATATATTCCCTTCGTCGATGGATAGAGAGAAAGCGGCGATGTCCCCGCAGTAACGTGTGAATAATGATGAACATTTGCGCCAGCTACGGAAAAATCATAAGAAGGATAACCGTCGTGTGAACCGAAATACGACAAGGCAGTCGCTCCAGGGCAAACTGTAACAATCAGTTGGAATTCATAGTCTATTCCTGGCGCAAAGCCGTGGAACAAAGGGTCGGCCGCACTTCCAGACATGTTTACATCGCATTGCTTACAACAGCCAAAGCGTGTTTTTGTTAGCTTACATTTGATGCTGGCGGTAAGTCCAGTTGAAGGGGCCGTCCCACTCCCAATTTCGTTTCCGCTCGAATCATACTCTATCGTCGTTCCAATAAATTTGCTCTGCGTTATAGAGTCCGTGTCCGTATCGACGTGAACAACATGGTCAACCTTTGTGCCGGTGTTGAAAGTTCTTCCCCCAAAAGTCACGCGGGTTCCTTCAATGTACACTTTAACCTCCATGTCAAACGCATATAAACCCAGCGCGTCAATACGACTCAAAGGGTTAATGGCGACGAACCCGTAAAGATTTCGCCCTCCCCGCTCTCCCATCGGATCTCTGTTTAGCCACCTACCGCTTGACGGATTGAAACTGCGATAGCCGTAGTAGAGGAAATCGCTTTCGTCATCCTGATACTTCGTCGAGAACCGGAACGGATTGGCCTTCGCCATCGTGCCCGTGGTGCGGATGAGTTCTCCAAAGGGACTAAAGGTGGTAGTGCGCGACTTTGCGCCAACACTCTGATTTTGCTGGCTGTTCTCGTGTTTCCCGGCCCGGAATGATTTTTCGGAAAGGGCCTTTTCCCACCAGTCCCGGCCTGGCCCCGGCCCCTCGGCAAAGGGCGGCGGCGGCTCGACACAGAGGGGGATTCGCGCTGCTGGCCGTGTCTTCACACGGCGGACAGGACGGCTAGAGGAAAGATGTTCTCCAGCGGCAACCATCGCTTCGGATGCTGCCATTTTCCCGGCCCCGATACCAGCCCAAAATCAGGCCGATTTTTCCCTCGGATGGTACTTGCGGTGGGCTTCTTTCAGGTCGGTGATGGTGAGGCTCAGATAACGCTCGGTCGTGTTGAGCGAGCGATGTCCCAGGATGTCCTGCACATGGCGCAGGTTGGCCTCGTTCTTGACCAGGTGCGTGGCGCAGGTGTGCCGCCAGACGTGCGGCGTGACGTGCTTCTTCACGTTGGCGAGCCGGGCGTATTTCTTCACTACGTCGCCCACCGTATGCGCGTCAATGGGATTGCCCCGCATGGAGACGAACAGCTTGTCGGTGGCCTTGCCGCCCACCAGTTGGGGCCGGATGCCCTTGATGTAGGTTTCCAAAAACTTGCAGGCAACGCGGCTGAGAGGCACAACGCGGTCGTGCCCGCCCTTGCCGCCGTTCACGCGCAACAGTTCCTCCTCCAGGTTCGCGTCGGCCACGGCGAGGCGGCGCAGTTCCTGGTTGCGAACGCCCGTCGCGTAAAACACTTCCAGGATGGTGCGGTCGCGGTAGCCCAGCGCCGTCGTGGTGTCAATCGAGTCAATGATACGGTTGGCCTCCTTCGGCGTCAGGACGTTCCGGGGCAGGCTGCGCGGCTCGCGGGCATACTCGACCGCCTCCGCCGGGTTCGCGTGGAGATAGCCCTCGTTCTTGAGGAAGCGAAAGAAGCTCTTGACGGTCGCCAGCACCAGGTTCTGGTTGACCACGCCGCGGGCCTGGCCGCGTTTGGTCGGCTGGTAGTAAAACCAGCGTTGGAAGTCCAGCAGCGTGGCCGTGGTGATCCCCTGCACGTCGGTGATGGCCTTCTGTTCGAGGAACCGGAAGAACGAACCGAGATTATAGCCGTAGTCGCTCACCGTGCGCGGCGAGTAGTTGCGGATTTGCAGGTAGCCCAGGAACTTGGTCAACAGTTCGTCGAAGTTCATTTCGCCTGCCTCCGGTACAGGGCGAGCTTGCTGGCATCGTCACGCGAAGGGACGGGCAGCGGCGCGGCCTTGGCCTTGCGGTCGTTGGCCGGATGCGCCCGGCTGTGGGTCTGCTTCAACTCCGGGACGGCCACGCGCGCGTAAATCTGCGTGGTGCGCAGCGAGCGATGGCCAAGCAACCGTTGCACGTAAACGACATTCGCGCCGTCGGCGACCAGGTGTGTGGCGCACGAGTGCCGCCAGACGTGGGGCGTGACTTTCTTTTCGATGCCGGCGCGACGGGCGTAATGCTTGACCATCACTTCGATGAGTTGGGATTTGAGCGGGCCGTGCGGCCGCATCGAGGACAACCATAAAGCCCGTTCGTCCACGGCCTGCTCGTGGCCCGTTTTGCTCGCGGCCTTCACCCATTCCAGCCGTACCTTGTCCAGGTATTCACGGACGTAATCACACGCCTTGCGGCCCAGCGGCACCACGCGGTCCTTGGCGAACTTGCCCTTGTTCACGCGCACGAAGCCGTTGCGGTAATCCACGTCATGCACGGTCAGCCCGGTCATTTCCTCCAGCCGTATTCCGGTCGAGTAAAACATTTCGAGGATGGCCTTGTCGCGGATGCCGATTTTGGTCTGCGTGTTGGGCGCGTTGAGCAGCGCCCTGGCTTCCTCCGGCGTGAGCACGTTGCGCGGCAAACGCTTTTCGATTTTGGGCAGCAGCATTCCGGCGCAGGGATTGACCAGCAGCACGTCGGTTTTTTCCAGGTGCTCGAAGAACCGGCGCACGGCTTGCAGGCGTGCCACGCGCGTCCAGTCGGTGTACGGCTTGCCCGCCAGCCAAAGCTGGTAGTCGGCGATGGTCTGGCGGCTGACTTCGCGCACGTCGTCAATGCCGGTGCTGCGGAGATGGCCAAAGAACACGGCCAGCGAACCCTGATAGCTGGCCAGCGTGGATTTGGAAAAGCGGCGGACTTTCATCGCCTCCACAAAGGCGGCGGCGCACACGTCCAGCGCGCACGCGATGGTTTCGGCGCTCATTGAACACCTCCGGTGGTTACGAGTATGCGCGGGTCGTTCGGAACGCCGTTGCGGTGCAACGCCGGTACAGGCTCCCCGGCAAAACCCTCCAACTTTGGCCCGGAAGCCGTTTCCAGCCTTTGTTTGCAAGCCTTTGCTCCATTCTGAGCCAACCCAACTTGAACCCTACTTGACCCCTCCAACTTTGTTTTTGGGCCTACTACTTCGGTTTTTGGCCCTACTTGTTCGCTGGAAAGCCCTACTACTTTGGCCTTCTGCCGCAGTTCCTCCACCGAGGTCAGCCCCAAAACGAACCGTTCGCCGTCCAGTCCCTCGCCGTCCCAGGCCAGCCGATACGAGAAGCATTGGCCACGTCGGCCACTGAGCGGCAGGAGATATTCCAAGTCTTCCAGTTGTTTGACATGGATTTTGATTTGGTAATCGCTCCACCCGGTAAACTCCCGGACCTGGCGGCGACTAAAGCAGGCAGCGCCGCTGGCCATCGCAGTGCCTGCACCCACCGTTTGGCCGTCGCCATTGCCGGGCTTCCGTTCCATTTCCTCCACCATGCGGCGGATGAGCTTCAACAGTTCCCGGCTGGGCCGGGACAGTTCACCGAGCGATTGCCCAAACAGGTCGGTCGCCAGTTCGTTGGCAATGGCGATGTCATCCAGCGTGGTTTCGATGTAGTCCCCGGCGTCGGCGTCGTGCTTGACGGGCCGTTGCAACTGATACAGGAAGGTGACGGCTAAAATGAGATGCAGATATTTGGGATTGTCGCGGCGGACCAGCAAACGGTTCTCGGCATAGGTCAGCAATGGCTCATACGGGTTGACCACGGTGACGGGTTTCAAAAGCCGCTGGAAGGCGTGATGCCGCTGCACCACCTGCTCGCGCTGCTTTTTGCGGCGGATGCCGTCGAGCGTGTGGTTGTGGCGCTGCGCCTCCAGGATCGCTTTCGTCTGCTCCGGCGATTCGTCAATGCTGGTGATGATGAACCGGCTCTTGGTTTCCGCGTCCATCTCCGGCTGCGTGGTCGTCTTGAACACGGCGCACGGCCCGTCCACCACGTTGCGCATGGTCGTCAGCCGCCCGGTCATCGGGTCTTTGATGGTCGCCTCCTTCACCAGTTTCTTGGCCGAGATGAGATTGCGGATGGCGTAGTCGGCCTCCGCGGCCCCGGCGTGTTCCTCCAACGCCAGCACCTTGTGTTTGAGCGCGTCCTGGCCCATGTAAAACAACGCCTCGCCGGTCAGCGACGTGAGTTTCACCAGGTCTTCGTCCGGGCAGAGTTTCAAGAGCGTGTCCTGCAAGAGCGATTTGCCCGCCCCGCTGCCGGAGAGGATGAGCAGCGACAGCGGGTCGTCCATCTTCCGGCTGGTCATGGCCACGTAGCCGATGGTTTTGTTGGTCAACTCGCCGACGAGGCCGAAGCGTTCGAGGTCGCGCAGGATTTCGCCCGCCAGATCGGGATGACGGCCGAGTTTCAACGCCTCGGCTTTGTCCGTGTCCGAAACGAGCGTCACCTGGCTCTGAGCGCCCTTGCCCTCACGCTCCTTGGCGTAAGTCTCCAACTGCGTAATCAATCGGTTCACGTCGCCCTCGATCACGTCCACCGTGTCCCGAAAAAGCCGGGCGGCTTCGCTGATGAACGTCCGGCGCGAACGGCTCAGGTAAAAATCCACCGTGTCTATATGGAACCGGCCCGCGTTGGCCGCGTCACTGCTCACGGCCTTGATGGTCGCCCGCAATCGCGCCGGGTTGGGATGCTCCACGGCGCGCACTTCGTAATGGCGGCTCCCGTAACCCGCCGTAAAACCATCCGGCGTCATTTCGATTTTTTCCTCACCGGCTTTGGCCGTCACTTCGCTCTGTGGCGCCGGCGTCTTCGGATCGGCGGCTTTGATGAGCGATTCAAAATCAGCGGGAGTACGGCTAAGGAAAAAATCTCCGGCGTCCTTCACGCCCTCCGGCCATTGGATGACGTGGACGTGCTTCACCAGCGCGGGAAGGATTTTTGCCTTTAGCTGTTCGGTTGTGGCCCGGCCCGCGTCGTCGTTGTCCAGGCACAGGTGAACGTCGGTCGTGCCGTGCTCGCGCAAAAGTTTCTCATGGTCTGGTGTCCAGCCTCCCGTTCCGTAGAGCGCGATCACGTTCTTGAACCCGGCCTGCCACAGCGCCATTGCGTCGAAAATGCTCTCAGTGATGAACAGCGTCTGGCTGGTCCGGGCGGCGATGCCGTTGAACACGCCCCGATGCGGGCCGGGAAGATACAGGTGGCGCTCGTGGGCTTCACAGGGCCGGACGTTCCGGCCATAGATGCCGCTGACCTTTCCGGTCTCATCGAAGATTGGAACGGTGACAAAGCCGTGAAAGTGTTCCCGGTTTCCGGTTTTCAAAATGCCCAAAGTTTTCAGGCACTCCACCACTTCGCCGGATTTGGCGACGGCGTTGGGCAGCGTGCCGTTGCAGTAACCGACCTGGAACACGTCGAGCATGGCCGCGTCCACCAGATTGCGCCCTTTGAGGTATTCAAACCCGGCCCGGTCCTTGTGCAGCGTCTTGGCGTAGAACGTCACCACCCGCTGCAACAACGCCTCCTGCTCTCCCGCCTTCATTGGCGGCGCGGCTTTGGCCGGTGGCGCGGCCACCTGGCTGGCCCGTCTCACACCCGGCGTGGCCGTCAACAGTCTGAGCGCGGCTGCGCGTTCGCCGATGCCTTCCTTCTTTGCCACGAACTGGATGACGTTGCCGGTGGCCTGGCAGCTTGGACAGCGGAACAACCCCTTGGCCGGCGTCACGCGCAATGATGGGTGATGGTCGTCATGGAACGGACAGAGGCCCACGTAATCGCGGCCCGATTTCTTGAGCGCGATGCCGTAGCCCTCGATGACGCGCACGATGTCGGTCGTCCGCTTGATCTGGTCGAAATCCACTTTCATAACCGGGACACCCATTGGCCGGTTTTCTCGTCGTACTCCCCGCGATAACCGTCGGTGTCGAGCAACCGCTGCCAGCGTTTTTCAGCGGTCCCGGGCGAACGGAGCGCCAGCTTTATCATGCGCTTGCCCTGGTCATACCAGCCGCAGAGGGATTTGAGGCAGTCGTCCCACCCGTGCTGATACGCCTCGCGCACGGTCAGACGGCCCAGGCCCGCCAGCGCCTTCGGCACTCCCGCCGCCAGCGCGTCCCGCTCCCAATCATCCCAGGGATACTGGCCGTAAACGCAGTCCAGCACTTCGGAGTCGAACACATCCAGGGGACGCCGGAACTTTTTCATCGCGGGCGTTTTCTCGGCGGAGGCCGTCAAGCCGGAACTTGAAGATTTTGACATGCGCGCAAAATAGAACTATAACGGCTAAGTATGCAAGCAATATCTCTAACTTTTCGGGAGGCGGATTATGTTTGCGGCATGAAGACTGGCAGACCGCCCAAGCAGCAACGCCCGGCCTTCGGCCAGCGCCTGAACGAACTGCGCGAAGCAACGGGACTGACACAGGCGCAAGTTGCCGAAAAGCTCGGCATGTCGCAGCGTGCGTATTCCCATTGGGAACGCCGCCCGGTCGCCCTGCGCCCGGAACAACTGCAAAGTCTGGCGACGGCGTTGAACATTCCCGTCGGAACGCTGCTCGCCAACGGTGAGACCAAGCGGCGTGGTTCCGGCCCGGCCGGGAAGATGCGGCAACTGTTCGAGGCCGCGTCAAAACTCCCGCGCAGCAAGCAGGAAAAGATTCTGGACATCCTCCAGCCGTTTGTCCGCGAGCACGCCAACGGCACGAACGGCAACGGCGGATAATCGCCGTCAGTTGCGCTTGCGCTCGCTCCGTGTCACGATCCACAGCACGATGAGAAGCAACAGCATCAGATTTTCGTTACTCATAGTGCCGTAACTACTGTTGCTCCCGTCACAGTTCGGTGGACGGCTGCGGAATGGACTTCGTAAACATTTTCGAGCATCGGTTTTGTAAACATTCCCTCTTTAGCCGTACACGCCGACACGACGACCAGGGCCGGAACAGCGGACAGCTAAAGAGAGGAACGGCGCGCTTGTGTTCCCCGTTCCACCAAGCGAATGCGCCTGCTTTCGTGCCGCTGCACACTTGGATTTTTCCAGAGCCGGAAGGCTTCAAGGATTCGCTTCGTGTTTCCTAAGCGCCGCAGTTTCCGGCGACGCGAGCATTGTCAAGGTGGAGGCAGCGGGGGACGGGGGCACTACCTTGACAAGCGCAGCGGAGCCACACACTCGCCAGCGGCAAACACGAAGCCATTACGGTCATGCGAGCGTTCTGCTCGCCAACGGATTTTTGCGACTGCGCCCGTCGTGCGCTTAGTGGCGCTTCGCGCCGGTCGCCGTCTGCAAAAACCTGTCGGTGCCAAGTCCGCGAGCGTCCGGGGGCGAGGACACCCTGACTGGTGGCCGTCCGCAAGGACTTTCGTCGTCGCCCCGGAGAGCGAGACGGACGCGGGCACGGACAGGGTGCTGGCGCACTGCCACTATCACGCGGCAGGCGCGTTACTGGCGGGACGCTGGCTTTCGCGCCCCGCCAGCGGCATGACAGGAACGGGCCTGCAAGTGCTCCGGCGTTTAGCCGGTCACACGGTGAGATTAAAACGGTGCGTCCGGGCGGGCGTCGTCGGTTTGGTTTCGGCGCTCGCCGCTGGCGCTGCGGGCCTGCTGCTGCCGTTTCCATCGGCTGACAGTCCCGGCGGCTTGGCCGCCGATTGGGTCAAGGCTCTGCCTTGCTTCCGTGGTTTGGCCGTCACACCCTGCGCCCGGATGTATTTCCGCAACGTCGGCTCGCTGACCGGGATTCCGGCGCTGGTCAACTCTTTGGCCAGCACTTGATAGCTCACGTTGCGCGTGCGCCGGGCGGCAAGGATTTGCTCCCGCACCTTGTCCAGCAGGGTGAACACGGTTTTGCGCTGCGGATTGTCCTGCTCGGTCAACTGGCCGATGCGGCCCGCCAATGCGGTGAAGTCCACCCGCTTTTCCAGTTCGGCATAATTTGGTTTCTCTTTCATGGTCGTTTTCTCTTTCGCGTCCGGTGCGCCGTCTGGCGCTCCGCTTGGTGGCCGTCCGCAAGGACCGCCGTTTCATTGCCGCGAACACTCCGGTTTCCTCCTGGCGACGCATTCGCCGGAGGGGTAAGTGTCATGGCAAAAACTCACACTTCCAGGAGTTCATTTCGGGTCATCAAACCAAACACTACGGGTGTCCAGTTCTCGCCAAGTGGGGCCTCAAAACGAGGGAGATAAACAGGCAAAGTTGCCTGACCCATGATGGGATAAAACGGAGAACCCGGAACGTTTCCGTCCTGTCTCCTGTCTAACATTAGCACAACCGTCGCCAGTGTGCCATTGGTTGGATGCGGATTTTTACCGACGCCATGTTTTCAGGGATTCCACAGAAGAACCGGGGGGTTGCCGAGTCGTATTTCGATGAGCATCTTTCCCACAACGATTATTACACCCAGGGCGTGTCCCAGGCCGGTCACTGGATTGGCACCGGCGCTCAACAGTTGGGATTAAAACCGGGCGAGGTCGTCACCCGTGAAGCGTTCCTCCGGCTCTGCGATAACCAGCACCCGGACACCGGCCAGCAACTCACACCGCAACAGTTTCGGGAGCGCCGGATTTACTTCGACTTCGTGTGCTCACCGCCCAAATCGGTGTCCATTCTGGCCGTCACGATGAACGACCAGCGCATCATCGAGGCCCACAAGGAAGCCTCCACAATGGCGCTCCGGGAACTGGAACAGTTCGCCGCCACTCGCATTCGCAAGGGCGGCATTCAGGAACAGGATCGCGTCACCGGCAACCTCGTCGGCGCCGCGTTCGTGCATACCACGTCCCGCGCTCTTGACCCGCAGTTGCACACGCATTTCGTCCTGTTCAACGCCACCTGGGACGGCAGGGAGAAGCGTTGGAAAGCACTCCAGACCGGCGATATGTTCGGCGCGCTCAACTACGGCACGGAAGTCTATCGCAATGAACTGGCCAAGCGGCTGCACCAGCTTGGTTATTCCACCCGGCGCACGGGCACGGCCTTCGAGATTGAGGGGGTCGAGGCCAAGTTCATTGAACGGTTCTCGAAGCGGTCGCAGCAACGGGACATGGCCGTCAAACGTCAGGAGCAAAAGCTCGGTCGCAAGCTCTCCAAACAGGAAGTGTCCCACGCCGTCCACCAGTCCCGGCCCAAAAAATTGAAGGGCGCTTCCGATGAACAGGTGCGCGAACAACAGCTTGGCGAGATCGGCTTTTTCGAGAAGCGGGCGCTCCGCAAAGTGGTCGCCGGTGCCGATGGCAGGGCGGTGATACCGGCAGAGACGGTCAGCGAGTCCGCCGCCGTCGAGCATGGTTTGCAACACGTCTTTGAACGCCACTCGGTCGCGCCACAGCACAGGATTCTGGAAGCGGCCCTGGTCAAAGGTCGCGGGCAACTCGACCTGGCACAGCTAAAAAAGAAGCTGGCCGATGATGCCAGTCTGGTGCGTGTTGAGGGAGAGTTTTCGACGCGGGAGATTCTCGCCAAAGAGCTTTATCTGATTCGCACGGTCAACGCCGGCATTGACGCGCTCAACCCCATTGCCCGCGATTACCAACCACCGTCCCGCCTCGGCCCGGACCAGCGCAAGGCCCTGGCCCATGTCCTCACCAGCCCGGACCAGTTCACCGGCTTCCGCGGCCTCGCCGGTTCGGGCAAAAGCACCGCCCTGGCTGAACTGGACAGCGCCCTCGCCCGCCGGGGCTGGGACGCCATTTTCTGCGCCCCCACCGCCGCCGCCGCCGACACGCTCCGCAAAGATGTCTGCCTGGGCAAAACCATGACGCTGCAAAAGTTTCTGGCCGATGCCGACCAGCGTTTCCGCCTTTCACGCGGTTCGGTGATGGTGCTGGATGAAGCCGGGGCCGTGGGTCTGGATGACATGGCCAAGCTCTTTGAAGCGGCCCGCCTCAAAGGTTGCCGGGTGATTCTGTCCGGCGACACCGGCCAGCACGCCAGCGTCACCCGTGGCGACGCGCTGCGGATTCTGGAACAGTATTCGGGCTACCGTTTCGAGGAACTGACGACCATCCGCCGCCAGAAGCCCGCCGCCTTCCGGGAGATTGTCGAGCTGGCTGCCGCCAAACAGACGGACAAGGCGTTTGCCAAACTGCTCGAACTTGGCGCTGTCACGGAAGCGTTGACGGATGATGGCCAGCTTTATCAACGCGCCGCCGATGCGTATTTGTCGGCCACAAAGCAGGGCAAGTCGGCACTGCTGGTGTCGCCCACCTGGTCGGAGATTGAGGCCGTCACGGAAAAGGTGCGCGATACCCTGAAGGCTGACGGTGTGATTAGCCAAAACGAGGAAGCCGTCACGGTCTTTGATTCGCTCTCGTGGACGGAGGCCCAAAAGAAAAACGCCAGCCAGTTTGAACCCGGCCAGCGTCTGCGCTTCGTCCGCAAAACCAAACACTTTGACCGGGGCGAGACCGTCGAGGTGGTCGCCACTGTGGAAAACGGCCTGCGTGTCCGCCGTCCCGATGGAATGGAAGTGGATTTCATCCCCAGCGGTTCCGCCGCCTCCTTCGACGTGGGCGAGGCCCGCGAGTTGAAAGTGGCCGCTGGTGATTGGCTGCTCTTGCAGGCCAACCACGGCAAGGACTTCATCAACGGTGAACGGGTGCAAGTCCGGGAGATCCAAAACGGCCGCATTGCCCTGGCCGACGGCCGCTCGCTCCCGGCCGAGTTCAACAGCTTCACCCACGGCTACGCCGTCACGTCGCATTCGTCACAGAGCAAGACGGTGGATGACGTGCTGCTGGTCGCCTCGTCTCGCTCGTTCGGGGCCGTCAACCGCGAACAGTTTTACGTTTCGATTTCCCGTGGCCGCGAGCGCGTCCACGTCTTCACCGATGACGCCGATTTGCTCGCCCGCCGCGTCACGGATTCGCACGCGCGCAAGGCCGCTGTCGAACTGCAAGCCCTCCGTGACGGTCTGGCCAAGCTCGGTTTCGTTCCGAAAGAACGGCTGGAAGAAAAGGCCGCGTCGCCAGCAATGGCCGGGCGCGAAGATTTCCGCACGATGCGCCACATGCGCCAGACGCGGGCCACGCGCCTGACCCGCCTGGCCCCGGTGCAACGCCTGGCTCAAGTCGTCGAGGACGTGCGCCGCTGGCTCGGAGAAGTCCTTGCGGACGGCCAAGCAGTCACGGAAAAGGTCGCCGAGGCCGTCAAACCAACCGAGCCGGTCAAGCAGGCCGAAAAGATTGCACCCGCCGTCAAGGAAACACCCGGTCAAAAGCTGCGCCGGGAGATCGCACAGCGTCAACAGCAGCAGCATTCGCAACGCCGCTCCGGCGGTATGCACATTTAACGCCTATGCCACACTTCAAAGATGATTCCTGCTACGCCGCCTCCGGCAAGTATTGCGCCTGCATCGAGTTCCACCTGTCCGAAGACAAGCGCCGTGGTTTTCACGCCAGCCAGTTGATTGATTACACGCTGGAGCCAAACCCGGACGCGGGCGACGATAAAAAGCTGCCGCCGCAAAAACTCGCGCTGGCGTTCTCCACCGCTGACGTGGTGCTGCTCGGCTGGCGGCTCGGCCTGCTGGCTGACAAGCTCCAGGAAAACGACCTGGCCGCAGTCCGCGCCCTCTCCAAACGCTACGCCGAGGTTGACCGCCACATGCCCTTCGTCGCCTCCATCACCATCACACCCATTGCCAAGGGATGACACGATTAGGCTGAAAAAGGCTGGAAAAGCCCGAAATAAACCGAAAATCAAGGGCTTACAGCAAACCGTTGACAAGCATCCATCCCAAACCCAAAGTCAGGGCCAAGGACATGAAAGTAATTATCCCCGGTGGCACCGGACAAGTGGGAACGATCCTCGCACGCGCTTTCCTCCGGGATGGCAACGAGGTGGTCGTTCTCAGCCGCAAACCAGTGACCGCGCCTTGGCGTGTGGTGGCGTGGGATGCGCACACGCTGGGCAATTGGGCATCGGAGTTCGACGGGGCGGATGTAATCATCAATCTGGCCGGGCGTAGCGTGAACTGCCGCTACACTCCCGAAAATCGCCGGACCATTATCGAGTCCCGGGTCCATTCCACGCGAGTGGTGGGCGAGGCGATTGCCCATGCCGTCCGACCGCCAGCCGTCTGGCTTCAGGCCAGCACCGCCACCATCTATGCACACCGCTACGATGCGCCAAACGACGAAACTACAGGCATCCTGGGCGGATCGGAAACACACGCGCCTGATACATGGCGCTTCAGCATTGAAGTGGCCACGGCATGGGAACGTGCATTGGACGAAGCAAAAGTGCCACGAACGCGCAAGGTCAAGCTGCGTTCGGCCATGACCATGAGTCCCGATCCTGACGGCGTTTTCGACGTTTTGCTTGGCTTGGCTCGGCAGGGTCTCGGCGGGCGTGCCGGAGATGGCCGCCAGTTTGTCTCATGGATTCACGACCAGGATTTCATCCGCGCCATTCACTATCTCATTGAGCACGACGCACTCGAAGGGCCGGTCAATCTTGCCGCGCCGCATCCCGTGCCCAACGCTGAGTTTATGCGCGCTCTGCGGGACGCCTGGGGCATTCGGTTTGGTCTGCCTGCAAACAAGTGGATGCTGGAAATTGGCGCATTCTTTCTCCGCACTGAGACAGAGCTAATTCTGAAAAGTCGGCGAGTTGTTCCAGGCCGGTTGCTTCAGGAAGGTTTCGCTTTCAATTTTCCCACTTGGCCGGAGGCCGCTCAGGACTTGTGCCGCCGCTGGCGCGAGACACACTCATCTGCAACGTCTCGCTGACAACGCAACTCAGTGGTCATAATTCGTGCCACTTCCCGTTCTCGTCCCACCAGAATATGGAGCCTCCTGACCGCACGCGGTCCCGAGGGTAATCCATAAAAAATGTGGTTTCCTTTTTCTCCTGATAAATTTCCAGTGTGAGCGATGATACGGGGAAATTCGTGGACAAGGGTTTTAACGCCCCTTCTTTTTCGATGTAAATCGCGCTTCCACTCTCAGGCACAGGCAAGCGCGCGTTCTCTTTTAGCGGGCTGCTTTGGATGATTACCACGCGAACCTCTCTTGAGCCGCTGCCCCGCCCGGTCGTATAAACCACTTCCAACTGGCCTGTAACGCCGTTCGATTCAATTGCCTCCTTTTCTTCGCGCGTCAGTTGAAGCATCTCTCGCTCGTTGGTCCAGGAAAGCTGAGGCGCTGGCCGTTGTAACACAGCAACAATCCGCACGGATATATTCTCAGCGGCAGCTTTATTCCATTGGGATGAACCAAAGATCATCTTCGACTCCGAGTTTACATCTTTTGCAGATTTCCCTCCACAACCTGGCACCGTAACGGCCAACAAAACACAACAAGTCACGGTTGACACGAGTTTGAAAAGTTCAATCAGCATTATGGCAACCTCTCACTTTCTACCAACTTCCTCCGGCTCCGCCGCCTCCAGAACTTCCCCCGCCAGGCTGAAATGTCCCTTGCCGAGTACCTTGCTGACCACGATTCTTAAACCAGCCTACTGCGACACATGAAAGCACCACAAGAAGCAAGGCCAAGAGCAAGCCAGTCTTTCTATTCGCAAATCTTTTCATGTCCTTTGATCACATCGTTCAGCACTTCCTGCGATTTACCAACTACCTCCGGCTCCGCCGCCGCCAGTGGAGCCTCCACCACCTGAAAAGCCTCCACCACTACCCCCGGAGCCGCAGCAATCTTTCGGAATCCCAAATGACCCTGGTGATATGTTGTGCCAGAAAATCAAATCCGCCGGTGTATAGGTGGGACCTAACGGCGGATCAGTGACCAACCCCGCTCCATTCACATAAAGCTCCTGCCACGGATAACGGCTATGTGACCCGCTGTAAGTCGCAATGCCTTTTGCTGCGTCGAAAACAAGTGTATAGTTGTACTTAATTGAAGGCGCAAATGGTTCCAACGGGTTCGTCACAGTTGCATTGATGGCCACGGTGGTGACGCACCCCGACCGGGTGACTGTTGCCAGAGGTGGGGGAGGAGCGGTTCCGCTCGCAAATCCAGGTCCCGACCCCGTTGTGTACCACACGGAGGCGAAACCTCCAACCGAACCATTCGACACGAGCGCTGGCTTTGTTGGGTCAGTTTCGATCACAACTTGATGGGCCATCTTTGAATATGTGGGAATCAAAGGGCCGGGGCCGAAACCACGACCGTTGCCTAGCCAGGTTGCTCGCAAATCAATTCCCCCCGGATACATGTGAATGAACGTTATTGTCGGCGGCATTATGAAGGCCGAGGCCCAAATCGTGTATTGCTTCTCGCCAAGCGGGTCAACGCCACTAACCGGATTATTGGCGACAAAACTGTACAGATTGAATCCGCCATCTTCCGCCAGCGGATCGCGACTCAACCAGCGCCCTGTGGAAGGATTGTACGGCCGGGCGGGATACATCACCAAGTCGGATTCATCGTCTTGGTATCGCGTGCTCCAACGGAATGGATTCACCCTGGCCATTGGTCCCGTGGCTCTGATGACTTCCCCGAAGGGACTATATTCGTAGTTTGCGGAAGGTGTTCCATCATTGGCTTTCACCAGCGCCGCCACATTCCCGTTGCCGTCATAGGCCACGTAGTTCGTCGTCCCTGAAGCCGTGTCACGGTTGAACAAGAGTCCGCCCACCCCAACCCCCCCCGGCAAAAATCCAATAACGTAGAGCCCCCAGGAGTACGCCTGTAAAAACGCCCAA
>Ga0302321_100002227_pt1 | contig 16655 bp, 14 predicted proteins | sample Fen_T0_1_FD_202505 | JGI IMG/M metagenome (GOLD analysis project Ga0302321, IMG submission 202505) | Peat permafrost microbial communities from Stordalen Mire near Abisko, Sweden - Fen_T0_1 | ecosystem: Environmental > Terrestrial > Soil > Wetlands > Permafrost | place: Sweden: Abisko...
TGCTCACAGTGCCTGCGCCAGCACCGGTTGTCTTGGAAACGGCTCCCCCGTTCACTGTGTCTTGTGGCGAGCCTTCGTCGGCAAATTTCCCGCCGCAGCCCGCTGCTAGCGTTAGGAACACGGACAATCCAAATTGGACCCGAAGTCGAACACCCTGGTAGACCATAACGTTGTGATCCTGCCCCGCCATTGTGTGCCCCGCAATCGCTAAATCTCGAAGAGTGAAAGAAGCCAGCATTGCCCCAGCACCTTGCGTTGGCTGCCTGGACTACCCGCGCATGAACCCGCCGGGAAGGGCTGTCTTTAGCCCGCGGAACCACAAGATGCGAAGTGAATCCCGTCGACTGCGACTTGAGCAGTCCTCAGGCAGAGCGGGAGATCAAAGGTGCATGGACAATTCGGGGCTAGCCTACCAATTCTTAGACGTGTATTCCCGCAGAAATGCCAACGATTTCTCGCCACCCGCCTACGCCACCCTGTCTCCGGAATCTCCTGCGGGACAGCTGGTTCATCGTCTAACTCGATTTCTTCGCGCAGTTCGAGTATTGAGCCAGAAGCTTCTGTGGCGGCGCCAACTTCGCGGGCCCACCGCATTTGTTATGCCGCAGGAGTGTGAATTGAGCCCATTCACACAGAGACCGAAATATGCAACTGCACCGTTCCTTCAGGCATTGGTTGGTATTTATCCCATTGCTAGGAGCTTCGCTAAGTGGCTGTGGCCGGACGCTTCTTGAAAGCGAAACCATTGATGGATCCAACGGTCAACCTGCGGCCGTTGGTGGCACATTGTCCGGTATTGGCGGGGCTCTCGCAAACGCGGGCAGAAGCTCTGCGACGGGTGGCAATGGTGCGCGTGCGGGCGGAGCTTCTGCGACAGGCGGAACTTCTGCGACGGGTGGCATCAGCGCACGGACGGGCGGAGCTTCTGCGACGGGTGGCATCAGCGCGCGTGCGGGCGGAACTTCCGCGATGGGTGGCATCAGCGCACGGACGGGCGGAACTTCTGCGATAGGTGGCATCAGCGCACGGACGGGCGGAACTTCTGCGATGGGTGGCATCAGCGCACGGACGGGCGGAACTTCCGCGATGGGTGGCATCAGTGCACGGACGGGCGGAACTTCTGCGATAGGTGGCATCAGTGCACGGACGGGCGGAACTTCCGCGATGGGTGGCATCAGCGCACGGACGGGCGGAACTTCCGCGATAGGCGGCATGACCGTCGGAATCGGCGGGGCAACCGCAGTTGGAGGAGGCGCTGCCGGTGGCACGAGTGCCACGGGCGGTACCAGCGAACCTCTTCAATGCAAAGATTCGGCTCTACTTCGGGTCACATCCATAGTCTCAGGCACCAATCACTCCTGCGCACTCATGTCGAGTGGTGGGGTGCGTTGTTGGGGAGCGAATGATTCAGGCCAGCTTGGCGACGGCACATACACCAATCGATTGACGCTACCGAGGAGCGATGTTGTGTCGGGCGTGCGAGCGATTGCAGCGGGTCGTGCTCATACCTGTGTGTTGATGAACACCGGAGGCGTCCGCTGCTGGGGTAATAACGGAAACGGCCAACTCGGCGACGGTACTGTCAGCGACGCGTTGTCTCCGCCCATGACTGACGTCCTATCTGGCGTGCAGGCAATTGCTGCCGGCAATGATCACACTTGTGCATTGATGACAACCGGAGGGGTCCGCTGCTGGGGATACAACGGAAATGGTCAGCTGGGCGATGGCGGGTACTCGGATCGGTTGCAGCCACCGAACTTCGACGTCCTATCGAACGCACAGGCCGTTACCGCGGGCAATGGGCATACTTGCGCATTGACGACGGCCGCAGGAGTCCGCTGTTGGGGCAGAAACGACAGCGGACAGCTTGGTACCGGCGACGGGTTAGATACTCCAGACCCACCAAAGAAGGACGTGCTGATTGACGTTCACGCCATTTTTGCTGGCGGTTCGCATACCTGCGCAGCCATGAAGACAGGTAACGTTCGCTGTTGGGGCGATAACTCGTATGGCCAACTCGGTGATAATTCCACGACAAATCTGTGGGTAGCCCCAAGCTACGACATGTTGACAGGCGTGCAGACTGTCGCCGCTGGCGAAGCGCACACGTGCGCATTGATGACCAACGGAGGCGTCCGCTGTTGGGGATACAACGCTTTTGGCCAACTTGGCGACGGCACGTTGACAGACAGTTGGACGCCACCGACGAGCGACGTACTTTCAGGAGTGAGCGCCATTAGCGCGGGGGCGCAGAATACCTGCGCGGTTACGACAAGTGGTGGTGTTCAATGCTGGGGCGAGAACTACTGGGGCCAGCTTGGCGACGGCACATCGATGCGGTGCAACTTGCCACCTACGAACGACGTCCTGACGGGTGCGCGGTCTGTAACAACTGGCGGTTCTCATGCTTGCGCACTGATGAACACCGGCGGTGTGCGTTGTTGGGGCGAAAATGGCAACGGTCAACTTGGTGATGGCACGATGGTGAGCCGCGCAACCCCCATAAGAAGTGACGTGCTGACGGGTGTGCAAGCCCTCTTTGCGGGAAGCTATCACACCTGTGCGTTGATGCTAACGACGGGTGGCGTCCGTTGTTGGGGTAGCAACTCAAATGGCCAGTTGGGAGACGGTACCTTTCAGGACAGCTGGACACCACCCACAGTCGATGCGTTAACGGGTGCGCAGACGGTTGCCGCCGGTCTCTATCATACCTGCGCGTTGATGACGACGGGAGGTGTCCGTTGCTGGGGCGACAACAATTATGGCCAGCTCGGCGAGGATGGCGTAACGGGACGCGTGAAGCCTCCGCTCATTGACACATTGACGGGCGTAAAGGCTATCGCTACAGGCGACCTACACACTTGCGCGTTGATGACAACGGGCGGCGTCCGCTGTTGGGGCGATAATTCTGCCGGTCAGCTCGGCGACGGCACTACGACGAATCGCCCCTCGCCACCAACCAGCGATATGCTGACGGGTGTCAAAGCCATCTCGTCCGGCAGCTATCATACCTGCGCGTTAATGACCGCGGGAGGCGTACGTTGCTGGGGCAACAACGACTACGGACAGCTCGGCGAAAACGACACGTTTGGACGCATGAAGCCTCCAATCGGAGATGTATTGGCGAGTGTGCAAGCCATCGCCGTTTCCAATTTCACCACTTGTGCTCTGACGGATACCAACGGTGTGCGCTGCTGGGGTGACAACTCATTTGGCCAACTCGGCGACGGCACCTCGATATCAAGCTATACTCCTCCCACAAGCGATGTGCTGGGGGGCGTGTATGCGTTGTCTGAAGGAGGGAATTTCACCTGCGCGCTGATGGTGGCTACGGGTGGCGTGCGCTGCTGGGGTGCCGCGTATGCTGGACAGCTTGGGGAAGGCACCATGAGCCACCGCTCGGTACCGGCGTCAGTCGTAGGAACATGCCCCTAGCGCGTCCGGTGCAGCTTCAATCGTCTACGCTATGGGGGTACGCTCCCGCGTTCCCTCAGTGATGAACCAACATCTCATGCGGTGGCTGATCCGTTTGCCGAGCTGACGGACCCATCTGGTGCCGTTCGTTGGGCTAGAGTTCCACCTATGGAATTTACTTTACTCCTCAAACAACGCCGATCCCTTCGTTCGTTCGCGCCCATGGAGGTAAGCGACGCTACCATTCGCGAACTTGCGGCTGCCGCGGCTCTAGCGCCATCGTGTTCGAACAAACAACCGTGGCGATTCGTTTTTGTGCGTCAACCTGGCGCACTCGAACGCATGCTTGGGGTCCTTGCACCGGGAAACGCCAGTTGGGCCAAGCAGGCGTCTATGATCATTGCCGTGTGGTCACATGCCGATCTGGACTGCAGAATTCCTGACGGGCGTGACTACTACCAGTTCGATACGGGTATGGCGACGGCGCTATTACTACTCGCAGCCACCGAGCGGGATCTGATTACCCATCCAGTAGCTGGGTTCGATCCGGAGGCAGCACGGGATGTGTTAGCCCTACCTGCGGAGGCTCAGGTCATCACTTTGATTATGGTGGGAGGACATGCGAGCGCGGTGTTTCCCGATCTTAAGGATTGGCAGATCAAGGCGGAACACGAAGCCTCACCCCGTATGCCTTTCGAGCAGTTCGCGACCATCCTGTAGGGGCAGGCTGGCACAAGGGTAAACCGCGGACTAGGCCGGGAACACCGTTTAGCAATCGGTTCTCGTGCTCAACAGATATGGCTTGGGCCTGGCAACCCACGCACCGGCGACTCAAGCTCTTCGCCGAGACCGATCTTCTGACCGTCGCTGCGGCCAGCTTCGAACCCATCGTGGTAGACACGCATTGGCGTTGGTCGAGAAGTGCGAATATTAGCGTGATTGTCCCGCAGCACCCGTGCAGCAAGGCTCTCACGCTCATCCAGCTTTACGAGAGCTGTGCTTGTTGCCGCCTGTCGAACTTCGGTCCGCATGGCATTGAGCCGTTCGTGAACCACCACGACGAGACCCTTTCGGTAGGAATCGCAGTAGCTACGGCCCTTGCCAAGGCCGTTCTTCAACGTGAGGCGATCGATCTGAGACTTGACTCGGCCATATTGAAGTCGAAAAAGGCGCACGTCACTGGGACACCCGACCACCCGAATGGCTGTCTGGGTTGATGAGCGCGCTTGATAAATTGCGCACCCATAGTGACTAGCCAGAGCGCCGACGAGCACTTGCTGCCACACAGGCACTCGCGAGGTATATGTTTCGAGTGGCTCACCATCTTCGATGGGTGACTCCGAGTCCGTGTCCGAGTGAGCGTCGACCTCAGCGCGCGACAATCGGTATTGCTGCAACAGCTTTTCGGCGGCAGCTACGGCGACAGCTGCCTCATTCTCGCTCGTGTTGGCCTCGGCGAGAGCATAAAGCTTTCTGACCTTACTGATGACATCTTCGATGGCGCTCATGGGCGGTCCGGGGAGCCGGTGCTCTACTACATCGCCCGTTGACTCGCACACGCAAACTGGCGCTCAGGTTGGCCTTGCAGGTGGCCAGATGAGTTTTCCATCGACTTTTACCGCTTCGACCATGTGCGGCTTTAACGTCATTGTCTGTCCCCGTCCGGGCGGAAGTGTTTCCGGTGGTTGAAGGTCGCGCACTCGATGAAACGTAAGTAGTGGTTCCGCGGGCACCGAACCCAGAAGACCGGCAAAGTCCATTCCGCCGAAACCCACTTTGGCGGCGCCGTGTGAGTCATCGGACGAGACAATTTGATCGGTTGGTAGTGGCACCTTGCTGCCGTCGGCGAACACCACGAATGTCCCTGGGGGACCGTTCTGAACAATGGGCAACTTTGGGGTGTTATCGGGCTGGCGAAAGAGTGTTGTGCCCTTAGCGAATTCGATGATGAGCGATGCTTGATCCATGTTGTGCTCCGGTAGGGATTGACTCTCGAAGTTTCGAAGTTGCGGGAAGGCGGCGCCCGTGGATGGACGGTTCAGATAGAGTTGGCTGTGACCTCGTGGTAGGCGGGTAACGTCTGCAGTCGTTCATCGTGAGCGGGGCCACCGACTGTGAAATGGTAGAGACTTTGCCATTGGTCCGTCCGCAATTCAAGCAAGGCGTGGACGGAATCATCGAAGAAGCAACCAATGCCTGTCCCACGCATGGCTGCGACCTCTGCCTCTAGGTAGAGGATCTGACCTATCATTCCAGTTTCCCAGAACAAGCGCCGATAAAACGCCGCGCCTTGCTCGACCAAACTTCCGCGGTAATCAGCCAACATGATGACGCTGAAGGCGCCATCCGATGCAATCCGCTGCCCGCAGGAAACCGCCGCTGCCGCCTCTTGAAAATTGCCTTCAGTCAAAAGGTAAAGGGGCAAATCGTCACCATCCGCTAAGACCTCACTCCAGCTGAACTTGTCACTTAGGGACGCGCGTAGGTCATCCCAATGCTCCCGACTCCGCAACAATGCGTAGAGTCCGGAGGCAAGTCCCGACACCCGATGCACCATGAGCACCAATTGCACTCGCGAGGGCCACGTCATGGCGTCCCAGGGCATAGCATTCGCGCATTCATTCGAATCGCCGGACTTCGTCGGGACCAGGCGTGAAAGCATCCGAAAGAAATCTGCCCGAGCGAGGAAGCTTGACCCATCCATAGCCACGGCGCTGCGACGTTTCAGAATCACTTCCGCGGCGCTTGGCTCCCCCGCTTCGGGAGGTGTTGCGAATTGGGTGCGGGTCAATGAGCGATTCGTGTTTGGTGTTATATCCCGCGTTTGCCCGTCGCTTTGGGTCACAAGTGAGACTTCTTCAATCACGTCCCAATTGGCGACATGCTCCGCACTGAGGCGATTCGCTTGACCAAAATACTCCGAGCAGGTTGGCAATCGGCAACAATCGCTTCCGCCTTCCGGCATTACCACGTTATCTTTTCGCGTATCAACCAGCGCCAACAATTCCGGCGCTTCACGTTCAGCATCGTGAAAGTCCTCGTTGCGATTGACACCCAGCATCGCGCCAATCGCCGTGCTTGGTACGCCCTCGAGGACTCGCAGATCCCACCCGAGCGTCGCCGTTGCGATCCGTATGGCGGCCAAGGCATGGCCCACGTCGTGTTGGCAGTAGCGAAAGGCGCGTTCACCATATTTCCACGCTTCCCGCCAGTGAACCGAAGCAAGCCCAATCAGAAAACAGCCCGCGACAGCTGTTGGGAGGTACCCTCGAAAGCTATTCGTGTGGATGATGGCGCGATGTTCCAAACCATGCGCTTTCGGAGCGTAGTGGTAAAGCCCAGGTGCTTGGGACAACCCTTCAACCGCGGGCAAAACCAGGTACGCCTCGGTAGGGTGGAGATTGCCACTCGACGGATTGACGCGTAGCGGCCACCGAGATGTGCCGCTCTGTTTCCAAGCGGAAAGCGCGAGCGAATGGCGCAAGAGTCTGGATAGAGAGATTAACGAAAGCGGTTCGGTGGCAATGGCGTTTGCAACATAGAGCTTCGAATAGTCCGGCGATTGCCATTCCCTGTCGAAAGGCAACTCTGTCAGTTCCGCCCCCGCGTAGCGTCGAAATGGGTCAGGCTGGTTCGCCCAATCCAGGTAGCCTAAGGAGGCGGCGTATCGGTACGGGTGATGCTTCGTACGCTTGTGATACGCTAAAACCACTTCAAGCGGGGATGGCTTGCCACCAGCCAGCAAGGATTGTCCATGGACGACTTCGCTAGAAATAGTCGGTAGCCCCTTCGGATGTTTGGACATCTGCAACTAGACAACAGGGTGGGCGTCACCCAAGCGTTTGGCAAGGTAGCTCCGCAAGATTGACAACATACTCATTTCTTGCGCGGGCTCAGCCCACAGTCTTGAGCCCCCTAGGTTGTTTCAAATGGTTCGGTAGTCTTCGCGGCCACCGCAAGTTTTCTCATCATGTGGCGACGTTTCGCGTGGTGTGTGCCCATTCGACTGAGCACACCGCTCAAGAATCGTACAGTCCGAGTGATGAACGGGCCCTTGTTGAGCATGACACATTCGGCGCGAACACTGAAGGCGGCATCGCAGACCTCTGCTCGCGAGGGAAGTCCCTGCTTTGCCATGCTTTCCAACACTTGGGTTGCCCAAATGACAGGCACATGTGCGGCTTCGCACAGCCAAAGGATTTCCTCCTGCACCTCGGCGAGACGGGCGAAGCCGATTTCCACTGCAAGATCTCCCCTCGCAACCATGATCCCAAACGGCGGTCGAGTAAGGCCTGCCATCAGGATCTGCGATAGGTTTTCAAAGCCCCAACGCGTCTCGATCTTGAACACGGTCGCCAGGCGGTGTGCGTTCAGCTTGGCAAGCGCCTCATGCAAAGCCAAGACATCTTCCGCAGTGCGCACGAAAGAGAGGCCTACCATGTCCACGTGGGGTGCAAGTGCCTTCAAATCCAGAAGGTCTTTGTCGGAAAGCGCGGGGACGTCCAGAACCGTATCCGGCAAATTAATGCCTTTCTCTGGCCGTAGGCGTGCCCCGCGTAGCGGAGCCTGCGTGATTTCAACGAGAATGCCGGCGGGCTGTACGGACAATACGGTGCCCCCAAATTTGCCGTCATTGAACCAGATAGATTGTCCGGGCCGCGTTGCGGTAAAGACCGCATCGAGTGTGCAAGGTATCGATGCATAGGTGGTCGCATCGGCTCCCGCGCCCGGCTGCGCGGGACCACCCAGCTTACCTTCTGGCGTGAGCAACAACTTGTCTCCTTGATGCAATAGCAACGGGAGTACGACCTCTGGGAGCGGCCCAACCTGACCAGCGCCCAGCGGCTCACTATCGCGAAAGAGCGTGCAGCCTGCGCCATCCTTCAGATAAACATGTCGCATTCCCTGCGCCAGCCAAGATGCTCCAACGCGCTCAAATATTGTGATTTCGCGCTGACCGCCTCGGGTATCTTCAAGCTCAAGCCTATCGTTGACTTGGGCTGCGTTCAGAAGTTCATCGCTAATTGGTACGACGGCGCTGACATCACGCGCGGGCGGTTCGGGGACGAGTGGGGACGTCAACCAAATGATTGCAGGAACGCTGACATTGCCCCACAGGTCACGTACAGGTTTGAATTCCAGGGCGCGTCCGGACGGCTTCAGATTTCCCGTGCGCAGTTTCGGACCTGCAAGGTCGGCATAGATTCGACAAGTGCGACCGGTGGCTTGTTCTGCAGCGCGCAGGTTGTTGATCATGGACATCCAGGCTTCGACACCGTCGTGCGCGCAATTGATTCGCATCACATTCATGCCGGCGGCGAGCAACTCGCGCAAGAGTTCCGGGCGACGGGCGGCTTCGTTTGGCATGGTCACCATAATGCGCGCCTGGCGATCGGTGGAAGGGGCGCCTAGTAGCTCTTGTGCGTGTTCGGCCAAGAGTGCAGCGCCTTCGTTGATGGGCACCGGTGCAGGCTTGAATGCGGGACCGCGACGACCCAGCAACGCATGCAATGCCGTAAGTATCGCGTTGAGACTGCCAAGTGTGTTCGCTTCCGCACGCCCTAGCCGTGACAGTCCCAACGACCCTAATCTTGGTTGCAGTTCGCGAATATCCGACTGCCGCAGGGCCAAATAGTGAGCCAAATTGATCGCGCTTGGTCGTCGACTTGGAACAACCCGACCTATCGATTCCAACCATGCCCGTTCGCCGGCTAATGCGCGGTCGCGCAATCCCTTTAGTTGAGAGATAAGTTGTCTCGCAATGGCTTTCTGCTCTTTACTAACGGTTGCTTGCGCGGACTTAGCTCGCATGTTTGGCCCCATACGACCCGATTGTGACAAATGGCGATGAAAAACGACGACACGTGAACACTATTCGGGTCGCTGCCAGGCCCTTCCACGGCTCACTGGTCAAGTCACCACATCAAGCCAAATGAGGCGGAAACCTGACCAATCCTGGTGAAACTGGCGGACGAACCGTCATGATCCGCCGTTCCGGGAAATTTCCTGGCTATTGGGTTGGTTCGGCGTGACAACGTAGCGACTAGGCGTCACCGTGGTTCACCGACCAACAGCACTATCCCACCCAAAATCGGCTCAATCTGCCGGCGCGCGCTATCTATCGAAGACGAGACGGCGCCATCCCATCTAGACTGCGGCCGTCCCACCATGAACCTCTGGATTGCGCTTCTTGGTACGTTGGTCGCTGAACTGTATGTCCTTCGACGCCTACGGTTCGACGGATTCATCGTGGGGTTGGTGCTCGCGAGCACAATTGTGTACCTGAACTACCTTTCGTACACGTCAGTATCGGAACGAAATTACGACGGGTCGGTGCAACTCGTTTACATTGAGGCGATAGCCCAGCACTTTCGGCTGCCTGATGTGAATGCGTGCGGGCCTTGTGGTCACCCGCCGCTTTACTACGCTCTTGCGGCGCTGTGGTCCAAGACCGTGCTTGTCGGTGGATGGTTGCCATTCGAACTAGGCCTGCAGTGGCTCTCAGTGCTTCTATTCTTCGGCTTCGTTGTCATATCCCTGCAGATTTTTCGCAGCTTTGGAGCAGAACCCTCAACGTTGCGACTAGCGGCCGCTTTGGTCCTGTTCTGGCCTTCGAGCATTATTAATTCGGTGCGCGTTCACAACGATGCGCTGGCATCCGTCTTGATGCTCGCGGCGATGCATTTTACGTCTCTCTGGGATCGGCAGCAACGGTCGCTACATTTCTATGCGGCACTAGCTGCCTCGGCACTCGCACTGCTCACCAAAGCATCGGGCTACACAGTTGCCGCAACGCTGGTGTTTTTCGCAGTCCTAAGGTTGCGCACACCGGATCTGCGACGTGAAAAACTCAGACAATGCGCGACCGCCGTTCTGGTGCTGACCGCGGCCGCAATTCTCGCCGTCGGGTTGCGGCAGTCCGCGGAGCCGAGATCGGTGTGCCAGCAGATCCTTGGGCACGCCTGCGATGGTCGCTACGTGCCAGTCGTGGTCGACAAGCCAAGCCGCTATGTCAGCTTCGATGCGGTAGACTTGGTTCGCCGCATCGATTCGCTTCCTATCGACCCGGCGCACGACTACTTTCTGAATCGAATGGCTAAGTCCAGCTTGTTCGGTGTCATGCCGCTGGGCGATGAGTTTGGGACCAAACGGCATGAGGCCCTGGCCATGTTGATAAGCCTGCTGCTGCTCGTTATGGTGGCCGTTTGCGCGCTTGCGGTACCGTTCCTGCGCGGCGTGCAGCTGCGAAAATACCGAGCATATTTCGTGTCAACCGCGCTCATGTTCCTCTTTCTCGTGGCCTTCCGCATTCGCGCGCCCAACGAGTTTCATGAGGATTTTCGGCATATTTTCCCCGCTCTGGTACCGTTTAGCTTAGGGTACGCAACCATCGTTGAACGCGTTGCCCGAAGCTCAAAGGTTCTACGTTTAGCGGGTGTCGGCGTGGGACTCATGATGGTACTCTCGTCGGTGGCGTTCTTCGCTCGCTTGCCCTGAAAGATGGAGACAATTGCTCTGGGGGGGCGCTATTGGAGCAAACAAGCCGCGTGACAGCTTCCTCAAATTGGGCCTGAGCGAGTTTTTGGTGCGCGACGGTTGGTGCAGATACGTGACCCAGGTGGCGGTTTCCGGCAAATACCGGAAGTCGGCAATGTACCCGTGACATCTTGGCGAGAGGATGACATCGTGCAGGTATCGGCACCTTGGCGATAGAAGGAAGGGCAAAATTGAGGTACTTACAGAAATTAGCAATCGCTGCCGTTGTTCTCGCCTTGTGCTCGTCTTGTCGAAAGACGGACGGAACCTCGTCAGAGGTGAGCCCTCAACCTTCAGCGATGGCAACTGCGCAATCGCAGCTGCAGGCGGTTGAGCGCCAACAAGCACCCACGGCAGAAGCAAGTCTTGCAACCGCAACCGCAAGTGGAAGCGCTTGGTTGACGCTCGTGGATCAGGCGAAGTTCGGTGAGAGTTGGGATGTGGCAGCCGAAATCTTTCGAATTGGCGTACCGCGTGAGAAATGGATCGACGCTGTCGGTGCAGTTCGGGGACCGTTCGGCAAGCTCGTCTCCCGAAAGTCGAAGGCGACTGAAGCCAAGAGCGCGTTGCCCGGCGCCCCTGACGGTCAATACGTAGTCATGCAATTTGACAGCTCCTTCGAGAAAAAACAGGTGGCTGTAGAAACCTTGACAGTAAGGCAAGAGGCCGACGGGGCCTGGAAGGCAGCCGGCTACTTCGTCAAGTGACGGACGGCGACAAATTGCATACGCGATTAGTCGCGTGTACCAAGGCATCGCAAAGGCAGGTGTTCCGCTTTCGAGTGATCCTAAAGTGCGGCTTGTTGCTTCGCAAAGTTGACCAATGTTGTACTGCCAACAGCTACGGTCACAGAGCTTGGGATCTTGGCTACTCGTCATTGTACCGTCCAAGGCAGCTTGCCGTTCGCCGCAATTGACGTGTTAGGTCCTTCAAGTTCGACTTCAAGGTATTTTGTTCCAGGGTAGACGGCGATTTCACCCTCTGTGGGCACCTGAACACTCACCGGCTGATCGACGAAGTTCTTAAGGAAGAGCACGGTGCCAAGCGCTTAGGCAGAACAGCCACCGGAACCATCGGCGACAGCCTTGCTCCCACTAGTGCCGGTGGCCGTCTTCGCCGCATCGTCGAACCAAACGACCCCTCCCGCTGTCGTAATCGTGGTTAGCGGCCCCTTGGTGAGTGTGGAGCCTTTCGGAAAAAATGCCAAACCGCCACGGGGGACACGTGTATCTTCCAACGGTGCAGCAGTGACTGCTTTGCTTGCATTGATGGTGTACGTGATAGTGATCCAGCCCGGTGCCGAATTCACCGCGTAGCCCTTGCTGACACTGATGCCCCGATTCGTTTCAGTGGGGCCAGTCAGTACCGAGTGCGAATCAACGGCACGGACGGTATAGTGACTGCTCTCGTAGGCCGCCGGAGGTGGCCAAGTTGTTGGTAGCCAGTCCGCGCGCAGGCTGGTCCAGAACATCGAACCCCATTGCGTATTGTCGGCGGCTGTTGGCACGACAAGGTTGGTGCCACCGAATGACAACGTGGCAACCTTTCCGCCAATCTGTTGATCCACCTCGAACACGACGTCGCTAAAATTGAAGCGGTATTTGTTCGTTCCAGAGACCTTGGTTGGCGTCACAGTGCCACCCGTGGTTCCGGCGGAGGTGCCGCCGGCCGCCGTGCCTCCAGTCCCACTTACTGTTGCAGTGCTCGCGGAGGTGCCTCCCGCCGCCCTGCTTCCGGAACCACCCGCCGTTGCGGTGCCGTCGCTATTGGCGGAGGAGGTTTGCACGGTGCCGTTGTTCACTTCAGTGTTTTGGTTGGCCCCGCCGGTGTTCGCCATCGTGCTTTGGCTGGCTCCGCCATTGCCTACTTCCGAATTGCCAACGCCTGTACTTCCGCCCTTGGTGGCGTAAGCGCTACCGCTCGAAGTCGTTCCACCTGTTGCAATCGCAATTGCAGAAGATCCACCGATTGCGGAACCCCCACCGGCCACGGCTACCGTCTGGGTGGCTCCCACAGTTGTGCCACTCGTGCCGAGCCGCGTAGCATTGGTAACCCCACCAGTTGCCTGCAACGCTCCGCCGGCACCGACCGCACCAGGGGTGGTTCCACTGACGATCGTTTGAGCTGTAGGTTCGCTAGAACAAGACGCAATGAGACCAAGACACGTAAAGAGCGCGAGTATTTGTGTGGAGTTGCGCATAATACTCTTGATGGGGAGAGTGGAGCGCCAGCGGCACGGTGGGCTGGTCTATTGCGTTGACGAGCATTCGGCCCGACGCCAAATTCAAGATCTGCGCAGGTGTATGCGACATCCCCCAGCGGGACCAACGAAAAGTTACAAGTGCTGGTCGATGGGAAAAAGTCACAGCAATTTCAATTGCTGTGCGGCGTGATGTCGAGCTTCATTTGCACAAGCTCGGAACCCAACAATCTTGCCTCACTTGTTCTGTCGAGACGACACGACCGCTCAGCCCACTGGAACGGCATTTGCCGACCTATTCGCACTCCAGCGTGCCCATTCGATTTGCGACCTGGGAGTTCTCGCAGGTCGACGGTGCAATGGTCGAAGGGGTGGTGCTTGGTGCACAGACGCAGGTCATGGTTGGTGTGTCGTCGCAGTGCATCGTGCAGCTAGTACACGATCTAATAAAAGATCCGCCGGCAAACTCGCATTTATCTGATGTTTCGGCGGCGCATGTCAAAAAGCCATCATAATTGGAAACGTGAGCACAGTTGGTCGACGAAATCACCAACGGGCTCGACTGAGCCTTCCACTCACCCTTGAAGTCAATGCACTCACAACTCAGGCGCCCTTGCCCGTCGACGAGGCTGAATGCGCAATTGCGGCAGGAGCGGGCATAGGAGCCCTTTGGTAGCGCGTTGCAAACCAAGGAGTCGCCATTTGTCGTCACAAAACCACAAGGAAGTGGGAGTCTGGACCTCCGCCCGTAGCACGAACAATTGAGCTCGGCCCAAGTGCTTCCGACTCCGCTGGTGCAACAGGGCTCGCAGATGCTCGTGAAATCTCCAGGAATGCTTGATTTTGCGGGTACGGCGTTGTCAACATATCCCACATCGGCAAAACGACGGCTTACCAATGCGCTTACTCTTGCGCCACCAGAACCACCGAGTGTCTTTCCCGTGCCGGCACCATCCAAGTCAGCCACCGAATTGCACGAAGTCACCGCCATTGCAGCCATCAGCGAGAAGCTAATTGCTGTGAGTTTTCTCATTTGCCTTGCCGCTCTTTGTGCGTGCGCACCGTATCATTGAGTTGTGACGCAGGCAAGGCTACGTAACAGTTGTTTTGCGTCGTGACAGACCTACCGCGCTGGCTGGCCACATTTCGTAGCGCAGGACGGGTAGCAGATGCCAGCACTTTTGGCCTTTGGCCACACGCCACGATGCGCCGCCACCCTCTCAACCCAATCGCCGTATGGAGCATCGATTAGGCGACCCCACGGCGTTCTGTTGTCGACACCGGTCGCGGCATGCAGGTCAACAATATGCCGGCGCCGGCGGGCCTCAGATTTTTTCCTTCGCGGTTTCTGGCGCTCACTTGGGCAAACATTCGCGTCTAGCACCCGAGATACGACCAATCCGTGCCGGTGTTCCGCTGAAGACACCGGAATGTATCGACAGCGATCCGACCGTGGCTCAAATCTCGCGACAATGTGCTGATTCGAATGTTTCGAGATTTTGGTGCTGATGTTGAGGGAGAAGGTACATACGCTCCTGACTTGAACTTTTTTGGTACGACGTTTGGGCGACGTGATATGCGGCGGTTTCGCGATGCGAATCTGCGAGGGCAAAGCCGAGAAGAATTACGCGGCGTTTCGTCAAGAAGCCGTCCTGATTGTGCGGTTGTCATGCTTACCGGCGGCAGTAGCGTGTCGGCACCCACCAGCACTATAGCGCCGGGCATCGAATCCCAGCTTTATTCTAGGTTTTGGGCAGACAAAACCTTCCGCGAGTGACCCGGCGAAGTATTGACATACGTCACTCCGTCCGCTCTCATCCAATTGCGACACTCCAACAACACAGGAGGCCAGTATGAGTCATTTACTAGTTAAGGCAGTAGGCGCGCTTTTCATTGCAAGCAGCACGGTGGCCGTTGTCGGCACGGCAAATGCCCAGAGCCTCAGAAACTTTACCCCCGGCACGACCCTCATCATGAGCCCGAAGGGCAAGAACCCAGTTCCAGGAACCGCCATGATTTCCTATGGCCCGGTTACGGATCTCTCGCAAATCGTCGCAATAGAACGTGTTTATCTACCAGGTTGGCCGCTTGTCGGGCCATCCGGTGATTATCCGGTCCGACTACGTTTCCCCAATGATGGCAACCAGTGCGCCAGCACCGCCGGCGGAGTTGCCGGTGGAGGGTTTAAGGACGGAACCGCGGTGATACTTTGGCCGTGCTACAACACGGATGACCAACTTTGGGATATGAATCCCGCCGGGCAAACGGATTCAGAAGGGCATTCTTGTTACTACTTTACCAACCGGGCGGCACTGCTCTGGGGGGATAGTACTCATAAGAACGAAGCGCTTGGCATTGCCGGCGGCAGCAAGAATCCAGGCGCTTCCCTCATTCTCTGGTTCAACTTCGTGAACCCGGTCTCGCACCCCGATCAGCTTTGGTGCTTCTAGCGCTCTGTCCGGAGCCCCGCGACAGCAACCATTGATGCCCAATTCACGTTGGCGGCTTCGTCGGGCTGACCGCGAGCAAACGCGACCCTCGGTAGAGATCTCCGGCCGAGGGTCTTTCTTTTCAAATGCAAGAATGGTTCAGGGATGTGGGGGGCGGCGCAACGTAATGCAACGCAGTAGGGTGGCTACCAGGAGTTGGGAAAAGTGATCATCGAAACGTGCCCCTTCGCGCCAATCTGCCGACGCAAGAAGGTGTGTCAACGCATGACGTTGTCCCGAAGTCACGTCTCGGACGCCCCTTGCCAATTTGTATGGTTGCGGTTGCGATGCCCGCCAATCCGCAGGTGACTAGCTCGACTTGGGATTGGCAATTCCGGCGCAAGACCGGCATGATTGCCCCATGGCTCTCGAGCGGAGGTTGAAACGTTGGAACGAGGCAGGTCTCATTGACGCGCAACAGCTGCAGAAGATCCTCGATTTCGAGAAGGGGCAAGAGCGTCCCACGTTCCTCTACGCTGTGGCCGGCCTCGGCGGGCTTGCAATCGCGATCGGTATCGTCTCTATCGTGGCCGCAAACTGGGACTATATACCTGGGCAATTCAAGATTGCTGCTAACCTGCTGCTGCTGTTTGCTGCCAGCGTCGCGGTCGTTCGCCTAAGGGACACCTTCCCTCTCTGGGCTCGAGAGGCCGCCCTATTGGTGCTCTACGGCTTTGCCATGGGTTCGATTGCCCTTGTCGGACAAGTCTATCAGCTTGGCGGAAGTGTCAGAGTGGCCATGGCAACCTGGTCTCTCCTCACCGCTCCGTTGATGGCGATGGGCAGCGGTGCGTTCCTCGCGTTGATCTGGTTGATGGGGTTGCAATCAACGTTTGCGGCATGGATGATATGGCTCTGCGAGTGGCCCATCCATGAGGACGGATGGGCCCTCGCGGGCACCGCCTTTGTTCCTTGGTTGTTGCTGAGCTTGGGCTATTCTCGTTGGTTTGCGCGCGTCAGACCCTCTTACGCCTCAGTATTTGCAACAGTTGGCTGGGCCGAAGTGGTTGCTTGTG
>Ga0302321_100002228_pt1 | contig 16649 bp, 15 predicted proteins | sample Fen_T0_1_FD_202505 | JGI IMG/M metagenome (GOLD analysis project Ga0302321, IMG submission 202505) | Peat permafrost microbial communities from Stordalen Mire near Abisko, Sweden - Fen_T0_1 | ecosystem: Environmental > Terrestrial > Soil > Wetlands > Permafrost | place: Sweden: Abisko...
CCACAATCGTGCGAACCACGCGGGAGAACCTCCCACCGACCTCGTTCATGTAGATGGCGGCGCCGATCCCGAGGGGCAGCGTGATGGCGATCGCGATTCCGACCTCGATGACGGACCCGATGATCGCGTGCAAGATGCCCCCCTTGTTGAGGGGATCCGTCGGGCGCACTCCCGCCATGTCGCCCGTGTAGAAGTTCACGTTCGTGAGCGCATCCCAGCCTCGGACGAACGTGAAGAAGATGGCGGTCGCAAGGGTGCCGAAGACGATGTACGCGCCGGCACGCACCACCGCCGCGACGACTCGGTCGATCACGACCTGCCCCGGATTGCCGATGGCGGTCACGCCTGCGTACAGCATCAGGAACACGAAGAACCAGCAGAAGACGAAGCCGACCCGTCCGGAGAACGGCAGGATCTGGAAGTAGAGGAGCCAGACGAGGGCACCCGACCCGGCCAGGGAACCCCAGAAGGAGAGCACGTCGTCCTGGGTCCCCGCATTGATGGTTCGAGGGGTGTCCAGCCGAGCGGCGGCGCGGCCCAGCGCCCTGTTCGGAGTTCGCGTCATGCTGTCGCCGGAAGCTACCGATTCCCGGCTCGGGCTCAACCCCCCAACCCTGATGCGCGGAGGCACGACGGTCGTTGCAGTCGGCAGGGGGACAACGCCCATATCCGCCTGTTCAGCTGGGCCTCGGTGGACCGACAAGTCGACGACCGACGGGGCGCGCACGCTGGTCGTCGCGATCGGGTGCGTCGTGTCGACCAGGCCCATCACCTGGGTGGGCTCGTCATCTCGGTCGAGCGTCGTGGTCATGAAGCCAGCCCTGTCAGTCCGTGTCCGCGCCGCTGCGACTGCGCGCCACAATCATGGCCGCAAGCGTGTTGATGATCAGCGTGATGATGAAGAGCACGAAACCGGCTGTCAGCAGTGCGGACAGTTGAGCTGACGTCGCCTCGCCGAAGCGGCCGGCGATCAGCGCCGACACCGACTCGGTGCCGACCTCAAGGGGCCGGAACTTGATGTCGAACGACGGCGAGATGATCAGAACCACGGCGATCGTCTCACCGAGGGCGCGGCCCATGCTCAGCATCGTCCCGCCGATGATCCCACCCCGCCCGAACGGGAGTACGACCGTGCGGACCATGCCCCACTTGGTCGAGCCCAGGGCTAACGCAGCCTCTCGTTCACCCATCGGCGCCTGGGAGAACACCTGGCGCATGACCGCCGCAGCCATCGGCAACACCATCATCGCCACCGCGATGCCGGCGATGAAGGCCGAGGCGGCGTAGCGCGACTGAGCCCACGACGACGCATTGGGATCGGTGTCGACCTGGAAGAACGGGAGGAAGCCCAGGTGCGTGTGCATCCAGTGGGCAACGTGGATCGCCTTCGGCTGGATCAGGAAGAACCCCCACAAGCCCCACACGATCGATGGGATGGCAGCCATCAGGTCGATGAGCGAGACGAGCGCCGACTTGATCCGAGGGGTGGCGTACTCGCTGATGTAGACCGCGGTCGTAAACGCCAGGGGGAAGGCGATCGATAGCGCGACCACCGCCACGGTGAAGGTGCCCAACAGAACCGACGAGATGCCCAGCGTGTCATTCTCGGGCTGCCACTGACTCTCGGTGAAGAAGCCGAAGCCATATCGCTGAAAGGTGGGAATGGACTGCCAGCCCAGGAAGACGCCGATCGCACCCATGATCACGAGGACCGCGATGCCGATCGAGCGAGCGACGCCATGGAAGGCGCGGTCGACTCCCGGCAGCGCCGGGTCGATCCAGCGCGGGTTGTCCAGGACCTCCGGGTGGGGTGCCGGTGACTGCTGCTCCGGTTCGAGCAGGATCGTCATCGTTACCCTCCCTTCCTGTCTGACGTCGTCTCGTTGTGGGTTCGTCTTCGCGGTTCTATGGTCGAGTGCCGCTCGCGTCAGCCGAACCGACCGTTGACGTAGTCCTCAGTACGCGGGTCCTGCGGGTCGCCGAAGATCTGCTCGGTGTCGCCGGCCTCGACGATCACACCGGGCGTGCCCTGCTCCGCGAGGAAGAACGCGCACTGCTGCGACACGCGCGCGGCCTGCTGCATGTTGTGCGTCACGATCACGATGGTGACCTGGTCCTTGATCTCGTGGATCGTCTCCTCGACGCGACGGGTGGAGGTCGGGTCCAGCGCGGAGCACGGCTCGTCCATCAACAGCACCTCGGGCTCGACGGCCAGCGACCGAGCGATGCACAGACGCTGCTGCTGGCCGCCGGACAGCGCACCCCCGGGCTCCTTGAGACGATCCTTGACCTCGTTCCAGAGCCCCGCCCGGGTCAGGCTGCGCTCGATGAGCGCCTCCTTCTCCGATCGAGACACCTTCATCCCGGTGAGCTTGAGGCCGGCCGTCACGTTGTCGGCGAGCGACATGGCGGGGAAGGGGTTCGGCTTCTGGAACACCATGCCGATCCGCTTGCGCGTCTCAGTGATGCGGTGCCCGGAGTCATAGATGTCGTCGCCGTCGAGGAGGACCTTCCCGTTGAGCTGGGCAGACACGACGAGCTCGTGCATCCGATTGAGGATGCGTAGGAAGGTGGACTTTCCGCAGCCGGAGGGGCCGATGAGTGCCGTGACCGTGTTCGCCGGCATCGACAGCGACACGCGCTCCAGCACCTTGTTGGTCCCGAACCACGCCGAAATCTCCTGAGCCTCAAGCGTCCCGCCGCGCGAGGAGAGCCCGGACGAGTCGACCGCAGGGTCAAGAGTGGCGGTCATGAGGTTGCCTCCGTGGGCATCGACGTCAACACAGTGCGCTGCCAAGGGAAGTCCACCGGCGTTCCCGTGTCCGAGGCAGGCGCACTCGGCGCGGCTTCACGGAACTGCTCGAGGTTGTAGCGGCACTCGCGCTCGTGCCGGAACCCGCGGCCAGAGTTGGCGACCAGGGCGCCGGCGTCGTCGAGGTGCCAGGCCCACAGCCCCGTGCCACGGTCGTGGATGATGTGGGCATCGCCCGAGGCGACGAGCGCGCGCACACGCCCTATCGAGGCGAGCGCTGCTTCGGCGTCGGCGTAGGAGAGGGCGGAGCGGCCGAGCTCGCGGTTGTTGGCCCCGAGGAGGCGCCAGCCGACTCCGCCACCACCGACCCCGCCCGAAAGTCGGGCACCGGGGACGAGCTGGAAGCGTGGCTGAGCCATCGCGGCCACCTCCCCGGACCCGGCGCCGGACTGTCCTGACGCGACGTCCGAGCCTTACTCCCGCTGTGTGCCGTCAACCGACCGCAAAGTGAACGACAGGCGTTCTATGCGTGAACGGTGGCGACCTGAGAGGTCAGGCGGCGAGGCCGAGCTCGTGGGCAAGGTGCCGCACCCGCCCGGCGATGTCGTCCCTAATAGCCCGGGCCTGCTCCAGCGAGCCCGTCCGGGGGGCGTCGAAAACCCAGTCCTCGTACCTCTTGCCGTGGATCACCGGGCAGGCATCGCCGTACGCCATGGTCACGACGACGTCGGCAGCAGCAACGGTCTCATCGGTCCAGGCCGCGGGGACGTCGGTGCTCACGGGGAGCCCGATCTCGCGCATCGCCTCCAGCGCATCGGAATCGAGCTGGGTCCCCGGGCACGCTCCGCCCGACAGGGCCCGAGCGCGGCCGCCGGCGATGCGGTCGAGGATCCCCACGGCCATCTGCGACCGGGCGACGTCGTGCGAGGCGACGAACAGGACGACGGGGCGTTCACGACCCGGCGAGAGGCCCTCCGACGCCACCGCGCGGAGCTGATCGCGGGCGGTGCGCTCGGCGATGAGGGGGACGAACCGGGAGACGCTCGCGCGCGCCTCGAGGTCGGCGAAGGACGAGTGGAGGTAGCGCTCGACGGTCTCCAGGCTGAACACGCCGTCGAACTCGTCGTGCAGCCTCAAGGCGATGCCGAGCGTCGCCGAGGCCATGCACACGCTGAATCGGTCGGCGTACGTGTTGTTCACCATTTCCCCTCCTACAAGGCCATCATCCTCCACTGAGGCTTGGAATGGCGCATTGAACCTGGTGTGACGCTCCACTCAACGGGTTCGGTTACTCAGAGTTCTCAGCCCATCGGCCCAGCAAGTCACGCGCTGGCAGGGACGACACAGCACTACCAGCGAGTCGGGCCTGGCCGACCGCACGGGTGTTGTGAGGGGCTTCATGGGGACCGAGACCGCACACCTGTCACGTCGCGGAGTGATCGCCGGCAGCGCGGCCGTCGCCACGACCGCGGCACTCAGCGTCGTCGGCGCCGCACCGGCGGAGGCCGCCGCCAAGGCGCTGCCGCCCATCCGCAAGGTGGTCCAGTACCGCCCGGTCAAGTGGAAGTACAACCCGGCGACCCGCATCACCACGACGGTGACGTACAAGAAGGTCGTCATCCTCGCGAAGTTCTCCGGCTCGAAGGTCTTCGTCAAGAACGCCAAGGGCGCCTGGGTCCGGATCCCGTATGCGTGGTCGGCGAAGAAGGGCGGCCTCGTCTACTCGCGCTACCTCGCCCTCCAGCTCGCCGCCGCAGCGCACCCGGTGCCGCCGCCGGCCCTCAAGGCACCTCCCGCGCCCACTCCGGCCGCCCCCCCGGCGCCGCCCGCACCGCCGCCCCCGCCGCTGGGCAGTGTCGTCGTCGCACCAGCGGCGTTCGCGTCTTGGACGACGTACCAGAACACCGACTGGGCGCGGCACCTGCTGCGCCGCGCGGGCTACGGCCCGACGCCCGGTGACCTGGCCACGGTGCGCGCCCTCGGATACGCCGGCTGGGTCGAGCAGCAGCTCAACCCCGGCACGATCGACGACTCCGCGTGCGACGCGATCGTGGGCCGGCTCCCAGCGCAGTCGAAGTCGATCTGGCGGGTGAAGTTCGCCATCGACAGCGGCGACCTCAACAGCTACGACCAGCACCAGAACGTGCTGCGCGACTTCGCTTCCCGCGCGCTGTGGAGCAGGCGACAGCTGCTCACGGTGATGGAGGACTTCTGGGGCAACCACTTCAACGTCACGAGCTTTCACGACGGAACCGCCGAGTCCCGCGCGCACTACGCCTATACGATCCGCACCCGCGCCTTCGGCCGCTTCGCCGACCTGCTGCTCGCGATCAGCAAGCACCCGGCGATGCTCACCTACCTCAACAACCGCGAGTCGACCGCCCTGCACCCCAACGAGAACCAGGGCCGCGAGCTGCTCGAGCTGCACAGCGTCGGCATCGGTGCCGGCTACGGCGAGACCGGGGTGCTGAACTCGGCCCGGATCCTCACCGGCCTCGGGGTCGACTCCGACTCGGGCGAGTACGCCTTCCAGCCGTGGAACCACTGGGTCGGGCCGGTCTCCGTGCTCGGCTTCTCCCACCCCAACTCCACCGACGACGGCGGCGAGGCGGTCGCGAACGCCTACATCGACTACCTCGCCCACCACCCCGCGACGGCGCAGCGCATCGCCCGCAAGCTCGCCGTGCGGTTCGTGTCCGACACGCCTTCGGACGCACTGGTCTCCTCCCTCGCCCAGGTCTACCTCGACAACGACACCGCCATCACTCCTGTGCTGCGCGCGCTGTTCTCCTCGGCGGAGTTCGCCTACGCCATCGGCGCGAAGGTGGCCCGCCCGTTCGAGCACCTGATCTCGGTGGCCCGTCTCATGGGGGTCGGCCCCGCCGTCGACAACCTGGATGCCCCGCTGCAGCTGGTCTACCAGGCCGACAACGCAGGGCACGCCCCGTTCGGGCAGCCCTTCCCGACGGGGCAGCCGGACACTGCCGACATGTGGGAGTCGACCGCCACGACCATCGCCCGATGGAACAACGCGATGTCCATGGTGGCCGGGTGGTACCCGAGCGACGTCGTGCGACCCACGCTGCTCGCGGCCGCGGTCGGACCGACTCTGCCCGCGACCCACGGCGCGCTGGTGGACCTCGTGGCCACGAACCTGTTCGGTGCCCCGCTCAGCGCGACCCACAAGGCCGCGATGCTCGCGTTCCTCGGGGTGGCCGACACGAAGACCGTGTCGTCGAACTCCGCGGCCGTGACCTACTCCCTGTCGTCGTTCGTGGCGGTCCTCATGGACTCGCCCTACCAGACCCTTCGGTGAGGCCGAGATGACCGAGACGACGACCGCTCCCGACCGCGCCTGCTGCGCCGAGGGCGCCCGCGCCAACGCACTGACCCGTCGCAACCTGCTCAAGGCGATCGGGGTCGGCTCCGTCGCCATCGCCGCCGGCCCGTCGATCGGCATGCGAGCCGCGTTCGCGGCCGATCCCGGCTGGGCCGGCGACACGATCGTCGTGCTGTCGCTGCGCGGCGGCTTCGACGGCCTGTCGGCGATCGCCCCTATCGGCGATCCCAACTACGCCCCGAACAGGCCGACCATCGCGGTGCCGCCCGGGTCCGCGATCCAGCTCGACTCCATGTTCGGCATGCACCCGGGACTGTCTGCGCTGCAGCCGATCTGGGCGGCCAACAAGCTGGCGTTCGTGCACGCGGCGGGCATGAGCGCGCCGAACCGCTCTCACTTCAGCGCGATGGAGGAGATGGAGCGGGCCGCTCCGGGATCGAGCGCCCGCACGGGATGGCTCGACCGGACCCTCGGCCTGCACACCCTCGGCGGTCCGTTCAGCGCGGTGCAGATGGGGTCGTCCTCGATCCCCGACTCGCTCACCGGCCCCTACCCCGTGCTCGGCATGGACTCGATCTCGAGCTTCAAGCTCTCGGGCACGAGCAACGCCGCCCAGCGCACCACGTGGACCAACGCGCTGAACTCGCTGCACAACGCCGCGCCTCCCGGGCTCGTCGACTCGGCCGGCGTCACGCTCGCGGCACTGACCACCGCGGCGACGCTCGGTGCCACGACGTACGTCCCCGCGAACGGAGCCGTCTACCCCGGCAGCGGCATCGGCAACGCGCTGAAGAACACCGCCCAGCTCATCAAGGCCAACGTCGGGCTCCGCGCGCTCACCATCGACCTCGGCGACTGGGACATGCACTCCGGTCTCGGCACCGTGAACAACGGCTGGATGCACGACAAGCTCGTCGACCTCGGCGGCGCGCTGGCCGCGTTCGCCAACGACCTCGGGACCGGGCTCGGCGCCGTCACGCTGGTGACCATCAGCGAGTTCGGCCGACGGGTGCAGGAGAACGAGTCGCACGGCGTGGACCACGGATGGGGCAACGTCATGCTGGTGCTCGGAGGTCACGTGAACCCGGCCGTCCACGGCACCTGGCCCGGGCTCTCGGACGCCGCGCTCACCCAGGGCGACCTCACGGCGACCACGGACTACCGCGCCGTCCTCGCCGACATCCTCGTGCACCGCACCGGGGCCTCTGTCGCGCAGGTGCAGCAGGTCTTCCCCGCCTACAACGGCACCACCCTCGGCATCACGACGCCTTGAAGCCTGCAGTTCGCAGGGGCTCCACGGGGCTTGCACGATGTTGCCGCTAGCTGCTGGGGCTGGCGGACGTGCTGGCGACAGCGTGCGTCGAGTCGATCGAAACAAGGTCGATAACGAAGACGAGCGGCTCATTCGGTTTGAGCCCCAGCACGGTGGGCGGATTGGCACCGTAGGCCAGGGGGCCGGGAAGAATGACTATGCGGCGACCGCCGGCCTTCATACCGACGAGTCCCTCGTTGAATGCCTTGAACGGCACCCTAGCCATGTCGTAGCTGAATGCTTTCCCGCGCTGCCAGGACGAGTCGAAAGTGCGCTTGGTCTTGGCGCTCCGCGCGACGTACTGAACCGTGACGTGGTCTCCAGCGCCGGCTTGTGGACCGGTGCCCACAACGACGTCACCGATCTCGATGACGGTCGCTGTCTCGGGTTGATCGCCGATCACGACCTTGGGTTGTTTGCCCATTTCGCCGCTCACGGTCACGCCGCCAAAAGCAACGAGGTCGGAGGAGGAATCGCTTGGGGACGGCGTCGTCGGCTGACTCGTCGACGAAGAAGCAATCTGCCCTGACACGCCCGGCGAAGAACAGCCGGACACTAGAAGGGCCCCAAGCGTGACAGCGATGACCGCAACCGCGGGTTGGACTCGGGCGTCGGAAGGCACAGGGGATCCTCGGAAGTCGGAACGGGTCGGAGCCATTCATGCTGGCGAGGGCTAAGGGAAGGTGACGGGCAGGCAGCCGGGAGGTGAACGTCCACAGGGCACTCCCCGACTCCGATCACGAATCGGCGACGAGGGCGGTCAGCGGGCGGAGGCGCAGGCGACGCAGCGGGTCGCCGAAGGGTGGACCTCGAGGCGACCTTGAGGGATGTCGGTGCCGCAGCGGTCACAGGTGCCGTAGGTGCCGTCGTCGAGCTTCTCGAGCGCTCGGTCGACCTCGGCGAGCTGCTCGAGCATCTGCTCGTGGGCGGCCACCTGGGTGAGCCGCTCGACGGCGATGCTGGTGCCGTCGCCGACGCGCTTGCCGAAGGAGATGCCGCCGGAGTCGGTCGGCGCCGCGCTGATGCCGGCCATCCGCGCGAGCAGGTCAGCGCGCTTGTCGAGGAGCGCGCCGCGGACCTCGGCGTCCCCGTCCTGGCCGACGCGGGAGTCAGCGCACACGGGCGAGGGCCTCACGGGCGATGGGGTCGAGGCCGGTGCCTCCGGCGTCGACGTAGGCCTGGAGGGTGGCGCGCATCGAGGGAGGCCAGAACTCGCGGAGGTGGCCGGCGGTCTGCTCGACCGCGACGTCGTGCGGCTTGTGGGCGACGTTGCTGGCGATCTGGTTGGCCATGCGCACGAGGCTCGCGGGCGTCTGCGGTGCGCCGGGATCAGCAGGCGCCCCGGGACCAGCAGCGGCACCGGTGCTCTCGTGGGCGGTGTTCCCGTCGCTGGTCATGGGCGGCCGGCCACGGGCTGATGCTCGGCGTGCATCTCGGCCTCTGTCACCGGGGCGCGCGAGGTCGGGGCGAGCTCGACCGCGGTCACCTTGTACTCCGGGCAGTTCGTGGCCCAGTCGGAGTACTCGGTCGTGACGACGTTCGCGCCCGAGCCGGGGTAGTGGAACGTCGTGTAGACGACCCCCTGCGGCATGCGGTCGCTCACCTTCGCCCGCAGCACGGTCTCGCCGACCCGGCTCGTGATCGTGACCGAGTCACCGGTCCGGATGCCGCGAGTCTCGGCGTCGTGCACGTGGATCTCGACGACGTCCTCGTGGTGCCACTGCACGTTCGGCGTACGCCGGGTCTGCGCGCCGACGTTGTACTGCGAGAGGATCCGGCCGGTGGTGAGGATCAGCGGGAACTTGCGGTTGGTGCGCTCGTCGGTCGGCACGAAGGGCGTGTCGACGAAGTGGCCCTTGCCGCGCACGAACCCGTCGACGTGCATGATCGGGGTGCCGTGCGGCGCGGCGTCGTTGCACGGCCACTGCACCGAGCCCTCGGCGTCGAGCCGCTCGAAGGAGACACCCGCGAAGGTCGGTGTCGTGGCGGCGATCTCGTCCATGATCTCGGCGGCGTTCGCGTAGTCCATCGGGTAGCCCATCGCGGTCGCGAGCTCGCAGGCCACCTGCCACTCCTGCCGGCCGCTCTTGGGCGCCATCACCGGTCGAACCCGGTTGATCCGCCGCTCGGCGTTGGTGAAGGTGCCGTCCTTCTCCAGGAACGACGTGCCCGGCAGGAACACGTGGGCGAACTTCGCGGTCTCGTTGAGGAACAGGTCCTGCACCACGAGCAGCTCGAGCGAGCCGAGCGCGGCCTTGACGTGCGCGACGTTGGGGTCGGACTGCGCGATGTCCTCGCCCTGGATGAACATCCCGAGGTAGCGGCCGGCGATGGCGGCGTCGAACATGTTCGGGATCCGCAGCCCGGGCTCGGGGTCGATCGTGGTGCCCCACACCGCCTCGAAGATCCCGCGCACGCCCGCGTCGCTCACGTGGCGGTAGCCCGGCAGCTCGTGCGGGAACGAGCCCATGTCGCACGAGCCCTGCACGTTGTTCTGCCCGCGCAGCGGGTTCACGCCGACGCCGGGCCGCCCGATGTTGCCCGTGGCCATCGCGAGGTTGGCCATCCCCATGACCATCGTCGAGCCCTGCGAGTGCTCGGTCACGCCGAGGCCGTAGTAGATCGCCGCGTTGCCGGCCGTGGCATAGAGCCGGGCGGCTCGGCGTACGGCGTCAGCCGGGACGCCGGTGATCTCCGCCGTCGCCTCGGGGCTGTTCTCCGGCAGCGCGATGAACGACTCCCACTCGGCGAACGAGTCGGCCTCGCAGCGCTCCGCCACGAACGCGCGGTCGACGAGTCCCTCGGTGACGACCACGTGCGCCAGCGCGTTGACGATCGCGACGTTGGTGCCCGGCTGCAGCTGCAGGTGCTCGGCGGCCGCGACGTGGGGCGAGCGCACGAGGTCGATGCGGCGCGGGTCGATCACCACGAGCTGGGCACCGGCGCGCAGCCGCCGCTTGAGCCGCGAGGCGAACACCGGGTGGCCGTCGGTGGGGTTCGCGCCGATGACCACGACGAGGTCGGCGTGCATCACCGACTCGAAGTCCTGCGTTCCGGCCGACGTGCCGAACGTCTGCTTGAGGCCGTAGCCGGTCGGCGAGTGGCAGACCCGGGCGCAGGTGTCGACGTTGTTGTTGCCGAACGCCGCCCGGATCATCTTCTGGACGACGTAGACCTCCTCGTTCGTGCAGCGGCTCGACGTGATCCCGCCGATCGCACCCACTCCGTGCTCGGCCTGGATCGCCTTGAGCCCGTTGGCCGCGTGGGCGATCGCCTCGTCCCACGACACGACGCGCCAGGAGTCGGTGATGCGCTCGCGGACCATCGGCTCGAGCTGGCGGTCGCGGTGGGTGGCGTAGCCCCAGGCGAAGCGTCCCTTCACGCAGCTGTGCCCCGCGTTCGCGCCGCCGTCCTTGTCCGGCACCATCCGCACGACCTCGTCGCCGCGCAGCTCCGCGACGAACGAGCAGCCCACACCGCAGTAGGCGCAGGTGGTCTTGACGCTCCGCGTCGGGACGCCGAGCTCGATGACGGTCTTCTCCTGCAGCGTCGAGGTCGGGCAGGCCTGCACGCACGCCCCGCACGACACGCACTCCGAGCCCATGAAGGACTCCCCCGCGCTCGCCGACACCCGCGAGCCGAACCCGCGCCCGGCGATGGTGAGCGCGAAGGTGCCCTGCACCTCGGAGCACGCGCGCACGCAGCGCGAGCAGGCGATGCACTTGCTGTCGTCGAAGGAGAAGTACGGGTTGCTGTCGTCGGTGGCGCCGTCGAGGTGGTTCGCGCCGTCGAGGCCGTAGCGGACCTCGCGCAGGCCGACCACGCCCGCCATGTCCTGCAGCTCGCAGTCGCCGTTGGCCGGGCAGGTGAGGCAGTCGAGCGGGTGGTCGGAGATGTAGAGCTCCATCACCCCGCGGCGCAGCTTCTCCAGCCTCGGCGTCTGGGTGCGCACCGTCATGCCCGGCGTGCACGGAGTCGTGCAGGACGCCGGCGTGCCCGGGCGGCCGTCGACCTCGACCAGGCACAGCCGGCACGAGCCGAACGGCTCGAGGGAGTCGGTGGCGCACAGCCGCGGGATGTCGACACCAGCAGTGGCCGCCGCCCGCATCACCGACGTACCCGCAGGAACGGACACGGGAAGCCCGTCGACGACGACGTCCACCGTCGCCGCACCGGGAACGGCTGGCGTGCCGAGATCAACCACGCGCACCCGACTCATCGCCCCACCCCTCCGCCGAGACTGATCCTGCGGGGGTGAAGGCGGCTCGGAAACCCCCACATGATCAGTCTCACGAGGGGGCTCCTAGGGACTGCGGCCAGAGGCTCAGGGCGCTGCGTACCGGGTTGGGGGTGAGGGCGCCCATCGCGCAGAGGGAGCCGTCGGTCATCAGCTCGCAGAGGTCCTCGAGCAGCGCGACCTGCCCCGCGCGCTCCCCCGGCGGGCCGACCAGGATGCGGTCGATCACCTCGACACCTCGTACGGCGCCGACACGGCAGGGCGTGCACTTGCCGCAGGACTCCGCGGCGCAGAACTCCATCGCGAAGCGCGCCTGCGCCATCATGTCGGCCGTGTCGTCGAACACGACGACACCGCCGTGGCCGAGCATCGCACCGGCGGCGGCCAGCTCCTCGTAGTCCATCCGCAGGTCGAGCTGCTCGGCCGGGAGGTAGGCGCCGAGCGGCCCGCCGACCTGCACGGCGCGCACCGGACGGCCGGAGCGGGTGCCACCGGCGTAGCCCTCCACGAGCTCGCGCAGCGTGAGGCCGAAGGCGGTCTCGACGATGCCGCCGCGGGCGACGTTGCCGGCCAGCTGGAACACCTGCGTGCCACGGGACCGCCCTACGCCGAGCTCCTGGTAGGCCTCCGCGCCCGACGCCAGCACGGTCGGCACGGTCGCCAGCGACAGCACGTTGTTGATGACTGTCGGTCGGCCGAACAGCCCCGCGATCGCGGGCAGCGGGGGCTTGGGCCGCACCATGCCGCGCCTGCCCTCGAGGCTGTCGAGCATCGCGGTCTCCTCGCCGCAGATGTAGGCGCCGGCGCCCACCCGCACGTCGAGGTCGAAGGAGACGCCGCTGCCGAGGATGTCGGTCCCGAGCCAGCCGCGCTCGCGCGCGGTGGTGATGGCGCGGCGCATCGAGGCCACGGCGTCGGGGTACTCCGAGCGGATGTAGACGAAGCCCTGGGACGCGCCGACGGCGTAGGCCGCGATCGCCATGCCCTCGATCAGGGTGAACGGGTCGCCCTCCATGAGCATGCGGTCGGCGAACGTGCCGCTGTCGCCCTCGTCGGCGTTGCAGCACACGAACTTCACCGACGACTCGGCCTCGGCGACCGTCCGCCACTTGACGCCCGTGGGGAAGCCGGCACCGCCGCGGCCGCGCAGCCCCGAGGCGACGACTGCCTCGACCACCTCGGCCGGCGGCATCCCCAGCGCCGCAAGGAGTCCCGCGATCCCGCCGTGCGCCTCGTAGTCGTCGGGCGACCGCGGGTCGACGACGCCGACCCGTGCGAACGTCACCCGCTGCTGCGACGCCAGCCAGTCGATGTCGTCGGTGCGTCCGAGCGCGAGCTCGTGCACCGCGCCGTCGACGTCGCGAGCTCCGCCGTCGAGCGCCGCGCCGTCGGCGTCGAGGATCCCGGCGTCGAGCAGGGCCGCCACATCACGAGCAGCCACCGGGCCGTAGGCGACCCGGCCCCGCGGGGTGGCGACCTCGACGAGAGGCTCGAGCCAGTAGAGGCCGCGCGACCCGTTGCGCACGATGGCGACGTCGATCCCGCGGGCGGCGGCCTCCGCCGCGAGCGCGACCGCGACCTCGTCGGCGCCGACCGCGCGGGCGCCGGAGTCGCCGGGGACGTAGACCGTCACGCTCATACGCCCACGACCTCGTCGAACCGCGCGGCGGTGACCCGACCGAGTGCCCGGCCGTCGACCACCACCGCGGGCGAGAGCGCGCACAGCCCGAGGCAGAACACCTGGTCGAGGGTGACGGACCCGTCAGCCGTCGTCTCGCCGAAGCCCACGCCGAACCGCTCCTGCGCGTGCGCCTCGAGCGCGCGACCGCCGACCGACTGGCACGCCTCGCCGCGGCACACCGCGACCGTGCGGGCGCCGGGCGGCGTGGTGCGGAGGTCCGAGTAGAACGTCACGACTCCGTGGACGTCGGCGCGCGAGACGTTGAGCGCCTTCGCGACGAGCTGGATCGCCGCGGGGTCGACGTAACCGAACTCCTCCTGCAGCGCGAGCAGCAGGGGGAGCAGCGGACCGGGCACGCCGGACGCGTCGGCGACGACGCGCGCGCCGGCCTCGATCGACCACTCTGTCGACATCGTCGCTTCCTGCTCTCCCGGCCCCCGCGGCACTGCGGATCCCGCCAGTCTCCGTCCCGGGGCCGCGGCGATCAAGGACTCGCGACCCCTCGGCCCGGCGGACCGGCGCGGCGTCAGAGCGCCTCGGGATCGCTCCCGTATGCCGACAGCTCGCCGACGTCGTCGCCGTGGTCGCTGTCGTCGCCCTCGACGGTCGCGTCGAGCTCGAGCCTGCGCCCGTAGACCTCGTCGACGACGTAGAGCGCGACGATGCCCGCCACCAGCACGACGGCGACGCCAGCGCAGAACGTCGCGAGGGTCGTGAGGACCGTGGGAACGGCGAGGGACGGCTGCGTCAGCGTCCCGTCGCCCGCGAGCGACGAGCGCGCGTTGTCGATGGCGAGGAGCTGCAGGATCACCGTTGCCGCCAGCAGGACCCCCGCGAGGACACCGAACCGCGTGCGCAGCGAGTACATGACCGACCCCCGACCGGGGCACGGACGGCCCCGTCGACACGCTAGACCCCCAGCACGGGCCCACGGCGTACCTTGACCACGGACCGGCAGCGCAGGAGGACCGCATGAGCGACCGGAGATGGCGTGACGACGGCGTGCGTGTCGTGCGCGCGGGCGATCTCGACCCGAACACCGCGCAGACCCCCGGCATGCACCGCGAGGCTGCGATCACCCACGCGCGCACCGGTGCCGAGCAGCTCTGGGCCGGCACCGTCGTCATCGAGCCGCAGGCTCGCACCGGCGCGCACCACCACGGTGAGGTCGAGAGCGTCATCTACGTCGTCAGCGGCCGCGCGCGGATGCGCTGGGGCGAGCGGCTCGAGTACGTCGCCGAGGCCGGGCCCGGCGACTTCATCCATGTGCCGCCCTACGTGCCGCACCAGGAGATCAACGCGAGCGACGACGCGCCGCTGTCGTGCGTCCTGGTCCGCACCGGACGCGACCCGGTCGTGGTGAACCTCGACGGGATCGACGTCGTCGAGGCGCCCGAGCACGTGCAGTGGCTCGACGACCTCCACGCCTGACCGCGCCGTCAGCGGGGAGCCCGGGCCGCGCCCGCCGCCCGCGCACAAGCCCGCGACGACAGAGGGCCCCGCACCACGGCGGTGCGAGGCCCTGTGCCTGGCGAGCTACGACGCAGGCACGTCGCCGTCGGGCGACGACGTGGCCACGTCTGCGGGAGCCGCTAGTGCAGCCAGCTCGGTGTCTTGCTCTCCCACCAGCGGCCCAGGCCCCAGTAGCGCCCGGCGCAGATGAACATGAGCACCATCAGCGTCGCGGCGTAGATGATGTGCTCGTCGAGCAGCGGGTTGTTCGAGGCGACCGTGGAGCCGCCCTTGTCCTCGTACTTCGCCCACGGTGCGACGGCGAGGAACATCGAGATCAGCAGGAGCGCCGATCCGATGCAGCCGATCCGCATCGCGACGCCGAACACCAGGGTGATGCCGGCGCCGAGCAGCGCGCCCATGAACAGCCAGTTCACGATGCCGCTCGGCGAGCTCGGTGCCAGGTTCGTGTAGAAGGTGTGGAACGGACCGTTCGGGTTGACGCCGAACTTGAGGAAGCCCGCCGTGGGGTTGCCCTTGCCGGCGCCGAACAGCCAGCCATCGGTCGTGGAGTAGCCCCACCCGAACATCTTGTCCAGGAAGGCCCACAGGAACGTGAAGCCGAGCAGGATCCGGACGACGCCGGACCACTTCTGCCCGGCCGTGGTGGTGATCGGGTCGTCGACGACCGCGATCTCCGCGTTGTGCGTGCTGGTGGACATCTGACCCCCTCCAACGAGCCGGCGCGCAGCCGGCTGCGTAGGCACCTCTCCCTGAGCAGGCGGAAGCCTGCGGGGAAGCAAGGACCGAAGTGCCGTCAGTTCCTGAGAGTCCGCTGTACGACGCGCCCCGTCAACGCACCACGCCCGCGTGACCCTTCCGAGATCCGGTACGTCGCGTCCACGAATTCGCCACGGACAGAGAGCCGACGAGGGGACTCGAACCCCTAACCCCCGCTTTACAAGAGCGGTGCGCTGCCAATTGCGCCACGTCGGCCGGACGTCGAGCGCCCGCGGGCCCGCCGACCGGGCGGCGGACGCGAGGAGTCTAACGGCGCTGCCGTGGGCGGCGACGCCTGCCGATCGGGCGCCGCGATGCGCCGGCGACGGCGACGTCAGGAGATGGTGAAGTGCCGCCCCACGAGCTCAGGGAACCCTTACATTGACGCGGTATCCGGCGGCTCGGGGGAGCGGCCGGTCCGTGACCCGAGGGGACCGCACCATGACCGCATCCGTACGCCGTCTCGCCGTCGCCGCGTCGCTGGGGCTCGTCGCCGCCGCCGTCGTCGCGAGCCCGGCGCTCGCGAGCCCGGAGGTCCTCGACGTCGCGCCGCTGACCGGTCACAAGGTCCACTACCCCACAGTGCAGGCGGCCGAGCACGCGCGCGGCACGGCGAGGCAGGCCGCAGGAGCGGCCCCTGCCAGCCAGCTCGCCTACGGCGGCGGGGTCTCAGGCGTCGGCGTCACCACTGGGGCGCCGCTGGTCTACCTCGTCTTCTGGGGCAGCCAGTGGGGCACCGCCAGCCCCGACGCCAACGGCGACCAAACCTTCACCGGCGACACCCGCAAGATCGCGCCCGTGCTGCAGGAGATGTTCAAGGGCATCGGCACGTCCGGCGAGACGTGGTCCGGCGTCATGACGCAGTACTGCGAGGGGGTGGCAGCAGGATCGACGAGCTGCCCCGCCTCCTCCGCGCACGTCGGCTACCCGACGGGCGGGGCGCTCGCCGGGGTCTGGTACGACTCCGGGGTCACGGCTCCCTCGACGTCGTCGGACACCGACATCGCGCGGGTCGCGCTCGCCGCGGCGGCGAACTTCGGGAACACCAGCACGGCGGCGAACCGCAGCATCCAGTACGTCGTCGTCTCGCCCCCT
>Ga0302321_100002229_pt1 | contig 16645 bp, 14 predicted proteins | sample Fen_T0_1_FD_202505 | JGI IMG/M metagenome (GOLD analysis project Ga0302321, IMG submission 202505) | Peat permafrost microbial communities from Stordalen Mire near Abisko, Sweden - Fen_T0_1 | ecosystem: Environmental > Terrestrial > Soil > Wetlands > Permafrost | place: Sweden: Abisko...
CCGCACTCGCTTAACTCACATTCACCTGATCCTTCGGGAATCCTGATGCAACACTGGACAATCACCCGCGACGCCGACGGCCTCGCCTGGCTCACTTTCGACAAGGCCGGCGCGAGCGCCAACACGCTCTCCGCGGCGGTGCTCGCGGAATTGCAGGAGGCGCTCGACATCCTCGACCGCGATCCGCCGAAGGGCCTCGTCATACGCTCGGGCAAGGCCAGCGGCTTCATCGCCGGCGCCGACGTGGAGGAATTCGGCGAAGTGAAGGACGGCGCCGGCGCGCTCGCCATAGTCAAGCATGGATGGGACGCGTTCGAACGCCTGGCGGCGGTTGCCTACCCGACGCTGGCGCTGGTGCGCGGCTTCTGTTTGGGTGGCGGACTCGAACTGGCACTCGCCTGCCGCTATCGTGTCGTGGTCGACGAGCCGGGAACGCGTCTGGGACTTCCGGAAGTGATGCTCGGCATCGTTCCGGGGTGGGGTGGCATCAAGCGGCTGCCCAGGCTGGCCGGCGCACCGGGCGCGCTCGACATGCTGCTCACCGGCAAGACCGTCGACGCGCGCCGCGCGAAGAGAATGGGGATCGCCGACGATTGTGTTCCGGTGCGGATCATGGACGCCACGGCGCGGGGCGTGCTGCGCGCGCTGCCGCCGCCGCGTTCGCTCAAGTTGCCGTTGTCGCTGACGCTGAACCCGCTGGCGCGGCGGTTCATCGCGGCGTCGGCGGCGAAGAAGGTCGCGCAGCGCGCGCGCCGCGAACACTATCCGGCGCCGTACGCAGTGCTCGACCTGTGGGTCAAATACGACGGCAACGCGCTGGCCGTGCCCGATTCCGATCCCGCATCGATCCCGTCGCTATTCCGGTCGCCGACCGCGGCCAACCTCATTCGCGTGTTCCGGCTGCAGGAGCGGCTGAAGAGCCTCGGCAAGGACGGCGAGTTCCGCGCGGCGCACGTTCACGTGGTCGGTGCCGGCACGATGGGCGGCGACATCGCCGCATGGTGTGCATTGCGCGGCCTGACGGTAACGCTGCAGGACCAGAATGCCGAGCGGCTGGTGCCGGCCATGCAGCGAGCGGGCAAGCTCTTCGCACAGCGGCTGCGCGATCCGCGCCGCGCGCGCGATGCGCTCGACCGGCTGATCCCCGATGTCGACGGCGCCGGCGTCGCGCGCGCCGACGTCATCATCGAGGCGATCTTCGAGAACGTTGAGGCCAAGCGCATGTTGTTCGCCGCGCTGGAGAAGAAGGCCCGGCCGGACGCAATCCTCGCATCGAACACGTCGAGCATTCCGCTGGAGGATATTGCGGAGGCCATGACAGAACCGGCGCGCCTGATCGGCCTGCACTTCTTCAATCCCGTGGCGAAGATGATGCTGGTCGAGATCGTCGTCGGCCGACAGACACGCGACTCGCTGGTGCCGCAGGCCGCCGCGTTCGTGCGCCAGATCGACAAATTGCCGCTGCCGGTGAAGAGCGCGCCCGGGTTCCTCGTCAACCGCGTGTTGGCACCCTACCTGATGGCCGCAATGCGCTGCGTGGACGAGGGGCTGTCCCCGGAGACGGTCGACGAAGCCGCGCTCGCATTCGGCATGCCGATGGGACCGATCGAACTGGCCGACACGGTGGGCCTCGACATCTGCGTCGCCGTGGGCAAGCTGCTCGGTGAGGATGCTGCGCCGCCGAGGAAGCTGATGGACGCGATCAATGCGGGCAATCTGGGTCGCAAGACGGGCCGCGGCTTCTATGCATGGGTCGACGGCAAGCCGCAAAAGAGCGCAGCCGGCGCCGTGCCCGAGGGCCTGGCCGGCCGCCTGATCGGCCCGTTCGTGACCGAGGCGAAGGCGGCACTGGCGCAACACATCGTCGCCGACGCGGACCTGGTTGATGCGGGCGCGATCTTCGGCACCGGCTTCGCGCCGTTTCGCGGCGGTCCGCTGCACTACGCCGCCATGTCCTGACTGCCGGAGAGCATTGCGGACCGCATCTGGTGTACGATTTTCCCGTTGGACGCGGCCGCCCCAAGCATGGGCCCGCGCCACTCGCGGGAAATCCCGAATGAGGCCGTGCGTCGCGCTGCGAAGGCGCGGTCGCGGCAGTGAGGAGCGTCGTGGAAAAGATCTGGCTCAAGCATTATCCGAAGGGTGTGCCGGCGGAGATCGACGTCGGCGAATACGCGTCGATCCGTGAAGTCTTCGAGGAAAGCCTGGCCAAGTACGCGACGCGGCCCGCGTTCTCCTGCATGGGAAAGAGCCTCACGTTCTCGGAACTCGACACGCTGTCGGCCGCATTCGGCGCGTGGCTTCAGGGCACGGGCTGCAAGCCGGGCGCGCGCGTCGCGCTGATGATGCCCAACATCCTGCAATACCCGGTATGCCTGTTCGGCGCGCTGCGCGCCGGCTATACGGTGGTCAACGTCAATCCGCTCTACACCGCGCGCGAGCTGGAGCATCAGTTGAGCGATTCGGGTGCCGAAGTCCTGGTCTGCCTGGAAAACTTCGCGAGCGTCTTTACGCAGGTTCGCGGCAAGACCAAGATTCGCCAGACCGTCCTTACCTCCGTCGGCGAGCTGCTGAGCTTCAAGGGACTTCTCGTCGATTTCGTGTTGCGGCGAGTGAAGAAGGTCGTCCCGCCATTCTCGATTCCGGGCGCGATCCGGTTGTCGGACACGCTCGCGGAGGGCCGCAAGCGCGCGCTCGAGCGGGTGCCGATCGGTCCCGACGACATTGCGTTCCTCCAGTACACCGGCGGCACGACCGGCGTGGCGAAGGGCGCAATGTTGCTTCATCGCAACATCATCGCCAACCTGCTGCAGGCAAAGGCCTGGGTGTCTCCGTTCCTGGGTGAGTCGCGCGTAATCATCATCACCCCGCTGCCGCTGTACCACATCTTTTCGCTGACGGCGAACTGCCTCGTGTTCATGACGCTGGGCGGGGAGAACGTGCTCATTCCAAACCCGCGCGACATCCCCGGGTTCGTCAAGGAAATGCGCAGGTATCGCTTCACGGCAATCACCGGCGTGAACACGCTGTTCAACGCACTGGTGAACAACGCGGAATTCCGCAAGCTCGATTTCTCGTCGCTCCGTTTGACGCTGGGGGGCGGCATGGCCGTGCAGCAGGCCGTGGCGGAGAAATGGAAGGAGATCACCGGCGTGCCGCTGATCGAGGCCTATGGCCTGACCGAGACGTCGCCGGCCGCGACGATCAATCCCCTCGACCTGCCCGCGTTCAACGGGTCGATCGGGCTCCCGATTTCGTCCACCGAACTGATGTTGCGCGACGACGCCGGCCATGCAGTGCCGCTGGGCCAGACGGGTGAAATCTGCATTCGCGGGCCGCAGGTGATGGCGGGCTACTGGCAGCGGCAGGACGAGACGGACAAGGTCATCGACCGTGACGGCTGGTTCGCCACCGGCGACATCGGCGTCATGGACGAGCGCGGCTACGTGAGGATCGTGGATCGCAAGAAGGACATGATCCTGGTGTCAGGCTTCAACGTGTACCCGAACGAGATCGAGGCGGTGGTCGCCATGCACCCGAGCGTGCTCGAATGCGCCGCGATCGGCGTCCCCGACCCAAAATCGGGCGAGGCGGTCAAGCTGTTCATCGTCAAGGGGGACCCGGCGCTGACCGCCGAGGGCGTCCTTGCATTCTGCCGCGAACACATGACGGGCTACAAGGTGCCCCGCGACGTCGAGTTCCGCACTCAGTTGCCGAAGACCAATGTGGGCAAGATCCTGCGTCGCGAGTTGCGCGACGAAGCGAAGAAACAGGCAGCGTGAATGTCGCGAATGTTTCAATTGCCTTGACTGATTCCACCACCCAGCTGCCCGAAAGGGAACCTGTGCTGCGCGTCGTGCCGATGCCGGCCGACGTCAACCAGCACGGCGACATCTTCGGCGGCTGGATCATGGCGCAGGTCGACATTGCCGGCGGGGTGGTTGCGGCGCGCCAGGCGCGCGGGCGGGTGGCGACGGTCGCCGTCAATTCATTCACGTTCAAGCAGCCGGTTCTGGTGGGCGATCTCGTGTCCTTTTTCGCCGAAATCACCAAAGTGGGGCGAACTTCGGTCACCGTGGCAGTCGAGGTCTTTGCACAGCGCAACCCCGGCGACCTCGTCACGGTGAAGGTCACCGAGGCGAGCCTTACCTATGTGGCAGTGGGCGCGGACCGCCGGCCGCGACCGGTCTCGCCGGAATGAGACACCGGTTTGCCGCAAGTCAACAAAAGAGGCGTGCGCCGGGCTGGGTCCAAGGGGGTCCGGGTGTATAGTTTTCGCTGTTAGCCAGCGTGGGGCGGTTTGCGTGCCACCATCTGACGATAAGAAGAAATGAAACCTTCAGGCGCCAAGCCTGATCCCGTGCGTTTCCCTGAGGAGAGAGGAGTTTTTATGCAATCGAATCAATTCCATCGCACCCGCGTGGCCGCGGCCATCGCAGGCGTGGTGCTCGCAATGGGTGCGAGTCACGCGTTCGGTGCGGCCTTCGGGCTTCAGGAACAAAGCGTCAGCGGATTGGGCAACGCGTACGCTGGCGGCGCTGCCGCCGCCGAAGACGCGAGCACGGTCTGGTCCAACCCGGCGGGCATGGCCAAGATCTCCACCATTCAGATCGTCGCCGGCCTCAACATCATCACGCCTTCGATCAAGTTCAGCGACAACGGTTCGCTGCACGCGCTGAACCAGCCGCTCGGCGGCACCGGCGGCAACGCCGGCAGCACCAACTATGTGCCCAATCTGTATCTCGTCGTGCCGATCAACCAGCAATTTGCGTTCGGTCTGGGCATCGGCGCGCCTTTCGGCCTCGTCACCGAGTGGGACAACGGCTGGCTCGGCCGCTATCAGGCCATCAAGTCCGACGTGAAGACGATGAACATCAATCCGGCGATTTCGTGGAGGATCGTTCCCACGTTCTCCGTCGGCGTCGGCGTCGATTACCAGCAGATCAAGGCGACCTTCACCAGCAATGCTAACTATTCGGCGGCGCTGGCACAGGGCGCGGCCCAGGCTGCCGCGGGCGGCCTCATTCCGCCGTCGGCCGTGGCGCCGTTCGTCGCCGCCACCGCGGGTCTCGACTCGAACGTGAACATCAACGGCGACGACAGCGCGTGGGGCTGGGACATCGGCGCGCTGTGGGACATCACGCCCAATACACGCGTCGGCGCCCACTATCGTTCGTCGCTCAAGTACGACGTGTCGGGCTCGGTGTCGTTCGACAACCCGACGCTGCCCCCGCTGGGGCCTCTCGCGCCGATCGGCGCCGCGGTGTCCGCGGGCGTCAACGCGCAGCTGGTCAACGGCGGCGTGACGGCGGCGATCGAGCTTCCCGCAATTTCCAACGTGTCGATCTTCAGCAGGATCAACCCGCAGTGGGAGGTGATGGCCGACGTGCAATGGACGCAATGGTCGTCGATCCAGCAGCTGGCATTCGTGCGCACAGGGCCCGGCGCGCCGCTGCCGGCGACTCCCGAGAACTTCAAGGATGCCTGGCGCTTTTCCGCGGGAGCCAGCTACATCATGAACAATCAGTGGAAGTTCCGCGGCGGTTTGGCGTACGACCAGACGCCGGTGCAGGACGAGTTCCGCACGCCGCGGCTCCCCGACAACAACCGGACGTGGCTCTCGCTCGGCGCGCAGTATTCGATGAATCCCAACCTCAAGTTCGACGGTGGCTTCACGTACATCTGGGCCAGCGACGCGTCGACGAGCCAGAACGCGGGTAGCACGGCGTCGAACGGACTGATCGCGGGAACCTACAAGTCCAACGTGACGATCTTCGGCGTGTCGGCCACGTATTCGTTCGATCCGCCGCCGTCGCCGATGCCGAAGGTCGCGCAAGTCGCTCCGACGCCTCCTCCGGCACCGGTTGTGGCGCCCGCTCCGCCCCCGCCGCCGCCGGCTCCCCCGCCGCCCGCTCCTCAGGTGCAGAAGATCACGCTCGACTCGAAGGTCCTGTTCGACTTCGACAAGGCGGTTCTGAAGCCCGAAGGCAAGGCTGCGATCGACGCGCAGGTCGCCGACAAGCTGGCGCAGGTCACCAAGCTCGACGTGGTCCTGGTCACCGGCCACACCGACCGCCTCGGCACCGACGAGTACAACCAGAAGCTGTCGGAACGCCGCGCCGACGCCGTGCGCGACTACCTGGTCAGCAAGGGTGTCGACAAGGCCAAGATCGAGACGATCGGCTTAGGCGAGAAGCAGCCCGTCGTGCAATGCGACCAGAAGAACCGCAAGGAACTGATCGCCTGCCTGCAGCCCAATCGCCGCGTGGAAGTCCAGGTCAAGGGCGAGGTCGTGAAGAAGTAGCCTCCGCCTCACCGCAACAGGATCAAGCCCCGCCCCGCGCGGGGCTTTTTTTGCGCGTCGACGGTCGTCGATTGCCGCATTCGCCGTCGCCTGCCGCCGTGGTTTTAGGCGATTCTCTCCAATCGCGTTTGGTAGAATGACAAGGTCGTTTTCCCGTCGTTCCTAATCCTCGCCCCGTTGTCCAGGGCATCGCCGGCCTACCTCCCATGTCCTCCTCACCGCTCCTCGTCCGCAAGGTTGCCGTACTCGGCGCCGGCGTGATGGGCGCGCAGATCGCCGCGCACCTCACCAACGCCAATATCCCCGTCCTGTTGTTCGACCTTCCGGCCAAGGAAGGTAATCCGAACGGCTTGGTGGCCAAGGCGATCGCGAGCCTCGCCAAGCTCGAGCCCGCGCCGTTGGGCGCGAAGAATCGCGCGGATTCGATCGAGGCCGCGAATTATGGCAGCGATCTCGCACGGCTCGCCGAATGCGACCTCGTGATCGAAGCCATCGCTGAGCGCCTCGACTGGAAGCGCGACCTCTACGAAAATATTGCCCCGCATCTGCCGCCGCAAGCGATCCTCGCGTCCAACACGTCGGGCCTTTCGCTCGCAGCGCTTTCGGCGGCTGTCCCGGCGGGGCTGCGTCCGCGCTTCTGCGGCATCCATTTCTTCAACCCGCCCCGCTACATGTACCTGGTCGAAGTCATCGCGGCGCCGGAGACCGAACCCGCGCTGCTGGACTCCCTCGAAGCGTTCCTCACCACCACGCTGGGCAAGGGCGTGATCCGCGCCAAGGACACACCCAACTTCATCGCCAACCGCATCGGCATCTTCTCGGTGCTGGCGACGATGAAGCATGCGGAGACCTTCGGGCTCGGCTTCGACGTGGTCGACGCGCTGACCGGCCCGGCGATCGGACGCGCCAAGAGCGCCACGTATCGCACCGCCGATGTCGTCGGCCTGGACACGATGGCGCACGTGGTCAAGACGATGTTCGACACCTTGCCGGACGACCCATGGCATCCGCTCTTCGCCACGCCGCCGGTGCTTGCCGGGCTCGTAGCGCAGGGCGCGTTGGGGGCCAAGACCAAGGCGGGGTTCTTTCGCAAGGTCGGCAAGGAGATCCAGGTGCTCGATCCGGCGGCACGCGACTATCGCGCCTCCGCAGGCCAGGTTGCGCCGGAAGTCGCCGAGTTGCTCAAGATCCGGTCCCCCGCTGAGAAGTTCGCGAAGCTGCGCGCATCGTCGCACCCGCAGGCGCAATTCCTGTGGGCGATCTTCCGGGACCTCTTTCATTACAGCGCGTACCACCTGGCCGGCGTCGCCGATAACGCGCGCGACGTGGACCTGGCGATCCGCTGGGGATTCGGGTGGCAGATGGGCCCGTTCGAGACGTGGCAAGCGGCGGGCTGGAAGGAAGTCGCCGCGTGGGTGGCGGAGGACATTGCCGCCGGCAAGACGCTGTCCAACGCGCCGCTGCCCGCATGGGTATCCGGCGCCAAAGTGACCGCACATGGGGTGCACGCGCCGCAGGGAGCGTATTCCGCCGCGCGTGACGACTTCGTCGCGCGCTCGACGCTGCCGGTCTATCGCCGCCAGCTCTATCCCGATCCGGTGCTAGGCGAACGTGCGCTTGCCGGCACGACGATGTTCGAGACCGACGCGGTGCGCATGTGGCACCTAGGCGACGATGTCGGCATCGTGTCATTCAAGAGTAAGGGCAACACTATCGGCAAGGAGGTTCTGGACGGCCTCAACCGCGCGCTCGACGAGGCCGAGAAGAACTGCGCCGGTTTGGTCATCTGGCAGACGAAGGAGCCGTTTTCGTTTGGCGCCAACCTGGCCGAGCTCGCCCCTGCGCTGGCCGCCAAGCAGTGGGATGTCATAGACGGCCGTGTCGCCGCCTTCCAGCAGACGGCGCTGCGCCTGCGCTACAGCCTGATCCCGACCGTCTGCGCGGTCCGCGGCATGGCGCTCGGCGGCTCCTGCGAGTTCATCCTGCATGCCGATCGCGTCGTCGCCGCGCTCGAGTCCTACATCGGTCTCGTCGAAGTCGGCGTCGGGCTGCTTCCCGCGGGCGGTGGAACGAAGGAGTTCGCGGTACGCGCCGCGGAGGAAGTGAAGCGCGGGGCGAACGGCAGCCAGCTGGACCAATTCCCGTTCCTGCGGACGTACTTCCAGACCATCGCCACCGCGACAGTGGCCAAGAGTGCGCTGGACGCGAAGGAGTTGGGTTACCTGCGCCCATCCGACATCGTCGTGATGAACGCGTACGAGGTGCTCCATGTGGCCAGGACACAGGCGAAGGCGCTGGCCGAATCCGGCTACCGTCCGCCGCTGCCACCGCGCAACGTGCCGGTGGCCGGCAAGACCGGCCTCGCGACGTTGCAGATGATGCTGGTCAACATGCGCGAGGGCGGCTTCATCAGTCCCTACGACTACGAGATCGGCTTGAAGGTCGCGCGCGTGCTGTGCGGCGGCGACCTCGAGCCCGGCAGCCTCGTGGACGAGAACTGGTTCATCGAGCTCGAACGCCGCGAATTCATGAACCTGCTGCGGCACGAGAAGACGCAGGCACGGATCGCGCATACGCTCGCCACCGGCAAGCCGCTGCGCAACTAGAGAGACGCCATGAGCAAACAGATGCAGGACGCCTACATTGTCGCTTCCACCCGCACGGCCGTTGGCAAGGCGCCGCGCGGCGCCTACAAGTCGACGCGGCCAGATACGCTGCTTGCGCACGTGCTGGCGAGCGTGCTCGCGCAGGTCCCGTCGATTGACCCGAAGCGCGTCGAGGACGTGATCGTCGGCTGCGCGATGCCGGAATACGAGCAAGGGATGAACGTGGCGCGGATCGGCTTGCTGCTCGCTGGATTGCCGTCGAGTGTCGCCGGCATGACGATCAACCGGTTCTGCTCGTCCGGACTCAATGCGGTGTCGATCGCGGCAGACCGCATCCGCACCGGCGAGGCCGACATCATGATCGCCGCGGGCACCGAAAGCATGAGCATGATCCCGATGCTCGGCCGGCTGGCGATGAACGAGGCGGTGTTCGCCAAGGGTGAGAACGTCGGCATCGCCTACGGCATGGGCATCACGGCGGAGAACGTCGCCGCGCAGTGGAAGGTCTCGCGCCAGGACCAGGACGAATTCGCGCTCGCGTCGCACCGGAAGGCGCTGGCTGCGCAAGCCGCGGGCGAGTTCAACGCCGAAATCAGCCCGATCACCGTGCACGAGAATCTGCCGGACCTTCGCGCCGACACCATCGTCACGACGAGCCGCGAAATCGCTCGCGACGAGGGACCGCGTGCCGACACGTCGGCCGAGGGGCTGGCCAAATTGCGGCCGGTGTTCGCCGCCAAAGGCTCCGTCACCGCCGGCAACAGCTCGCAGATGTCCGACGGCGCCGGTGCATCCATCCTCGTTTCCGAACGGGTGCTGAAGGAACTGAACCTGACGCCTCTGGCGCGCTGGGTCGGCTTTGCCGTCGGCGGCGTGCCGCCCGAGATCATGGGCGTCGGCCCCATTGCGGCCATTCCGAAGGTTTTGGCGTCCACGGGCCTCAAGCAGGACCAGATCGACTGGATCGAACTGAACGAAGCCTTTGCCGCCCAGGCGCTGGCCGTCGTCAAGGAACTCGGGATCGACCCTGCGAAGGTGAATCCGCTGGGCGGGGCCATCGCGCTGGGCCATCCGCTCGGTGCCACCGGCGCGGTCCGCACGGCGACGATCACGCACGGGCTCAAGCGGCGAAAGCAGAAGTACGGCATGGTGACGATGTGTGTCGGCACCGGCATGGGCGCCGCGGGGATCTTCGAATCGCTGTGAGCGGCAGGATGGAAAGGGGTCACCCCGCCGCGTCACGGCGGGTTCCAACAACGGAGGAATCAGTCATGCACAAACTCATCATTGCCGTCGCAGCCCTTGCATTTGCCACCGTCGCGTTCGGCGCGGAAGTGGGCGGCATCAAGCTCGACGACAAGGCCACCGTGGCCGGACAGGAACTGGTGCTGAATGGCGCCGGCGTGCGCACCAAAGTATTCATCAAGATCTACGTCGGCAGCCTGTACCTTCCGGCGAAGTCGGCGGACCTGGCTGCGGTTCTGGCGAAGGCGCCGCGGCGAATCCAGATGAACATCCTGCGCAGCCTCACCGCCGACCAGCTGGTCGATGCGCTGGTCGACGGGCTGAAGGAGAACAATTCGGAGGCCGAGCTCGCCGCTGTCAAGACGCAGACCGCGGAGTTGGTCGCGACGATGAAGGCCTTCAACGACGTCAAGGAAAAGGACGTCGTGACACTGGACTTTGTCGACGGCGCCACCAAGATCGGCCTCAACGGCGCGGCCAAGGGATCGATCGCGGGCGAACCTTTCAATCGCGCGCTGACCAGGATCTGGCTAGGCGACCATCCGATCCAGGCGGACCTGAAGAAATCGATGCTCGGCGGTTGACCGAGCGCTCGACCGAACGGAAAGACGACGGCGGACGATGCCCGATTACTGGCCTTCCTGCGGCTATCGCCTGCTCACCCAAGGCGGCGACGGCCGCCTGACCGTCACCGACGACTTCCTGCGCAGCTACCTCACGCGAACGGAGCTGGCGCCGATCCCGCAATCGTGTGCGGCGGAACTGGCGCTGCACGATGCGCTGCTCGCCGATCCGCGCCGCGTAGTCCCTCCCGCGGAGCTGGTCGCTGTCGCCGACGCCGACGCGCGCGAGAACTACGGTGTCTGGATGCGCTTTCGCGCGCGGCTGCTCGCGGGCAATTCGCTCGAGACCGCCTACGCAGGACTCTTTCGCGGCGATGGCGTGGACGTGCCGCCCATCTTTGTCGCGGAACTCACGCAGGTGCTGTTGCGGCACATCCTGGGTGACGCCGCCGCGCCGATGGAAGCGCGCGCCGCGGAAATGCTGTTCCGCACGCAGAAGATCGCGCTGACCGAGGACGGAGCCGTCATGTCCGCGGACGCGGCCACGGTCGAGCTTTTTGCGACCACCGGTGGATTCGGCTCGCTAGGAGAGCTGCTCGCGCAGAACAGCACGCCCGCCCGGTCGGTGGACCTGGACGTCCTCGATGCGGAGAACGCAGCGGACTACTGGGGCCGCGACGAGCGCCACGATTTCTCGGTGAGCCTGAACCGGGGACAGCCGGCGCTCGATGCGCTGACGCGCGTCCTCGAGAAATGGATTCGGCACTTCCTGGGCGTCGAGGTGAAGATATTCCAGGAGCGGGCAGTCGACGACGAGCACTGGGTGTGGCACGTCGGGCTGGACGCCGAGGCGAGCGCGCTGCTGAACGACCTGTACAATCGCGCCGACGTCGATGATGAGAGGATGCGCCGCCTTCTGTGCCTCTTCCGTCTGGAATTCGCCGATCCGGCCGACATGCGCCCCGCGATCAAGGGCCGCCCTGTTTACCTGGCGATGGCAATGGACGGCAGCCAGCGCCTCAAGCTCAAGCCGCAGAACCTCCTTCTCAACCTGCCGCTCGCGAACGCGCAATGATCAAACAGGAAACGATGGACCTCTCCAATTCCCGCACTTCGCACCCCGCGTCCGCCAGGTGGCTTGCCGTTTCGCTGGCGCTGACCTTTTGCTTCCCGGCGACCCTTCTTCACGCGCAGACACCGGTACCCGCCTCATCTTCGAAGGCGGTCGTTTCGCCGCCGACCGAAGCGGCCAAGGCGGTTGTCCCGCCGCTCGAACTGGCATCGCTTTCCTGGCTCGACGGCTGCTGGCGCGGCGAAGTCGCGCAGTATGAATTCCGCGAGCACTGGCTGCCGCTGCGCGGCGGCCTCATGGTCGGCGCCGGGCACATCCTGTTCCAGGGCAAGACACAGGACTACGGTTACCTGCGGCTCGAATCGCGGCCCGACGGCGTTTACTACGTTTCACTTTCGCCGGCCAAGAAGGAGGCTGAGTTCAGGCTGGCTTCCGCGACGATCGACGACAAGGACACGATCTTCACTTTCACCCGTCCCGGCGACGAATTCCCGCAGCGCATCGTCTACCGGCGCGGCGTCGATGGCTGGCTGTACGCCTCCGTCGAAGGCAAAGTGAAGGACGTGGAAAAAAACGTCATCTATCCGATGCGGCGCGTCGATTGCCAAAGTGGCGATCTCATACGCAAGTGAGAATACCCAATGAGCATGCGCGACTGATCGACGCAACTGAGGTCGCGCGGTTGCGTAACGGCGGATGAGCGCGCTGGCCAGCTTCCTGAAGATGCTCGACGCCGGCAAGGATGGCGCGCTGCTGCGCTATTCGCTCGGCAACGAATACGCGAAGGCCGGCGACGCCGCGAACGCTGTGCTGCACCTTCGCCGTGCCGTGGCGATGGACCCGGAATACACGGCCGCGTGGAAGCTGCTGGGCCGCATGCTCGCCGATTCCGGTCATGTTACCGAAGCGCTCGATGCCTACACCGAAGGCATCGCGGTCGCCGGCCGCCGTGGCGACAAGCAGGCACAGAAGGAAATGCAGGTTTTCGCGCGACGCCTGACGCGCGCCTAGGCGTCCGCAGCGAGCGCCGAGGCGACGCCGCGGTTGGCCAGTTCGTCCGCACGGATGTTGCCGGCATTGTCCGCGTGGCCCTTGACCCAGTACCACTTCACCTCGTGCTGCGCGCGGGCCGCATCCAGTTCGCGCCACAGTTCCGCGTTCTTCACGGGCTTCTTGTCGGCAGTCTTCCAGCCGTTGCGCTTCCAACCGTGGATCCACGTCTCGATGCCGTTCTTGACGTACTGCGAGTCGGTGTGGATCTCGACCGAGCATCCGCGGGTGAGCGATTCCAGCGCGCGGATAACGGCGGTGAGTTCCATCCGGTTATTGGTCGTATGTGCCTCGCCGCCCCAGAGCTCGCGCTCGTGGTTGCCCGAGGTCAGCAACGCGCCCCAGCCGCCGGGGCCCGGATTGCCCTTGCAGGCCCCGTCTGTGTGAATCACCACGTCCGTCATTCCGGCGATCGCCCGGATGTCGTGATGCCTTCGCGGGCGCGTGCTGCGGGCGCGAGCGCCTTTTTCCGGCGTTCCCGGCGTTCCCAAGCGGGCGTCAGCACGCGCATTCCCAGCACCTTCTTGGTCGCGCGCAGGAAATAGACGCCGCCTGCGATTGGCCACCAGCGGTCGCCGGCCGCCTCGAGAAACGCGAAGCGACGCAGCCATTTCTGATTGGCGAACGGCGGCGCATAGGCGTCAAGGCGGCCGCCGACGACGTCGAATCCCAGCAGTGTCAGCCAGTCCTTCAGGCGATAGAGCGCGATGAAATTGCCGTTCCATGGCGGCATCTGCTCGCGCCCGAAGTATCGCTTGGCGCCGTACAACGAAAACGGGTTGAAGCCGGAGATCACGATCTGGCCCTCGGGCCGGATCACACGATAGGCCTCGCGCAGCATCAGATGCGGGTCGTCGGTGAACTCGAGCGCGTGGGGCAGCACCATAAGGTCGAACGCATTCTCAGCGAACGGCAATCCGTGCGGATCGGCGATCACGTCGGCAGGCGGGTCGTAGTCGAGTGTCCAGCGCGACGTAATGCGGCTCTGCGCCAGGAACGGGCACTCGGGCAGGCCGACCTGCATTGCGTGGTATCCGAAGATATCCGCCACGGCCTGATCGAAGTACGCCTGCTCGCGCGCCAGCAGGTAGGTCCCCAGATCCGTGGCGAACCACTGGGCCAGTGGCGTTGACAGACTGGCCCGGGGTCCCGAAGATGCGTCCATGGCCGAGATTATCCCCATCCCCGCGTTTGCGGACAACTACATCTGGTTAATGCGCAACGGCAGCGTGGGTGCGATCGTCGACCCGGGCGATGCGGCGCCGGTGATCGCGTTTCTGGATCGATCCGGGATTTCACCTTGCGCGATAATCGCGACGCACCACCACGGCGATCATGTAGGCGGCATTCCCGCGCTGCTCGCGCGCCGGAACGTTCCCGTCTTCGGCCCCGCGCGCGAGAAAATCCCGGGACGCACGCAGGCACTCGCAGGCGGCGACCGGATCGTCGTGCCCGGCATCGATACCGCGTTCGATGTCATCGACGTCCCGGGCCACACGGCCGGCCACATCGCCTTGTTCGGCGAGTTCGGCGGCACGCCGGTGCTCTTCTGCGGCGACACGTTGTTCACCGGCGGTTGCGGCCGCCTTTTCGAAGGCACGCCGGAGCAGATGTGGTCGTCGCTGTCGGCGCTTGCCGCACTGCCACCCGAGACCCGCGTATATTGCGGGCACGAATACACGCTGGCGAACCTTCGCTTCGCCCTCGCAGTCGAACCCGCCAGCGCGGAACTCGGCGCGCGCAACCGGCGCGAGCAGGTGAAGCGCGATCGCGGAGAGCCCACGGTACCGTCGACCATCGCCTTGGAGCGCGCCACCAATCCCTTTCTGCGTGCACACATACCGGAGGTCCGGGCTGCGGCGGTGGCGCATGCCGGTCGTGCGCTGGCCGATGATGTGGCGGCCTTTGCCGCGCTGCGCGAGTGGAAGAACACGTTCTAGGCTCGGTTGACTCGCGTCCCTTCACCGCCTACCATCGCCTGAATTTTGGGCAGCGCACCCTTCGCGACCGCGGTTCTCGGGTGCCACCACCGGGAACCTAATTGCGCTTAAGAACATCGCTCGTCCTCTGCATTGCCGCCGCGTTGACCGCATGCGCGACCACCGCTCCACCCCCAGCGCCACCGGAACCGGTGCCTGCCGTCGTCGCGGCACCCGTGCCGCCGCCTGCGCTCATGCCGGCGGCGACACCCACCGCGGACACCGTCTTCACCGCCGCCGCGGGCGCGGACCTGGAGGCGCTTCCCAAGTCCGCGCAGGACCTGTGGGAACGCATCGTCGCCGGTTACGCCATCCCCGACATCAACGGACCGCTCGTCGAGAAATGGGAACGCTGGTATGCCGAGCGCCCTGATTACGTCGCGCGGATGGTCGAGCGCAGTCGCCGCTACCTGTATCACATCGTCAGCGAAGTGAACGATCGCCGGATGCCGACGGAGATCGCCCTGCTGCCGATGGTGGAGAGCGCCTTCAACCCGGTCGCGATGTCCACGAGCCGCGCGTCGGGCATCTGGCAGTTCATTCCCTCGACCGGCAGGCACTACGGGCTCAACCAGGACTTCTGGATGGATTCGCGGCGCGACGTGCTGGCGGGCACCGACAAGGCGCTCACGTATCTCAACAAGCTGCATGGCGACTTCGGCGACTGGCAACTCGCGCTGGCCGGCTATAACTGGGGCGAGGGCAACGTCGCCAAAGCGGTCGCGAGGAACAAGGCGAAGGGGCTGCCGACGACCTATCAGAACCTGCCGATGCCTGCCGAAACGGCGAACTACCTGCCGAAGCTGCAGGCCATCAAGAACATCGTCCGGGACCCGGAGAAGTTCGGGCTGGTGCTGGCCGACATTCCGGACGCGCCGTACTTCGCGGTGGTCAAAACCAACCGCAAGATGGACACCAAGTTCGCCGCGGAACTGGCGGAGATGTCGCTGGAGGACTTCCTGGCGCTCAACCCGCAGCACAACCGGCCGGTGATCGCCGGAGCGGACGAGCAGACGTTGCTGCTACCGATCGACAACGCCGAGATATTCGCCGCCAAACTCGAACTCACCAACCAACCGATGGTGTCGTGGCAGGCGTACCGGATGCGCCCCAACGAAACGCTGTCGCAGGTCGCGGCCAAATACGGGATGTCGGACGAGACGCTGCGCGCCGTGAACGGCATCGGCGCCAAGGCGAGGGTGCCGGCCGGGCACACGCTGCTCGTCCCTTCGCAGAGCGCGTCGAGCGAGGCGGTGGCGTCGCTGTCCGAGGCGGTATTCACGACGGTTCCGTCCGGCCGCACGTTCTACTACACAGCCAAGCGGGGCGACAAGTTGTCGGTCATCGCGGTCCGGTATGGCGTGACCGTGCAGGAACTGAAGTCATGGAACGGCATCGGCGGCGATGTGCTGGTGGCCGGCCAGAAGGTGCGGGTCACCAGTGACGTCGTGCCGGTGCGCAAGGCGGGCGGTCGCACCAAGCGTGTCGTGGCCACGAAGGGCGCCGGCAAGCCTGCTCAGGCGGGTGCCAAGTCGCCGGCCGCGAAGCCGGTGGCCGGCAAGGGAAAACCTGTGGCCGCCAAGTCGTCGTCGTCGAATACCGCGCGCGCGCACGGCAACGCCGGAGGCTAGAAGCTGGGCAGGCGGTGGCCTGATCGGTTGTCACCTCGGTTGACCTCGGTTGCCACCCCCGTTGCCATCTCAGCTTTCACAATAGAAAACGGGCGACGCATTGCGTCGCCCGTTTGCATCCATCGCGACTGACGACGGATCCGTCGAGGAAGGCGCTTACAGCTTCTTCGCGGCCTTCTTCTTGGTCGCTTTCTT
>Ga0302321_100002231_pt1 | contig 16636 bp, 15 predicted proteins | sample Fen_T0_1_FD_202505 | JGI IMG/M metagenome (GOLD analysis project Ga0302321, IMG submission 202505) | Peat permafrost microbial communities from Stordalen Mire near Abisko, Sweden - Fen_T0_1 | ecosystem: Environmental > Terrestrial > Soil > Wetlands > Permafrost | place: Sweden: Abisko...
CGCCACGCGGCGCTTCGCTGCCGACGACGGCCTCGACGACGAATGGGACGAGTGGCTCGATCCCGGCGAGGGCGCGCAACGCCGCGCGCCGCGCCCTCCGCGTGAGCCCGGCGGCCCTGGGGACCATGGGCGGCCGCCCGGGCAACGAAAGGGGCCACGCCGCCGCCGGGCGTCGGCCGGCGCCGTCCTGGTCGCCATGCTCATCGGCTTCTTCGTCGGCGGCTTGCTCGATGCGAAGGGCATCGAGACCAACGTCAAGGGCGAGCCGCTGGGCGCCTGGCGAAGCATCGAGCTCGCCTTGCTGAAGCCCATGACCGCGCTCAGCGGCGCGCTCCGGCTCGACGGTCCCGCCGAGGCGCTGAACGCCCTGCTCGGCCGGGGCGAGGGTCCGCATCACAGCTTGGCCGAAGTGAAGAGCAAGGCCAAGCCCAAGTGGCCGCGCGTCATCACGCGCAAGCGCCCACTCCGGCTGTACATCGTGGGTGACTCGATGGCTCAGGTGTTCGGCTCCTCGCTCGAGAACCTCGCCGAGGACACGCACCTCATCAAAGCCAAGCTGGACTACAAGGTATCCAGCGGCCTCAGCCGTCCGGACTTCTTCGACTGGCCGCAGCGGCTCATCGACCAGCTCGTCGAGTACGATCCGGACGCCACGGCGGTGCTCTTCGGCGCCAACGACGGGCAGAACGTCCGCTACCAGGGCAAGGTGCTCGAGGTCGGCAGCCCGGCCTGGCAAGCCGCGTACCAGACGCGCGTGGGCCGCGCGATGCGGATCCTCACGCGCGGCGGTCGGCGCGTCTACTGGGTCGGCGACCCGATCATGCGCAATGCCGGCTACCGCGGACGCATCGCGATGATGGACCACATCTACGAGGCCGAAGCGGCCAGACACCCCGGGGTGACGTTCATCGACACGTGGCGACTCATGGCCAACGGGAAGGGCTCCTACGCGGAGTACCTGCACGACCGGAACGGCGACCTGGTGCTCATGCGCGCTCCCGACGGCATCCATCTCACGCGCGCCGGCGGCGACCGCATGGCTCAGAGCGTGCTCGACGTCATCGAGAAGGACTGGGGGCTACCGCAGTGATCGTGAGACCGGCGTGCCGTCAGTCGTCGTGAGGCCGCCGGACGGGAGTCTCAGGGGGTCGGCCGCTCTCCGCCCGGCTCGCTCACCCAGTCCCGGGTGACGAACAGCCAGAAGGCGAGGCCGGCGTGGGCGCCGTAGGCGCCGAAGCGCCGGCCGATCGTGCGATCGGCGACGAGCTTCCCCGGCGCCTTGCCGACCAGCCGCGCGTATTTGGGCCTTGTCCACGAGTCCAGGATGAGCCGCGAGTGGCGGCCGACCAGCATCATCACGTGCGCGGCCGCGTACGGCCCCACTCCGGGAATCTCGAGAAGCCGGCGCTCCGCCTCGTCATCGGAGAGCTCCTCGGGCGGGGTCACGAGAAGCGCTTCCAGATCGAGGGCGCCCGTGGCGACGGCGACCGCGAGGGCGCGGAGGCGAGGGCCGCGGTAGCCCGCCCTCACCATGTCACGGTAGAACCCGTCGTCCGCCGCGGCCATGCGCTCAGCCGTCGGAAAGGAGCGGCGCACTCGGCTCCCGGGCGGCGCGCCGGGAGCCGGCGCCCCAAGGTGCCGGACCAGGGCGCCGACCATGCGCTCGGTCGCGGACCACGTGCAGTTCGTCGTGCACACCGTCTTGACCACGTCCTCGAACACCGTGGGGCTGCGCAGCATCCGTCCCGCGCCGGTGCACGCCCAGGCGAGGTCCGGGTCGGCCGCGGCCCGTGCATAGAAGGCACTGAGATCCTCGTCGAGGCAGAGCATGCGCCGCGCCGTCGCCGTGAGCGCCGCGGCCTCGGTGGCGGCGGGCGCCGGGACGGCGCCGGCAGACGAGAGCAGCGCGACGGCCGGGCCTCCGCGGCCGCGGCGCGGCGCGCCGCCCGGCGGCGGCCCGGCCGAGATCCTGATGGTCCGCGGGCCGCCCGCCGTCGCCAGAGTGACCGTCAGCCGGCACGCCGCCTCGTCGAGGGTCGCCGGGGGCAGCGCCGCGACGCCGTGCGACAGGAGGGTGCGGCGCAGGTCCACCGGCTCGCCGGCGGGGCCGCGCAGCGCGAGCTCGGCGAAAGGCCTCATCCGGCGGCGATGAGCGCGATGCCGACCAGCGTCCCCACGGCGCCCACCATCTGGTGCGGCGCGATGCGCTCGCGCAGCAGTCCGTAGGCGAGCAGCACGGTCACGACGGGGTAGACGGCGCCGAGCACGCTGACGAGGCTCAGGTAGCCGTGCGTCGTGGCCAGAGCGAACAGACCGTTGGCCCCGGTGTCGAGCAGGCCGACGGCGACGATGAACGGGAGGGCCGAGCGGCGCATCTGGACGCGCGGGCGCAGCGCCAGGAACACGATCGTGAACACCGCGGCGGACGAGATGCGACCGCCGAGCATCGCCCACAGGGCGTCGTAGCGGGCGGTGGCGTCGTAGCCGACGAGCACGAGCCCCATGGCGACGGCGGCGACCAGCGCCAGGACGACCGCGCGGCGCTGGTTGCGACGTGGAACGGCTCTCGCGGCGCCGGCGGGGGCGAGCGCCGCGGGCTCTACGGCGGGTTCGTTGGGCAGCGCTGCGACACCGATGGTGTCCCCCGGGTGGGCGCGCTCACTGGCCACGAGCAGGACACCGATGGCGGCCAGCACCACGCCGGCGAGCTGGACGCCTCCGGGGCGCTCTCCGGTGGCCAGGCCGACGAGGAACGGGATCGCGGCGTTCGTCGTGCTGATCGGCGCCACGATGCTCATCGAGCCGATGGCGAGCGCCTGGTAGAAGCACGAGATGGCGACCACGCTGGCCACTCCGCCGAGCAGCACCGGCCACACGGCGTGCAGCCCCGGCCACCCGTGACCGGCGAGTGCAGTCACGAGCGCTGCTCCGACGAGGCCTACCGCCTGGCTGCCGATGATCACCGTCCACAGGCTCGCGCGCCGCGTCGTAAGGCCGCCGAGGAAGTCGCCGGAGCCCCAGCCGACGGAGGCGCCGAGTGCGAGGACGATGGCCAGCATGGGCAGAGGCTATCACGCGTGGTGGTACGCTTGGCCGGCCGGCGCCGTGACCAGGCGCGCGGCGCGCGCACATGACGCTGCCTGCCGACATCCCGCCAAGCGACACCGCGCTCCTCGCCGAATGCGAGGTGCAGACCTTCCGCGCCGGCGGTCCTGGAGGTCAGCACCAGAACGTCACCGACAGCGCCGTGCGGCTGCGCCACCGGCCGACAGGCCTGACCGTGACGTGCCGGGCGCAGCGCAGCCAGTACCTCAACAAGATGGACGCGCTGCGCCGTCTGCGCATCAAGCTGACGAAGCTGACCGCGCCGCCGCCCCCCCCGCGCAGGGCCACCAGGCCCTCGCGCGCGGCGGTGGAGCGGCGCCTGAACGCCAAGAAGACCCGCGGCGCCGTGAAGCGCCTGCGGCGTCCGCCGGCGGGCGAAGAGTAGAAGGGAGGAAGGCGTGGCGGTCGTGATCGCCATCCTGGCCGTGGCTCTGATCGCCGGATTGTTCGGCAGCATGCTCGGGGTGGGCGGCGGAGTGATCATGGTCCCCATGCTCTCCCTGGCCTTCGGCGTACCCATCAAGACGGCGATCGCCACCAGCATCGTCTGCGTCATCGCCACGTCGTCCATGGCGCAGACGACCTTCGTGAGCCGAGGCATGACCAACATCCGGCTGGGGATGCTGCTCGAGGTCGCCACCTCGATCGGGGCCGTGGCCGGCGGCGTGACGGCCGTGCTCGTCGACGGCCGCGTGCTGCAGTACGCCTTCGCCGTCGTCCTCGTCTACGTCGTGTGGCAGATGAACCGCGGCGGCGGCGACGTCGCGCCTGCGGAGACCGGCGTGCTGGAGGCGAGCTACTACGATCCGGCCGCTCGCCGCGAAGTGCGCTACGGTGTGCGGCGCACGCGCCTCGGCTTCATCCTCAGCTTCGGCGCCGGCAATGTCTCCGGGCTGCTCGGCGTCGGAGGCGGAGCGTTCAAAGTGCCGATCATGAACCTTCTCATGGCCGTGCCGCTCAAGGCGACCATCGCCACGAGCAACCTCATGATCGGTGTCACGGCCGCGACCGGCGCGGCGATCTTCTACGGGCGTGGCTACATGGATCCCTACTGGGCCGTCCCGGCCGCGCTCGGCATCCTCGCCGGGGCGCGTATCGGGCCGCGTCTGGCCATGTACCTGCCGGCACGCGTCCTCAGCATCATCTTCCAGGTGGTCCTCGCCGGGTTCGCCGTGATGATGGTCGTGCAGGCCACGGGTGTGCGGCTGTGAGGCCGTTTCCCGGCAACGGCTCGCCTGCCGATCCGCCCCCTGCGGCGCCCGCCACTCCGCCCGTGCACGTCATGGACCCGGTGGAGCGCATGATCCACGTCGTCCTGCTCGCGGGCATCGCCGTCAGCGTCGCGCTGATGGCGGCCGGCCTGGCCCTCGGCCTGCTGAAAGGCGGCGGCATACCCCGCGGCGTGGTGCCGCTCGCGGAATTGCCGCGCGCCGCGTGGGGGCTGTCTCCGGCCGCCTTCCTCTCTCTCGGCCTGATCGTCCTCATCGCGACGCCCTTCGTGCGCGTCGCCGGCTCGCTCATCGCGTTCGCTCGCGAGGGGGACCGCCGCTACGTCGTCCTCACGGGGGTCGTTCTCGCGGTCATGTGCGTGAGCGTGCTTCTGGGCCGAATCTGATGCCAGCCGGGCGCGCGCGGCCCTCGGCTGCACTCAGTCGCGCGTCTCGCGCTTGCGGCCTCGGGCGGCCGCGTCGGCGGCTCCCGGGAGCACGCGCTCCCAGTAGCCGGCGAGTCGCGCCAGGTCGGCGGCGGAAAGACGCTCGAGGAAGAGACGCCGGATGCCTTCCAGATGCGTGGAACGGGCGTTCTGGACCTTGTTCGCGCCGACGGCCGTAAGCGTGGCGTAGAAGCCGCGGCCGTCGAGGTCGCAGCGCTCGCGGCGCACGTAGCCGTCGTGTTCCAGACGGTCCACGAGCCGGCTCACGCCGCTGGCGCTGAGCAGCACGGACTGCGAAAGCTCGGACATGCGCAGCCGGTGCCGCGGGGCATCCTCGAGGAAGACGAGCACCTCGTACGAGCGCAACGACAGCCCGTGCGCGGCGGTCAACTCGGCGTCGAGTTCCCTGAGCAGATGGCTGTGCGCGCGCAGCATGCCTCGCCAGGCGGCGAGCTCGGCCACGCTCAGCCGGTCGTCCTCTCGCATGCAGTGCTCCGTGGGCTCACTTCCTTGAGCGGTCAACCACAGTATACTCAGTGCGCGGTCGGCGTCCCCGTCCGCGTGGCTTCGGCGCCGCGCAAGCTGCTCACCAGGTGATCGTCCGCATTCCGGAACCTGACGGAGGTCAGTGATGTCACGAGCCCAGTATCTGCCTTGCGCGCTGTATAGATGAACGCCGCCGAGCCGTTCATCCAGGCGCTTCTCGACGATCTCGTCGCCGACAATCCCGTCATCGCGACGACACTCGGGCTCACGGCCGGCGCCGACCGTCTGCCTTCGTGGTCGGCGGACGCCGTGACTCGGCGCGTGCAGATGCTGCACCGCCACGAACGGCTGCTGCTGCCATTGCTCGCCGACCCCGACACAGGCACCGCCGTGGACGCGTTTGCCGGGCTGCAGATCGCCCGGCGCCTGCTTCGCGATGTGGAGATGGCGGAGTCGTACCGACGCCGCCCCGGGGTCTACCTGGACGTCCTGTTCAGCGTGTTCCCGTTGCTGGTGCGCGAACTCGGCTCGATCGACGAGCGCCTCGAAGCTCTCGCCGGCAGGTTGAATGCTGCTCCCGGGCTTCTCGAGGAGGCGCGGGAGAACCTCGAGCCCGGCCTGCCCCTGGCCTTCGTCCAGGCGGGGCTCGACTCCGCCGAAGGCCTGCTCGAGCTGGCGGGCCCTACGATGCGCGGCTTCGCCGCGAGCGCTGGCCGCGGGGGCGCGCTCGACCTCCCGTCGGAGGCGGCGTGCGCGGCTCTCGAGAGATTCCGCGACGATCTGCGCGACCGGCTGCTGCCGACGGCCGTCGCCGGGTGTGGCGCCGGCCGCGCACTGCTCGAAGATGTCCTGCGCTGGGAGCACGTGCTCGACGAGGCTCCCGAGGTCCTGGCCGCCTACGGCCGTGAGGTGCTTGTCGACACCAAAGCGCGCATGGAGGAGCTGGCCGCCGGGCTCGGCTACGCCGATGCCGCGGCGGCCGTGTCCGCCGCCCAGGCCGACACGCCGGCGCCAGCCGATCTGGTGGCTGCCTATCGGAGCGCCGTGGAGGCCGCGCGGGCGTTCGTCGTCGAGCAGGGCACAGTCGCGCTGCCGGCGGACGAGGAGCTCGCCGTCGAGGCGACCCCGCCGTTCCTGCGTCGCCTTCTGCCGTTCGCCGCCTACGACCAGCCCGGTCCGTTCGCGGAGCGGCAGCTGGGTTTCTACTACGTCACGCCGCCGCGCCGGGGCCTCAGCGGCGCCGATCTTGCCCTCGCCATGCGCAGCCATCCTCGAGCCTCGCTCCCTACTACGGGTGTTCACGAGGCCTACCCCGGCCATCACCTGCAGCTGGTCAGTGCGAATCTCGCGCCCACCTTGGCACGGCGCATCGCTCATCTCGCCAGCGGCGGCAACATCCTCATCGAGGGCTGGGCTTTCTACTGCGAAGAGCTCATGGACCAGCAGGGCTTTCTCGCCGATCCTGAAGTGCGCCTGATGCGCCTCAACGATCAAGTGTGGCGCGCCTGCCGGGTGGTCATCGATGTCGAGCTGCATCTCGGGGTGATGGATCTGCCGGCCGCCGTGGACTTTCTCTCGCTTGAGGCGCACATGAACCGCTACGAAGCCGAACTCGAGTGCCGGCGCTACGCCGAGGAGCCGGGCCAGGCGATGAGCTACCTTCTGGGCAAGCGCGAGGTCCTGCGTCTGGCGGAGATCTGGCGACGTGAGCGTCCGGGCTCGCTCAAGGCGTTCCATGACGAGCTGCTCTCGTGGGGATCGCTGCCGCCGGCGGTCATCGCCTGGGGCATGGGCGTCGGGCCGCGGCCGGCCGCGGCGCGGGTCAGCTCCTGACGCGCTCCCGGTCTTCCGCGCCGTACATGATCACCCTGTCGCGGCCCTCCGCCTTCGCCTGGTACAGCGCCTTGTCCGCCAGGTCCATCAAGTCCTCGAGCGTGGTGGCGTCGCGCGGGCAGGTGGCCACGCCGACGCTGATGGTGATGTTCACTTCGGCCGGCAGCCCCAGGCCCGTGTACCGGGTCCCGCTGAGGGTGCGGCGCACGCGCTCGGCGACGTAGTAGGCGTTCTCGCCGGGAGTACTGGGCAGCAGGACGGCGAACTCCTCGCCGCCGTGACGCGCGCAGATGTCGGGCTTGCGCAGCGCGTCCTGCATGGCCCGCGCCACGGTCTGCAGGACGCGGTCGCCGGTGGAGTGCCCGTACGTGTCGTTGAAGTTCTTGAAGTGGTCGATGTCGATCATGAGCACGCTGAGCGGCGCCTGGTGGCGCAGGCTGCGCTCGATCTCCTCGCCGGCTCGGTTCATGAAATAGCGGCGGTTGTACAGACGCGTCAGATGGTCGGTGACGACCTGGCGGCGAATGGCGTCGTACTTGTGCGCGTTCGCCAGGGCGCTCTGGACGTGGTTCTGCAGCGCCTCGAGGATGTCGTCGGTGAGCAGGGCCACGTAGTCCCCGCTGGTGGAGGTCGCGAGCACGGCCATGTCGCCGATGTTCTCCACCCGCACGGGGACGACGACCTGCGAGGTCATCGTGTGCGGAAACAGATCACACGCGTGGTCGGACATGCGCACCAGCTGCCCGCTGCTGATCGCCTGACGCACCGGGCAGTCCGGCGTGTAGTCGCAGCACTCGGCGGACAGGGACGGCGACAGGACTCCCTGGGCGCCTTCAAGGGAGAAGGCGCGAGCGTCGGTGTCGAGCAGGAGGAGCGCGGCGAAGTCGGCGCGCAGGAAGGCTTTGCTGCGTGAGAGCACGCGTTCGACCGTCTCGCGGTACGGCAGGGCGGCGTTCATCTCGCGGCCGAGGACGCCCACATCCATGAGCTGACGGTTGAGGGACTGCACGCGCATCAGGTCGTCCTTGATGCTCTGTGAGACCCACTCCTTGTCTTCGGCGGCCGTGAAGACGGCGATCAGCGTGCCCACCAGGTAGCCGAGCTCCCGGATCTCGTCGCGATAGTAGGGATCGCTGTGCTCGTAGTTCCCCCCAAGGCGCTTACGCGAGCGGCCGATTAGGCGGGTCATCGGCCGGTAGACCCAGAGGTCGAACGCGAGGGCGATGAGAGCGAAGGCGGCGAGGAAAGCGACGCCTACCTGCCACGGAGGCCCGACGTGCAGCCAGCGCGTGACCACGAAGAAGAATGCTGCCAAGACCGCGGCGACGACCGCCGTCGTTTTGAGCTCGAGACTCACTCCACGCTTGTAGCCGAGGCTTCCGCCTCGCCTCCGATCACCAGGCTGGGCCGTCGTGACGTGCCTCTCGTCGAGCTTGCGGGGACTATTCCCGGTATCGGCAGAAGGACGGCATCCATGATAGATCGCCGGTGCCGCGCCGGCAGCGTTGGCCGGCGGAGACGTCAGATGCGCGCGAGCACGCGTCGCTCGTGGGACCGGCGCGGGCGGTCCCGGCGTTCGTCGATGCGCCGGTCGCGCACGTGGTGCGGGCACACGGCGCAGAAGGTGTTGCAGGCCAGCCGGGTGTCCACGTCGGCGACGCAGAGTATCGGCGGCAGCACAGAAGCACGGGGGTCATTCCAACTCATCGGGACTATCTACGCCGCGGAGGCCGGCGGCTCCTGCCCGTTGCCAGAAGTGGCAACGGGCATCTGCGGCGGCCTGGCCGGGAGTCAGCCCTGGAGGTAGCCCTCCACGACCGTGAGGACCTGGGCGATGCGAAACGGCTTGGTGATGTAGCCGTCGATACCCACGTCGGTGGCGCGTTCCATGTCGGTGGCCATCGCTTTCGCCGAGAGCCCGACGATGGTGATGTCTTTGGTCGAAGCATCGGCCTTGAGCTCGCCCACGGCTTCGTAGCCGCTGACGACCGGCATCATCATGTCCATGAGCACGAGGTCGGGGTGATGCTGCCTGGCCAAGTCGACGGCCTCGCGCCCGTTCGTTGCTTTGTAGACCGTGTAACCCTGCGTCTCAAGCGACATCGAAACGATGCTCAGGATGTCGGGATCGTCGTCGGCGACGAGAATGGCTTTGGCCACGGTGTGCACCTCCTCAGCTGATCTTGCCCGCCGACAGTGGGTCGGCCGGCTTGTTTGATATCGGCACCGTAAAGATGAAGCTGGAGCCTTTGCCCAGCTTGCTCTGCAGGCGGATGGTACCGCCGTGAAGCTCCACCAGCTCCTTGACGATGGCGAGGCCCAGGCCGGTGCCGCCTTGGGACCGCGTCGCCGAAGAATCGATCTGCGTGAACCTCTGAAACACCTTGTCCTGGTCTTCCTTGGCGATGCCGATGCCCGTGTCGTTGATCCAGATCTCGACCAGTTCGCCGGTGGTGCGCGCTTCGACGCTCACGCCGCCGTTCTCGTGAGAGTACTTGACGCCGTTGGTGAGCAGGTTGAGCAAAATCTGGTTGAGCTTGCCGGGGTCGGCCGACACCAGCGGGAGATCGGTGGGCAGGAAGGTGGAGATGCGGATGCGCTTGTCCTGGGCGCGCGGCTTGATGACCGGCAGGACGCCGAGAAGCGCTGCACGCAGGTCCACCGGCTCGCGGTTGAGTTCCAGCCTTCCGGCCTCGATCTTGGTGAGGTCGAGGACGTCGTTGATGAGGTTGAGCAACGACTCGCCGCCCTTGAGGATGCTGTCCACGAAGGTGGACTGCTTCTCGTTGAGCTCACCGGTCATGCCGCTGAGCAGCATGTCGCTGTAGCCGATGATGGAGGTGAGCGGCGTGCGCAGCTCATGGCTCATCGTCGCCATGAAATCGCTCTTGAGCTGGTCGAGATGAGTGAGCTCGTCGTTCTTCTGCGCGAGCTCCTCGTTGTACTGGATGTTGCGCACCACGAGCGCGACCTGGTCGCAGAGCGCGCGCAGCGTGGGCACGGCGGACTCCGCGATGGCTTCGTCCTGCCGGTAGAGCAGGCAGACCAGGCCGAGCAGCTCGTTCTTCGCCTCCAGCGGGGCGAGAAGGAGGCCGCGAAATCCCTGCTTCTCAACGGCCTTGAGAAGACGGCCGACCTGCGTGTCGGTGACCTCCTCGTACTGCCGCGCGCCGGCCGCCGCGAACTCGGCGAGTCCAAGCGCCTTCATCTTCTCGATCAGCACCGCGTCCACGGACCCCTGCTTCGCCTTTTCGTCGAGCTCGCCGGTGTGGTGATTGCGGATGAGGGCGAAGCCCGCTTTGAGGCCCGAGGCTCCGGCGATCTGGTTGAGCGCCTCGGGCATGAGGGCGTCGACCTCGTGATGGCGCAGGAAGACGCGGCTGCTTTCGCTCATCAGGTGAAGCTGGTCGTTGGTGGCCTTCATGCGCCGCAGCTGCGCCTCGGTGTCTGCCTTGGCGGCGGATATCTCCACGGTGCCTTTGACGAGAGCCGTGGCAAGACGCCCGGCGAGGAGGGCGATGAGCAGGAACGCGGCCACGTGCAGGCTCACGCTGATGAGCATCCAGGTGGAAGGGACCCCGTACCCGGTGACCATCCCGGCCGTGCTGAGGATCTCGGCGCGCTGCAGCCACCACACGCCGGCGTACGCGGCGCCCGAAGCTGCTGCTGCCGCGTAGGGCACCCAGGCCGGGAGGAACACCGTACTCAGAACGATGGGCCACACGTAGAAGACGCCGGCGGAGCTGAGGGCGCCGCCGCTGTACACGATGCCTGCGGTGACCAGCAGGATGTCCACGACGACCATGGCTCCGGTGAGCGTGCGGTTCTCGACGCGCTTCTCGAGGAGGAAGAAGGGGACGTTGACGAGCAGGATCACCGCGAGAGCCACACCGAGCTCCTCGGGTCGCGGTCCGTGGTCTTCGATCTGGACCCACAGCACGGCAGTCAGTACGGCAAGCGTGAAGAGCACGCGAGCGTAGAGCACGTCGTGCAGCTGTTTGCGGAGGTCCATCCTGCCTGCTCATCCTCGAGACGCTGGTAGAGTATTCTATCCCGGGATCCAAAGTCCGTGTCGCAGACGCGGGCGATGGGCTGGGTGCGGAGCGTCACCGGCCGAAAGGGGGACCCCATCATGTCAGTGCCTCGGCTCGTGGTGTGCGGGCTCGAGTCCGGTCCTTCCGTGGCCCTCGCCGCCGGTGCCCTGTCGGTGTGCTTCGGCGATCAGCGCGCCGTGCGCGCCGTCACTATCGGCCTGGACCTTCCGCTGTGGCAGCTGCTCTCTGCAAGCGCTGCGAAGGCGCCCCGGGTCCTGGACCTCGCGCTGCACGACGACGACACGGCGGCCGAGCTCTGCGCCTCGTGGGCAGCCGGCTGTGAGCTTCTCCTGCTGGTCGGCGTCGAGCCCGTTCTCGACCGCTGGCAGGGCGTCAAGGGCTCGCGCGCGGTCGACATCGCCGCCGGCCTCGACGCGCCCCTTCTGCTCGTCGTCGACGCTCGCGATCGTGGGCCGACGGCCGCCGCCGCCGTCTTTGGGGTGCGCGCCCTGGCCAAGCGCGTGGAGATCGCCGGGGTGATCCTGGTCGGAGGCGAAGACCACGGCCGCGGGGCCGATCTGGCCGCCAGCGTGCGAAGTGACGCGGGGCTGCCCATCGTCGGCTGGATCCCGCAGAGGCTCAGCGAGCAGTTCGCGCGCGACTACGGCGTCACGTTTGGCGCGATGGGGCACATGGGCTCGCGGCCGGTCGAAGGCGGAGTTCAGCGCCTGTGCGTCGAGGCGGCGACGTATCTGCAGCTTGATGAGATCGACGCGGCGGCTGGTCGTCGCGGCTTTCTGCCCGGCCGGCCGCGGCGGCTGCTGACTCCGGCGCCGGCTGCCACCGGGCTCACGCTCGCCGTGGCCTGGGGGCCGCCTCTCGAGCCCATCGGCCTGGAGAACGTGGACCTTCTGAAGGCTATGGGGCTGAGCCTGTCGCCGTTCAACGCCACCGTCGACCGCGAACTGCCGCCGGATACCAGCGGGCTGCTGCTGGCCGGGCAGCTCGACCAGGATCAGCTGTCCGGCTTCGCCGCCAACGGCGAGCTGCAAGCGTGTCTCGCCGCCGCCATCGGCGACGGTCTGCCCACGCTCGCGCTCGGCGGTGGCGCGCTCTTGCTGCTTCGCCGTCTCGCCGACGCTCGCGGCCGCAGCCACGAGCTGGCCGGCGTGCTGCCCGCCGAGGCCGAACTCCTCGATGTGTACGAGCGCCCCCGGTACGTGAACGCCCGGGCCGCGCGCGAGAATCCCTACGATGAGGGCGAGAACGTGCTCTACGAGCTCTTCGACCTCGAGTATCTGGTGCTGGAGCTGGAGTCGTACGCCTACCATGTGGGCGATCCCGGCGAGGCTCGGCAGGCCGAGGGCTTCGCTCTCGGCCGCTGTCTCGCCACCACGCTGTTCCTGTCGTTGCCGCGCTGTCCCGGCCTTGCGGCGCGATTCGTCGACGCCATGCGGCTGGCAGGGCCTTGCGCGTGAGTCCGTCGGCCGAGTCCCCGGCGGGGCTTCTCCCGTGACGCTCGCCGCCGTGGAGACAAGGCTCAAATCACGCCGCGGCCTGGTCGCTCTGTGGCTCGTGGGCACCGGCGCCGTGGCCGTAGCGGCCCTGCTCATGTACTGGGGAGGCCTGCCCGGCTGGGACGACGCCGCCCATGTGTACAAGGTCTTTCTCATCCGGGAAGGCCAGTCGGTGTTCTGGGACAACTACTGGTACGGAGGTGGCTACGGGGCCATCACCTACGGTTTCTTGTTCTACTGGCTGGCCCAGTTCGTGCCCGCCAAGCTCATCGTCGTTCTGGCGGCCGGGGCGCTTCCGCCGCTGTACTACGTCTACCAGCGCGACATGTGGCGCCTCGACGACGTGTGGCCGGCATGGCTTCTCGCCGCCGTCATGGTCGTGTATCTGGCGCACGGCCAGGATCCGTTCCTGCTCGCCCTGGCGCTCACCGTCGGCGGGCTCGCACTGCTCGCGCGCGGCCACCCGCTGTGGGCCGCGCTGCCCGTCGTCATCGGGGTGTTCGTCAATCCGATGGGCTTCGTCGTGGCCGCGACGTTCATGATCGCCGACGTGATCGGGCGTCCAGGTGTCCGGCGGCGCTACGTGGCGTTCGCCGCCGCCGCCGCTCCGTTCCTCCTCATCCGCGTGGCCCTCGGCTGGGCTTTCGCCGAACCCGGCGCCTATCTCAACCAGACGAGTCAGCTGCTCATCTACCTGGGGTTCGCCCTTACCGGCGTGGCCTTGGCCGGCGTGAACGCCGTCCATCCGCGCCGGCCGTTCGTCATCCTGTTTCTTGCGTACGCGGGCATCTGCCTGATCTCGTTCGTCACGCCGGGCAGCCCGCTGGGGAACAACACCGGCCGGTTCTTCATGGTGTTCGGCTTGCCGATGCTCTTCCTGCTGCGTCACACCCGGCTCCAGCGGCCCTTCCCCTACGGCGACCTGGCCGTGGTCCCCATCGTGCTCTTCGCTCTGCTCCAGTTCAGTTCGCCGGTCAGCCATTTCGTGAGCTCGGCGGAGCGACCCCAGACTCAGAGGAACTTCTTCGCTCCGGCGCTCGCCCTCGCCGCGCGGACATACGACCTGGACCACCGCATCCACGTCGTTGCGCTGCGTCGGCACTGGGAGGCTGACTACTTCCCGGAGGCGGGCTACCCCATCACGCGCGGCTGGTATCGCCAGGCCGACGCCATCCACAACAGCTTCTTCTATGAGCCGTACGACGCGGCGACGTACACGGCCTGGCTGCGCCGCATGGGCGTCGAATACGTGTTCCTGGCGGATGCGCCTTTGGATACGTGGAGCCGGCGCGAGGCGCACATCCTCGCGACCTCAAAGGAGTTCGAGGTGGTGGACCATAGCGGCGCCTGGACCGTGTACCGGCTTCGTCGCGCCGAGCCGCTCGTGGTCGGTCTGGATGGTGGTACCGGTCACGTGGTCTCGCTCGGTCACCGCGCGCTAGCGCTCTCCGTCGACCGTCCCGGGTCCTACCTCATCAAAGTGACCTGGAGCCCGTATTGGACGCTGACGGGCGGCGCCGGTGAGCTGCATCGCGCCCCTGGCCGGTTCCTGAAGCTGGACGCGGAGCAAGCCGGCCAGTACCGGCTGAGTTTCGATGTCACGCTGGGCAAGGCGCTGACCGAGGTCGGGGCCAAGCTCGGCTTGTAGTCCGCCCGGCTCGGGTCCGGCCGTCGGGCGGATCCGGGGAGGCTACTCGCCGTCGCCGGCGCTCGGCGGCGTCGACTGCTTGCCCTCGAGGAGGTCGACGAAGCTCTTCGAACGGCGTCCGATCGCCGATGTCGAATCGAGTCTGGCGGCGATGGTCCATTCGACCTTGGCGTGCTCGGTGTCCTTCTGCGAGAAGTAGACGATCGCCAGGTAGTAATGCGCTTCCTGGTCCTGCGGCGTCGCGGCGATGACCTGCCTGAGGGCGGCGATGGCACGGGGGGAATCTCCGCCGGCGTGCCACACCATCGCCATGCGCACGGTAGCTGCCGCATTGCCCGGCACCAGCCGCAGCACGGAGCGGAAGGCGCGCCCCGCCTCCCGATACTTCTGCCCCAGGAAGAAAGCGTCGCCGAGCTTGAGGAGCAGGGCCGGGTTCCGCGGGTGGGTCTTGACCGCCGTCTTGAGCTCGGTGATCGTCTGCTTGACGGAGGGGCCGCTCGTGGCTGAAGCGGCGCTTCCGTCGACGGAAGGGTGTCCTGAGGGGAGAGACTGGGTCGCGCCGTCGCCACCTGCACTTGACCCGATGACGACCACCGTTGCGGCGACCAGTGTCGCGACGCCGATGCCGATCAGAACGTAGTGCTTCTTCAAGCTCGACCTTCTGTGCGGGGAATGCGGAGATCCGCCGGCCGAGGATAGCAGCGGAGTGTCGCCTGAGCGAGCGTGTTTTGCCCGCAAACGCTGTTCTTCGAGGGTGGTCTCGACGGCACCCAACCAAGCTTAACCGGGGCTTAACACCCGGCCCCCCACTACTAGGGCTGCAGTTGACTCCGCCTGGGTCCAGAGATACAGTTCAAAAGGACCTTTTCAGTCCGGTCTGTCGTCGAAAGTGGGTCACCATGGGTCTTCAGCTCACCCGGGGCGGAGAGTACGCAGTTCGCGCGATGGCCTACCTTGCGCGCCTTCCCGAGGGCCACGTAGCGGCGCTGCACGAGATCGGCCGCGCGCAGGACATCCCCGAGAGTTTCCTCGCCAAGATCCTTCAGAGCCTGGTACACGCCGGCCTCGCCGTCTCGCTGCGCGGAGCGCACGGCGGCTTTGCTCTGGCGCGCCCCGCCTCCGAGATCACGATGCGCGACGTCATCGAGGCGGTCGACGGGCCGATCGCGCTCAACCAGTGCGTGGCGTCGCCTGAGGACTGCCCGCGCAATCACGACTGCGAAGTGCACAAGGTGTGGCTGTGCGCACAGGACCAGCTCATGGGCGTGCTCGGCACCGTCTCGCTGCAGTCGCTCGCTCCTGCCGCCGTCGTCTGAACCCGCCCGCCCGGGTGTCTCGCCCCGGGGCCGCTCAGTCCGAGTATCCGCGCGGGTGCGACTGCATCCACGCCCAGGCGTCGGCGATCGCATCGTTCAAGCCGCGTCGTGGGCGCCAGCTCAGCCGCCCTGCGGCCCGACGGTTGCTCGCTACGAGCACCGGGGGGTCTCCGGCCCGCCGTCCGGCAGTCTGCCGGTCAAGCGGCAGGCCGCTGACGGCTTCGACGGCGTCCAGGACGCGGCGCACCGAATCGCCCGTGCCGGTGCCGAGGTTGAAGGCGCCCTGCACCTCGGGAAGCGCCTCGAGCGCGGCGAGGTGGGCGTCGGCGAGGTCGGCGACGTGGACGTAGTCGCGCACGCACGAGCCGTCGGCGGTGGGGTAGTCGGCTCCGAACATCCGGATCGGTGTGCCGTCGCGGGCGGCGCGCAGAGCGAGCGGGATGAGGTGCGACTCGGGGTCGTGGTCCTCGCCGCAGGCGCCGTCGGCGCCGCAGGCGTTGAAATACCGCAGTGCAGTGAACGCGAGCTCGCCGGAGGACCGCGCCTGCTCCAGCAGCCGCTCGCCGGCGAGCTTCGTCTCGCCGTAGGGGTTTGACGGCGCCAGCGGGTCGCTCTCTTCGATCGGCGTCCGCCGCGGGGGCCCGTACACCGCCGCCGTCGAGCTGAAGACGAGGCGCTCGACGCCGGCGGCCCGCGCCGCTTCGATCACCGACGCCGTTCCGCCGACATTGACGTCGTGGTAGCGCCGCGGCTGGTCGACCGACTCGCCGACCTCGGCCAGGGCGGCCATGTGGACGATGGCCTCGCAGCCGCCCTCCTTGAGAGCGTCGGCGAGCCTGCCTGCGTCGCACACGTCGCCCTCGACGAGGGTGACGCCGGCCGGCACCGCCGCGGCGTGGCCGCGCGACAGGTCGTCATAGACCCAGACGGAGTCGCCACGCGCCAGCAGGCGCGCGGCGATGACGCTGCCGATGTAGCCGGCTCCGCCGGTGACCAGGATGCGCATGCCGCGATGCTATCAGGGATCGAGCCTGGCGAAGCAG
>Ga0302321_100002234_pt1 | contig 16626 bp, 13 predicted proteins | sample Fen_T0_1_FD_202505 | JGI IMG/M metagenome (GOLD analysis project Ga0302321, IMG submission 202505) | Peat permafrost microbial communities from Stordalen Mire near Abisko, Sweden - Fen_T0_1 | ecosystem: Environmental > Terrestrial > Soil > Wetlands > Permafrost | place: Sweden: Abisko...
TCGGATTTGCGGTGTTCACCGGCTTCTGGCCACTCTTCTTGGTCGCCGTCCTGGGCACCATGAATCCCTCGAATGGGGACGTCAGTCTGTTCCTGCCTCTGGAGCAGGCTGCGCTCGCGAGCTTCGCGGCGGGCAAGCGAGCAACGACACTGCTCTTCGCCCGCTACAACGTGATTGGCAGTTTTTCGGGAGCCCTGGGTGCGCTTGCCGTGGGGCTGCCGGAGCTTCTGTCACGATGGAGCGGCATTGCGACGGTGGCTAGCGAGCGAGCCGTCTTCCTCGTCTACGCTGGCATCGGGGCTCTCGTGGCTTGGCTGTATGGGAGGACGCCGGAAGTCCCACCGGTGCGGCAGTCGGGACAACCGCTCGCGACTTCGCGGTCCGCTGTGCTGCGTTTGGCCGCGCTCTTCAGCTTGGATTCGTTCGGCGGCGGTTTTGTCGTACAATCGCTGCTTGCGCTGTGGCTGTTTAGGCGTTTCCAGCTTTCGCTCAGCGCTGCGGGTGCGTTCTTTTTTGCATCGAGCTTGGCCTCATCGCTGTCGCAATTCCTGTCGCCGAGGCTAGCGGCTCGAATCGGCCTAGTGCGCACCATGGTCTTCACTCATGTGCCCGCCAATCTATTTCTGATGGCTGCCGCGTTCATGCCAACGCTTGGACTGACGCTCGCCTGCTTGCTTCTCAGAGCCAGCGTTTCGTCGATGGACGTTCCAGCGCGTCAGGCCTACGTGATGTCCGTCGTGCCGCCAGAGGAACGCGCTGCTGCCGCAAGCGTCACGAATGTGCCAAGAAGTCTCGCCGCTGGCATCGCTCCCACCCTGGCGGGAGTGCTCCTGGAACGCACGAGCTTTGGCTGGCCGCTATTGTGCGCGGGTGCGCTCAAGCTCAGCTACGACTTTCTACTGCTCGGGCTGTTCCATAGGGCCGAGCAGGATCTGAACCTCGATCCCTGAGCGAACGCATGTCGTTCTTCGGGCAGGGTGTTCTTGAAAGAGAGAATCGTGCTGGTCAGGTACTTCGTATACGGATTGGCCAACAGCAGCAGTTCCGGATTGCGCTATTGGGCGAAGTAGACCGTCGCGCGCTTTTGTCCTTTGGTGCTGAGCTTCCTATCACCTATCAATCGCTTGACCGGTAGCACGAGCGCCTTCGTGGGAACAGCGAGTCCGGCCGCGATCTTCTCGATGCGTAGCCCCGGGTGCTTGGCGATGTGGGTGTGCAATTTCTTGATCAGCGCAGCCAGCTCCGCCGGGCTGCGCTTCGAGCTCGTCTCGTGTCGCTGGGGCAGAGCGATGGATTGGCCGAGCTGACGCTTCGACCCGCGACGTGACGACGAGCCGCCGTTCAACGCCGTTTGAACCGATTCGAGCGCTGCGCGCTGGATCAGATCCTTCAGTTGCTCGACAAACAATTCGACAGCCTCGCGAACTGCGTCATCAATGTTCGACATCGCACCTGGGTACGTCGATTGATGTAGAACTGTCAATCAGAACAATAACTTTCCGATCCACCTGTCGGGCGGGACAGCTTTGCTGGTCGCGAGACCAGGTTACAGTCAGCGCGTGCCTAGGGCAATTGGATTATCGTCAGAAAGACAGTCGTGGCGTGAGTTGCGCAGTCTGAGCGCCCCGCCGATTTGATGTCGGACTTTGCCCGGGGGACGAGTTGCGTGCTGCAATCCGTATCGATACGACCGCGACATGATATGATTGAACTCGATGGATTTGGGGGCGTCTGTTCGAGCCGAGCAACTACGCTCCCTTTACCGTCAGAATCGCGGCGTTCTGTGGCTGAATGTGGCGGTCGCTGCGCTCGTGTCTGCGGCACTCTGGCGAACCGCTTTCCGGGACTTGCTCGTCACATGGGTCGGGCTAACTGCGCTCGTCGCCCTCGCTCGAGTCGAGCTCACGCTTCGCTACGAGAAAGCTCGACCTGATCAATCCGAGCTGGAACCGTGGGGCCGCCGTTTCCTGGTCGGCTCGATGGCTGCCGGAGCACTTTGGGGCCTGGCAAGCTTCGTCTTTTTCGACGCTGCAGGTGCTGAGTCTCAGCTCGTCTTCGGCTTTGCGATCGGGGGCATGACGGCGGCCGCCGCCGGCACCTGGTCCAGTCACCTGCCAGTGTTTTGGGGATACTTTGCCTGCGCGCTCGGCCCGCTCGTGGCGCGAACGTTTGCGGTCGGAGATCCCGCACATCTGGCGATGGGAAGCATGTTGTTGGGCTATGTGGCGGGCATGCAGCGGGTGGCACGCAGCAACCACCAAACGTTTACCCGCGCGTTTCGGCTGGCGCTCGAGAACGCCGAGCTGCTCGAGCGCTTGTCCGCCTCCCGGAAGGGGCTCGAAGAAACCAATCACACGCTCGAACAGCGCGTCGCAGAGCGGACCAGCGAGCTCGAACGCCAGGGTGAGGTCTTGCGGGACGCGCAGCGTCTAGAGGTGGTGAGCAGGCTCGCAGGCGGGATCGCGCACGAATTCAACAATCTGCTGACCATCGTACTGACTAGTATCGATGTTCTGGATGAAACGCGCTCGTTCGACGCGACTGCAGTCGAAAGGACGCGAGCCGCCGCACGGCGAGGCGCGTTTCTAGCTCGCCAGCTGCTCGTCTTTGGCCGAAGGCAGCGGATCGAACCGCGCTTGCTCGATTGCAACCGAGCCGCAGCAGACATGGAGCCCCTCTTGCGTCGGCTGGTCGGCGAGCTAATCGATACGCGCTTCGTGCTGAGCCCCGAGCCTCTCTACGTGATTGCCGATCCGGCTCAGCTCGAGCAAGTCCTGGTCAGTCTCGTCAGTAACGCGCGCGACGCGATGCCCGAAGGTGGCGCGCTGCGAGTGACCACCGAGCGCGTTGACCAGCTGCCTGACGCGGCCCGGCCCCAGGGGAAATACGCACTTTTGCAGATCGAAGACACCGGCGTGGGAATGGATCCGGAGACATTGCGGCGCGCGTTCGACCCGTTTTTTTCCACGAAGGCGCCGGGACACGGCTCCGGCCTCGGGCTGGCGACCGTTCACGGCATCGTCGAGCAGAATGGCGGCTGCGTGACCGTCGACTCGGAGCCAGGAAGGGGTTCCCGCTTCCTCGTGTATCTGCCGATTGCAGAGAGAGTGGAGAGTCCTCCTGAGAGTCAATGCACAGTGCCGCCATCCGTTTCGCCGCCTGCAACGATCCTGATCGCCGAGGATGAACCCATTCTGCGTGCGATGATTCGACGTAGTCTGATGCGCTCCGGACACACGGTATTGACGGCCGCGGACGGCGAGGGTGCGCTGGCTGTCGCGCGCGCGCATCCGGGGCCGATTGACTTGCTCGTCACCGACGTCATGATGCCAAACTTGGGCGGCGTCGAAATGGCGCGTATCTTGGCGCTTCAGCGACCGGGGATCGGGGTCCTTTTCATGTCAGGCTACAGCGGTGGCCAACTGCTACCCCCGACCGATGCGATGAAGGGCATCGCCTACTTGCAAAAGCCATTCGACACCAAAACGCTCGAGGCACGAGTCGCTGAGCTGCTTGGGCGGCCGCAGGCGTCAAAGTCGGGTGCACCTTTACCGTAGGCAAGCCCCGTTCGACGAGTCTAAAGTCGACGATTCATGAGTGAAGGCGACTTTTTCAGCGACGAGGCAAAGCGCGCCACCGCGGCGTCGGTGCAGAGCGCCGAGGCACGAACCTCCGCCGAGATCGTGGTCGCGGTGCGCAAGAGCTCCGGCCGCTATGGCGTGCTTGCCTACCATTTCGGCTTGGGGGTTGCGGCACTGGTCGTGTCGTATTTGCTGTTGGCACCCGCGCTGTACAGCGCCTTCGCTATTGCGCTCGATGGCATCGTCGCTTTCGCGCTGGCCTCGCTGCTTGCCGCCAACCTGGACACCGTGAGACGCTCGCTTTCGCGCGCGTCGACGCTCGACGGCAATGTGAACAGCGCCGCGCGTGCGGCGTTCTTCGACCTCGGCATCTCGCGCACCTCGGGACGAAATGGCGTGCTCGTCTACGCTTCGATGTTCGAGCGCCGCTGCGTCGTATTGACGGATATCGGAATCAATCCTGCGCAGCTAGGAGCGCGCTGGATTGTCTCGAAAAGCGACCTCGCCAACGCGCTGAAACGCCGAAATTTGCCAGCGTTTCAGCAGGCGGTTGCGGCGCTCGGTGTGGTGCTTTGCGACGCGCATCCGCACTCGGCTGACGACGTGAACGAACTTCCGGACGAGGTCCAATGAGCAACGTTCGGCGAAATAACGAACGTGCACTGCTGGTGTGGTTGGCACTGGCCTTGGCGGTGGGCGTCGCGCTGTCGTACTCGACGAGCGCTTGGGCGCGACCTGGTGGTGGCCATTCGTACTCGGGTGGTTCTTCCTCTCGCTCCAGCGGGCGCTCGGGCAGCGGCAGCAGCGGTGACGGGGGTGACGCGGCAGGACTGATCTTTCAGCTGATATTGCTGTGCATCCAGTACCCCGCGCTCGGCGTACCACTGCTGATAATCGTAGTCGCATTCTTCGTCGTCAAGGCGGCAGTCGGCGCTGGGCAAAAGGGCTGGTCCACCAGCACGCCAGAGGCCGTGCAGGCTGTCCAGCGTGTCGAACAAACCGCACGCGTGGGGCGCAGCGAACTCGACATGATTCGCACGCTCGACCCGGGCTTCTCGCTCGTGCTGTTCGAGGACTTCGCGTACATGCTGTATGCCGCAGTCCAGCGCGGACGCGGCATCGGCACACAGGCGCTCGCCGCTTACTTGGCCCCGAATCTCGCTCAGGCTCTGGTCGATCCACAGCTGTCGGACGTGCAGGGCATCGTGATTGGTGCCATGCGCTACGTGCGCTTCTCCGGGCTGCAGGGACCGATGCTCGAAGTCGAAATCGAAATCGAATCCAACTTCTTGGAGGTGCTTCGCGCGGGCGGTACGCGCAGGTTCTACGCTGTGGATCGGATCCTGCTGAGCCGCGCGGTGACTGCCCGCTCCCGCCCCCTGGCCCGCGCGCACACCCTCGATTGCCCGAACTGCGGCGCCCCGCTCGAGGCCGTACGCGGCACCGAGTGCAGCTATTGCCGCCAAAACGTGGGCTTCGGTCGCTTCGATTGGATGATCGCCGGCTTCAACAGCCTCACCCGCGAGGCACGGGGTCCCCTGCTAACCAGCGACGTCGCCGAAACCGGCACTGAACTGCCCACGATTGTCGATCGAGGCGCGCCCCAAAGGTTCGAAGAAATAACGCGCAAGGACCCCGCGCTCAGCTGGCAAGCGCTGCAAGGCCGCGTCGCGCTCGTCTTTGCCGAGCTGCAAGTCGCCTGGTCCGGCCGCGACCCAATGCGAATTCGCCCATTCGTGTCGGACAACCTATTTCAATCCATGTACTACTGGATTGATCTGTACACACAGGCTCGCTGCCGCAACCTGACCGAGAACGCGACCATCTTACGAGTCGACCTGGCGAATGTCCTCAGTGATGCCTACTTCGACGCCATTACCCTACGAGTTTTCGCCAGCAGTATCGACTACACCATCTCGGACGACGGTAAACTACTCAGCGGCAACCGTAGCCGTCCGCGCACCTACTCCGAATATTGGACCCTGATCCGCGGTACAGCCCGCCGCGGCGAACCCCGGCGCGACAGCACCTGCTCCAACTGTGGGGCCCCGCTCCGCATCGCCATGACCGGCCAATGCGAGTACTGCCGCGTCAAAATCACGAGCGGCGACTTCGACTGGGTTTTGTCCAGGATCGAGCAGGATGAATCGTATGGGGGGTAGAGAGAGGTAATGGTTACGCTTGCGATCTCTGCGCTCCCGCTGGCCGGAGACACAGTTGTCGCGGCAGGGCCGGCGCTAGATCAACTTCCGAAATAGCTCGACACGAGAGCTCGAGCCTGTCTTTCGTAGGACGTTTTCCTGATGAAACTTGACGGTGCGCGGGCTGATTCCGAGCCGCACGGCGATATCTTCGAAGTTGCCGCCCAAGCACAGTAACTCGAGAATTTGGGCCTCGCGCTCAGTGAGCTTGGTGGTTTTGCCGAGCGCGGCGATGCGCTGTTGGATCTTCAGCTTCTGGCCATCTCCCAGGCTGGGCGATGTGGTCGCATTGCTCTCGGGAACCTGCCAGGCGTCCACTAGCTGGTCACGAAGCGTGCGCTCGTGGAATAGGAAAGCCATCACCGTGTATGTCTCGGTGCCTACGGTGAACGTGCCCACGACTTGTCGCGGCGAACTGGCTCTGTCCCATAATTCCGCCCACTCTTCGGGATTTTTGTAAACACTCATCGAGTAGGCCAGTCGTTCGCTGGCCATGATCAAGTTGGATATGCGGGCTGTGATGGTCAGTCCCCGGGGGGTCGGGGTCTGGTAGTCGGCCCGGTTCATAAACCAACGAAGGTACAGCGCGCGTGCGCCGTTTTCCAGCGGATGCTGAGTGACGAATTCTGCAGCCAAACGGGCAGCGGGATCGAGCTCGATCAACTTGATGTCGGCCGCGCTCGTCAGCATCGTGGCGTGCCAAACCGAGTCCACAGCTCCGCCCAGCATTTCGTCTCGGGCGACTTCGAAGGTGTGTGGCTCGGCGCGAAAGTGTGCTCGCGCGATCGCTGCGGACACTTCACCCTCGTGCTCGCGAATCAGTTCCACGATCGACTGCTCGTCGGACGGTTTCGCCCCCACGAATGTTGGCGCTTCGCGTTCGCCGACGCGTGTGGCGAGCTGTTCGATGAACGGCACATCCCGGTCCAAGAAGAACAAGTCGTCGAGTCCAGCCTTGGGCGGAGAACCGGTGGCCAGCTCGGCGACGACGAACTCTCGCACGGGCCGGTAGATCGCCTGATATCGCTGAGCGTTCTCTCGTTGGGCTCGGGCGACCAGGGCAATTCGCGCGAGGGCGTGCGGGCGGAGGCCGGTAGCGGCGGACTCGACGTAGGGCTGACTTGCGAGCCAGTCAAAGAGCTCTGGAGCGTGACTCTGGGCCACACTCGGGTTGGCTAGTAGTACGTGTTCGAGCAGCTCGAGCGTAGTCGTGTGCGCCAGTGCGCAGACGTCGAGCGCCAATTGCTGTGCTTGCGATGCCGTCCGCACCTCCAGCGCTCGTGTCAGCGTGCGCTGGAGGTCGCGCAGGTTTTCCGGCGTGAAGACCGGCGCCCGGGTCTTCGTCAGTAGCTCGGCAGCCACGGCCAAGCCGAGCGGGTACCCGCCGACGAGGTCGAAGATACGTGGTTGTGCGGAACTAGGTACTTTGCGATCCTCGAGAAATCGTCGGGCGTCATCCTCGGCCCAAGGTGCAAGCTGCCAGCGTCGGGTCAGATTCCCCCAGGCGGGGTCTAGGGTCAGGCGCGACGATGGGACGTGGCGCGACGCAAACACGAGCAGTACATTGCTCGGTAAACCTGTCGCGAACTGCCCAAGCAGCCAGGGTTCGAGCGCAGCGAGTCGCTCATAGGAGTCGAGTAAGAGGACCGGCCTGCCGGCAGAAGGATTGGAGCGAGCCGATTCGAGCAGTACAGTCGCGTGTCGCGTGTACCAACGTTGCAGCTCATCCAACGCGTGCCGGCCGACTTCAGCTGCATCGACGTAGCTAACGGGTAAGGACAGCTTCAAGCTCTGGCGCGCGAACTCGAGCAGGAGACTCGTCTTGCCGACACCCGCTTGCCCAGTGAGGTAAAGCAGCGAGCAACTCGGGTCGTCGAGCGCGGAATTCATCAGATCGAGATCCGCTTGGCGCCCGATGAACCAGCGCAGGCGCTCGTCATTCAGCCGATCTCCAAACGTGGACGAGGGGGTCGTGAACGGGGCAACCGGCTGCAGCTTCGACTTGATCATGGCTTGTTCATTCGTCTCAACCCAGGTCCATGGCGCAGCCGCACCTGTCTCGACACTCGTCTTTCCAGGTGTCATGACAGAACCGCCCAGCGCAAGAAAGAAACGCGCGCGAGGAACCGGCGGATCGCCGCCCTGTACTACCCTTCGGGTATGTCTCGGCTTCGGCCGTGGAAAGGTGAATGAAGGCGCGATGTTGGGGCTTGGTCCGCGGGCCACGGTTCAGGCGCGGTCGCCAGGGCGCTGGGCGTGCGACAAACTGCCGCCCCCAATCGGCAGTGACACGGAATTAGCGCCGCGTGCCACCTACCGAGTCTGAACTGACGAGTCAGCGCTGCCTTCGCGATTTCAATTTCATGCGCCTCCGAGTCACGCACGGCCGATCGGGTAGCGACCGCGAGCTGTTCTTTTAGGCAGGTGCCAGTACTGTCCAATCGGGTAGCACTAAGTCGTTTGAGGGTATGCACGGAGGAACTTTGACAACTCGATCGCGCCAGCCCGTGACCCTGGACTGGAGGGCAGTTGGCGGTCGACATTTTGTCAGACGCCGAACTAGATCTGTTGCCAACTGCCACAGTGTGTAGAGTGTTCACCTGGCCCAATGATGGACTGGTCGGCGGTGGCACTACTTTTCGCGGAGCGCGCAAGCATTCCAGCAGTGCTTTTGAGTTCGCAAGGCGAGGTTCTTCTCGTCACTCCCGCGGTCCAGCGCGCCCTTGGCTGGAGCTACGATAGCGTCGGCAGCAACTGGATCGACCGCTGGGTGGCGCATTCCGCCGCCGCGGGGGCCCGTTGGTTTCTCGAGAAGACCTTGGCGGGCGCCTTGCGTCGGTTCGAGATCGAGATCCTAACGTCCAAAGGCCCGGCGGCTGCGAGTTTCGAGTCGTTTCCAGTGGGTAGCGATGAGGGCCGAGGGGTACTGCTCCTGCTCGAGACGTTGGTTCCAAAGTCGCGCCACGCGCCAGCCGCCGACTACGACTACGAGGTTCGCGAGGTCACGACTGGGGGTTTCGAACTTGGAGCGCTCTGGGCACTCGGCTCCGAGCGCAGCATGGGGTCGGGCAAGTGTTACGAAATTTTGCATGGGCGCAGGAGCCCGTGCGAACCGTGCCCACTGCGGAAGTCAGAGCGCGATTCGTCCCCTCGGGCGGTGGTGCGATCACGCGGAAATGCAGGAGAGTACGAGCTGACGACCGTGACATTCACGGGGCAAGGCACGGCACGGATCTCGGTTCGCCACCTTTCCATGGCCTCCTTCTCGACGATCCTGCACGCCAAGCTCGATGAACTATCGGCCGGCGCTCAACTCTCGAGGCGCGAGCGGGACGTTCTCGGTCATCTGATCTTTGGCCATCCGCTGGAAGAGATCGCAAGCTCACTCAGCATCAGTCAGCGGACGGTGAAGTTTCACCAGACGAACTTGTTGCAGAAGCTCGGCGCGGATTCACGGAGTGATTTGATGCGCTTGGTCCTCTGGCGCTGATCCGTGCGCCCCGACTTCCCCACACGGGATCGAAGCTACCCTTTCGAACAGTTGTGCCGATGACGGAGACCGCCTACCCTGAAAAATTGATTGGGGATGGATATGGATTCTCCAAGCGAAGCCGTGATCATCGTCGTGAATGCGAACTGGGAGCAGGAGCTTGCGCGTTAGCCCTGTCCTAGGACTCGGCTCGACGAACCTTGCCGACCTGGTGAGGAACGGTGCGAGTGGAGAGTTCATCTGTGCATCTTCGGCGTTGGAGATACATGTTTACCTACAACTCGGGCGAATCGCGTGGGCAACGGACTCGCGTCACGCTTTCGTCTTCACCCGCCACTTGCAAGAGCACGCGGAGGTAACGAAAGATCAATTCCGCGACGTTCTGGAAGAGTGCCGTCGCCATCGCCTGCCGCTGGGTGAGACCCTGGTTTCGTGGGGGCTCGCGACCCGCAGCCAGGTTCAAGCCGCCTTGCGGCATCAAATCTCGTGCGCCTTGATCGAGTTGTCGAAGGTGACTGGAGGCCAGCAAGTCTTTCTGGAACGGGCCGAGGGCTACAAGAGATACGCTTCCGAGCTCACCTTCGATCTCTCGGAATTCGACCAGGAGTTGAACCCAGAACCCGAGTCGGGTGTTACCGGTGGCATCCCTTCGCAGGGGCTGCTGCGCCAGATTCGAGACGCCGTCAGCGACGTTGCATGGATCGAGTTATTGGAGGGTGAATCGGTCGTCGATCAGGACCCACCGGGTACCGCGCAGTGCGTGTTGCCGCCCGTGCTCAGGCTTACGCTGCGAGATGGTGCGGAGCTGGTGACGCTGCGTTCGGCGCGGGGAGCACTGGTCGGTGTCGCGCTACGCGGCGGGCGAACGCTCTGGTGCCGAGTGGGTGTGGATTCGACATTTGCTGCCGCCGTCTCAGCGCTGTCTGCGGTAGCCGGGTTCGAGGAGGCAGCACTGCCGACGCGACGCGCTGCAGTGGGTCGCCGCTGGACTTTCGGCGACGCTCAGTCTGCCGAACTCCGTGAGCTCGACGATTTTCTAGGGCGCGCCCCCGACCTCATGGCCGCATTGATCGTTGCGCCCCTGGGAAAGGAATGGATTCACGGGGTCGGTCATCAGGATATCCCGCTCGATTGGTGCAAAGACATCGTGAGGCGCCGAGCTCCGCTGTTCGCCCTCGAACGGGAGGTATTTTCCGAGCGCCCCGAGGCGGGCAGGACGGATCTCGAAGGGCTTGGCTTCCGCCTTCGATCGATCGCCAGCGCGGAGGCGGGCTTCTGGTGTTTTGGCGCAGAGCTCGGTAGCCCGACTGGCGCTTCGGCATGGATATTCATCAAGCGAGAGGCGAGTCAGGGACTCGGCTGGGCCTACCTGACTGCGCTCACCCGCCGGCTCGATGCACTACCAAACTGGCGTGCCCATGCGGAGTGAGCTGGTAACCAGCCAAAAGAACGAGAGCGTGCCGGATGCAATCCGAGTGCTGCTTGTCGACGACGACGTGGTGCTGCTTCGCGCACTGCAACGAGTCCTCGTGCTGCAGGGGTTTGTCGTAGACACGGCGCCGGATGGTCGCGCTGCCCTGAACCGGCTCGAGAAAGACGACTACGACGTGATGCTGCTGGATCTACGTATGGGCGCCATGGATGGCATGGAAGTTTACGCTTTGAGCCGAGACGGCTCTCCTCCGGCTACCATCATTCACTCGGCACACATCGATGTACAGACCGCCGTCAAGGCGACTCGCGCGGGCGTTCACGACGTGATGCAGAAACCGGTACCAGAGGAGGTGCTCGGGGTGCGTATTCGCGAGCTCGCCAAGCAGCGCCGTAGTCTAAACGCGCTGCCGCGCGCGACGGCGAGCAACAGTCCCGCTCAGCAGCCACTTTCGCAGCTGGTAGGCAGCAGTGCTCAGAATGCCGAGCTACGCCAACAAATGCGGCGGGTGGCCCACTTTCGCGATGTTTCGGTGCTGATTCAAGGGCCCACGGGGACAGGCAAAGAGCTCGTCGCGCAAGGTGTACACGCGCTGACTTGCCCGAACGAACCCTTCGTGAGCATCAACTGTGCTGCCGTTCCGGAACAGCTCTTCGAAAGTGAGCTCTTCGGGCACGAGGCAGGCGCGTTCACCGGGGCCAAGACCCCGCGCGTGGGCCTGTTGGAGGAGGCGGGCTGTGGCACGTTGTTCCTCGACGAGGTTGGAGAGATGCCGCTCGCATTGCAGGCCAAGCTGTTGCGCGTGCTGGAGATCCGTCAGTTTCGCCGGGTGGGCGGGACTCGCACGCGCGTATTGGGGGCACGTATCGTCAGCGCTACCAATCGACCGCTCAACTCGACGCTGAGTGGTAGCATGCGTCGCGATCTGTTCTTCCGTTTGGCCGGCTATGCGATCCGCACACCCGCTTTGGCCGAGCGAATCTCGGACATTCCGGAGCTGGCCGCGCACTTTCTAGCTCATTTCGGCAAAAAACATCGCGTAGAGGACGTTGAGTTGAGCCCGGATGCGTTAGAGGCACTTTCGGCGTACTCGTGGCCAGGCAATGTGCGAGAGCTGCGGGCCGTCGTCGAAAATGCCAGCATTCTCGCGCAAGATGGCCTGATCAGGCGCCAAGATGTAGAAGTCGCGCTGAGCGCGCGGATCGCAGAATCGCGATCGGACGTAGTCCCCGCCGACTGGCAGCGGTCCCCGCTGCCGGCACCCGGTGTGCCGCGGCCGCGATCCGCACTTCGCGCGACGTCGCTCCCAAACCTGCAGCGCGAAGTGATTCTCCGCGCATTCGAGGATTCGCAGCAAAATCTGTCTCGAACGGCGCTCGATCTCGGCATACCCCGTTCGACGCTGCGTGCGCGCCTCAAGCGCTACGGTGCCCGTTGAGTCGCGCTTCGCGCACTGGGCTCAGCCGCACGCGAAAACGAACCGAGTGAGTTCGAGTCGCGCCACGACCAGGTTGCATTCGGCCAGCTCGAATGCGACCAGTGCAAACCGCGCCGCGCCAACGCCGAGCGGCCGAATGACTTCGCACCGTGTGGCCGAGAACAGCAGGAGCTCTTCGATTTCCTGACCCGGATCCGACAGACTGAAAGCAGTGCTTTGTTGGTGCAGCAACGAACCGGCGACGAGAGCGCACTCCGGCATCGGAAAGTCCTCGCGCGCCGCCCAATGTAGCAGCGAGCCCGTGTTGGCTTCCGCTATTGCCATGGCGCAGACGCCGCTTGGCAAATAAAGGTCGCGGTTCGCCGACGCAGCAGCTGCGGGCGTCTTGCTGCCGCTGCCGCTCGGCAGGCTGTTCGACGCCAGGCCGCGCCGTGATGCGGGCCATTCGGAGACCCCGGTGTCGCGCAAGGCCTCGTCCTGCACGCGCATGGCCTCCATGATGATGAAGCCCAACGGCTGGTCAATCGAACGGTGCTCCGTCGTCAAGTGTCTCGCGATGGTGATACTTGGGTTTGGCCAGGCGACAATCGAGATGGCTGCCTGGCTGCCGCGCAGCGTGCCGGTCTCCGCATCGATCAGCTCACCCTTGCGCATGACCAAGGTCCCAGAGTTGTGCGCGCCGGCTACCATCAGCGTGCACGTCTTGCGTTCCATTTCCATCAGCTGCAGAAACGAAGCGAGACTGACGTTCTGGACGTGACCGCGCACGGTCTGACTGAGCTCCGCGGTCAGCCGCAGCACGACGGCCTTCACGTCGATCGGCTTGGCGAAGTACCCGACCGCCCCCAGTGCGCTGACTCGAGACACGGTCTGGGCGTCGTCCGAGGTGGACATGGCGAACACGGGCACTTCGGGGCAATGGTCGGCAGCCCAGGCCAGGAGCTCGAAGCCGTCCAGCCCGGGCATCGTCAGCTCGGTGAGGATGAGGTCCACTCCGGAATCGCTCACGAGGCGCACGGCCTCCGCACCGTTGCCCGAAGTGACGATGGTGAGGTCGGGGCGTTGTCGGGCAAACGAGCGAGAGAGTAGCCGCGCTTGCGCCGGGTCGTCTTCCACGATCAGCACGCGCGAGGTCATTGGGGCTCTTCGCAGCCGGGCAGAAAAACGGAAAAACAGGTGCCGCCCGCGTCGTCGGTCAGCTCGAGCTTCCCGTCGAGACTTTCGGCCGCTTGCTGTGCGATGGCCAACCCGAGCCCAGCCCCTCCGAGCTTGGTCGAGAAAAACGGCTCGAACACATACTGCCGCAGGTGCTCGGGGATCCCCGGACCGTCATCCCACACTCGGACGCACACGTAGAATGAGGCGTCTGCTCGAGGCTGGCGCGGGGGCAGGACTGGAAAGGCGGTCACAATCACGCAGCGTGGCTGCGCGGAGGCTTCGACCGCATTCAATAGCAAGTTGACGAAGATCTGTTCGAGGACGAGCGGGTTGCCGCGCACCCATTGCGCGCGTGGCGCGACATCCATCCGCAAGCGGTGAACACCGTCCTGATAGTGGGCGCGCAAGGAGCCAAGTGCTCGATTAAACACTTCGCGCAACCGCACCGGAACCGAGACATTGGGGCCGAGTCGAGCATAATCGAGCAACGCGTCGACCGTGAACTGGAGCGTTGCGCTTGCTTTGGACAGGTCCTTCACTGTCTCCGAGAGCGCAGTCGGCGCGATAGTAGCGCCGCTCACCTCTAGAAAGCCCGCGCTATAGACGACGCTGGCCACGGAGCTTCGGATATCGTGCGCAATACTGGCGACTAGGCGCTCTGTCGAGTCCAACCCCTGTCGACGCAAGCGTTCGGATTGCGCGATGTGCTTGGCGGATAGCTCGCGGATGAGCAGCAAATAGGAGCCTCGACCGGCCGCGTAGCGCGTACACCCGAGCACGCTGTGGGGCGCACCCGGCGGTCGCCATTCGACGGCCTCCCCCACGGGTGCTTTCTCGAGCAAGCGCCATAGATCGACAGGCAACGATTGCGGTTGCCCGCCTTGGGTTGCGTGGCACAGCAGTGCCAGAGCAGAGGGCGTCGCCAAACGCAGATGTCCGTCGCCCGCGCACAAAAGCAGCGGCGCTTCGATCGTCGCGAGATCGAGAGCGGTCGAATCGCCTGCGCCGCTTTCGCCAAGGTGGCCGTCGCCCATCTTCTCGTAAGTAAGCAAGACGCACACCACCCTTGGAAAGAGAGACGCCCCGAGAATTGTCGTCGGTGCTCGGGGTAGGGGTGGCCAGAATGGCCACGTCCAATTCGGAATCGGACATGGCCAGTTCCGTTGGGCACCTGGCGGGTCGTTGGTGCGCCGATGTGCGCCATCTGCAATTCGCGGCGATCGCCCTGACGACCGGACTTGGCCCACCGATTGCACCGCGTCACGACATACCCAAAGGAGTTACGATTGGCGAATATCAAAGAAGCTCTCACCAAAATCATGCAGCTCGACGGCGCGCTGGGCGCGTGTGTCGTCGACAGCAATAGCGGGATGATGCTCGGCTCCGAAGGCGGCTCGGGTCCGATCAATCTCGAGGTCGCGGCGGCCGGGAACACCGAGGTCGTGCGCGCAAAGCGCAAGACCATGAAGGCGTTGAACCTGAAGGATACCATCGAGGATATCCTGATCACATTGCATGCGCAGTATCACCTGATTCGGCCGCTCAGCAGCAATGATGCCCTGTTCATTTACCTCGTGCTCGAGAAGTCACGAGGAAATTTGGCGATGTCGCGGCACACGCTTGCTGGTGTCGAAAAGGAACTGACGGTCTGAACCTCAATCACAGAAAAGGATGAATAGAATGCCCTCCGAAAAACAGCTCAGTGAAACACTCGAGAAGATTCAGAACGACACGAGCGGCTTCATCGCCGCTTCCCTCGTCGACCTCGACTCAGGCATGACACTCGCAGTGAAGGCGTCACGCTCGGACTTCGATCTGACCGCGGCCAGCGCTTACAACAGTGAACTCGTGAAACAAAAACTCAAAATCATGAGAACGCTCGGGCTGACCGGCACGATCGAAGACATGCTGATCACGCTTTCCGATCAGATCCACTTGGTCAAGCTAGTGAGTCCGGGAACATTTCTCTATCTCGCGGTCGACAAAAAACAGAGCAACCTTGCGATCGTTCGCAACGCGGTCAACAAGCACGCTGCTGCACTGGTCTGATTATGGCTGGGGAGCGACGCTCCGCGCGCGTTCATTGGCCAATCCACCGCGCGCGGTCCGTTTCTCGGAGATAGCGCTGGCATGGCGATCATCGATGAATCAAGGGGTGTCCTCGTCGTGCGGATCGTTTACGACGGGCCTGCACTGTCCGGAAAGACGACCAGCCTCAGGGCCCTCGCACGCGGTGTATCGAGCCGCGTTGAATGCCCCGAAGAGCTCGGGGGCCGCACACTGTTCTTCGATTGGGTCGACTACGTCGGGGGTCTTTTCGAAGGACGGCAGATTCGCTGTCAGATAGTGAGCGTGCCGGGACAGCGAGAGCTTTCGCATCGACGAAAGCTTCTGCTGGAGTCCGCGGACGTAGTGGTGCTCGTGTTGGACACACGGCGCGCCGAGTGGGACTTTGCCCTGGGTTGGGTCAGGGAGACCGTGCCGTATTGTCGAGCGCAGGATCCGCCCGTGGGGCTCGTATTGCAAGCCAACAAGCGGGATGCGTCGGATGCCGTCCCGCGAGAAGAGATGCGGGACTCTCTGAATCGGATCGCGCCAGTTGCGGTGGTGCCGTCTGCGGCCACCACGGGTGAAGGAATTCGCGAGGCGTTCGTGCTTGCGGTCCGTCTCGCGTTGGACCGAGTGCGCGCCCTGTCCGCAACCGGGCGCTTGCTCGTCGGGAGGCCCTCGGAGGACCGCGCCCTGGAGTTGCTCGAGCGGATGCGTGCGGCAGAGGACAGAGCACAGCCAATGAACGAAAGCTTGGCTCGGTCCGTCGTCAGCGCGCTCGACGCGGAGCTCACGCCCTGGCATCAGGCCCGGGAGGTGGAGGTGGAGGCGGCGGCGGGGGGCGTCGACCCGACTGATGAACGCTCGTTCGTGCCCGACCCGATGATGCCCGGCGGCATGATCTGGCCGCCGGTCGACGGCCGGGCGTTGCTGCACGAGGTTGCGTCGTTGCGCATTCGACCAGCGCGAACCGGGCGAGCAGATTGGTGCGGGTCTGGATCCGGCTTCCGCTTCCATTCATTTGGTCATGCCGTGTTTGCCGACCTGCCGAGCGCGCGGAACGACTTGATCGAATGGGCGCGGCAACATTCAGCCAACGCAGCACATCTGTCGACCGGCCGCGCGGTAATCCTCGCCGACGCCGGCCGCGGTCGGCTCAGGCTCTGGCAAATCGTCCGAGCCGATGATTCATTGCGCGAGCGGCTTGCGGCCGCTGTAGGGTTGGCGGATCCGAGGCAAGTCGCGAGCGAGATCTCGGGCATTGCGCTGCGGCTTGC
>Ga0302321_100002235_pt1 | contig 16624 bp, 15 predicted proteins | sample Fen_T0_1_FD_202505 | JGI IMG/M metagenome (GOLD analysis project Ga0302321, IMG submission 202505) | Peat permafrost microbial communities from Stordalen Mire near Abisko, Sweden - Fen_T0_1 | ecosystem: Environmental > Terrestrial > Soil > Wetlands > Permafrost | place: Sweden: Abisko...
CGCGGGGCAATCCCGCAGGGCCCCCCTTAGCTTCCCTCGGACAGGGCTCTGACACGATTAACTACCCTCAAACAGGGCTCCGGAGCAACCCTCGGACAGGGCTCCGGACAGGGCTCTACTCGGACAGGGCTCTCAACTACCCTCGGACAGGGTTCTCGACAGGGCTCTCAACTACCCTCGGACAGGGCTCTCGACCCTCGAAAAGGGCTCTCGACCCTCGAAAAGGGCTCTGCCCGGGGCTCTCAACTACCCTCGGACAGGGCTCTCCAACTACCCTCGGAAAGGGCTCTGCCCGCAACTACCCTCGGAAAGGGCTCTGCGACTACTACCCTCGGACAGGGCTCTCTCGCAACTACCCTCGGTCAGGGCCCTCAACTACCCTCGGTCAGGGCTCTCTAACGGTCAGGGCTCTACTGCCTCGAACGCTCCCATGTCGAATCCACCGCCGGCCGGTCTGGGGTTGCCGTCGCCGTCGGTCGCGGGGGCGCCTTCGTCGGTGCCGCGATCGATACAGGGGGACGTGCTCGAAAGATGCAGGTCGGTCGGATAGGAGACGAACCGGGGATCGGCCGAGATGTTCTTGGCCACGCGGGCCAGGACGTTGACCTGGAACGCGGTCACGGCGTCCGTGCTGCCACGGTGGTAGAGCACGGACGTATCGGTGGTCGTGGAGGTTGGGCCTGGATAGAGATCGTTGTTGTCCACGACGCGGGCTTGCGTGTCGGAGAGCTCGGCCACGGCAACGCGCTTGCGGCAGCTTCCGGCTGAAATGATGTTGTTGCGCAAGATACCCGACGGCACGCCCTCGCCTGACGTGCGTTCGATGGCCACGCCAGTGCTCTGGCAATCGCCGGCCGTGCCCGTGGGATCGATGTCATTCGAGTTCAAGTCAGCCTCGCCGACGGAAGTTCCCAGCAGGATGTGCACGCCGAAGAAAGTGGCGGAGGAGTTGCCGGTGCACTGCCCGCCAAGAATGCGATTGTTTTGCAGGCGAACGGGCGCGTCGTCCACCACTACGCCGGTCGAGGCATCGAGGCCGCAGCCGCCCACAATCAGGTTGCCGTCGAGCAAAGACAATCCGCCAAGCAGGTTGATAGCGATGGTTTGTCGGCCGGTACCGCCACTGATGCTGTTGGCGGCAATCTTCGCGCAAGCCCCGGACTCGCAGCGAAGCGTGGCCAGGTTCGCGCCCTTGGCAGCGTCAGCGGCGTTGCCCGCGCCTCCGCACAGGTTGTTGGCAACAATCGACGTTTTCGCCGGGGATACCTTGGTGACGTAGACGGCCGACGAATCGGTCGCGCCGTTGGCAACCGCCGCGCCAGTGCGGCCTCGGATCCCAAGCACCGAGCCGCCAGAGCCGCAGAGTGAAGTGCAGAAGCCTTGGGCATCGACGTCGCAATTGTTGCGCAGGTTCACCGAGCCGCCATTCACGTACACGCCGATAGCGGCCGTGCGCCCCTGCCCGCCCGTGATGGCGGAGCCGAAGATGGTGGCTTGCCCGCCGCTTTCCACGTCCACGCCGTAGGTTGTGTCTCCGGATGGGGTATCGGTCACGAAGATCCCGCTCAACGTGACGCCCACGCCGCCGTTGATCGAGACCGCGGAAATGGGACCAGCCGCGGGACCACCGTTGGTTGACGAATAGCGCTCGATAACGAATCCGCTCAACTCGGTGGCGGAATTCACGCTGTGGTCGAACACCACGCCTTGTTCCGAAGCCGCGAACCGCATCCCCGTGGTGGGGGGCTGGCTGTCCGGACAATAGACAAGCCCCGTGTCGGTCAGCGCATAGTTGCCCTGTACACGACCGCCGCTGGCCATGACCAGGGGCCCATCCATGGGGTAGGTATTCGAATCGGAGCAACTGGCGCCGCCAGCGACGCACACGCGCTTGGGTGCACCACCATCTTGCGCATTGGCCAAGCTCAGGGCGGCCGCAATTGTGGCAAAAGGCTTGGCGGCGCTTCCGTCGGCGGTGGTGTCGTCGCCATCGGGAGCCACCACCACGCAATCCTCAACACAACCCTCGTCGGTCATGCCGTTGCAGTTGTCGTCGAGACCGTTGCACAGCTCGGCGGCCGCTGGAGGGATTTCCCCTGTGCAGTCGCCCCAGGCGCCGCCCGTGCAGGTTTGCGTGCCGGCACGACAGGCGCCGAGCAATGGATTGCTGGGCGAAGAACAACTGCGCGAGTCCCCCTCGACGCAGGCAGGTGCGGCATCGACGGCGACACCGGCTTCGGTCACATCTGCATCCGAAGGAGGCGGGACATCCGGTCCGCCGTCGGCCAACAAAGGAACGTCGCGCGCAACGTCCGCGAAGACGATGGCATCCACAGGCGCGTCCGGACCAGCGACATCATCTCCCCTGCGCGCGTCGCGCGTATCGCGGAAGGCATCCCGCGCGTCCGGCAACGCGACCTCGCTGGCGACACCCGTCTCGATGGGGCCTGCCTCGCTGGCAAGCGTGGGACCATCAGGGATGGCATCGGGCCCCTGGCCTATCGCGTTGTCACCGGGAAGATCTGGCTGTGCGGGCCGGGTGTCCGGAGGAATCAGGGTATCTTCGGCAACCGGCTTCGTGTCCGCGCCCGCGGCGGCATCGTTTGCCTTTTGGATGTAGGCCGGGTTGCGCTCTTGGCAGCCGGAAGCGACCAGACCCAGAAGAAGCCCCGACGCGACCAGGTACATACGCTGAGTTTTCAAGCTATTTCTCCATCAGCAGGTGTTCCGATTCTAGCAGTTAGGGCGCAAATCATGCCGATTCCTTTGTAAAATGACGGGGCCATGCCAAATCTATCCCGCTTGCTTGTGTGCCTGGGCGTCGTGCTTTCCGCCGTGACCACGGCCCGCGCCCAAACCGACGTGCCCGGCTCGCAGCGTGTGGCCATCGCGCGCCTGGAATTCGAAGGCCGGATCCCCGATGGACTCAAGGAGCTCTTCGCGCAGCGGCTGGTACAAGGGCTGTCGGCGGCCCGTTTCGAGGTGCTGCGCGGCAGCGACGTGCAGCAGAAATTGACGGGACCGAACCAGTCCCTGGCCGGCTGCCAGAACGCCACTTGCTACCCAGCCATGGCCGAGGCGCTTTCCGCCAGCTACCTCATCAGCGCCCGCATTGCCGAGAGCAACAAGACCTACACCATGGTCATGGAGATCATCAACGGCCGCACCGGCGGCGTGCTGGCCAGCAACCGCGAGCGCTGCGAAACCTGCGGCGCCGAGGAAGCGGGCGAAAAAATGGGACTGGCGGCATCCGCATTGCGCGAGCGCCTGGAAGCCGTGTCGCGAGCGCCAGCTCGCTTCGCCATCCGGTCGCGCCCGGCCGGGGCCACGGTGGTCATGGATGGCAAGCCAGCGGGGGTGACGCCGCTCGAAGCCGAGCTGGCCGGCGGTCCGCACCACCTGCAACTGATGCTGCGCGACCACGATGCCCTTTCGCGCGCCTTCACCGTGGTCAGCGGCGTCGACGAGGCCATGGATCTGGATCTGGTGGCCATCCCCTCCAAGTTTCCCTACCGTGCGGCCGGCTGGGGCAGCCTTGGCGGCGGGGCGGCGCTGCTTCTCACCGGGATTTTGACCATGGCCCTCGACAACCACGAAATCGCCTGCTCGGCCGAGCAACAGGGCGTAGGTGGCCACTGCCCGTATGTACGTTCGACCAAATGGTGGGCCGTGCCCATGATCGGCATCGGCGCCGCGGCGGCCACCCTGGGCGGGGTTTTCCTGTACATGGCGCCCCACCCTGGCACAACCACCATGGGCGCCAGCGCGGGCGTGGCCGGCACTTTCTAGCGGACGGCTACTCGCCCAGGCGGGCCTTCACGCGGCCCAGGCGGGCCTTGATGCCTTCGTCGTTGGGCGCAATCGCCTGGGCGCGCTTGTAGGCGGCTTGCGCCTCGTCGTAGCGCAAGAGCTTGAAGTAGGCGTCGCCCACGACGACATGGTTTTTGGACAGCCGGGGTTGCAGGCGAACCGCGCGCCGGCCGTAGTCGAGCGCCTCGGTGTAGCGCGCGTTCTCGAAGGCCACCTCGGCCAGGCCGGCCACCGCGTCGGGATTGTTGGCGTCGGCGCGCACGGCCCGATCGAACGCGATCTGGGCCCGCACCAGATCACCGCGCGCCAACGCACCGGCACCGTCGGCAGCGGCCTTCACCGAGGCTGCGCGATCGCGTGGCACGGCCTCGTCTTCGGGAGCGGCAGGCGCGGTGGAGGGTGCGGCCGTGGCCTCGGCCGTGCCCTTCTTCTTGCCCAGCTTGGTAGCCTCGGAAGGCGGAACCGACTCGACCACTGCAACCGGGGCGGGCTTTTCCTCGTCCTTGCTGTCGGCCCGCTCGCGTGAAACGGAGTCCTTGGTGTCGAGCTCGGCGACCATCTGGTAGTAACGTCTGGCCTCGTCGCGCTTCCCCGCGTCCCAGAGCGATTGGGCCCGCCGCCTGAACTCGTCGGCCAAACGCGCCGTCTGGCGGCCTTCCTTGTCGACTTCCAGCAGATGCGCCAGGGCCACCCGGGCCTGGGAAAAACGCCCGGCAGCGGCGGCCGAGAAGAGCTCCGCAGCGGCGCGCGCGCTGTCGTCTACTGGACGTCGCCCCCCTATCGCGGTGGCAGTTGACGGTTCGGAATCCGAAACCGCGCGCCCCTCGGCCGCCAGACCAAGCTTGGTGCGCAAGTCGGCATCACCGGGCACAAAGCGCAGGGCCTCGCCAAAGCGCACCGCCGCCAAGTCGTTCAGCTTGGCCTCGAGCAAGGAATTGCCCAAGCTGCGGAACTGGTTGCCGTACAACCGGCGCAACTGCGCCGCGCCGCCCGAGGCAGTGCCTAGCCGCTTGGCTTCGGCCTCGGCCTTCTGAATGTAGGAGAGCGCCGAATCGTTGGCGGGCTCGAAGAATTGCTCGGCACCAGCGGCGACCCCGGCCTTGCGCAGCCAGGGGGCGACGCTTTCCGGCTCGTCGGTCTTGGTGACCTCGACGTAAACCGGCGTGTAGGTGATGATCTCTTTCGGCCGGCGCAAGGCAAAGTAGAGCGCCAGGCCGAGGCCGACCACGGCGACCAAGCCCAAGCCAAGCGCCCAGCGCCGCATGCGCCGCGAGCGCGGGGAAGGCATGCGCTCGGCCAGTTTCTTCTGCCAGTCCTCGTCAACCGCGGGCAGCTCCAGATCGTCCCATTCAGTCTGGATGCCAGCCGCGATCTGCGCCTCGCACAGCATGGCCTCGACCACCGCCATGCTCTGCGGCCGCTCGGCCGGATTCTTTTCCAGCATCTGCATAACCACGGTCTCGAGCTTCTCGGGGATATCCAGCTCGGGCGCGCGTTGGCGCAGAGGCTTGGGCTTGTCCGTGATGTGCTTGGTGATGGTGGTCATCACGTCCTCGTGCCAGAACGGACACGAGCCGGTCAGCATCTCGTAGGCCATGGCGCCCAGCGAATAGATGTCGCTGCGATGGTCGTAGCCCTTGCAGCGGATGCGCTCGGGCGAAAGGTAGTCGGGCGTGCCCACGATGCGCGCCTCGGGGTTCGAACCCTCGGGCGGGGGTTCCACGCTGATGAGGCCGGCGATGCCGAAATCCACCACCTTGACCATGCCGCCGCGCCGGCCGCTGGTGGTCAACATGATGTTGTCGGGCTTGACGTCGAGGTGGATGATGCCCTTGTCGTGGGCCGCGCCAAAGGCCTTGCACGCCTGGCGCAGGATGGAGATCACGCGATCGGGGCTCAGGCTCTTGTCCACGTCGAGCACGCGGCGCAGGGATGGGCCGTCGATGAATTCCATGACGTAGAAGACCTGCCCGTCGGGCAATTCGCCGAAATCGGTGACGTCGCAGATGAAGGGGTTGCCGATCTTCGAGGCGGCCCGCGCCTCCTGGCGAAAGCGCTCGATGGCTTCGGGCTCGCGCGCCACCTTGGCCAGCAGGGTCTTGAGCGCGACCCGCTTTTCCAAATCCACGTGTTCGGCCTGGTACACCGCCCCCATGGCGCCGGCGCCGATGCGCGTGATGATGCGATAGCGGGTGCCCGGGATGATCTCGCCAGGTGGCAAGGGAAGCAGGTTGCTTCCCGTGGTGGCCCGATTGCGTTGTCCAGAAGTTCTTTCCAAGTCCTAGTCCAGCGAAGGCTGCCGGCGGCTCGTGCCGGCGCCGTCCCGGATGTTATCACGCTGGGCGAACGAGCGGACCTGTGGCATTTTCAGCGCATGCCCGCACCGACCAGTCCCCGCAAGAAGTCCCTGATGCCCTCAACACCCCTGCGCCGCCAACTGCGTGGCCTGGGTCACGCCCTGGATGCCGTGGTCCACATCGGCAAGCTGGGCGCCACGTCGAACGTGATCAAGCAGGTCGGCCAGGCCCTGCTCGACCACGAGCTGGTCAAGGTGAAGATTGGCACCGAGTGCCCCGACACGCGCTTCGAGCTGGCCGAGCGCTTCGCCGCCGAATCGGGCGTGAACGTGGTGCAGATTCTTGGACGCACGGTGCTGCTGTACAAGCGACACCCCAAGAAGCCCAAGTACGAGAAGACGGCACACATCGTCGGCGAGAGCAAGCCGGCTCATAGCCGCAAGCCAGACAAGGCGCGCCCTGGCCGCAAGCCAGACAAGGCGCGCACGGGTCGGAGCTCAGGAAGGCGATGAAGCTAGCCGCCAGCTTGCACGACCGCGTGCTGGCCGCCGCCAGCGCCGCCGCACAACAACTCGACGCCGACGGAGTCGAGGTCGCAGTCATTCTGGGTTCAGGTCTGGCCAGCGCCGCAGATCGCTTGCTCGACGCCCGGTCGGTTGCCTACGCAACCGTTCCCGGTTTTCCCGAGCCCACGGTGGCAGGCCACCCCGGGCGCATCCTGTGTGGCCGCTGGGGCGGCAAGAAGGTGCTGATCTTCTGCGGCCGCGTGCACGCCTACGAAGGCTACCCCGCGGCCGAGATCGCCTTTCCGGTGCGGGTCGCCGCCACCCTGGGCGCGCACACGATCATCGTCACCAACGTGTCGGGTGGCATCGAGCCGTCCTACGCCGTCGGAGAAATAGTGGCCATCCGCGATCACCTCAACCTGACTGGGGCGTCGCCGCTGGTCGGACCCAATGACGAACGCCTGGGGCCCAGGTTTATCGACATGAGCGAGCCCTACGCCCCTGCCCTGCGCGGACTGGCCGCAACCGTCGCCCAAGAACGCTTTGGTGCGGCGTTGCGCGAGGGCGTGTACGTGGCCATGCCCGGTCCGTCCTACGAAACGCCGGCCGAGGTGCGCATGCTGCGCATTCTTGGCGCCGATCTGGTGGGCATGTCCACCGTCCACGAGGTCATCGCCGCTCGCCATGCCGGGCTGGCGGTGCTGGGCCTGTCCATGGTGGCCAATCCAGCGGCGGGGATCCAGGGCACCCCGCTTAGCCACGAAGATGTCACCGCCGCCGCGGCCGCTGGGTCAACGCGTATGGGCGAATTGCTCGAAGCGGTGGTAACTCGCCTGCCGGTATCAGCATCTGACTCATAAAGATAGATCACCAAGGAGACCGTCGTGGAACACAAGCTGCCCGAATTACCCTATGCAAAGACCGCCCTGGCCCCGCACATCTCGGCCGAAACCCTCGAGTTTCACTACGGCAAGCATCACGCCACCTACGTCGCGAACCTGAACAAGCTCATTGCGGGCACCGAGTTCGCCGAGTCGTCGCTGGAAGACATCGTCAAGAAGGCGTCTGGCGGCCTCTTCAACAACGCCGCCCAGGTGTGGAACCACTCGTTCTACTGGAACTGCCTGTCGCCCAAGGGCGGCGGCGAGCCGACCGGCGCCCTGGCCGATGCCATTGTGAAGAACTTCACCTCGTTCGCGGCCTTCAAAGAGAAACTGACCGCCGCAGCCGTGACCCAATTCGGCTCTGGCTGGGCATGGCTAGTCAAGAACAGCGACGGCTCGCTCGCCATCGAGCAGACGAGTAACGCGGCCACACCGCTCAAGGACGGCAAAAAGCCCCTGCTTACCGTCGACGTCTGGGAGCACGCCTACTACATTGACTACCGCAACGCCCGCCCGGCCTACCTGGAAGCCTTCTTCAAGCTGGCGAACTGGGAGTTCGCGGCGGCGAATTTGAAGTAACGCTGCAAAGCTCCGAGGATTGGCGGTAGGTTCGTGCCTCGACAAGGAGCACGAGCATGAAAGCCGCCATTCTTCAAGGAGACCGCGCCATCGGCGTTGCCGAGGCGCCGGATCCGTGCATTGGGCCGGACGAGGTTCTGGTCAAGACCAGCTACGCCGGAATCTGCGGCACCGATCTGCACATCTTTCGCGGCGAGTTTCACGACCGGGTGAAGTACCCGGCCATCCTCGGCCACGAATTCGGCGGCACCGTCGAGGAGGTGGGCGCCAAGGTGTACGACTTCCGTCCTGGGGATCGAGTGGCCGTGGATCCCATCCTGTCGTGCCACGCCTGTCCGGCATGCCTAGAAGGCCACATCAACTGTTGCGCCAGCCTCAAGCTGCTGGGCGTGGATCTGCCGGGCGGCTTTGGCCAGTACGTGGCCGTGCCGCGCCACCGGCTCTTCGCCCTTCCCGAAGGCGTGCCGATGAAGTACGTGCCCATGATCGAAATGTACGGCCTCGGCCATCACGTGCTGGCGCGCGGCCGAGTTCAGGCTGGCGAGAGTGTGGTGATCTTGGGCGCGGGCAAGCTGGGCCTGTCGGTGCTCGATGTGCTCTGCCACGGATCGGGCTCGTGCCTGACCATGGTCAGCGATGTGCAACCCTTCCGACTGGACGTGGCCGGCAAGCTGGGCGCGGATCACGTGATCGACGTGACCCGCGCGGATCCGGTCGAGCGCGTGCGCGAGCTGACCGGCGGCGTGGGCGTCGACTGTGTCATCGAGTGCGTTGGCCACTACCACGACGTGCCCGGCCGCGAGGCACCGCTCGCGCAGGCCGTGAAGATGATCCGCCCCGGTGGCCGAGTGGTGACCGCGGGTCTCGGCGAGCAGCTCTCGGCAGTGCACTTCAAGACCCTGGTGCTCAAGGAAGCAGAGATCATCGCCACGCGCGTGACCGCCGGCGAATTCCCGCGCGCCATCCGGCTGCTCGACAAGGGCCTGCTTCACCCCGAGTTGCTCATCACCAGCCAGCTTCCCCTGCTCGAGGTGCAGGCCGGCTTCGCCGCTGTGGATGGCGAGGAGCCCGGCACCATTAAAGTGGTGCTGGACGTGCAAGCGGCGTAGGCGATGGTTCTCGGTGGTCGATACGCTCCCGGCTGCTAGCCTGTGCGGGTGGTAAGAACCGACATTGAGAAACTGGCGCGGACGATCACCGCAACGACCTTGGGACTGTTTTTCGCGGTGGCGCTGGCCGGATGCGGAGGCATGGGCAGCAGCAGTGGACGGATAGCGTCCGACGCGCAGGTGCAGACGATGGATGGCAACTCATGCAACGTCGTGGTCGAGAGCCAGCCCAACGGCGGACACCTGCACACGACCGACTGCGCGCCCGTGACCTACGCGTCCAATCCGCCCTCCTCGGGCACCCACTATCCAGACTGGGCCAAGTACAAGACCTATTCGGCGCCGGTGCCCTGGGGCTTTCTCGTCCACTGCCTCGAACATGGCGCCATCGACATCGTCTACAACTGTCCGGATGGCTGCCCGGACGAGGTCGCGCAGGCGCAGGCACTCATCGACGGGCTCGCTCCCGACCCCGGCTGCGGGGCGCCGATGAAGATCGTGCTCGCCCCCGCTCCCGACCTGGATGTTCGCTGGGCCGCCAGCGCCTGGACCTGGACGCTGCGGGCGACCTGCTTCGACAAACAGGCGTTTGCATCCTTCATCGCCGCGTACTACCAGGGCCCGGACACGGAAGGTGCGTGCGATGGAGGATTGGATCTGTCCGCCAGCGGCTGGTGCCCGTAGCACAGAGTCCGTCGTCAGAGTCCGTCGGCGGCTTGACGAAGAATCGATCCAAGCACATCCTGGGACGCGCCCGGCCGGCGAGCATTCTCCGCTGGCCCCCCAAGGAGGTCGTCCATGAAGAAGCTCGATCTGCGACGGATGTACAAGCACCTGTACCAGCCTTCGGCGCGCAAGGTCGAGGTGGTCGATGTTCCCGAACTGTCCTTCGTCATGCTCGACGGTCGCATCGAGAAGGGCCATTCGCCGGGCGACTCGCCGTCATTCCTCGCGGCGATCCAGGCGCTGTTCGGAATTTCGTACACGCTGAAGTTCCAGTCGAAGCTGCGCAAGAAGAACCCCATCGACTATTCGGTCATGGTGCTTGAGGCGCTGTGGTGGGTGGAGGATGGCCGCTTCGAGATTTCGAAACCCGACAACTGGTGCTGGCGCGCCATGATGATGCAGCCCGAACACATCGACGCCGAGATGTTTGCCGAGGCCATGGCAGAGCTCGCGCGCAAGAAGCCGTCTCCAGCCCTGGAACGGCTGCGCCTCGAACGCTATGGCGAAGGCCTGTGCATCCAGACCATGCACCTCGGCCCCTACAGCAGCGAGCCCGCGACGGTCGAGCGCATGCACGCCTTCGCGCAGGAAAACGGCTACCTGATAGCCAACCAGCACCACGAAATCTACCTCGGCGACCCGCGCCGGAGCGCGCCCGAGAAGCTCAAGACCGTGCTACGCCACCAGGCCGAAAAGCGCTGAGGGGTGGCCCGGCCACCCTGTTGGAAGAGGATGGACAAGGGCATACTTCCCCCATGCTTCTCAAGATTGTCCAAGTCGGCGATCCGGTACTCCGCGGCGGCACGCGCCTGCTCAGCCGCGACGAGGTGAAGAGCGCGGAGATTCAGCAGCTCATCGCATGGATGCGCGAGACCATGCGTGAGGCGCCCGGTGTGGGGTTGGCTGCGCCGCAAGTCGGACTGCCGCTGCGGCTGGCGGTCATCGAGGACGTCGCGGACGCGCCCGAGAAGGAGCGCAGGCCGGTCCCGTTTCACGTCCTCATCAATCCGCAACTCACGCTTGGCGCACAAGTCATCGAGCACTACGAGGGTTGCCTGAGCGTCGACGGCTTCCAGGCCATGGTGCCCCGGGCACAGACGGTCACCGTCGAGGCCCTGGATCACCATGGCGATCCCGTGAAGATCGAAGCCAGCGGATGGTACGCGCGCATCTTGCAGCACGAGATCGATCACCTGGATGGGACGCTCTACATCGACCGCATGCACACCCGAACCTTCACCACGACCCGCAACTTGACCCAGCTGCTCGCGACCGCGGAACATCTGCCTGGTGGCGAGGGAGGCTAGGGTTTCGGTGCTCACTCTCTGCGGCGCAAAACCGCGGCGAAGAAGCCGTCGGTGTCGTGCACGTGGGGCAACAGACGCAAGAAGGTTTCGTCGCCCAGCTCGGCGGCGCGCGCCTTGCCCCAAATTTCCTTGAGCGGCATGACCACGAAGTCGGAACGCTCACGCAGAAAGCCCTCGACGACTGCGTCGTTCTCTTCGCGCAGCACCGAACACGTGGCGTAGATCAGACGGCCGCCCACGGCGACAAGCGGGGCGTAGGCGATGAGCAGGGCAAGTTGATCCGCGGGATAGGCGTCCACGGTCTTGGGCGAAAGCCGCCAGCGCGCCTCGGGGTTTCTGCGCAAGGTTCCGAGGCCCGAACAGGGCGCATCGACAAGCACCCGATCCCACGCGCCAAGTTTCGCCTCGGCCGGCAGCACAGGACCGTTCACCTCGCGCGCCGAGAGGTTGGAGATCCCGGCGCGCCGGGCCCGCCGCCGCAGCTCTTCTAGCTTCTTGCCGCTGGTATCGAGGGCCAGAATGCGCCCCTGGTTGGCAAGCATGGCCGCCAGCGCCAAGGTCTTGCCCCCTGCCCCAGCGCAGGCATCGACCACGCGGCTGCGCGGCGGCGGCGCCACCGCTTCGGCAACGAGCTGGCTGCCCTCGTCCATGACTTCGAACAGCCCTTCGCGAAAGGCGGTCAGGCCAAAGGCATTCACGCGCGTCTCGAGGGTAAGGCCGACGGGAGAAAGCCGCGTGGGTTGCGCCACGACACGTTCCCCGGCCAGATGCGAAATCAGCTCGTCGCGCGTTCCTTTCACGGTGTTGGTGCGCACGCACATCGGTGCGCGGGTGTTCATGGCCGTGGCCAGTGCGCTTGCGTTCTTCTCGCCGTGGCTGTCGACAAAACGCTGGAATAGCCAGGTCGGAAACGATACGCGCATGGCCTCGCGATCGACGCCTTCGCGGCCTGCCAGACCGGCGTATTCGAAGACAGCCATGTCCAGATCAAGATCGCGTCCGGTGAGGCGGCGGGCATCGGCCCGCAGCGCATCCACGGGAATCCCGTTGCGCGCTTCGTACACCAGCAACTTCAGCTCTTGCCGCGCCATGGCCGAGACAATTTCGCGGCGCCCCCGCGACGACGACAGCAATTCCTCGACGATGGCTTCCAGGCGGCGCTCCCAACGCAAAAGCCCGTACACGGTTTCCGCCACCATGCGCCGGTCGCTGCTGGCCAGATCCCTGCGCTCGCGAAAGGCGCGCGCCAAGATGTCCGTGGCGAAGCCCCACTCGGCCCGCGCTTCGGCCGCGATCTCCAACGTCAGCGCATGTGCCCGCGGAGAAAGGCGGCGCCCGATTTCAGACTGCTCTTGCATGAAGGCAGGCATGGTACCGCGCCCAGACCGATTCCGCGGAAAAACTCTGTCCGAATGCACATACCAGGGCTACCGCACACCGGCCGCCTACGATCGCCCGTGCTACGTTTTACAGAAATGCGGTCGGAAGTTGCCCAAGAAGTTTTCAGGGTACTCACGGCTTGCCGAGCTGTCGAACTCGCCATGGCAGGCCTCTATGAAGAGCTGGCCGCCTTGCATGAACACAACACCGCCGTGGCGCGCCTATGGAAGAAGACCGCGCGGGAGGAGCTAAACCACGCCGCGCAGTTCTCGCTGCTCATCGAAACCATGTCCGACACCATTTCCGCGACCCTGGCAGACCCTGCCATACTCGATCGCGTTCGCCAAGCCATCGAGAACACCGTCGAGGAATACCGCCTTCACCCGCCATCGGTGCGCGAAAGCTTGGTTGCAGCCATCGATTTCGAGGAATCCATGCGCGTGCTGCACGCCGACCAAATTCTCGTTTTCGCAAATCCGCAGTGCAAGGCGCTGCTGGCTGCCATGATGGCAGCGGATCGCGGGCACGTGGCTGCGCTGCGGGCCGCGCTGTCAGAACTGGGCTAAGTCTTCACCTTTTCGCGCCAGAAACTCCCCACTCCACCTTGGGTGGCGGTCGACGTGTCGCCACGCGAGAGCAATTCCTCTTTGTCCAAGATGGCGTCGGCCCGGCGGATGGTGGGCAGGGCGTGCACTTTGGTGTCCATGCGAATGGCATCGCACGGGCAGGCCTCAACGCACAGGCCGCACACCACGCAGCGGAGCTCGTCGATTTCGAAGATGCGCGGGCGCTTCTCGATGGTGCCGTCGGGGGCTTCCTCGGGCACGATGGTAATGCAATGGGCGGGGCACACCGTGGGGCACATCATGCAGGCCACGCAGCGGACTTCGCCGTTGTCGCGCTTCATGAGGCGGTGCAGGCCGCGGTTGCGCTCGGGATAGGCCTTCTTTTGCTCGGGGTATGACAGCGTCGCGATGTCGGTCTTCGCGCGCCGGCCCAGGGTGTTACCGACCCAGTTCTTCATGAGGTGGCGGAAGGTGACCCACATCCCCTCGACAATGGCGATGAGATAGGTCTTTCGCCGGATCCCGGCGGGCCGCTCGACTATTTTGACCGTGGTTGCCATGTTCGCGCGCCCTTACTTGAGTAGCAGAACCCAAACCGCGGCCAAGACTACGTTGGCGATGGAAAGCGGCAGCATACGCTGCCAGCCCAAACGCAACAGCTGATCGGCGCGCAAGCGCGGCAGCGACCAGCGAATGAGAAGTTGAAAGGCGCAGAAAAGAAACACCTTGGCGGACCAGGCACCGACGCTGATGAGCACGAAGGCCCAGTTCCAGACATGCGCGGCCAAGTACTCGGCGCCAGGGAAACGCCAGCCGCCGAAGAACACGGTGACCATGATGGCACTGCTGGTGATGATCTCGACGAACTCGCCCAGGAAGAACATGCCGAAACGCATGCCCGAGTACTCGACGAAGTAGCCGACGATTTCCGATTCACCCTCGGGAATGTCGAAGGGCGTGCGCTTGCTTTCGGCGATGGCCGAAGCCAGGAACAGGACAAAGGCGAAGACCTGCGGCAGCCCCACGATGCCCCACTGCCAAGGCCAATCGCCCTGGGCATTCACCATGGCGCCCGGTTCAAGCGTGCCGTAGATGAGGAACATGGACATCGCCGCCATGCCCATGGTGACCTCGTAGGACATCATCTGCGATGAGGCCCGCATGCCGCCCATGAGCGCCCACTTGTTGTGCGAGGCCCAGCCGGCCAGGGCCGCGCCGTACACGGCCAGCGAGGCAATGGCGAAGTAGAACAACAGTCCCGCATCCAGGCGAGCTGCCTGCATTTCTATCGGTGCGACGCAGGTGCCAGGCGCCACGATGTCGGTCATGTGGCCGTAGCAAAGGGGCGCGCCGAAGGGAATGATGGCGCTGGCGATGAGCACCGGCGCGACGGCGAGCACGGGCGCCAACGCGAAGAGGAGCTTGTTCGCCTTGGGCGGAACGAAGTCCTCTTTAAAGATCATCTTGAGAGCGTCGGCGATGAAGTGCGGGATACCCCATAGGGTGAATGGCCCGATGTTGGCGCGGTTCGGCCCCACGCGATCTTGCATCATGGCCGACTGTCGTCGCTCCATCCAGGTCAGGATCCCGGCCAGCGGCATGGTGAAGAGCAGAATGAAAAACACGCTCTTGGCCAGAGCCGAGACAGCGCTGAAGCTGGCCGATCCGTAGGGCAGGATGCGCGCGAAAAAATTGTAGATGCTGTCCATGCTGACTAGCCTCTCGACTCGCCGAAACGAAGTTGAACGGGTGTACTCGGCGGTCCCCAGGTTGCGCCCTTCATGAAGGCGTGACGGTTGGTGGCCTCGGCGAAGACATCGCCAGCCGAGGTGTAGCCGAGCTCGCCGCCGAACTTGCCTGCCAGAAGGGCCAGCGCGCGCCAGCCCGGGACGACCTCGCCGGTGCACGGGATGGCCGCATGAAGGCGCTGAACCCTGCCATCCTTGTTGGTGAACGAGCCGTCCACTTCGGCCCAGGTGGCGATGGGCAGCACCACCCTGGCCGCGTCGACCAGCGGGCCCTTGTGCGACGCCAACACGATCAGCGCCACCGGCGTGGTGGCAGGAACGGCCATGGACTCATGGCCAAGAACAATCACCGTGGTCAGATGGCCAGTCGCCATATCCGATGCCAGATCCTTGAGCGTGCGCAAGGGCGGCGGCAGCATGCGCTCAAGTCCCGTGCTGTTGGGGTTCTTGTCCGCGCTGACCAGAATCGTGTCCGAGGCACCCAGGGCGTGGCCGCCAGCATACACGCGCGGGATCTTGAGGCCATCGACCGCCAGGCGCAACAGCGCGTGGTTGTCTTCGTTGGTGGCCTGGGCCGAGAACACCACGCCCACGCTGTCGGGCGTGCGCGACAGCTCATTGCGAAGCAAGTTCGCGGCTTCGAGCAGCGCCGTTTCAAAGGTGACTCGCCTGCCGCCGGCCGAGGGCAGCAGCACGCGGTTCTCATGTACCGCCTTGTACTCGAAGCGGCCCTCGTCGCACATCCAGAACTTGTTGACGGCCGGATTCTCACGCGGCACCAGCCGGCGGATCTTGCCACGTGAGGCGTGAATCTCGATGTTGCAACCCGTGGCGCACCCCGGACACACCGACGGGGTCGAGAACAACTCCCAGGCCCGGCGCGAGAAGCGAAAATCCTTGGACGTCAGCGCCCCAACCGGACACACGTCCACGGTGTTGAGCGAATAGGGATTGTCCAGGCGCTGCCCGGGCGCCGTGGTCAGCACCTCATGGCTGCCACGAAATGCCATGGTCAGCTCCGGCGCCTTGGCGACTTCATTGCACACGCGAATGCAGCGGGTGCAAAGAATGCAGCGCTCTTGGTCCAGAATGATGTGCTTGCCAAGATCGATGACCTTGCCCTTGCGGACCTTGTCGCCCTCGTTGCGCGCCTGCATGCCGTCCCAATCGAAGTAGTGGCGCTGCAAGCTGCACTCGCCGGCCTTGTCACACACGGGACAGTCGATGGGATGGTTGAGCAGCGTGAATTCCAGCATCTGTCGCCGCACATCCAGCACCTTGGGAGAATTCGTCGTCACCTCCATCTTGTCGGCGACGGTGGTGTAGCAAGACGGCACCGGTTTGGGTGCGCCCTTGATATCCACCAGGCACTGGCGGCACACCGCGGGCGACGACAGCCCGGGATGCCAACAGAAGAAGGGGATTTTGGCCCCCACCGACTGGCAGGCCTCGAGAAGGTTGGTGCCCTTGGGGAACTTGTGTTCCTTGCCGTCGATGAGAACGGTTACGGTTTCGGCTGGCGGGGAAATTTCAGGAGACATCTAGCGGTCACACTCGCCGCCGATCATGTTGATCATGCCGAAGGTCGGCACCACGTCGGCAATAAAAAGTCCGGGGAGAACCTTGGTCAAGACGGCCAGGTTGGCGAAACAGGGCGGACGCACGCGGCACTTCCACGGGCGGCCCTCGCCGTTCGAAACGATATAGAAGCC
>Ga0302321_100002236_pt1 | contig 16619 bp, 15 predicted proteins | sample Fen_T0_1_FD_202505 | JGI IMG/M metagenome (GOLD analysis project Ga0302321, IMG submission 202505) | Peat permafrost microbial communities from Stordalen Mire near Abisko, Sweden - Fen_T0_1 | ecosystem: Environmental > Terrestrial > Soil > Wetlands > Permafrost | place: Sweden: Abisko...
GTTGTAGGGGCTGGCCTGGTAGTAGCCTTCCTTCATGGCCGGAGTGATTTTGTCGTAGGGCTGTGTCGCTACCTGTTGGATGGATACTTGCTCTAAGTTATAGCGCCAAGCGGGAAATGGAAGAATCGTGGCCATATTTGCGTGCAGAAATTGTAACAGGGGCTTTCGGCAACGGTTCGGGGAAAGCGCCGGGAAAGCGACAGGACAGACTCTCGATGGCTAGGGGAATCCAAGACTTGGCGGCGGTCAAATAGCAGTCAACACTTGGTAGGGATTGTGCTAGTATGCGGCTGAGACGGGTTGTTAGACTTGCCGTGTGGGGCGAGTCGTTTCCTCCACTTCGGATTTTCGGCAAGTTAGCAGGGCCTATGCGGCGGGTGAATGGGTTCTCGGCTCGGGGTGTGGTTGCATTTCTACTGATCGTTGCTGCCTGCAATACGTTCCCGCTGTTCGCGCAAAATTCCTCCGAAGACGTACACATTCAGCCTCGAGTTCAGGCGCAGCCCCCGAAAGAACCGGAAGCCGACCCTTCGCAACGCACGCATTCCAAACCTTTCAAAGTCGATGTGGACCTGGTGCTGGTTCCGGTAACGATTACCGATCCGATGAACCGGCTTGTGACAGGGTTGGACCGCGAGAATTTCAATCTCTTCGAAGGCAAGGATCAGCAGGAAATCCGGACCTTCTCGAGCGAAGACGCTCCCGTCTCGCTTGGTGTGATTTTTGACATGAGCGGCAGCATGAGCAGCAAGATCGAGCGCGCCCGCGAAGCCGTCATCGAATTCTTCAAGACGGCGAATCCGCAGGACGAGTTCTTCATGATCACGTTCGCGGACAAACCGGAAGAGATTTCGGATTTCACCAGTTCCGTGGATGATATCCAGGGCCGGTTGGTGTACACGATCCCGAAGGGCCGGACCGCGTTGCTGGACGCGATCTACCTGGGCGTTAGCAAAATGCGTCAGGCCAAGTACGCGAAAAAGGCACTTCTGATTATTTCCGACGGCGGCGACAATCACAGCCGCTACACCGAAGGCGAGATTCGGTCGATGGTGAAGGAGGCCGACGTCCTTGTTTATGCGATCGGCATCTACGATCACTTCTTCCCAACCGATGAAGAGAGGCTGGGGCCTACGTTGCTCAGCGATATTACTGAGTTGACCGGGGGAAGAGCCTTTACGATCGACAATCCGAACGACCTGGCCGATGTTTCCACAAAAATCGGCATTGAGCTGCGCAACCAATATGTGCTGGGATACCGTCCAAAGAACCCGAGTCGCGATGGCAAATGGCGTAAGATTAAGGTAAAACTAAATCCACCCAAAGGACTGCCACCGCTAAGGGTTTACGCGAAGACGGGTTACTATGCGCCTACGGAATGACCTTGCCCTGCTGATTGCCTTGGTGTGGATCACCACATTGCAGGCAAACGCGCAGACAGGGACTGCATCTCCTCCTCCCCAGCCAACCACTACAACCACCCAAACCGATTCCAAGGACCCCTCGCAAAATCCAGATACTTCTGACACCGGAACGTTCGTGTTCCGCAAAGCGGTGGAAGAAGTTGTCCTTCACGCGACCGTCATCGACAACAAGCAGCACATCGTGACGAGTCTGGAAAAGAACAACTTCACCGTCTTTGAGGACGGCCATCCACAGTCCATTACATCGTTTCGACACGAAGATATCCCCGTTGCACTCTGCATCGTGGTGGATAACTCGGGCTCGATGCGAGAAAAGCGTCAAAAGGTGAATGCGGCGGTTATCAATCTGGTGCGAGCGTCGAACCCCAACGACGAAGTCTGTGTCGTTAATTTTAACGACGAGTACTACCTTGACCAGGACTTCACCTCCAACATCAACAAGCTGAAAGAAGGTTTGGAGAAGATTGAGGCCCGCGGTGGAACCGCGCTTTATGACGCAGTGGTTGCGTCCGCTGTCCATCTGAAAGAGAGCGCGAAACTGGAGAAGAAAGTTATCTTCGTGGTCACCGATGGAGATGACAACGAGAGCGCGGAGACACTCGAACAGGCGGTGCGACGTCTTCAAGTTGAGAATGGCCCGACCGTCTATGCGATCGGCATTCTGGAGGGCGAGGAGCATGCCCGCCATGCCCGGCGCGCCCTGCAGATCATGTGCGAGAGGACCGGCGGCATCGCCTTCCTGCCGAAAACCCTGGACGAAGTGGACGCAATCAGCCGGGCCGTGGCTCACGACATCCGGAATCAGTACACGATCGGCTACAAGCCCACGACGCCCAAGAATCAAGGTGGCTATCGCGAAGTGAAGGTCGAAGCCAAAGGGTCGGGCTACAACAAGCTTACGGTTCGCACCAAAAGCGGATACTACGCCGGGGCAGAACCCGCGTCGGGCGCACAGTAGCGCTTGGGTGGCCTGCGACGGGCCGACGAGCCAAGATCCATGGCCAGCCTATTACTTCCGGTCAATTGACGCGGTGCTGTTCTTTTCTTACTCTTGGATGTGCCTCTCTTGACTCCGACTTCCCGCCTGCGCGTCAGCGACGACATCACCCAACTGGTTGGCGAAACTCCCATGCTGCAGCTCAAGAAGCTGACGCCGCCCGGTTCGGCTGACATCTTTGCCAAACTCGAATACCTGAACCCCGGCGGCAGCGTGAAGGATCGCGCAGCGATCGGCTTGATTGCCCGTGCGGAGAAGGAAGGCAAACTGCGCCCCGGCGGAACAATCGTCGAGGCCACCGCAGGCAACACCGGCATCGGCTTGGCTTTGATTGGCGTGAACCGTGGGTACAAGGTGCGCTTGTTTGTGCCGGAGAAATTTTCCGAAGAAAAAGTCATCATCATGCGGGCCTTCGGAGCCGAAGTGACTCGGACGCCGGATAGCGAAGGGATGCAAGGCGCAATCCACCGCGCACGAGAGTTGGCCGAATCCGATCCTGCTGCTTTCCTGGCCGCCCAGTTCGACAATCCTGCTAACACCGACTACCACTACGAAACGACCGCGAAAGAAATTTACGAGCAGATGGAAGGCCGCGTGGACGCCATCACCGTCGGTTGCGGAACCGCAGGAACTTTTACCGGAATCGCCCGCTATCTGAAGGAGCGGATCGCGAAAGTTCATGCGGTCGCCGTAGAGACGCAGGGCTCCGTCCTCGGCGGCGGTAAAGCGGGTACACATAAAGTTGAGGGCATCGGGAATAGCTTTGTCCCGGGTAATTTCGATCGCTCCGTGTGCGACGAAGTCTTCATGGTGACGGATCCGCAGGCTTTCGGCATGGTGAAAGAGTTGGCCGCGCGCGAAGGCGTCCTGGGCGGATCAAGTTCAGGTGCGAATGTTTACGCCGCGGTGGAAATCGCCAAGCGACTCGGAGCAGGGAAGCGCGTGGTGACGCTGATTCCCGACTCTGCTGAGCGATACCTATCCAAAAAGATCTTCGAAGGCGGAATCTAGCGCTTGTGTAGCGCGGACACTCCTGTCCGCGCAAAGCGAGCGTGGCGCACTGGCCCAAAGTTTAGGACAGTTTCCGAATTAGCCACGATTCTCCCGGCATGTCCCGCAAACCCATTTGCGGCCCAATCTCCGAACTCAACCGTAGCGGGCGTTATTTTGCCGCGGCACTCGCAGACAATGCCTTGGGCTTTGCGGCATCGGCGATTATCATCCCCACTCCGTCCGCGATCGCTTCGACCGTGCGCAGTTCATCGGCCGTGAAAGCATCGTCCGCGGCGCGATAGACAGCCAGAACCGCTGCCACGCGTGTCGCTGCAACCATCGGCACCGCCAACGCGGATCGCAGCGAGCTGTGTTGGTTGGCATCATTGAGATAGCCCGGTTCGACCGACGGGTTCCCATTTAAAATCGTTCTGTGATTCTGCGCGACCCATCCACATAGGCCGTCGCCGATGCGAATCCGCAACGACGAAAACAGGCGGGAGTTTTCTCCGATAACGAGTTCTGGAATTAGCATCTCGCCATCCGACAAATACAATACCAGCGACTCGTAGGGCACGAGCGGTCGCACTCGCAGGGCGATCAACGCTGCCACATCGGCCACAGTCAATCGTACGGCACTCTTGCCGGCAAGCCCAACGATCCCTCGGACCTGCTCAACGACAGAGGCCGCACCCGTGTTCGATTCTCTGGCTAAAGTCGTTGATGGCGTTGGCTCGGCAGACTCCGCGAACCCGGCGTCCGGCGCCAGCCCCCGTTCCACCTTGATATCTGTTGAGAGTTTAGGCGGCGCCTGCAGCGGCTGCTCGGTTGCCAGTTTCTCCAGTTCGACGTAGCGCCGATTCAGAATAGCTACCACGTTCGGATCAAAACTCTTGCCCGCTTCCGCGACCACGCGTGCCATCGCTTCATCCAACGGGAGCGCCTTTCGGTATTGCCGATCAGAAGCCAGGGCATCCAGGCAATCGACCGCTGTCAGAATTCGGGCACCGATCGGGATTTCCTCAGCTGCCAGCCCGTAAGGGTACCCACTGCCATCCCATTTCTCGTGGTGAGCGCGCACAATGGGCACCACCGGATAAGGGAAGTTAACCTGCTCCAGAATTTCCGCTCCCACGATCGGGTGGATCTTCATCTTGTCGAATTCTTCCGGAGTTAGCCTTCCCGGCTTACTGATGATGTGCTCGGGCACCGCCAGCTTACCAATGTCATGCAGTACCGAGGCTGCGCGGAGCGCTTCTGTTTCGTCCTCGCTAAGACCCAACTCCTTGGCGAGTTCCGTGGCGTACACGCGCACCCTCTGCAGGTGTTCGCCCGTCGTCTGGTCCTTCGCTTCGATAGCCAGCGCCAGCGCCTCGATCGTTCGCAGGTGCAGGTTCGATACCTGCTCCGCATGGCGCTTCTCGCTTTCCAGCCTGCCAAGGTAGAGACGATAGGAACGGTACAACAGATAGATCGGCGGCAGCACCAGCAGGGAGGATTGCCATCCGATATGGCTATTCAGGAAATGAACCAGCCCCGCAGCTGCGGCGCCCACCAGATAATAAGGAAGCAGCCAGAAGTGGCTCTCCTTCCAGACTTTGGCGACAGGTTTCCCCTCGGTCAATCCGATGATCGTAGATGTCGCGCCTGTATTACACGCAAAGTGCACGATCGCGGCCACGATAAGGGCGAGCGGTCCGGGTGCATGCAGAATGTGAATCGCTACGAGATGATAAGCGGCATACGCCGCAGTGCTCGACACCGCGACTTGGGAGAGATTGAAAAGAACATGAACTCCGGCCGGGCGTCGCGTCGCTTTCCAGTAGACCTGCGCCACCGTGCTGGCCACGCTCAGCAACAAGGTCTCCGGCAAGCTCAATTCGAGAACGCCGAGCAGCGTGAACAGGAAATTTACCGTCAGAGTTCCCGTGATTCCGGGCAACGTGACTTTAAGCGGAGAAACCAGTAAGGCGACGATCAAATAACAGACAAACTTCACCGGATCGCTCGAATGCCAAAGCGGCAAAGCAAAACCAACGCAGCAGCAGGCGGTCATCGCCAGCCCCGCGATGAAAAATCTGATAAAGATGGATCGAACCCCACTCATGAAAAATTGGTTTGATTTTCAATGATTTGCGATGGCCTGTCGGCGCAAATAGCGACCCGCGCGTTACCTTGGTTTTCCCACGCAGGATCAGTCACTTAGAACCCTCGAAATGGCACTATTTCGCGTGACACGAATCAGGAGTTTGGGGACATCTTGTCCCAATGGCCCATGGTTGGGACAGAATGCCCGTAGCGTTTCGCAACAGACCTTCCTAAGACGCTGATAATGAAGACTTTTCCATTTCCGTTTTGGACCCAAAGCTGCACCATCCTGCTCAACTGCGCGTGGGGCGCATTGTGGGGAAAATCATGAGGAAAACTCTGCTGGTTCTTTTGATCGTGGCGATGCCATTCGCTGCGCATGCCGACAACTCCAAAATTTCACCCGACTTGCGCTCCTATCCCGCCAACCAGACGGTGCAGGTCATTGTTCAATATTCTCAGGGCACCCAGGTCAACTGCCCCGGCGTATTAGGGCTGGTCGGCTGTCTGGTGAATGACATTACCAAACTAGGTGGCACGATTGTGTCGCAGCTTCCACTGGTGAACGGCGTGGTCGCAACCCTTACCGGTAACGGAATTCTCCAACTTTCGAATCAGTCGAATGTCGTCTATATCAGCCTCGACCGCCCGCTTGCGCCGACGTTAAGCAATGCCGCGCCGGCAGTCAACGCCTTTTCCGCGTGGCAATCGGGCTACACAGGCAAAGGGATCGGGGTTGCGGTAATTGACAGCGGCGTCAGCAATCACTCCGACTTGAATGGCGGCCTTCTCGGAACTTCGCGCGTGGTCTGGAACCAGAGCTTCGTTCCCGGCAATACCAACCCGAACGATCAATTCGGCCATGGCACTCACATTGCCGGGCTGATCGCAGGCAATGGCGCCAGTTCGACCGGACCAAAATATTCGCGCACCTTCAAAGGCATCGCGCCACAGGCGAACATCATCAATCTGCGAGTCCTGGATCAGAACGGCGGTGGCACTGATAGCGCCGTGATTAACGCCATCAGCACCGCGATTCTCTTGAAACCCCTGTTCAACATCCGCGTGATCAACTTGTCCATGGGCCGCGGAATTTACGAAACCTACACGCTTGATCCCCTCTGTCAGGCCGTCGAGGCCGCATGGAAGAACGGGATCGTCGTGGTCGTGGCAGCGGGCAACAACGGCCGCTTCCAGCCCACCAATGGATATGGCACCGTTACCTCGCCCGGCAACGATCCTTACGTGATCACCGTCGGCGCCATGAAACCGCTTGGCACTCCCACCCGCGCTGACGACGTGATGGCCAGCTACAGTTCGAAGGGTCCATCCGTGCTCGACGCCGTCGCCAAGCCCGATCTCGTTGCGCCGGGAAACCTGCTGGTTTCTCTCGAAGCTCCGGGCTCGACACTGTACAACACTTATCCCGGTAACCGAGTCCCCAACAGCTTCTATGTTAACGGCGGCAGTTCGGCGTCATCCTCGAGTTACTTCACCCTGAGTGGTACCAGCATGGCGGCCGGCGTGGTGAGCGGCGTTGTCGCCGATCTGTTGCAGAAACATCCCACCCTCAATCCGGATCAGGTCAAGGCTCGCTTGATGAAGACCGCGTGGAAGTCCTTGCCAGCCTACAGCAGTACCACCGATCCAGCGACTGGGGTCATCTACACGGACCAGTATGATGTTTTCACGGTCGGTGCTGGCTATGTTGATCTCGACGCAGCGATGAACAATACAGACGTGGCTAGGGGAACGGCGATGTCTCCGACCGCGGCGTTCAACACCAACACGAACACAGTCAGCTTCAAACCGAACTCGACCGCAGTCTGGAGTACCACAGCAACGTGGTCTTACCCATCCGTCTGGGGCACATCGCAGTTTGTAGTCGGGCCCGCGGCCTCTACTGCCGGCAGTTCACCGTTGTGGGGCGGAACGGATGAACCATGGGGCTCTAACGTGGTTTGGGGCACCAACGTCGTGTGGGGAACCAATGTGGTCTGGGGCACCAACGTGGTTTGGGGTACGAACGTGGTCTGGGGAACCGACTTCGCAGGGGGAGAGCAATAGATCGCATCCTTCTCAGTCGCCGCAAACCCGCAAGTGAACAAAGCCGGGTGCCCCATTTCTGCGCGTACTTTGCGCAGAAGTGGGATTCCACGAATACCTCAACCATGGGCTCTTCGCACTAAGATCACACTGGTCCTCAACGCCACATCTTCTCACTGCGAGCGCGAGAGAGCTCCAAAACCTCGAACTTCATACGGCCGTGGAATCCCAGGTCTCGGAACCGCGAGACCTGGGGCACCCAAGCCCCTGGCCGAGTAACCCACTACGATCCTAACGGGGGTCTCATGACACCTCAGCTAGCGCATCCTGGGAACGCGCTAGCGACGAAGGCGGGGGTATGGTTATGATGATTGGGCTCAGTTGATGCGTGGACTAGGCGGTGATGTAATAGTTCCTTAGTTCCTTAGCGTGGGTGGCCATCTACTTCATTTTGAGTGAATGATCAAGGCTGCGCCATCTGGAAGAGTCGGTACTTATTCCAGAAGAGGATTGAAATGGAAACGTTTACAGACAAAGAGGCAATGGAGTGGTGCAAACAATCGCCATTGCAGCTTGAGTTCGACGTTGATGGCTTACTCCGCGTGCCTAGCAAAAGCCACACCTATGTGGTTGACCTATCGACGATGCCCTGGCGCGGTCTTCTTCCAACAGCCACCGCAATAGCGTTCTTGGGGAGTCACGTGGCGGAGGCATTCTCCGGAGGACTGGTATGGATCAGGAGAACAGGCATAGCGGTGCCTGAAATGGAAGCTGTAGTGGTGAGTGCGCTGGAAAGGTTCAGGATGGGTTTCGGGGAGAATCGATCCCTTGAAGCCGCGAGGGCTCACTTATTTAGGAAAGACGAGTCAAACGAATTCTCTGCTGTTCTCCTGCTTGTTTTGTTAGCAGAGTGGGATGCTTACGTCGTCCATCCGTCAGGCGAATGGGTTGCCTTCATAAGTAACGATGATCACATCACTGTGACTGCCAGATCGGCGGAAGTCGCGGATGATCTCAAGGCAAGCCTGGAAACATGGGGGCCGACCACCCCAGGGCTCGCGCCGCCGAGGTTGTTTTAGCACGAAGATAGGTGTAAGCCGGGTACCCCATTTCTGCGCGTACTTTGCGCAGAAGTGGGATTCCACGAAAACCTCAACCATGGGCTCTTCGCACTAAGATCACACTGGCTCTCGAACGGCACATCTTCGCACCGCGAGAGCGAGAGACCTCCAAAACCTCAAACTTCATATGGCGGTGTTATCCTGCTTCCGCTATGGAAGCCAAAGGTCTTACTCCGATCTTGAACGTGTCCGATATCGCCACCACGGTCGCGTGGTTTGAGAAGTGGGGATGGAAGAAGTTGTGGGACTGGGGAACGCCTCCAACGTTTGGCGCGGTTGGATCGGGCACGGAAACGTGCATCTTTCTTTGTCAGGGAGCGCAGGGAGGCCGCGGCCGCGGCACAAACACCACCACGTTTCAGCAGGACGGAGACGAAGCCGCCGACAAGGGCGTCTGGATGTCGGTCTGGGTGGACGACGTGGACGAGATGCACAAGCACTGCGTCGCCTCCGGGCTGGAGATCACATTTCCGCCCACCGACATGCCGTGGAACGTTCGCGAGATGCACCTTCGCCATCCCGATGGGCACGTGTTCCGGGTGGGGCGGGGATTCGAGCCCAATAAGTAGAACTGGCTGCCTTTGCGGGTCAATGAGCGTGGTGGGGATGTTAACGTCACTTACGTTTTGACGAATGCCCTAATGCCTTCAAATCAGAGTCTCACCCTTTGCTTGCACTTTTGAGGGAGAATTTGCCGAACACCATCATTCCGACATCTGATCCCAACGATCCCCTTAACAAGATAGGGATCCTACTGCAAGAGGCAAATCGACAACAGAGTGCGGGACACTTTGGGGATGCGGAACTCTCAATCGCCGAGGCGAAGCGCCTTGCGCAAGGCCATACGCAGGCCCTCGCAGAAATCGATTTCTTTTGCGCACTGTCACTTCTGGACCAGGACAAGCGGGTTGAAGGAGTCGAAGCTCTGGCAGAGATGTTGATTCGATATAGAGTGTTGTTTAACACTACCGAAGGACGTGATCTCTACGAGTTGGTACAAGTACAGCGAGCATTTTCTCTAGTAGGTCTCGAAAGGAAAGAGGAGGCGCGCCCTCTTCTGGAAGAGGCAATCACGTTCCAACTCGACAGTGAAGTTCGGAGCGATGTTCATTGTCATCTCGGTTGTTGCTATTTCGAACTCTCTCGATACCCCGAGGCGAGAGAACAATTCGAACGCGCCAATGCGTTCGAAGTCAGCGAAGAATGGCAGGCCGCATTTCACTACTGCTACGGATATACCCTTTATGAGTTGAAGGAATTTCAGCGCGCCAAGCGTGAATTCATCCTTTGCCTCCAGTCGAAATCCTCCGGCCCGGAAGAATCCTTGCGGTACGGAATGCTCGCGGCGACAAGTCGCAAATTGGGCGAGCACTCCGAAGCTCGGTCGTATGACGAGAAGGCGAAGGCGCTAAGGCGGTAACTGACGAAACCAAGGTGATTGTTGGGTGCCCCATTTCTGCGCACACTTTGCGCAGAAGCAGGATTCCACGAAAACCTCAACCTTGGGATCTTCGCACTAAGATCACAGTGGCCCTCGACCGACCCATCTTCTCGCCGCGAGCGCGAGAGAACTCCTGAACTTAAACTTCATATGGCAGTGGTATCTCAGGTCTCGAAACCCGCGAGACCTGGGGCACTCGGCCGCCTCCTTCTCAGCAAACTGGAGTACACCAGTGATACGCTGACCTTACATGGATGCCGAGTACAATCTCGAAAGCGTCTTGAATTGGTATTCGGAATATCTGCGAGCCAAATACCCTAAGAATTCAAACCGCTTCGAGCGTGCTCGGAAGTCGGAGCTCGAAGCGGCAATAGCTGAAGCGATTACGTTTCATCTGCTTACCTCCATGGGTGTTCACCCGGAAATCAATGAGCAGATTGGGACTGGCGGTGTTGATTTCATCTGTTGCGCTTCGCGTGCCCCATTGTTCAAACGCTTGCCCAAGAATCAATTCGTTGTGGAGGCTACGTCGCTTGACCAAGACGCGGTTAGCAAGCGTTCTCGCATACCGAAGGTGATACCAGCGGGGATTAGCGGGGGCGCGATTGGGCTTCTTACTCAAAATATCTGCAACAAGGCGAAGCAAAAGAATAAGCAGCTTAAGGGTTACGCAATGCCCCGCGTCCTCGCCATTGTTTCAAGCCATCCTGGCGGTGCGGTACTTTTCAACTCAGCAACAGCAAAGTGGGCGCTTGTTTCTGAAGAGCATTTCATTCATAGGATCGGGAGTCCTGTTGCGGACGCCAGCAACTACACCGACCTTAAGAACTCAGTTTTCATAAAGCTTGGTCCTGATGGTGAGAGTATTGTGCCCTGCCGCAAAGAAATATCAGCAATTCTCCTCATAGCGGTCAACGCTGCTGCCAGCGAGGTATTTGGCATTGTCCATCCCGAGCCTGAATACCCTTTGAACCTTGAATTTCTGCCCAACCTTCCCTTTGTCCGAATCGCCCAATGGCCGGTTTCTGAAGGTCGCATCGTTGTTGACTGGGTAATAGCGCACCCACAGGGCCTCAACGTTCGCCACTGCCAGTTCCCGGCACGATCGGCCGCCGCTTCGGGCCCGAAAAGTAGAAACTCAAGATTCAGGTAGTGGGCTGTTTCGAAATTAACTTCGACTCGGACTTTTCAACCGAAAATAGACGTTCTTCGAGTCGGTCTCGCCGTTCGGTTCAACATATTCGCGTAGCTCATCGAATGGCACCCGAAGATAACGAGCTCTTCCATCGACATCATAAAGATCAAGGGTATATTCCTCACCGACGTCGCGATGAAAGTGAAACAATCGCGGATGTTTGGTGGGCCATGTGCTTGCTGTCTTGAATCTTCTGAAGAGTTTTGTTACCTGCTCATATGTCATCGTTAGAACCCCTGTCGGGCCAAAACGGTGTGAAACTTCAAAATATCCTACAAACGACAACTTAGGATGTCCTAGAACCCCGCTTTGCCCCGCCCCCTACCTTGGTCTCCCGAAGAACAAGACATAGCCGTCAGGGTCCGAAATCTCGAAGCCGCGAAGACCATCGTGGGTATCCTGGAGCGGCATGCTGAAGGCCGCTCCTCTTTCGGCAAATTCCGCGGCGAGTTCGTCCGGGTCTGGGGCAAAGACGAAGGCATCCCACCTCATCTCGGGATTGCGCTTTGGGTTCGGCAGCGGCGGCGCGTCTTTGTCGGACTTGACGAAGATCTGCGATCCGTCGCGGCCGAGGATGGCGAAAAAAGGGCTTCCGTCCGGCTGCTGGAATCTCGTCTCAAAGCCAAGCTTGTCGCGGTAAAAAGCGATGGTTTGATCGACGTTGCTGACGATGAAGAATGGCGAAATCGCCGGCGTCGTTGGTCGCGTTGTGGTTTGGGTCATCGGCGTCTGCCTTCTGCACTCGCATTTTATAACTATGAGCCTTTCCGAAATGCGATTCGCCTGTTCAACACTCCGATTGTTTCTACCGCGATTGTCTCCACAAAACCCGAAGCACCTTGACACCGCCTGCTAAAATAGAAGTTCAAGCAATCGAAGATTTGCGTGGGGAGCATCTGTCCTCCCCTAGTTCGGCCGTAAAGGGCCAAACCGGGATAGAAATGACCTAAGTCTTTGATTTATATATACTTTACCCGTAAGTCCTTATTCTTCAAGGACCCAGCGCCCGACAACCTCCAAGTCTATGACTTCATTAGACCCGGGGGGGGAGGGGGTGGGCTTGGGTATGATGACTAAGTAGTACACACTTTCCCGTTTTGGGAAAATGTTCTTCTTCAGACTCTCCATTCCGAGGACTCATTCCTTGACCAAACATCCAGCTTCCGCAAAGCAAGGCTTTTCCACCCGCGCCATTCACGCCGGACAAGAACCTGAGCCAGCAACAGGCGCAGTCAACGTGCCTATCTACTTGTCGTCCACTTATGTGCAGGAAGAAATTGGCAAGCACAAAGGATACGAGTATTCGCGCGTGTCGAATCCCACGCGCGATCGGCTCGAGACGAATCTGGCTGCGCTCGAAGGTGGAGTTGCCGCCAAGGTTTTCGCCAGCGGAATGGCTGCAATCAACGCGATTGCGACGATGCTCAAGTCCGGCGATCACGTCATTGCGGGACACAATCTCTATGGAGGAACTCCGCGGCTATTCAATCAGGTGCTGACGAACTTTGGATTGACGTTCAGCTACGTGAACACGTCAGACCTCAAAGCCGTCGAAGCTGCGTTCCAGAAGAACACGCGTCTGGTCTTCCTCGAAACTCCAACGAATCCGATGATGGAACTCTGCGATGTGCGCGCGCTTTGCGATCTGAGCCATCGTCACGGAGCGGAAGTCGTGGTGGACAACACGTTCATGTCGCCCTACTTCCAGCAACCAATCGAACTCGGCGCAGACATGGTCATGCACTCCACCACCAAGTTTCTCAACGGCCACAGCGATGGACTCGGCGGAGTCGTCGTCTGCACCAAGCCCGAGCAAGCGGAGAAGCTGGCGTTCTTGCAGAAAGCTGCTGGAGCGATCATGTCTCCGTTCGAATGCTGGCTGATTTTGCGCGGCGTGAAAACACTGGCTGTTCGAATGGTGCAGCATGATTTGAACGGACGCAAAGTCGCGGACTATCTGGCGCAACATAAGAAGGTGCAGAAGGTCTTTTACCCAGGATTGGCGTCGCATCCGCAACATGAGTTGGCGAAGCGGCAGATGTCCGGGTTTGGCGCGTTGATTTCGTTTGAAACGGGATCGCTGGCAAATGCGAACAAGATGCTGCGCAAAGTGCGTGTCTGCTCGCTGGGCGAATCCCTCGGCGGAGTCGAGACTCTGATCTCGCATCCAGCCACAATGACGCACGCCGCGGTCGGCGAAGAAGGACGGCGCAAGATCGGGATCACGGACGGACTGGTGCGCATCTCGGTCGGGATCGAAGATGTCGAAGATATTCTCGCGGATTTGGATCAGGCGTTAGAGGCGATCTGAGGTTTTGGGCGCACGCGGGACCGAGCAGATTCCTCGCTGCGCTCGGAATGACAATCTTACGAATACGGCGTCGCTAGCCGCTTGCCCAAGAGCTTCCAGACCGCGCGGCGAGCCGGTCCTACGCTGCCGGAGACCGAATCTGCATCTTCAGCACGGTTCAGTCATTCACTCGAACTGCCGGTTCCGGTGATGTTACGCGACATTGCTGTCCATCTGTAGTATTGTCGTCCGGGCGTGGTTTCGTACGGATCGTGGGGCTGTGCGAGACTTGGGGTCCCCTGCCCTTAGGCGCCTTCATTGCTCTCCATAAGTTCGGGAAGAAAAGTGCCGATCGTCGCAACGATCACAAGACTATGTCGCCCTGAGGCAGAACCTGCCTCCAGGGGACGTCGTCCCAAGAATTCGTAGCTCTAGACACACGGCCCCTGGAACACATCGTCACAAGGAGAACAACATGAGAATAACGTCCAACCGCTTTGCGCTTGGCGCGATACTTGTCGGAGCCCTGTTGTGCCCGCAATTTGTCAGCGCGCAGTTTGTCTATGTGAACGACAACAACCCGATCTCCGGTGCTAATACCGCCACCGGATACACCGTCATTGGAGGTCCGGCTCTGTCTCTGATGACAGGCTCGCCGTTCGCAACCAACAGCACAGGATTTGCAGCATTTCCGGCGCCCGTGCACGATGTGGCGGGCACGATCGCGGGATCGAACTGCCTGTTCGTTTCCGATCCACTCGGAGCGTCGTCGTTTCCCACCGGGGATGTCGCGTCCTTCTCGATCGGCGGCGGCGGTGCGCTTACCTTAGTCGGTAATTACAACGATCCGTCGAGTGGCGGATTTATCAATAAATACATTCCTCTCGCAATCGACCGCCGTGTCGGCTTCCCGTATTTTTTTGCGGCCTTCACCGGAGAAAACAAGATTGCCTTCTACAAAGCTGGGCCAAATTGCCAACTGTTCTGGAGTTCTTCGACGACGGCAGTTGGCTTGGGTGGCACGCCGGTTATGAGCATGGCGGTCACGAAGGCGGGGCCTCACGTTCTCGTCGTCACTTATGGAGACGGTTCGATCCAGTCTTTCAAAATTGGCGGCGGGACGCTGACACCGCTTGCCATCTTTTTCTCTACCGGTTCCGGTGCTCAAGGCGGACTGCCGGAGAGCGTAGACATTACCAAGAACGGCAAGTACGCCGTGTTTGGCGACAGGCAACCTGGGTTTGCCGAAGTGGAAACCGCTCGAATCATGCCGACTGGCGCGCTTACACCAACGGCTGATTTCGGTGGACCGGCGTCCGCTGGCGGCGTGAATCTGGGGCCCGGACTGAACTCGCGGGACGTTTGGCTCAGCCCGGCGGCAGTTGGAGGGAACTTCTATCTCTACATCACGAACAACGCGTCAGGCCAGGTCACAACCGCGCGGGTCTCCCAAGTGACTGGGGTTGTCTCTGCTGCTGGAACCTGCACGGGGGCATACACCAATCCCACCGCTCTCGCGCCGTCTTTCTGGACGACCCCAGCTGGATTGAACACCATCACAACTGCTGGAGCAGGGGGCGCACTGGCAGTAGCCGAGTATGGAGCGCCCTCTTCGGTAGCGCTTTTGAAGATACAGAATACGACGGGTTGCACGCTGGAACTTCCGGGCTCGCCGTTTGCTGATCCGTTCAGTAGCAATGGAGTCTCATCGGTAGGAGTGTTTCCTTCACGGGTTTACTAGTGACGCCGTTGCCCTAGGAACGTTGATAACTGTTTTACGCTAAGACGAACGGGCTCACACTTTGCCAGGTACAAGGCGTGGGCCCGTTTTGATCGCGCCCGCCTTAGCGACTCCAATCGCTGATCTGGAGGACCAGAGTTACTTGCCCGCTCCGGTCAAGATGATCTGTTGCGGACTGACCAGGGAGTCACTTGTCACCGTCAGTGTTTCGTCGTGCTCGCCCACCGAAAACGGAGTGAATGCTACCGTGATCGAGCACGTTTTATCCGGGTTAACGGGGGCCGAACAGGTATTGGACTGGGCGTATTCCGTGCCCGTGGTTTGTACCGCGGTGATGTGTAAAGGCATGTCTCCAGTATTCTTGAACGTCACCTTCTTGATAGTCGTGGTCCCGACCACCCGCTTGCCGAAAGCCAATTTCGTCGGCAAGGTGGAATTGCGGAACGGGCCAAAAGTGGAAACGAAGATCGCCTCCGAGCAGTTGGTGTACTCGCCCGGACACTCGCCCTGTCTTCCATCCCAGTCGTAAGACTGCTCTGTTCCCATCACGGAGGCGCCGCTGCCACCTTTCACGCCCGCCGCATAATCGCCGCCGCTTCCGCCAATGTAGGTGGAGTAGACAATGCGATCGCCTTTTGGACTCAGCACGGTCAGGAACGAATCCGTTTCGCCACCCGGTTGTGGCTGGGGTGCAAACGATATGGGAATGCCCCCATTCGTTGTGCCCGCCAGATAGACGTCGCCATATTTGTCAACTGAGATGGATCCGATGAACGCTCCAGGAATCGTCTTCGTGTAAAGCATCTGCCCGGCGTTTGGAGAGTATTTCGTGATCTGACCGCTGCCGGCCAAGTAGATGTTGCCGCCTTTATCGCGAGCCATCACTGACGCTGGTACCGAGATGCTCGTGGCGAAGGTCCTGCTGTTGTTGACGCCGCTGAACTTAGCCAGGATGGTTCCGCTGGCAGTTTGACCGAGCACAAAAGCATCACCCAGCGAATTTGTCAGGATCTGGTACCAGTACGTTTGCACTCCGCCGCTGCCGTCGAAGAAAGTTCCGTTGTGATAGATGAAGTTGTAGCCTCCCACAATCCAACTGCAGTCCGAGGATCCGGCGATAGGTAGAATCGGCGTGCCGAAAGGAAAGTAGTCGCCGCTGCTGTCGCGGGAGCCACAGAAGCCGAGATAGTAACTGTCGACGTCGCCGGACCAGTTGAAATCACTGGCACCGTCGAAGGTTGTGGCCGCAGGGTAGTCGCAACTGGTGACCCCGACTCCGTTGA
>Ga0302321_100002237_pt1 | contig 16618 bp, 11 predicted proteins | sample Fen_T0_1_FD_202505 | JGI IMG/M metagenome (GOLD analysis project Ga0302321, IMG submission 202505) | Peat permafrost microbial communities from Stordalen Mire near Abisko, Sweden - Fen_T0_1 | ecosystem: Environmental > Terrestrial > Soil > Wetlands > Permafrost | place: Sweden: Abisko...
ACGGGTGGTAGCAAAGCGGGTGCAGGAGCATCGAACACCGGCGGTGCCGTGAGTACCGGTGGAGTCGTGGGTACCGGTGGGTCAACGGGTGCCTGCACGGGTAGCTGTGCGAATGCGGCTGCCGGCGCTTGCACCGCGCCTCAAGTGCGTGTCAGTCAAGTGAGCGCGGGTGCCGCGATCAGTTTTGGTACGGCCGAGACTAGCGTTATGCCGCTGGCCTTGGCGGCTATTCCCGGCGGTGGTTCGCGCGTGGCTTGGATGACCGGCTACGCCACGAACGGCAGCAGCAAAAACAGTCTGCTGCACGTGGCTCAGCTCGACTGCGACGACAAGCTCGTCGGCACCCCCTTCACAATGGAGGCGTACGATTTTCAGGATATCGCAGCGGATGGCAGCGGCGGCGTAGTGATGCTCACGCGCGACGCGCAAGGCGGCGGTACGCTAAATTGCGGAGCCGTCAGCAACCTTTGCGGCACACCGCCGAATCCACCTGACGCCTGCTACGACATGTACATGGTTCGGTACGATTGCGATGGCGGCCAGACCTGGGCGACCCAGCTGACGAGTTCAAGCGCAACCAATCCGCCCTACACGTTCGCTAGCGGTCAGAACTACATGGTATGGTGGTACCAGCATCAGGGTCGTCTCGCCTATGACGGAACCAACTATGCGGGCTACTTCTGCGACGCAATCACGATTCAAAATACAACCTGCGTCAACAACAGCACCGGGACTACAGGTGGGGTAGACATTCACGAAGGCGATCGGATGCAGGTAGTAGGTCCCACGGGCGCGTTGCTTACCGGGCATGATAGTTTTGGACTCGGCTGTAGCCACAGCGGGTTCACACGCATAATTTGGGATCAGACGGCAGGTCATTTCATCATGACTTGCCAGACCGACAACAATAACCGGCTAGCGCAGCCCAATCCCTACCGCACCATCTATCCGCTCACGCTTTCAGGATCGTACGTGGGCGACGTTGTGCAGAGCAAGAGCGGTGGCTACTGGGTCGCGGTGAGCAATAGCGGATCCGTGCACTTGTTACATTTCAACAATGGTGCGCAATCCGATCAGGACATCAACCTGGCTACCGCCAATTACCCCCATTTGGTTGCCTACGGTGCCAACAACATGATCGCAGTCTGGGCCACCGCAGCCACGGGAACCATGACCGCGCAGGTGCGCGATGCTGCGACAGGTGCCCAAGTCAGCCCGACATTTACGATCAGCACCCCGGGGCACCCCTATCAATCATTTAAGTCGTATCCCGATGGCAGCGTCGCGTTTGCATCGGTTGCATCGAGCAACGCGACTATTCAGGTTGCACGTGTCATGCCTTGCTCGGGTTAACATGAGGTGCCACGTGGTCACTTCCTGGTAACGATGTCTGTTACGACATGTATATGGTCGGGCGGTCGCACCGCCTATGCCCACAATTTCAACTCGAATGCCAAATGAAGGCACGCGAACGCGATTTCATTCAATCCACGCCGTACGTCGCTGTCGCAACTGCCAGTACGTCTTTCTCGAATGAGGTCCGGTCATTGTTTCCCTCGGCGGAGACTTCCGTTTCGTAGGCTGGATTGATTTGAAGCACACCCATCCGTGAGTTAATCAGAGATGTCACGCGTGACTTGGCTTGAAGAGCCATCTGCTCCGCCCGGTTACGCGCGTCGCGTGACGCCTCGGCCACCATTTGCACCTTCAGTTCGGCCAGCTTGGTGTAGATATACAGGGGCGCTTCGGAATGAATGTAAACACCGCGGTCGATGAGTTCAGTCGATTCCCGTGAGACTCGCTCGACCTTCTCGATTTCGCCGGACGACACTTCTACTTGTTGCTCCGTTACGAATGCGGCTGTCGTTTCAGCCATTTCACGACCTTCCTTGTCACGAGGGTGTATCTCGTAGATTGCCGTGGCAGAAACCTTTATCTGCTTTTCGTCGATTCCGCGCGCCTTCAAGAATGCAACGACGGTTGGCACGTCGGAAGAGAGCTTTCTATAAGCCTGAGCCATCTCGGTGGCTTGTGACTTTACACGTGCCCGCCACACAACGAAGTCCGAATGAATGCGCTTGGTGGCAGACCCTGTAACGACTATCCGTTTCTCCCCATGCTTGATTCGAAATACCTCGATGCACGCCTTCGCTAGTACGGTCGCGGAGCAAAATGCCGATAATCCGATAACGGTGGCCAATACGAGCGGTGCCGTCAGCCAACGCAAGCCTAGCCTTGATTCTTGAACGGGTGTCATTGCGAGAACTCGAACGTATCATACCCAGCTCCACTTGGGTACACCTCGCCATACCCGCGGATTCCGTGCGAATTCAAATCTGAGCCCTGTCTTTTGGTCGGGGCCCTGCGCGTGCCAATACGCCGCATGCCTCGTAAGCGAAGCTATTTCGCAGGCGCTGGTGATTTACTCGGTTTACGACATATGACAGAAGAAATCAATTCGAGCGTCGTTCGTGCCTGTTCTGGGGAAAGATGGACCATTCCCTCTAGTGTCTTGTCATCGGGAGACAGATCCAGGCGCGGCGCGGTTTCGAGCGACGGACTCTCTTCAGGACTCGCCTTCGAATTGCTGCCGGTGATTGCACGCAGCGCAGCAGTGGTGACCCATATGTCGGCGAAAAAATCGTGCAGCTGCCTAGATACGCTGCGAGCGTCTTGCTTGGCTGCCGTAGCACTACTGTCCTCGAGTTCGACCTTAATATCGATCGACTTGTCCGCGTTTGCAAAGATTTCCAACCGCAATTCGTGAAGGCGTCTAGGAAGCGTAAGTCCGACGCGCTCGAATAGGCGGTTCGGTTGCACCACGACGAGACTAAGGGCGCGACCCTCAGCAGCCGGCACCTGGAGCGGCTCTTTGACATTGCTCAGTGCCTGCCAACCCTTGCTAGGTGCTACGAAAAACAGACCGCCTTGCTTGGGGATGAGCACTCGTTGAACCCTCCCGAGCCGGGCCGTGGCAACGTCTGGTTGAAGCCAGTGCCCGTTTTTCCCGCTTTTTTGCACGAGCTTGTCCATGACATCGTGCACTCGCTCACTTGGCAAATTGTGGCGAACCGCAGCCGTCATTTGTCCGGAATCCGTCAGGTTGGGTCCCACCACGAGTACGCCCTCGAAGTCCTGCATGAGATTTACACCCTGTCCAACGAAGGACCTCCACTCGGCGTCACAGGTGGCTATTTCCGTGAGCCTTTTTCCCAGTGGATGATCGCGCATGCTCGAGAACCACAAACCCAACGTGACGCCAGGCTTTCCTGTGATCCTATTTTCCAAATTACCTTCGAGCCCTATATTTTTGACCTTCTCCTTCTTGGGCTCTCTTGGTTTGAGTGCTGCCTTTTCTTCTTCCGTCTTGGCATTCGGCGCACTCTTGTTGAACTTGACGCTGCTCGGGGCATCAACCGAGAGGCTGGGACCGTTAGTTGGCTTTTGAACCTGAGCCTGTTCGTGGCGCAACTCTTCGTTGCGTAGTGCGTCCTGAAGTTCCACCTCGACTTGCCGAGGAGCGGTCGGCTGAGGATTGGGGCTGTTGTCCTTCTGCCGCGTTACGCGGTTCAGCAGCCGCAGCACGGGCATCACCGGGGTAAACGGCAAATGGAGCAGTATTGCGACGCCTACTGCGAGCGCTAGCCGCTTGCGCGACCTGTCGAGTACTAGGATTAGCTTTTCGAGGCGAGCCATCGTCCGGGGGACCAGGTTTGCGCTTGCAGAGACCGGACGACTAGCCAAGCCCGCGGAAACCTATGCCTTTGGTAGCGCATTCGCGACACTCAGTCCAACGCACTACATCGAGCGTTACCCGGGCTTACGCAGCGTCGCGCTTGATACGTAGCAGCGCCAAGAACAAGATCAATATGTTGGCCGAGATCGCGGCTGTAAATGACCCGCCAATTCCCCAGGGTATCAATGTCAAGTCCAGCACCGCACAAAACACCACGAACGCAGACATCGACGCGAGCAGCCCCTGCAACGTGCGAACCGCCCCCGGGTACCCTTGGTCGCGCTGTGCGAATACAGCGATTACGGATGTTACAATTGGAAATGGAGTCAATAGGCCACTGATAAACGAGCCAAGGCCGCGAGCCGCTGAAGTCAAACCGATCACGAGTATCGCCGTGGCCAACATCCTCGACGGAATGTCCCAGCGACGCACGGTTCTCGGCAACAGAGGTGAATTGGACTTTGGCAGCAGCAGTATGGTCACACGGAGTGCTGCCAGCGCCGCAATGGCATTGAGCCACCATAGACTGGGAAATCTCTGCAAAAGATACGTGATTCCGCCAAAGCAAATCCAACCGGAGATTAAGCTTATCGGCCAAGAATAGTGCCGGGCTACATGCGTGTACATCAAGCAAAATCCGCTCAATGAGATAGCGCCCAGCAAACTGGCTTCGGCTGCTCTTGCGGTGAATACCGGCCCCTGCTCTAGGGCAAATAGCAACAAGATGGGACCGGCCACGACTGGAAAGCCCGCGACCCAGCCCGTAATCTTGGGTCCGAACCGATACCCCACGGAAGTTGCGACGGCTACCAACAACGGTGCCAACAACAATCTGATAAGTACCAATGAGTACAAGTTCAGTAGCGTTCCTATTTCGAGGGGGCAGCCGGTTGCGTCGGGGTGGGAAGTTGGAGCAGTTTCGGGGGAGCCGCCGCGGGTTTGGCTTCGGGTGTTGCTGGTGGGGCGGGCGGCGTCTTCTTTGACTTTACCGGTAACACGGGCTTTTGAGCTGCAGGCTCTTGCAGCGGAGCAATCGGTAATGAGGCTAGATCGACCTCATCCGTGGTGCCAAACCGCATCCGGCATGATATCACGCCCGAAAGTTCCGAGCAGTAGCGTCGCGCGACATCCCGGCAGAGCTCTTCGTTCGGCAATTGTCGGGCTAATGATTCCTTTTCCCCGAGCGCGCTATACCGGTGTACCCAGCAATTGGGTGGCGCGGAAAGCCTCAGTTCAGGCATTTCTTGGTCAGGTGTCAAGGTGCGACAAATGCTTTGTAGTGGCGATAATTCCAGGCCAAAGTAGGCGTCATTGAACGTTGATTCATCAACCACTCTGTACCGGGCCCCGCCGCGAGCTACGAGAAGTTCCTTTACGCCCACGGACAGTTCGCCTTCCAACCGCTGCAACATTCGGATTGTCCCCGACCCGCGCAGGAGTCTGTAAACATAACCGGAATCGCAGCTTTCAGTCGGGTTGCCCTGTAAGCAACAACCAGAATCAGCGTTATAATGCTGGGTTCCCGAAGCAAATGTGGCAAGCGAGGTGATCTTGACGTCGTACACCAAGTGAGTCACGTGCGACGCCCAGACCGCCGCGCTACCCAATCCAAGATTGGCGTCGAGTTCAGCCTTTGTTGCCACCTCGCGAAAGAATGTAACATGCTGCTCAGTGCCGGTCACGACAACGGTACCGGACAAGACGGCGCGCAGCGGGTCAGCCCAATCAGTTTCCACGTCCCAGGCGTGTCCCAGAAGATTATCCGTGGAGCGAGTGGTCAACGGCAACAAGACTACGTTGGCCAAGGGACCACCCGTTTCATCGGGAATTGTTTGTGGGGACTTCAATGATGACGAGCAGCTCACGCAAGCTCCGAATACCGCAGTCGTCAGGAATGAACATTTCCATACCTGGCGTCGCAACCGCGAAAACAGCATAGAACCCGAATATTGCAGGGTTACGCTGCTATTACAACTTAATGAACACCGGCAGCCATGATTGCCTGTGCCACATTGCGCCGAACTTCGCTCATCAGAGCATAATCAGGATCGCCGACGCGGTCGCCCGCGGTTACAGCTCGCCCCGCTTAACACTGCGAATCGTCTCTTTAATTGACTCTTGCTTCGGGTCGAGCGCCAAGGCACGCTCAAGCTCTGCTAGCGCGCTCTGCTTCAGTTTGGCCGCAATATAGATCTGGGCCAGCGTCAAGCGACACTTTGGGTTGTCAGGCGAAAGCGCGACAGCCCGTTTGGCCAATTCGCCCGCTCGCTTCAGATCGCCCCCCGAATTGAGAAAGCAGAACGCGGCTCGCTCGAAAAACCTCCAAGTTGGATGCCCGAGCGCAGCGAATTCGTAAGAACGGGCTGCTTCCGCAAGCCGCCCCTCGAACACTTCGTAGTTGGCGCGCTCGGCGTATTCTTCCCAATTCTCCTCGGCTGCCCGTTGCTGCATGCCTGCCAGCTTCCGCGCCAGTGAGGCGTCTTCAGGCGCCAGCGCGCAGGCAATTCTCAACGAATTGACTGCCGACACCAGATCATGTTGCGCCGCCGCTTCATTCGCCAAGGCGAGATAACGGTCCAGTTGTTGCTGACGTGCCTGAGTGGCAAGTTGCTCTTGGCGCTTGATTTCTTGCGCACGAAAGTTCAGTGAAGATTCGGGTGCATCACTCTTGGTGGTGAAGCGTGCGGGCGGCGCGGATGAATGCCCCAATTTACGAGCTAAAGCTCGGCGTCGCGCCTCAACGGAATCCGGCGCAATCGAAGTTGGGTGCACCGATGGGGCCACGCTGGGCTCAAGTGTCGGTCTGATGCGGTACGCGCCCGATGAATTGCCCGGCATGCGTTCACTGGGCACTACCCGTACCGATTCCATCGGCTCGAACTCAATTGCACCCAATTCAGTGAGTCGGCGTATGACTCGTGCGACTGCATCGGAATCAAAACCAGTCGCTGATGCAATATCCTCTTGTGAAGTCATCCCGTCGACGCAAGACAGTACGAAGGCTTCTTCAGGTCCAATAGGCAAAGAACGAATGTCCACGCCCCTCACCAAACGGGGTGCTTTGCCGAAATTATTCTCTGGCAGGGCCTGGTCTTCTCGAGGAGTCATTGGTTCTGAACTGGTTACAACCGCAAAGCCAAGCTAGAGGCACGCAACCACAATCTCTGAGTTCGAAGCATAGCCCGCGATGACTGCAAAGACAGCCTAGAAAATAGCGACGAGACCCGCATTGCCAAAGCTTTGTCGGAAAAGTTCAATAACCATGACAATCCCAACTGAATTTTGCCTACTGTTTTGGGTGCAGGAGTGACGCAATGCCGCGTGGTTCAACATGATGTTACGGAGGGGCCAGGCCCCGATGTGATTGACTGCAGTGCCTCTCGCATGCATTGGGCTTTGCGTGACAACGTCAACACAGCACCGCGAGCGATTTCAAACTCGAACTCAGTGACGACCATGTTGTCGTGACTCGAGTGGCCATGTCTCGTCACACACTTGACTCACTTCAGAAACTCTTCCAAAAGTTTTTCGCGTCGAGCTGTTCGAGATGAGTATTGCGCACAGATCCCCACACCGAGAATGAGTCATTTTTCAACCGACCAAGCCACAGCCCGAATAGTTGATCTCAAAAAGTCAGAACGTTGAAAATCGAGTGACGAACGGGGATTGAGCGAAATCTCACGCATACGAAGGCGCAATCGACACGGGTTTTTGGAACTTGAAGTCCGACCAAGGCATATGTGATACTGCCCAAGAAAGCTCGCATAAAATGTCCGTTCGGCAGTCAGAGGCGCCACCAAATACGCCAGAAGGCAAACAAGGAGTTACAGCTGATCCAACCCCCACCATTACGCAACGCGGCGTCCGGGCACCAGCTGATTCGCTAAGCGATTCGCTCATCGGTCGCCTGCTTCGAGGTACGTACCGCATCATTGCCGAGCTTGATGAGGGCGGTATGGGCAAGTTGTATCGGGCCGAACATCAGCGCCTACGCCGTCCTGTGGCAGTCAAGGTGATGTCGCGAAATCTATCGGCCAATACGGAAGCTCTGGCGCGATTTCGGCGAGAAGCCGAAATCGTAAGTCAGTTGGACCATCCTCACATAGTCCAAATCCTCGACTTTGATACGACTGAAACTGGCGACCCATATATTGTCATGGAGCTACTCGCGGGGGAGACACTTTCCCGTAGGCTAGATCAATTGCGTATTTTGCCGCTTGGGGACACGGTCGACATCGTCGCTCAAATTGCAAGTGCGCTCACGCTGGCACATCGCGAGGGAGTGGTGCACCGCGACTTGAAGCCAGACAATGTCGTGCTGCTTTCGATGCAAGACAACAGCATATTCGTCAAGTTGTTGGACTTTGGTATCAGTAAGGGTAGCTCCAAGTCGACTCGTGTTACGGGAAAGTACGACATACTTGGAACGCCTGACTACATGGCGCCCGAGCAGGCCCTGTCGACGGCGAAGGCCGATCATCGAGCGGACCAATGGTCGTTGGCTTGCATGACCTATGAGATGCTCACGGGTCATGTTCCATTTACCGGGGACACCGCCGTTCAAATCTTGAGCAGGGTGGTCAGCGAGAATCCACCACCACTAACGCAATTCATACCCAATATTCCAAATACAATACAAGATGTCGTTCTGCGCGGTCTCGCGAAAGATCCGTTCCAGCGATATCCTAGTATTGGCGATTTTGCCGAGAAGTTGGCGCGTGCAGCTCAAGCACTGATTTCCGCTGAACAATTGCCGGTTGAGTCACTAGCGAAACCCATGCAAAATTCCGCGCAGCGGGCCCCAACATTGGATGCCAATCCGCGGCAACGAACGACTAAACCGCTGCGGTCAGGCGCCGACAAGGGTTCTAGCCCTTCTGACCGAGCGACGGACTATGCTTCGGTCATTCCTGATCCGCGCTCACTCAGCCGAAACTCGCCAGCGCCGCTCGATTCGAAATTCCATTCAGCACCACCAAAGAGCAAACCGGCTCGGGCGCGGCTGCGCTCTCCGGTGCATTTCGCGGAAGTCAGCGTTGAACCGGCTCACAATGCGTCGCCTCGCATTCGTAAGCCAATTGACGCAAAGCAACCGCGTCAATCCAGCATTCCCGACATCATTGACACACCCGATGTAACAGCCCTACCAGAACCCAAGGTTCCAACACGAAAGCAGCTGGCGGGGTCAATTCTCGATGACGTCACGAAGGCAGTTGCATTCGGTGACAATGGTCTCGCTCTGGTCAAAGCGCGCGCCGTGTTGAAATTGACTCAAGGAGAAAACTCGCAGCAAGCAGCAGCCCTAGTTGCAGATGCAAGTGACGTTATCCTCCCAATATTGCTTGATGCAATGGGCGGGCAAGATGCAGTGATTAGCCTGCGGCAGCGACCGTCGAGCAGCAGTACTTCAATCAGTCCCACTCACATGTTCTTGGCTTCGCGAATCGTGGGCAAAACGACAATTGAAGAGCTATTGGATGTGTCTCACCTGTCCAAAGTCGAGACACTCGGCATCTTGCTCGATTTTCGCGACGAGGGCCTGTTGGCCTTGGACGGCGATAGCGAATAGTCACGGCCTCGGACCTCCGTCCGGATAGGTCAATACTTCTCGCGTATCTTGCCAATAATGCGCTGCCGCGATAATTGGTGGTATCATTCGAGTTTGAATCTTTCCGTCGTTCCGCCGTCAAAGCGAGAGGGTCACCATGCGCAATACCTTGATTCTGACTGCATTTCTGGGCCTGTCGTTTGTTCAATGCACCAAGGCGGACGAGCCACCGCCGAAATACCCGGACGCTTCGTCGTTTTGCAAGGGCATGGCTGATTCGCAATGCAACGCTACAGTCATCACGAACTGCGCGCTCACAGGCAAAGACACCTGCGTCGCGGCGTTACAAGCAGATTGCCTGGCAACCTATGTGACCCAGCAGCAAGCGGACGGCCTCATCTACGATAACAAGCTGGCCGAAGCCTGTGTCAATGAGGTCGGCAGTGCGTATAACGACGCCAAGATTACGGCCGCAGAAGAACAGGCGATAGCCGAAGCTTGCGGCCTCGTATACGGCGGCACCGGCGCAAAGGGCTCGACTTGCAGCAACAATGCAGACTGCAAGCAAAGTGACGGCCTTCGTTGTGTGGCGCATGCCGCTGCGGGTTCGTCTGACGCGGGTGCAGCTGAAGGGACTTGCCAGGTACCCGTGAGCGTTGCGGCTGGAAATTCCTGTAGCGCCGTTGATGCGGAATGTGCGGACGGTTATCACTGCGGTTCCTCTTCACATTGCGATGCTGATGGGAAAGCAGGGGATCAGTGCGACGCTGTTGCGATCTGCGCAACAGGGTTCCAGTGCCTGGCGGCCAAGTGCACGGCCAAGACTGCCGACGGTCTAGCCTGCACGGTGGACAACGATTGCGCCAACGGCCTCTGCATCACGGCGGCGAGTGGAAAGATCTGCGCCAGTGTGGAGATACTCTCGCCAAGCGAGCCGTTCTGCGCAGCTTTGCACTAGCCTGAGTTCTGCTAGTTGACTAAACATCGGCAAGAACCCTGCGTGAATCTTGAGCCAACGGCCTGATGTCTGATAGCCCGGGGCGCCAATGCCTCAGACTATCTTCAACGGCTCGCTGTCAACCGCCGAGACCAACACATTTACGTCTCCGCCGAGCGCATCTGCCAGCCATTTCGCCAAATGGGGTAGGTAGCCGCGCTCCGTGTTGGTGTGGTCGGCGAGAATTACGGAGGTCCCCGCGGCGACTCGAGCCAAGATGTCGTGATGTCGCAGCTCGCCAGTCAGGAGTAGATCGATGGACTCGACGTGCCGAAATACGCTGCCCCCAGCGCCAGCGCAGACGGCGGCGCTGTGAATTGGCGCGCCGCTTTGGTGCTGCGACGCCGCAGCCACTCGAAGCTGAGCTATACCGAGGTGTCGCTTGATGGTCGCAATGAGTTCCTCGAGCGTCGTTGGTTGTTCGAGCTGCACCGTGCGACCAATGCCCGTGCCCGTGGGAGCCGCAATCTGCGGCACGATGGGCGCAACCACGCCTTTGCCGAGTGCCTGCGCCAGCCAATCATTCATACCCCAGAGTGCGGCATCGAGTGCCGTGTGCGGGCTGTAGATGGCGATGCCGGATCGGATCGATTCAATTACGACTCGTTCGCCCGCTGTCTTTTGGGTGAGTCGTTTGAGTCCAGTAAAAATTATCGGATGGTAGGCAACTATCAGATCAACTTTTGCAGCCTTTGCTTCAATGAGCACATCCTCAGACAGATCAATCGTGACGAGAACGGTCCCGACATTCACGACGTGGGGTTCTACTAGCAGCCCGACATTGTCCCAAGGTTCCGCCCATTCTAGTGCAGCTAGGTTTTGCAAAACTTGGGTGACTTCGGAAAGCGAGCGGCTCATGGGTGGTCACATGGTACAACGATGTTCGCGTTTCCGTGCCGGCATGCCCCAAATAAATCAAAAGCTTTCCGCGGCTTTTTGCGCTTGCCGAATGTTTCACTCCGTGAGCCTCCAAGTTGTTGAAATTACTCAATAATATTAGGCGTTCCGGGCCGGGTCCCGGCGGGTCGCTGCAAAGTCACGCCGGCGGCAGACGTCTCGCCAGGCTGAGGTATGCTCCGGCGCGCCGTGACCCATCCCAACGTTTCGTTTATCCAGCGCTTTGCCCTAGCGCTCGCCGCCTTCTTCCGCATCCTCCTAAGCCCTACCTACGCGGCGCGCATACTGCGGCTCGAATCCGCACCAGAGCCTGCCAGTGCCGCACCGGAGGTAGCCGTCCAACCCGAAACGCCTACCCGCGATTTGCGCCCTGCGCTTCAAGTCTTGTCTGTTTTGCAACGTGAGGGGCGCCTAGTCGATTTCGTGCAACAAGATATTCTCACATTCAGCGACTCGGACGTCGGCGCGGCTGCCCGCGTGGTGCATGATGGCTGCCGTCGCGCGTTGAAGAGAATTGTGCAACTGGTTCCGGTTCATGATGATGCCGAGGGTCACAGCGTCACGGTTCCGGCCGGTTACGATGCGACATCGATCCAATTGACAGGAAATGTCAGCGGGCAGCCGCCCTTTCGGGGAACTTTACGGCATCGAGGTTGGCGAGTTCAGGAAGTGACGCTGCCGGACATTATCGGCGACGCGGACTGTTTGGTGATAGCACCCGCGGAGGTCGAATTGTGAATGACGGCAACCCGGCAGCGGATCTTGGGTGCGTCGGCATTGACTTAGGAACGACGCATACGGCGATCGCTGAAGTCACCTTCGATGAGTCAGGCGTGACGCGTGTGCAAGTGGTTGCCATCCCGCAACTCGTGGCGCCCGGTGCAATCGAAGCGCGCCCCCTGCTGCCATCGATGCTTTACTTCGCGCACGAAAGCGAGGCGGCACTGGCTCTCCCTTGGGATAATTCTCGAAACTATTGCGTCGGCGAATACGCGCGCCAGCGCGCGCTGCAGGCGCCCGGGAGAGTCGTGTCGAGTGCCAAGAGTTGGCTTTCGAACACGTTGATCGATCGTCGGACGGCGTTGCTACCCACGGCGGCACCCCCGGACCTCGAGCGAATTTCTCCTGTCGAGGCGAGCTATCGCATCCTCGACCATGTGTGTGAGGCTTATCGATCTTTGGAAGGTTTGCGCGGTGAACTCACAGATAAAGATGTCGTCCTTGCCGTACCGGCTTCGTTCGACGCGGCCGCCCGCGACTTGACGATCGAGGCTGCCGTGGCGGCGGGACTCGAAAATGTGCACCTGCTGGAGGAACCGCAAGCGGCCCTCTACGCGTGGATCGAATCGATGGGAGGCGATTTCCGCAGCCATCTGCACGTGGGAGACGTAGTCCTTGTTGTCGACGTGGGCGGAGGCACCACTGATTTTTCCGCTATGCTCGTGCAAGACCGAGAGGGCGAGCTCGAACTATTGCGCGTGGCCGTGGGTGACCACATTTTACTCGGAGGCGACAATATGGATCTGGCGCTGGCCTATGCGCTCAAGGCTAAGCTCGAGCAGCCGGGCCATGCTGTCGATCAGGGACAATTGCTCGCCCTCTGGCATGCGGCACGCCACAGCAAGGAAGAACTGTTGTCGCGACCAGACCTTGACAAGATCCCAGTGGCAATTGCCGGCCGCGGCTCGCAATTGTTGGGCAATTCACTGCGTACTGAATTGACGCAAGCAGAGGTCGAATCGCTTCTGCTGGAGGGTTTTTTCCCGGTTGTGCCGGTAAGCGCTCGCCCGCAGCAGAGAGCCAAAACTGCTTTGACTCAACTGGGCTTGCCCTACGCCTCGGATGCGGCCATTACGCGCCATCTCGCGGAATTCTTGTGCCGTCAGGCCCATGCAATTGAGCGCTGTGAAAATGAAGTCTCCAATGGCCAACCCAATTTCTTGAAGCCGACGGCCCTACTATTCAACGGAGGCGCTTTCAAATGTGGGCTGTTTCGCGAGCGTGTGGTATCGAATGTAAACGATTGGCTCGCTACCGCAAATTGCCCTCCGCTGCGGGTGTTGCCCGGTGAAGATCTGGATCTTGCCGTAGCGCGAGGAGCGGCCTATTACGGCGCCGTGCGACGCGGTCGCGGCCTCAGAATTCGCGGCGGTACGGCTCGAGCGTACTATGTGGGAATCGAGAGCCCGATGCCTGCGGTTCCTGGCGTAGAGCCCCCCGTATCTGCGCTGTGTGTTGCGCCGATTGGCATTGAGGAAGGTTCGACCTGCGATTTGCCCGATCAGGCGCTGGGTGTGATAGTCGGTCAGCCGGTGACATTCCGCTTCTTTGGTTCCACTGTGCGGCGCGACGATCGCGCGGGCACCTTGGTAGACCCCATCTTGCCCCAAGAAATCGAGGAACTAGCCCCAATTGAAATAGTGTTGCCTGCGGAAAGCCGCAGCGCTGGCGATATCGTTGCAGTTCGGCTGCAGGCGGCGGTGACCTCGGTCGGCACACTTTCGCTAGAGGCCGTGCCCACGACGCCCGTGAATCCCAACGAGTGCTGGAAGGTCGAGCTCAACGTAAGGGGCGAGGGGAAATAGTTCGTGGCTATGCGTTACGTAGTCGGGATCGATCTGGGTACGACGCACACCGTTGTTGCGTATACCGAGGTCCGCGGTGACGACAGCATTCACATCCTTGAAATGGAGCGTCTCGTCGCTGCCGGTCAACTTCAGCGTCTGCCAATACTGCCCACGGTACTCTACGCGCCGCTTGCCGAAGAAAGTGGCGACGAATCCAAAGTTTGGCTAGTTGGGGATTACGCGAGGCGTCGGGGCCAAGAGGTTTCCGCCCGCGCCATTATGTCCGCCAAAAGCTGGCTCTGCCACGCGGGTGTCGATCGGCAGGCAGCAATACTACCTTGGGGTGCTCCCGCCGATGGTCCCAAGCTCTCTCCGGTCGCCGCCAGTGCTTACGTTCTCGAGCATATTCGGCGAGCGTGGGATTCTAAGTTTCCGGCCTATCCGCTCGTCGAGCAGCAGATTATTCTCACGGTGCCGGCGTCATTCGATCCTATTGCTCGTCAGTTGACAGTCAAAGCGGCGCGAGACGCCAACCTGGCCGTTCGCCTGCTGGAAGAACCCCAAGCCGCCTTTTACGACTATTTGGATCAACAAGGCACGCAATCACTCGAAACGATGTTGCTAAAGTCCGATCGAGATGGCCTACGAATTCTGGTCTGCGATGTCGGCGGCGGCACGACCGACTTGACCTTGTTGCAGGTCAGGCAGAACAGCTCCGGCGTTTGCGTCGACCGCATCGCCGTCGGAAGGCATCTCTTGCTTGGCGGTGATAACATGGACCTGGCACTTGCCCATATGGCCGAGTCGCTGTTGTCATCCGAGCAGCGATTCGACGCACACGAGCTGGTAAAGTGGGTTCTCGTTTGTCGTGACGCCAAGGAACGACTACTCCGCGAGGATGCGCCAAGCGAGGCCAACGTTGCGGTAGGGCGTTCGGGTTCTCAACTAGTTGGAAATGCACGGTCTGTCACGTTGAACCGCGAATTGGTTCTAGCCAGCGTGCTGGACGGCTTTTTCCCCTGGGTCGATCCCAAAACCCGAACCATGCCCAAGCGTTCGGCATTGTTGGGATTTGGACTGCCCTATGAATCGGACCCGGCGATATCTCGACATATCTGTGCATTCATCGATCGCCACCTTACTTCCGAAGCGCGAGTCGATGCCTTGCTATTGAATGGCGGCGTGTTTCTTTCCCAATTGTTGGCAAAACGTGTCGTTGAGGTGCTGGACAAGCTCGGGCACACCTGCGCGCTACTGTCACATTTGCAGCCGGATCTTGCGGTGGCGCGGGGGGCCGTGAAATACGGGCAGTCATTGAACGGGCAAGGCTTGAAAATCGGTGGCGGCTCGGCACATGGTTATTACGCCGCTTTCGACACCCCAGCAGGCGAGATCCGGCGACCCGCAGTTTGCGTTGTGCCTCGAGGCAGTGCCGAAGGCGAGCCGCACCGAGTCGAATCGCAGCAGTTTACATTGCGACTAGGCGTTCCCGTTCGATTCGAGCTGTATTCCTCGGATGTGACTGCGGCACATGCCGCCGGCACGATTGTCGAGTTGGACGAACAATTCGAATTGTTACCGCCACTGGTTACCCAACTCAGCGCTGACGAATCGGTACACCAGGAGCTTTCGGTGCATCTGGAAGGCGAACTAACCGCGGTCGGCACGCTGGAATTGTTTTGCGTGCCTACGGGATCGGAGGCCAGGGAAAATGCGCTCCAATTGGCCTTCGAGCTTCGCGGCCTCGAACGGACTCAGCCATCCACGAGTCCGCCGCGGGCCAGCAAGCCTCCGCGACAGGAACGTATCGTCGATGCCTACGAATCAATTCAACGGGTGTTTGGCAAGGGCAGGGGCAATATCGAGCCGCGTGAAACTAAGGACTTGTTTCGCAATTTGGAACGGCTGCTGGGTGATCGCAGCACTTGGACATTGGATGTCAACCGGTCGCTTTTCGACGTTCTTGGCCCAAAGTCAAAAGCGCGACGCAGAAGCATCGATCACGAACGACTTTATTTCATGCTCGCGGGATATACTCTGCGTCCGGGTTTCGGACACATATTGGACAGAAACAGAGTAGCTCTCCTGGTTCCCTTGTTGGCAGAGGGACTGAATTTTACGGATCAAGTGCGCAGCTGGCAACAGTTCCTAATTGCTTGGCGGCGAATTTTGCCCGGTATGACCGAGAGTGAGCAAACCCAAGCCAGTAAAATCTTGTTACCTTTCGTTACTAAGGCAAGGAATCGCACCAAGTCGCCGCGAGGATTCCAGGGCATTGTTTTGCCCGAGCTCCTCGATCTCGTCGGGTTATTCGAACGCTTGCCCGTGCCCGACCGCGTCAATCTTGGAAATGCATTGATCGAGCGAACCTGGACCGAACGTGACCCGCGACTGTGGGAAGCGATAGGGAGAATTGGCTCGCGCGTCCCCCTCTATGCGAGCGCGCACTATGTAATTGCAGCCCGCGATGCAGAAAACTGGATTGAGCAACTGATGCGTGAAAAATGGGACGAGCTACCCTCTGCGGCGAAGGCTGCGGTTAACCTGTCGCGCATGACGGGCGATCGGGCTCGAGATGTTTCCGACAATGTACGAGCGGAAGTAATTCGCCGTCTCGAGCGATACAAGGTTCCGATTGCGTGGGTCACGAGCGTTTCTGAAGCGACCCCAGTGGCGGTCAGCGAGAGTCTTTCGCAGTACGGCGAGGAACTACCAGTAGGCTTAGTTTGGCGCCCGCCCGGTGACTGAGGGCGAAAGTCAATTACTTGACTCGGTGGGCGTCAAGTCCAAGTGCAGCTTCGCCAATGCCGTCGGCGACAAAACCCGCCATGGTTGTCGCTCCGTTTTCCTGAAAGTGCGTGCCATCAATTGTG
>Ga0302321_100002238_pt1 | contig 16614 bp, 14 predicted proteins | sample Fen_T0_1_FD_202505 | JGI IMG/M metagenome (GOLD analysis project Ga0302321, IMG submission 202505) | Peat permafrost microbial communities from Stordalen Mire near Abisko, Sweden - Fen_T0_1 | ecosystem: Environmental > Terrestrial > Soil > Wetlands > Permafrost | place: Sweden: Abisko...
CGGTTCGCTGGAACTGGCGGGTGTGCCCAACCAGGCGTCCAAGACCTAGCGTAACGCGATCCTGGCCAATTCGTCCAATCTCTGACTTTGACTCTCAGCTCTCAGCTCTAAACCCTCAGCTTCTCAGATGTCGCTCCTTCTCGCCACCCTCCTTCCCGGACTTTTCCTGACCGTGCTTGGCGGCCTGCTTTTGTGGAATGATCCACGGGTCAGTTCCACCGCCAAGGCTTTGCCGCGTTCGCAACGCGCGGCTTGGTTGTTTTTCGGAGGGAGTGCGGCCTGGTTTCTGTGGCGGCTTTCCCGGGTGGGGGAATCGGACCTCATTTTCGTTCAGCAACCCTTGCCCCTCATGCTTGGCTTTGGGGTGCTGGCGGTATTGGCCTTCATCTACACTCCGGACTTTCTCGCCGTGCGCGGGCTTTCCGTCCTCATGCTGCTGGCGGGCGAACCGTTGCTCTATTCCGCCTACATGGAATGGAGTCATCCACAACGGTTGCTCATGGTTGCGGCAGTATATGTCGGACTGGCGCTGGCGCTTTATCTTGCAGCGGCTCCCTATCGGCTGCGCGATTTTTTTGCCTGGTTGTTCGGCTCAGCCATCCGTCCGCGTGTACTGGGTGCCGTGCTCTTGGTTTACGGTCTCGCTACCTCTGCCGCTGCTTTCACCTACTGAACGATGCCTGCGAACCATACGGCCCTCCTGATTCTCGCCGGACCGGCTGGGGTGGGTAAGAGCACGCTGTGCGACCGCCTCGTCCAAGAGGTAACCGGATTCGAGCGCGTCGTCACCGCCACGACCCGTCCGCACCGGCCCAATGAAGTCGATGGCCGCGATTATCATTTTTTGAGTGAAGCGCAATTTGATGCCAAGCTCGCAGGCGGCGATTTTCTCGAGTGGGCCTGGGTCCACCAGCGTTACCGCTATGGCACGCTTAAATCGGCCGTACTCGACCGTCTGCCGCACACGAGCCTGATCATGAATATCGATGTGCAAGGGGTGCGAAATATCCGCACGGCTGCGCAAGCGATACCGCTGCTCAAGGGCAAGGTCGTCACGATGTTTGTGGCGCCCGATTCGATGGAGGTTCTGCGCGAGCGGATGCTCGGGCGCGGGGCGATGAGCGAAACCGAGCTGCAGCGCCGGATGCAAAGCGCCGAAATCGAAATGGCGGAGCGCAATTCCTTCGACTACATCATCCACAGCAAAACGAAGGAGCAGGATTTCCTGGCGTTGCGCGCGTTCTGGGATCAGGCGCAGAAGAAATTGCAGAGTTGATTGGACTTCCTTCCTCTTCCTTCCATGAAGCAGGATTTTCCCGTCACCGATCACTGCGACGGTCAAAGGTTCTTCAATCCCGATGGTGTCCAGGCCCATTCGTTTGGCGCTTTGCCGAAGTGGTGGTGGCAGCAGATCAGTTCACGGCAGAGGGCGCGCTGGCCGAAGACTGTTTCGGCCGCAGCGTATGCTCCATTGCCGGTTTTGGTTCCTGCCGGTGAGCTGGCGGTGACGTTGATCGGCCATGCGACCTTTCTGTGCCAGTTTCCCCGGTTCAATCTCCTGACGGATCCTGTGTTTTCGGACCGCATCAGTCCGGTTTCGTGGGCCGGACCCAAGCGGGTGCGCCCTCCCGCGGTGAGCCTACCCCAGCTCCCTCGCATCGATGTCGTGCTGGTGAGTCACAATCACTATGACCACCTCGATCTGCCCTCCTTGCGCTGGCTTGCGCGGGAACATCGCCCGTTGATCGTCACCACGCTGGGCAACAAGGCCTGGCTGGAAAAGCGCGGCGTGGGTAATGTGGTTGAACTTGATTGGTGGCGATCGCACCGGGTTTCGGCCGAACTCGACGTGATCTGTACGCCCGCCCACCACTTCACCGCTCGCTGGCCTTGGGATCGCTGCAAAACACTCTGGGGCGGCTTTATGCTGCAAACGTCAGATAACTTGATATTCTTCGGCGGGGATTCCGGTTGGGGCTCCCACTTCGGCGAGATTCGCCGTCTGCTGGGCGCGCCGGATCTCGCCTTCCTGCCGATCGGGGCGTACGAGCCGCGCTGGTTCATGGAGCCGGTCCATATGAACCCGGCAGAGGCCGTGCGCGCCCATCTCGCGCTCGGAGCGCGCCAGAGCATCGGCATGCACTACGGCACCTTTCAACTCACCGATGAGGCGATCGACGCACCGTTACACGCGCTGGCCGCCGCACGAACCACCGAAGGTCTGGACGAGACCGATTTCCCGACGCTGGAATTCGGCGTGCCGCGGTGCGGACCGCTGCGTCGCTGAGCGACATTCACTCTTCCGTCGTCACGAAATGGCAGCCTTTGCTTATTGGGTTGAGCGCGGCAGCGTGAACGACGAGGAGCGCGGTTTGCACCGCGTTGCGCAGCTCAATCAGTTCGCGCGTGGGCCGGCAATCGCGATAGAAAGCCTGAATATCTTCGCGCAACTCCAACAGAATCCGGCGGGCCCGGGCCAGCCGGCGCGTCGAGCGGATGATGCCGGCATAGTTCCACATGGTTTGCTGGATCTGTTGCAAATCCTGACGGATGAGCAGCGGGTCGGGCGATTTGTCGGGACTCTGCCACATGCGCGGTACCGGCAGATGGAAATGATTGGCCTGCAACTCGGCAATGTCGGCCGTGGCCGTGGCTTTCGCGCTCACCAGGCATTCGAGCAAGGATGTGCTGGCGAGGCGGTTCGCGCCATGCAGACCGGTACAGGCGGTTTCGCCAATGGCATTGAGGTGGCGGACATTCGTGCGGCCATGGAGATTGGTGTGCACTCCGCCGCAGGAAAAATGCGCCGCCGGCACCACGGGAATAGGTACGCGCGTGATATCAACCCCGTTGGCGAGACAGCGTTCGTGAATCCCCGGAAAACGGTCGCGAATGAACTCCGGTTTCATCGCGGATAGGTCGAGATTCGCCGAGATGTCGCCGTGCTCCGCCAGATGTTGCTGGACGGTTCGCGCCACAACATCGCGCGGTGCCAATGAACCGCGTGGATGCGCTCCGTCCATGAAGCGCTCACCCCGGAGATCCGTCAGCACGGCGCCTTCACCGCGCAGCGCCTCGGTGATCAGGAAAGGTTGCGAACCTTTCTTGAAAAAGACCGTGGGGTGAAACTGCACATATTCGAGGTCGATCAGACGCGCGCCGACCCGGTACGCCATGGCGACGCCATGACCCACGCTGCCGGGCTGGTTCGTGCTGTGTTGAAAAATTCCGCCCAAGCCTCCCGTCGCCAAAATGGTTTTCTTTGCGACAAACGCGATGACTTCACCGGAGGCCGTGTCGAGCGCATAGCACCCGAAACAGGTGAGCGGCTGGTAGCGGTCGTGCTGTTCGGAGGAGTTATGCGACAGCGTCAGCAAATCGACCGCCACAAAGCCGCTGCGCCGGGTGATGTTTTTCGTCGCGTCCACTTTCCCGGCCACCGCCGCGAGAATGGCGTGCCCGGTCGAGTCCTTGGTGTGGATGATCCGCCGTTCGCTGTGGCCGCCCTCCCGCGTGAGATGCAACGCTCCAGTAGGCTCGCGATCGAAGCCGACGTGCAAATCGTCAAGCAACAGTTCCTTGACCGCTGCCGGACCCTCACGCACGAGCTGCTCGATGGCGGCGGGGTTGGCGGTCTCGTCACTCGCTTCAAAAATATCACGGGCGAGCTGCTGAGGATCAGGCGTGGTGTCGTAGATGATGCCGCCCTGGGCCCAGTCGCTGTTGGCTTGCAGCGGCGCACCTAGTGAAAGCACCTCGACCTTGAGGCCGGCCTTCGCCGCCTGTAACGCGTACGCCGATCCAGCCAGGCCCGCACCCAAGACAAGACAATCAGTTTGTATGGTTTGCATTCAGGCAGGTCGGTTAGCGGCGGCTTCGGCGCGCCGTGCGAATGTCGAGACTCAGGTCGGCCGACGGAGCGGAATGAGTGAGTGCGCCGATGCTGATCACGTCCACTCCGGGCAAAGCGTAGTCGCGCAGCGTCTCGTAGCGTACGCCACCCGACACCTCCACAATGGCACTGCCGGCAATGATCATCACCGCCGCACGCACCTGCGCGGGGGTCATGTTATCCAGCAAAATCACTCCGGCACCGGCGCGACATGCTTCGCGGACTTCCGCCATGGTCTTGGCTTCGACCTCGATCTTGGCCGAGTGCGGCGCCGCGAGGCGGCAGAGCTGCACCGCTTTCGTCAACGATCCCGCCGCAGCGATATGGTTGTCCTTAATCAGCACGTGCTCACCTAAGGATGAGCGGTGGTTGAAGCAGCCGCCGCAACGCACGGCATATTTTTCGAGCGCGCGATAGCCCGGGGTGGTTTTACGCGTATCGACAATCCGCACCCCTGTGCCTTTCACGGCCTCGGCGTAACGACGCGCCTGTGTCGCAATCCCGGAAAGCCGCTGGATGAAATTGAGCGCCGTGCGTTCCGCTGTGAGCAACGAGGCGGTGGGGCCTTCGATCTGGAGAATCGCCTGGCCGGGCTTTGCGCGAGCACCATCACGGACGAGCGATTTGGTTTTCAACGCTGGATCAACCCGCCAGAAAACCCGCGCCGCCACTTCCAGTCCGCACACGATCAAGTCCTGTTTGGCGTCGATGATGGCCCGACTGCGGTGCGTGGCCGGAAAAATCGCGCGGCTGGTGACGTCGCCCAATCCGGCGTCTTCCTCAAGGGCGAGATCAATCAGATGATCGGTGCGGGGATTGATGAGCATGAAGCTTTGGGTCTGGGGTTTGGATTTATGATCTGGGGAATGCTCGGTCGCCTGCAAGCAGGCTCCTACACATCAATCTTTCGGCGCGAGTTCGAACATCCGATCTATGCAACGAGCGGCGCGCTGGCGCAAGTTTTCGTCGAGGGTCACGATCTGATCCGGGCGCGGGGCGAGGAGCGCATCGCGCACTTTCTCCAGCGAATTGAGCTTCATGTACGGACAGAGCCGGCATCCGCCGATGAAGTTCTTCTCGGGCGTCTCGACTTGCAACCGGCCCACGAGTCCGCACTCGGTTAGCATGAGGAAGTAGGGCGCCACGGTGTTTTTGACGTACTTCATCATCGCCCCGGTGGAGCCGACGAAGTCAGCTGCGGCAGCGACTTCCGGCGTGCATTCGGGATGCGCCACGACCTTGAGGCCGGGAAACCGGGCCCGCGCATCGGTGATGGCGGCCACATCAAACTCGTCGTGCACGATGCAGGTGCCGTCGGAGGAAATGATTTCCTTGTCGACGCCGCGATGCTTCAGTTCCGCCCGAACATTTTCCGCCATCAACCGGTCCGGGACGAAAAGGACGCGGCGTGAGGGAAGATTGGCGATGATGTCGTACACATTGCCGGACGTCACACAAACGTCGCTCTCCGCCTTCACGTCAGCCGTGCTGTTGATGTAGCAGACGACGGTGGCGTCGGGATAAAGTTTCTTAAGCGAACGAACTCCGTCGCCGGTAATGGAGTCGGCCAGCGAACAACCCGAGCCGCGATCCGGCACCACCACGGTGGCATCGGGCGAAAGGATCTTCGCGGTTTCCGCCATGAAAACGACGCCGGCAAAAACGATCATTTTTGCTTTCGATTCGCGCGCCTTAAGGCTGAGAAAATACGAGTCCCCCTTAAAGTCGCCCACGCCGTAGATGATTTCCGGTTCAACGTAGGAATGGGTGAGAATGACCGCATCCTTCTCTTTTTTCAGCCGGTTGATTTCGAGAGTGAGCGGGGCAAAGCCCTTACACGCCTCATAATTCCACGAGCGTCCCGGGGTACAATCCGCGTGCATGAGCGCCTTGAACAGGCGTTCAGTCTCGGCTTCGAGTTCGGCGAGAGTAAATGACGGTGCGATCATGACTAGGAACTAAGGACAAAAAAGCCCGCGAGTGCGAATGCGCAAACGCGGGCTGAAGTTAGTTTGCAGCGAATTACATCTCCAGCTGTGGGCGGACCGTCTCGGGCCAGTCGATGTGGAAGAACTTGCCGCGGGGCTTGTCCACGCGCTCGTAAGTGTGCGCACCAAAGTAGTCGCGCTGGGCTTGGAGGAGATTGGCGGGTAAACGGGCCGACCGGTAGCTGTCGTAGTAAGACAGAGCGGAGCTGAACGTTGGAGCTGGCACGCCGCACTCGGCAGCGAGCGAAACAACCTTGCGCCAGTTTTCCTGGGCCTTCTTCACCGTCTTGTTGAAGTATGGATCGAGGAGCAGATTGGCGAGGTTCGGGTTGCGGGCGTAGGCCTCCGTGATCTTTTGCAGGAAGGCAGCGCGGATGATACAGCCACCGCGCCAGATCTGGGCGATCTCGCCAAAGCTGAGCTTCCAGTTGTATTCTTTCTGCGCGGTGCGCATGAGCTGAAAGCCTTGGGCATACGAGCAAATCTTCGAGCAATAGAGCGCGTCATGGATGGCCTGGATGAGCGCCTTCTTCGAACCGCGGTATTTCTTGCCCGGGCCTTTGAGAATCTTCGAGGCGGCAACGCGCTCGTCTTTGATCGCAGAAATGCAGCGCGCGAAAACGGACTCGGCGATCGTCGGGGCGGGGACGCCCATATCGAGCGCGTTGGTCGAGGTCCATTTGCCCGTGCCCTTTTGGCCGGCGGTGTCGAGCACAACGTCGACGAATGCTTTCTTCGAGGCGGGATCCTTTTGCTTGAGGATGTCGGCCGTGATTTCGATGAGGAAACTGTCGAGCGCACCGGCGTTCCATTCGCTGAAAATCGCGCCCATTTCGGCGGCTTTCAGGCCGAGCAAGCCTTGCATGAGGGCGTAGGCTTCACAGATCATCTGCATGTCGCCGTACTCAATGCCGTTGTGGACCATCTTGACGTAGTGGCCCGCGCCGTTTTCGCCGATGTACGTCGCACAAGGCACACCGCCCACGATGGGTTTGCCGGGAGTGGCACCTACGAGCGGCTTGCCAGTCTTCGCGTCCACCTTGGCGGCGACGGCGTTCCAGATCGGAGCGAGCTCCTTGTACGCCGCCGCATCGCCACCGGGCATGAGCGCCGGACCGAAACGCGCGCCTTCCTCGCCGCCGGAAACGCCGGAGCCGATGAAGCGGAGATTTTTTTCGCGCAAAGCTTTTTCGCGACGGATGGTATCGGTCCAGAGGGCATTGCCGCCATCGATGACGATGTCACCGGCTTCCAAAAGTGGTACGAGGCCATCGATGACCGCGTCGGTCGCTTTGCCGGCCTGGACCAAGATGACCATCTTGCGCGGCTTGGCGAGGGACTGCACGAATTCCTCGAGGGTCTTGGCGCCGACGAGGCCGCCAGGAGTGTTGGGGTTTTCGGCCACGAACTTGTCCGTCTTTTCCGTCGTACGGTTATAAACTGAAATCTGAAAGCCGTGGTCGGCGATATTGAGGGCGAGATTCTGACCCATCACGGCGAGGCCGATGAGTCCGATATCGGAGTGCGATTTAGTCATAATGAACCGCGATCAGTAGCGATTGCCGCGCGAAAGACCAATCCGTTTTTAATTCGCCGCGCGTAATAAGCCGCCATCCCGCTCAATGCTTGGGCAATTTCTTGTCGTCCTTTTTATCCCGGACAACATCGCTGGAAAAAAACGGCGCCAACTTATCAAGTAACGGGGTAAGAAATTTGGGCTCGTTGCGCTGGCTGACCCAAGAAAAAAAAACGATCGAACTGGCGACAAACACGACCACGCCTAATATTAACTTATTCATTTTGAACACCTTGGGAACAATCACCGCCACGATGATGATTGCTGCTACGACCACGCCAATCTTCAGCCAAGTGTCTTTTGGCAATTCCCTCATGGCTTCCAAAGCGGTGACGGCAAGCGGTAGCATGGGCGCAAGTTAGACGGAAATTAGTTGGAGACGAGTTCTTTTAAATCCAGCTACTGAATTAACCATTCGTTGGCAAATGCTCTGGCGAACCACTCACTCGTATCGGGTCGGCAATCCGAAGTAATCGAGCAACCACGCTTCCTTCCAAATGCGGAAGCGGCCTTCGGGGGTGATTTTACCGTGTTCCTCGCGTTCGGCATTCGGCACGAGAAAGCCCATCTGCGTATTGATTTGCTCCATCTGCCGCTGTTGGCGATTGAGGTCGTCCATTGGGTCGGATTCCCAAGCGACGGAGGTTTCACCGGCTTCCTTGAGGCGTTTCAAATGATAGGTCAGCATGCGGGGCAAGGTGCGCCGCCACGGACTGCGGTCGACGAACCAGTTTTCCGGATAGAATCCGCCGAAGGGCAGGAAAATATTGTCGGTGATGTAGCGTCGTCCGCTTTGCGTTTCGCTGGAAATACTGTAACAAACCGTAATTGCATCGCTTTCCTGGGGGAGAAATGCCACCTGCAAACGCACCGTTCGGTCTTGGTTTTGATAAACCGAAACGCGCAGCCAAATGCCGCCCCCGATCTCGGATTTCAGCGCCTGTACGGCCGTGAAGTGATTCGCCCGAAGCCAGTCGCGCACTTTCAGCAGCCGACGGTTGATCGGCCATTCGCCTCCGTTGGAATTGACCACGAAGGTGGGGAATAGCGGCAGCGGACTCAAACTAATGGCGCTCACGCGGAGCCAGTTGAAAGCAGATTCGCCCAACAGCCAAACCAAGAGACCTGTAAGCAGCACGACCCAATAAGGCCGATCAATCCAACCGCCCCGGAGGTTCAGTTCCGCCGCGAGCAACGCAAAAAGTGTCCAACGCAACCAGCGGATCGGGATGGCCAGCAAGGGTGACGCAATCCGGAGATTCACGTAGAGCAGCAGCAATAGAATTGCCGTCGCACCCAGCAGCCAAGGCAGCGTTTCGGTCAGAGTCACGGCTGTTCAGCGGATTGGGGGCGGATACAGCCGACGCGCGAAGCGCTCAGCTCAAGCGCACAGGCATGATGACGCACACGAAGTTTTCGAGCGTCTTAAAAACACCCGGACTCACCTCGTCCTTCACCTCGAAGAAAACCTCGTCTTTCGTAAGGGCGCGCAACGGATCCATGATGAATTGCGGATTGAAAGCCACTTGGAGTTCCGGCCCGCTGTAAGCGATGGCCATCGATTCGTGCGATTCACCGAAATCGGGCGACGACGCGGAAATTTCCAAAAGATTGCTGCTCACCTTAACCTTCACCGAGTTGGATTTCTCCGAGGTGACAAGGGCGGCGCGGTGCACACATTGTAGGAACAGTTCGCGTTCGAGCTTAATACGTTGGTGGGTTTCCTTTGGGATGACCTGATGATAATTCGGATAGTTACCCTCCACGACCTTCGAAAAAAGATAGATACTATCGCAGAGTCCGCTCGTGTCCTTTCCGGTTTCGATTTGGAAGGCGGCGCGCCGTTCGTTGAAGGAAATGGTCAGTTTGTCGCCTTTGCCCAGCAGGCGAAGCAACTCGGCCACCGTTTTGGCGGGAAGAATGATTGCACCTGCACTGGCGGCCGGAACGGGAAGTTCTTTGCTCACCAAGGCTAGGCGCCGGCCATCGGTCGCCACAAGCGAGAGTTTGCCGTCCTTGAAGTTGAAATAAACTCCGGCGAGGATGTAGCGGGTCTCGTCGGTCGATTGGGCATACGCCACATTCCCGAGCATCGTGGCCAGTTCAGCCTGTTCGAGAGTGTAGCTCTTGTCGTCGCCGGTGTCGGGCAGCTTCGGAAATTCATCCGCGCCAATGCCCATGATTTTAAAATGAGAACCGCCGGAAGAGAGTTTGACCTGATGATTGGCCGCCACGTCGAGCGAGACCTCAACGTTGGGCAATTCCCGCACGATCCCGGCCAGCCGCTTGACGGGCAGGGTGACGCTACCGCTTTCCTTCACCTCGGCCTTGATTTTGCAACGAATGCCCAAATCAAGATTGGTGGTGGAAAGGGAAATGAAGTCCTTCTCCGCTTCGATGAGAACATTGCTCAGGATCGGCATCGCGGCTTTGGAGCCGACGACGTTGAGGACTTGGGCAAGGCCGTTGCTGAAGTGATCGCGGTTGATCTTAAATTTCATCGGGGCAGGGGTGGCGTTGGGAGTTCTTCCCAGACAATGGATGAATAGATACTATTCAATAAGGAAGTATCACTATTACTATGGTCTGCGAATATCTTGGTAACCGGTTGTTTTCCGAGCCAGAAAGGCCGGCCGGACCGTTGCGAGTAGTTACGGATCGACTGCGGATAAGGCACGGGTTGTTCACAGGCGGAAGTTATTCAGAAGATTTCTCGCGCATCTTCACAACCTTATTGCGAAGGAGCCGATATTGCGCGTGCCGCACGCTCCGCTGATAGTGGGCGAACAGTCCGTAGCCGATGTAACCGAGGAAAAGAAAGAACACCGACACCTCCTGAAGTTTCCAGGCAACAGCCGCGATGATGAACGCCAGCAAGGCCGTCCGCAAACGGGTCTTCATTTCCCAGTTCACCTGCTTGAAACTCGGGTAGCGGATCGTGCTGACCATCAGGAAAGAAACCAAAATGAGGATGAACGGCAGTGCCAACGCCCACTGGCGAAGCTCACGGGCGTTTTCGGAAAGGTTCAAGAGGAGCAACACCAATGAAGCGACGGTGCCGGCGGCCGCGGGAATGGGCAGTCCGACGAAGTCCTTGCTCGATTCCGCCTCGCCGCGATAGAGCAGCGGGTGGGTGATCACATTGAAGCGAGCCAGCCGCACAGCCCCGCAAAGCAGGTAGATGAAGGCGATAAACCAGCCCAGCTCGCGAAACCATTGGTAATCCTCCCGCGGTGCCAGGATCAGGAAAAAAACCATCAGGGCCGGCGCCATGCCGAACGAGATTACATCGGCCAGCGAATCAAACTCCGCCCCGAAAAGAGAAGTTCGCCCGCTCATCCGGGCCAACCGGCCGTCCAGGGAATCAAAAACCACCGCGAGCAGGATATACCAGACTGCATGGGTGTAGAGCGTGGTGGCGGACAACGCGGAATGGGAGGCGGTAAAATCCCCGGCATCAGTGATCAGGCGCGCCTGGATGCACTTGATGATGGCGATGAATCCGCAGAACAAATTTCCGGCCGTCATCAGGTTCGGCAGGAAATAAATCCGGCTGGCCTGATTGACGTGGTAAGGGTGGTCGCGCTGGACAGGGTCGGACATGGACGCGGGCGGCTTACTTGGTGAGGCTTTCGAGGTATTTCCAGAACTTGCTGTGCTGCTCCACCAGCTGTTGTTCCGAGACCGGCAACTTCAGCCGGAAAAGGGCATCCTCAAGCGAATCCTTGTGCAAAATATAGTGGGTGTGGAGCTTGTCCTCCACCACAGTGAAATAAAAGCGGAAGTCGCCCGCCCGCAGCCGATAGAAATCCGTGCCTTTGCGGTTGAATTTGCCCAACGGCTCACGCGGATGGGCCAGATCGGCCGGGGTGATCAGACTGATCGGCTCGATCGCGGACATCTGCGCAAGTTTGTCGAGCCGGTTGAGCTCGCGCATGCTTTGTTCGGAAAAGGTGACTTGATACATGGCGGTGGGTAGGTACCCGGCAAAAGACTGCGCTAACCAAACCGGAGCTGTCAGCAACGATTATCCTGAGTCGACCCACCCGGCGCGCCGTATCCAAACCGGCGATCACTGGGTCGGTTGGACTTTCCTGGCGTAGCCGGGATCAACCTTGATCAAGGCCGTGGCCAGGAACGACGGCAGCGTCGTTACGCAGACCAAGACGAAGAAGTTCACGTAGCCCAGCTGCTCCTGGATCCAGCCCGCCGCCATACCAGGCAACATGATGCTCGCCGCCATAAAACCGGTGCAGAGCGCGTAGTGCGCGGTCTTGTGCTCCCCTTCGGCGACCATCATCATGTAGACCATGTAGGCCGTGAACCCGAAGCCGTAGCCAAATTGTTCCGCCGCGAGCGCGGCTCCGATGACGGGCAGGCTTTCGGGGCGCAGCTGGGCGAGCACCAGGAAAACGCCGATGGGCAGGTGCATGATCAGAATCATCGGCCACAACATCCGCTTGAGACCGTGGCGCGAGATTAGCCAACCGCCGAGCAGGCCGCCAGCGAGGGCCGAAGCCGTGCCCACCACGCCATAAGCCAGCCCGAGTTGTTTGTTGGTCAGGCCCAGTCCGCCCACGGCCCGGGCATCGAGCAGAAACGGTTCCACGAGTTTCAGCGCCAGCGCCTCCGCCAGCCGGTAGGTGAGCAGGAAAAATCCCGTCTGCCAGATCCGGGGTTTGCGGAAAAACGCCAGAAAGGTCCGGCCAAAATCCACCGCGGCCGAGGCCGCGGCCACGCGCGGCCGCTCATCGGCCGGTACTCGTGGCAACAGGACCAGGTGCGCCAAGGCAAACAGGAGGAACCCTGCGGCCAGCAAGCCAAAGACGCCCATCCACCCCGGCCGGACTGCCCCGGTGATTCCGATCAAGCAACCCGCAAGCCACACCAATCCGCCTTTTCCTGCAATCGACGCCACGCGGAAAAAAGTGCTCCGGACCCCGACAAAGGCCGCCTGTTGGTGAGGCGGAAGGGCGTCCAAATAAAACCCATCGGCCGCGATATCATGCGTCGCCGAGCTGAACGCCATCACCCAGAGCAAAACGAGCACGAGGCGGATCGCGTCCGGTGCCGGCAGCGCGAGCGCGATCAGGCCGAACACAAGACTCAGGACAAATTGCAGCGTCACGATCCACCGGCGTTTGCGGCCGGCGCGTTCGACGAGCGGCGACCACAGCGGCTTCACCACCCAGGGCAGGTACGCCACGCTGGTGTAGAACGCGATGTCGGCGTTCGAGACTTCCAAATTTTTCAGCAGCACCACGGCCACACTCGTCATCACCACATTGGGAATCCCCTGACAGAAATAGAGCGACGGCACCCAACGCCAAGGATGGCGCGAAACGAGAGCGGGATTTTCCGGGGGCATCCCGTCTGGATATGGCCTGCCGGGCAGCGGGCGCAACGGCAGAGCGAGTCCGCGCGCAGAATACTGGATGCGCCAGTCCGCCTCCGAACGCCTTCCGCAAACAGCCTTGCGGGTAACGGGGCCGTAAACTAGTTTGTGCGCTGTTTACCGCGATTGAATGATGAACCTCGGGCAGATTCGGACCGGACAAACGGGCATGCGGCCTGCGAATAGGCAAGCTGGCTTGCTTTTCGGGTGGCTACTGGCCGCGAGTCTTGCGTGGCCGATGTATGCAAAGGCTGCGGAAATAGGCGTCGGTGCGACCCCGCCGGTCCCGATCACGAATCCGATGCAAATCTGGGATTTGTCGACCGAGGAAAAGGCGCGCACCCATCCGTTGCAGGTTGAAGGCCGGGTCAGTTACCATGATCCCGGCTTCCGGATGCTGTGGCTCGAAACCAACGGTATCGGAAACTATATTCTCCTCGGCGCGAAATCGCCCACCCTCCGCTCCGGCCAATCCGTGGTGATCGAGGGCCAGATCACGCCGAAAGACGGTCTGGGTGCCGACGAGGTCACGGTGCGGGTGGTGGAAGAAAATGCCCCGGTTACCCCGCTTTCCACCACGGGGCGGATCAACGATTTTGATGCGCTCCATGGTCGAATCGTGACGGTCGACGGCTACGTCGACAGCCAGCAATACGTCGACGACCAACATATCCGCATGATTCTGATCGTTGAAAACCGCCCCGTGATCTGCTGGGTCCGGCCCGACGATCCGGAGCGCGTGCCGAACTGGCAGGGCCGATTTGTGCGGGCGACCGGGCTTTACTCGCGGCGGTTTGATCCGACCCAGACGAGCGCCAGCATCGAGCTCTGGCTTGGCCGGCAGGAGGGATTTCAAGTCGTCGATTCGCTCCAGACCAGTGAAAAATTCCGGCGGCCGGTCACGCCGGTCGAGGCGTTGTATCGCCAGCCGCTTGGGACCGAAGTGTTGGTGCGCGGACGGATCGAACAGCACGACGTGGGCAAAGCCATGACGGTGCGCGACGGCACGGGACAGGTGGAAATCAGGTCCATTCAACAGCAGCGCTTTTCGGCCGGTACCGAAGTGGAAGCGGTCGGCCACGTGAATCTCTTGAGCGGCAAGTGGGTAGTTGATACCGCGTTTTACCGTGCGGCCCAGCAGTCGGCCGCGGAGCCGGACCCAGCACCGACCGCGGCCGATGGCGTGTTGCGAACCGCCGCGCAAATCCGCGCCCTTGGGACGGCCGAGGCAGTTCTGGGCCGACCGGTGGAAGTCGTCGGCATGGTCACATGGGCCCTGCCGGAATGGCCGTTCCTGTATTTGCAGGATCTCACCGGCGGCATCCGCGTGTATTTCGATCCGGCGAAAACCGGCACGATTCGCTACGGAAAATATTTGCGGATCAAAGGAGTGACCCGTCCCGGCCCGATCTCGGCGGCGGTCGAGCTTCGTGATTTCACCGATCTGGGCTCGATGAGTCATCCCCCGGCTAAACCGATCACGCTCGAGCAGGCGCTGACCGGAAAGGAGGAGGGCGAATGGGTGGAGTTGCGCGGCTTCATTCAGAGCACGGTTTCGGAAGGCGACTGGCGTTGGATCCATGTCACGACGCCGGCGGGCGACTTCACCGGCCTTCTGCAAAACCCGGTCAACTTTGTGGCGAATCCCGGCTCGCTCATCCGGGTGCACGGGGTTTGCGAAGCAAAGGTAGATTCGGAAGGACACCTCGAAGGCATCAACCTGCGCGTTCCCTTTATCCACGACATCACCGTAGAACAGGACGCACCGGCGGATTACTACGCGCTCCCGCGCCGGCCCTTGGGCGATCTCGCCCAGCTCAGCACCAGCCAGGACATGCTGCGGGTCCGGGTGACCGGTACGGTGCAGCATGCGATGCCGGGCCGGCTGGTTTACATCGCGGAAGAGCAAAAGGGTGCGTTGTTGCTGACTTCCAGCACGCAACCCCTGCAACCCGGTGACCGGATCGAGGCCGTGGGCATCATGGGTCGCGAAGGCGCGCGTTCCGTCCTGCGCGAAACGGTCTATCGCAAGACCGGCCATGAACCTGCGCCGGAACCGCTCGTGACCGAGGACCTAAGGCAGCTCTTGCCCAAGGCGGATTCGCGATTGGTGCGCACGCGGGGCCTTTTGATCGACAGCCTCGTGTTCGATCACCTGGGGAAAACCCGATTGACGCTCCAGCAGGGCACCACGCTGTTCGAAGCCACGTTCGAGCCGCCGGCCGGTTCGCCGCCACTCAAGCTCGACATCGGGGCCGGGCTGGAGCTCACCGGCATCTACCAGTTGAAATTTGACGACGCCCATCAGGCCCGGGGCTTTCAGCTCCTGCTGCGCTCCGCCGCCGACGTGAAAGTATACCTGAAGCCGCGGCTCTGGACTTTGCAACGCGCCTTGATCGTGGTGGGTTTGCTCGCGGGCTGTGTGCTGGCCGGTCTGGCTTGGATCACCCTGCTGCGCCGGCGCGTGCAGGAACAGACCACGCAACTCCGCAACCAACTCGAAAATCAGGCCCGGCTCGAGGCCGAGGTACAACACGCCGCCCGGCTGGAATCGCTCGGGGTTTTGGCCGGCGGCATCGCCCATGATTACAACAATCTCCTCACGATCATCATGGGCAATCTCTCGCTCATGAAGTTCACCCCGCAGGTCATGAGCCTGGAGGGCGCCCGGGTGGGCGACATCGAAACGGCCGCGATCCGGGCTCGCGACCTCACCCGACAACTCCTTACTTTCGCCGAAGGCGGCGAGCCGCAGCGTACCGTGGTGGATCTGGCCCGACTGGTTCGCGAGGCGGCTGAGCCGGTCTTGCGCGGTGCCAGCATTCATTGCGGGTATGAGGTGGATAACGGATTGTGGTCGGCCCAGGCCGATCCGGACCAGATCACCCAGGTTATCCAAAACCTCGTGCGCAACGCCAACGAGGCCATGGCCGGCGCCGGCGAACTTCGGGTCGTGCTTTCGAATGCGGAAGTTCGGCCCGGCTTCCATCCGAAGCTAAAGCCCGGGCGCTACGTCCGGTTGGTGATCGTCGACACTGGCAAGGGCATCGCGCCCGAGGTCCTGCCGCGCATTTTCGATCCCTATTTCACGACGAAACAATCCGGCGGCGGTCTTGGTCTCGCCACCGTCTACTCGATCATCACCAAACACCAGGGCCACATCGAGGCGCAATCCCGACCAGGGCAGGGCGCATCGTTCACCCTTTGGCTGCCTGCCGCTGAAGGCGTCGCGTCGCCGACCCAGATCGAGTTGCCGTTGGCCGTTCCGGTCGCGGCCGGGCTGGCTGACACCGTCGAGCCCGCCGCGGCTGCCGTCGTGCCGCTCCGGGTTTTGCTGATGGATGACGAGGAAAGCATCCGCAAGCTCGGCACCATTCTCTTGCAGCGGATGGGTCTTGAGGCCACCGCCGTGGCAGATGGCGCCGGCGCCGTGCAGGAATTCGAAGCGGCCCATCGTGGCAACAGTCCATTTTCGCTTCTCATCTTGGATCTCACCATCATGGGCGGCATGGGCGGCAAAGAGGCGATCGCGCTCATCCGCAAAATCGACCCGGTCGTGCCGGCGATCGTCTCGAGCGGCTATTCCCGCGATCCCGTCATGGCCCAGTATCAAGCCTACGGGTTCCAAGCCGTCATCCCCAAGCCGTACGACCTAAGACGCTTTAAGGAGACCGTGCAGGCCCTTCTGCGGCAAAAAGCCGGAACAGCGTAAGTACGAGCAGACAAGAATTTATTGGCCGACGTGGCCTGAAAATTGCTATTT
>Ga0302321_100002239_pt1 | contig 16613 bp, 13 predicted proteins | sample Fen_T0_1_FD_202505 | JGI IMG/M metagenome (GOLD analysis project Ga0302321, IMG submission 202505) | Peat permafrost microbial communities from Stordalen Mire near Abisko, Sweden - Fen_T0_1 | ecosystem: Environmental > Terrestrial > Soil > Wetlands > Permafrost | place: Sweden: Abisko...
GAGTCTTAGACAAGTACTGTGACGACATTCTTCCACCAAAAGATTTTCCCGAAACAAAAAGTGGCGCGCTCGGAAATAGCTCGTGTACTTTGTTAATCGCCGCTTCAATTGTTTTATGCGCAACAGCTGGAAAGTCGGGACGCCTTTTTTTTTGTTCAGTGAAAGGAAAGTTAAAACGCAATGTCGCAATGCTGAGTTGAGCCAGTTCATTTGCGAGCGCAGTCATGAAAAGATGATTCATTCCAGCACCGGCTCCATGAGCAAGAGTGATAATTGCTTTTGGTTGTTCTGGTGTAATTATTTCAGCGGAGACTTTACCAATACTTTCAGAAACATCAAGTTGAATGGATGTGACTTTCATTGGAGAAAGTTAATCACAAAAAAGAATAATCGTTTATTCCGCCTTCAAAACGGTAGCTGGATTGGATCGCGCTATTTTAATTGTCTGCACTCCAATCACGATTAAGGCAATCGCCAAAACAGCGAGTACACCCAAGCTCATTTCATTCACAGCAATCGGAGCATGGTTCGCCAGCATCGGAAGCATTATCCTATCAAAAAACAGGTACGTTACTGGCATGGCTATTAAGGCAGCAATAGCTAACAACGTGAAAAATCCCTTACTTAATAAATAAAGTAATTTGCCCTCCGATGCTCCCAAGACTTTTCGTATGCTCACTTCCTTCATACGCGTTTCGGTGGTGAATACCACCATGCCCAACATTCCCAATGAAGCGATCACAATGGCAAGAAAAGCAATGAACCCCGCCACCTTCATCGAGGCATCTAGTCCACGGAAGCCCTCTTTTAGTTGATCTTCATATAACTTACCCTGATATGGATGAATGCTGTCATATTGTTTCCATATACTTTTTATTTTCTCATTCAAGGCTTGAAAATCCTTCGTGCTGAATTTGACATTAAGGAAATCGGGCTTTGCTTCAATATAACGAAGCACTACTTCATTTCTCGACTTATTATTTGCTCGGCTATACTGAAAATCTTTGATCACGCCAATAATGGATAACCTCTTTCCATCTATCTTCACTTCCTGACCAATGGCTTTATCTGGGATCCGGTCGCTAATTTCAAATCGCTTAAGCACTTGCTCATTCACAATCACTTCGGTTTCATCCACATCTTTTGGTTTGAAGTTGAAAGTGCGACCTGCCAATAACTGATGTTGGTGAAGTTGAAGGTAGTTTTCATCGATCCGATTCATGGCCACACCCGCTGAATCTTGGGGGTTATTTGGATTGTTCATGTTCACTCCCCAATAACTTCCTGTGCTGGGCACCATGTTAGACTGGGATATGAATTTAACTTCAGGCAGTTCACTGAGTTCTTTCATCAGCCCATCAGGGTTGTTGCCTTGAAGGTTAATGTTCAAAATATCTTTCGTGTTGTATCCCAAATCAAAATCCAAAAAGTGATGATACTGTTTGTACATTATGAGTGTGCTGGTGATGAGCATGAGCGAGATGCAATACTGAAATACAACTAGCGTCTTGCGTGAAGTGAGCTTTCCTAAAGATTGAATGGACGGATTACCTTTCAGCACTTGAACGGCATTAATTTTCGAAAAATACAATGCTGGAAATATTCCGGCTGCCGTGCCAATAATTATTGCGAATAGAATGAAATAGGCAATGAGCATGGGTGAAAGATTGAGGGTTAGCAGTTCCTGTAGATCAGGATTTAGGATAAGGAAGTGTGGTTTGATCAAAATAAAAATAACAACAGCCATAGTCAGTGAGAGCAGCGAGACGATCACGGCTTCCGCCACAAACTGGCTTAACACATTCCCCTTCAAGGCACCGATAACTTTTCGAATGCCCACTTCTTTGGAACGTCTTAAGGCCCGCGCAATTGAAAGATTGGTATAGTTAAAACAGGCGGACAGTATCACCACAAACGTGAGTCCCAAAAAAGACAGAATTACGTATTTGCCCATCGTCATTCCGATCTGGTTGCTCAATCCTTCACCACCCATAATGTCATCTATGGGTTGCAGTTTCAATTCAATATGTGTGTGTTTTACTGTGCTGTCTTCTTTAGCGCTGAGTTGATCGAGTTTTTCTTTAAAGTTTGTGAGGTTGGCCTTCTCTGGCATCAATAGATATGTCCATGAATTCCACATGTTGTCCCACGCTAATTCATTCTTGTTTTCTTTCTCGGTCACTTCGCGTGTACTCAGGCTGCCCAGCATGTCAAAATGAATATGCGAAAACTTAGGGATGTCTTTCAAAACTCCTGTTATGGTGTACGCTTTATCATTATTGAGTATTATGGTTTTACCTAAAGCCTTCTTATCCGCAAATAATTTTAGCGCTGCTGACTCAGTGATCACCGCAGTGAACGGCTCTTGCAATGCTGTTGTACTATTGCCTTCGACCAACGGGAAGGTGAATACTTTAAGAAAATTATTATCCACAAAAAAACCTCCTAGCCGCACAGTTGTTTCGCTGTGCTTGACGTCACCTTCAAAACCTCTCCGTATCAAGGTGGCCGCTTCAAAACCGGTGAAAGATTCCTGAATGGCCTTACCCGCCTTTAGCGAAGTAGTTGCAAACCAGTTGTCGTTTTCTTGATTGAGGTAGACATGGTGGCTCAACACTCGATAAATCCTGTCGTGGTTCACGTGAAATTTGTCATACGAATAAATATCCGACATCATGCCGATAAGTATTAACCCAACACTCATGCTCAAGGCCAATCCAAAAATGTTGATTATTGAAAACAATTTATTGCGCACTAAGCTGCGTCCTGAGGTTTTGATGTAGCTGCCGATCATAATCCAATTGATTAAAAGGTTGATGAATTCAGGTTTACGTATGGTATACAATCGAAAGAATTTTAAGACATCGATTACATAAATGAACTTTGCTTTTCTTGTTCCCTTCGATTTGATGTTGCGTTGAAAATATTCATTCAAGTCACCTTGCAAATCCTCGAGAAGCTCTGGCTTGCAATACCAGGAGAGAAGGCGCGCAGCCCATTGTGGTGGTCTTATTTCGTTGTGCTCTTTCATCAAATTCTTTTTAGTGAAAGCTCAGGGATCATATTCCACAACTGATCGCGCACTTCCTTTGATCTTAACAATGCCGCTTTGCCTGCGCTCGTTATTGAGTAATACCTTTTGCGTTTACCACCACGCGTTTGTGTGGCTTCGCCCAATTTACTTTTCGCCAAACCTTTTTCTTCAAGCCGATTGAGAACGGAATGCACCACACCAAGCTTCACCGATCTTTTGGTTTGGCGTTCCAACTCATCGCAAATGCCCACACTGTAGGCTTCATTGACCAATGCTGCAATGGTCAGCAAAACCAATTCTTCAAATTCGCCAAGGTTAGTTCCTTTCATAACAATGATTAATTACGTAAATGTATGTAAAATAGTTTTAGTTTATTTCAATGCCACAGATTTCAGGGATGTAAACTGATAATTGATTTAGAAGAATAAGGTACCGAGAGTCTTAATGCGCCTCGAGCCAGTTCTTACCAATGCCCACCTCAACTTCCATTGGTACATCTAGTAACACAGCAGTTTTCATCAGCTCGATCACTTTTGGTTTTACGATTTGTTGTTCGTCCACGTGAAGATCAAAAACCAATTCGTCATGCACTTGCAAAATCATTTTGGTTTTCAGCTTCTCGCGTTGCAACCAGCGATGAATGTTAATCATTGCAATTTTAATGATATCCGCTGCACTTCCCTGGATTGGTGCGTTGATGGCGTTGCGCTCAGCAAACTGACGCGTGGCCATATTACGTGAATTAATATCTCGCAAATATCTTCTCCGTCCTAAAATGGTTTCCACATATTCCTTTTCACGAGCCAAGTTGATCGAGTCATCCATATAGCGTTTGATCGCAGAGAACTCTTTGAAGTAAGATTCTATGATTTCTGCCGCTTCGGTACGAGAGATGTTAAGGTTTTGAGAAAGACCGAACGCGGTGCTACCATATAAAATTCCAAAGTTCACTTCTTTAGCCTTACGCCTCATGTCAGGTGTAACCTTTTCCAATTCTACTTTAAAGACTTTGGCAGCAGTAGTCGTGTGAATGTCGCGCCCTGTGCGAAATGCTTCCGTCATTGTTTCATCCTTCGCAAACGCGGCTGCTATTCTCAACTCAATCTGAGAATAGTCGGCCGACATGAAAAGATAATTTTTATCGTGCGGCACGAATGCACTTCTAATCTGTCTGCCTTTCTCTGTGCGAATCGGAATGTTTTGAAGATTGGGGTTATTAGAGCTCAACCTTCCCGTTGCTGCTACAGCCTGACGGTAGTCCGTGTGGATACGATTGTCAAACTTGCTCAGCATTTTGGGCAATGCATCCACATATGTTGAGCGTAATTTTTCGTATTCGCGGAAGTCAAGAATCTTTTTTACAATCGGATGCTCGTCTGCAAGTTTTACTAAGACTTCTTCACCTGTCGCATACTGACCGGTCTTAGTCTTCTTAGCCTTGTCGAGTAACTTCAGTTTGTCAAATAATATTTCACCCAATTGTTTTGGCGAAGCGATGTTGAATTCTTCCCCCGCTAAATCATAGATTTCTTTCTGAACTTTCTCACTATCTTTTTTCAAAGCAGCCGACATCCATTGCAGTGCCGCTTCATCCAGCGAAACACCTTCTGCTTCCATTCCCGCAAGGGCATATACTAAAGGCGCCTCCACTTCTCGCATCAATCGCCAATGCCCACGGGCATGAAGCTCTTTCTCTAAGTGTTGCTTAAGCTGAAATGTTTGTTCGCATCGCTCGCCGTAATTTTTTACTTCGTCTTTATCACTTCCGATAAGTTGATAATTCAAATACTGATTACACAAAATGCCCAGATCATGGGAAGCCTCCGGCTCAATCAGGTAATGTGCCAGCATCGTATCAAACAAAACGCCTTTTACTTCAACACCAAATTTTTTCAAAGCAAGAATACTTTGCTTGATGTTGTGACTGGTTTTTGAAATGCCCTCATTAGAAAACACTTCTGAAAATTTCTGAAGAATAACTGGATCTTTAACAGGAACATAGAAAGCTTCTCCAACAACAAACGAAAATGCTATTCCTGTGATCAAGAAATCAAAATTAGGTGCCTCATTCGTTGCTACTTCAATCGCAATTTCCTTTTGGGTTTTTAGTTTCTCGACTAACTCTTTGATCTCTTCATCCGTTTCAATTTTTTTATAGTTGGACGTTGATGACTCAAATGACTTCTGTTCAGCTTCACTTTCTGCCAACGGCCCTCCTCCAAACATGGAAAGTTGCGAAGGCTTATTTTCTTTGATAATCGCTGTGGGTGTAGAAGCGCTTGTGCTCGCAAAAATCCTGGGCAGCATTGTCTTAAATTCAAGTTCCTCCAAGATTGGCCTCAACGATTCTTCAGGACCAGTATAGCGCAACGCTTCTTCATTAAACTCAACGGGAACATCCGTTATAATAGTTGCCAGTTTTTTTGAAAGGATTGCTTGTTCACCAAACTGTTCAACTCTTTCTTTTTGCTTTCCTTTTAATTCCGATGCATGGGCGACCACACCTTCAACTGTTTTGTATTGCTTCAATAATTCAGAAGCTGTCTTTGGTCCGATACCAGGAATGCCCGGAATATTATCAGACGTATCACCTTGCAAGCCGAGCATGTCGATTACTTGGGAAACATTCTCAATGTCCCACTTTTCACAAACTTCTTTTGGACCGAGCACATCAACGGCATTGCCCATGTAGGCCGGCTTGTACAGAAACACATTTTCTTTCACGAGCTGTCCGAAATCTTTATCAGGCGTCATCATGTAAACTTCAAATCCTTCGGAAGCAGCTCTTGTTGCGATCGTACCGATGATATCGTCTGCTTCATAGCCATCCATTTCCAAAATAGGAATATTGAAGCCGCGAATAATTTCTTTCACAGTAGGTAACCCATGTTTGATGTCTTCCGGTGTTGCTTGTCGTGTAGCTTTATACTCTTTAAAGATTGCATCACGAAAAGTAGGGGCAGCCGTATCAAATGCTACGGCTATGTGAGAAGGCTTCTGTTTTTGAATAACTTCTAACAACGTATTGGTAAAACCAAATGGCACCGAGGTGTTGTGGCCTTTCGAATTGATACGTGGATTTTTGGTAAATGCAAAATGGGCGCGGTAAACGAGCGCATAAGCATCAAGTAAAAAAAGTTTTTTGTTGGATAGAGACATGAGGGCGAAGGTAAAAAGAATGAGTCAATCATACGATAAATGATTTTGTCCCTTTTCTTTTTCGTTGATTATTTCTAAATCGAATAACTATGGAGAATATTTTGCTGAAAAACTTTTTGCGATGGGAAAAGGAAACACCGCAACTCACCTTTCTTCGTCAACCAAAAAATGGTCAATGGCAGAATTGGTCTTTTGCTAAGGCTGGAGAAGAAATAAGAAAAATGGCGGCAGGCCTTCAGTCAATGAATCTTCCTCCTCGCAGCAACATCGCAATCCTTTCTAAGAATTGCGTCCACTGGCTGATGGCCGATCTCACCATTTTTATGGCCGGTCACGTTTCTGTTCCTCTTTACGCCAATATCACCGCTCCTTCCATTCGACAAATTCTGGAACACGGCGATTGTGCTGCAATATTTGTTGGCAAGTTGGACGATTATGAACATCAAAAAGAAGGAATACCACCATCAGTAAAGAAAATAAGTATTGATTTCTATGGAATTAAAGAAGGCGTGTTAGTAAACAACTGGTTGACAACTCAAAAACCACTTGAGAAGATGCCTGATTGGAAAGTCGATGAGTTGATGACAATCATGTATACTTCTGGTACCACTGGCAAACCAAAAGGTGTAATGTTTAACTCAGCGGCATTTGCGCACAGCGATGGTGTTATCATTGATTACCTCGATCGCGTGAAGCCAATGCCTCCGCATCCCGATCTGTTTTCATACTTACCCTTATGCCACATAGCAGAACGAGCGCTAACAGAAATATTGGGTTGTCATACTGGCGCAAGAATTTCATTTGTCGAATCACTCGAAACATTTCCTCGCGACCTGGCTCATGTTCAGCCTCATTTATTTTTTGGGGTGCCCCGCATTTGGGCTCGCTTTCAGGAAAAGACACTTGAAAAGCTTCCGCAGAAAAAATTGGATCGGTTGCTGAAAATCCCCGTAGTGAATTTTTTTATCAAAAGAATGCTGGCAAAGAAATTAGGATTGTCGCGCGCTTTGATCAAAGCATCAGCGGCTGCACCAATCCCAAAATCCTTGCTCGAATGGTATGAAAAGCTCGGAATAAGTATTCGTGAAATTTATGGCATGACTGAAAACAGTGCGCTCTCACATGCTAATCAGGAGGAGATTCGTTATGGAACTGTTGGAAAACCATTGCCGACTGTTGAAATAAAATTTTCAAGTGATGATGAAATAATGACTCGACATAAGGCATTGATGATGGGCTACTACAAAGAGCCGGCAATGACAGCAGAGATCTTTACGGCTGATGGATTTATAAAAACAGGCGATTGCGGCAAGCCCGATAAAGACGGATTCTTAACCATTACAGGGCGCGTGAAAGATATTTTCAAAACCGACAAAGGAAAATATGTTTCTCCATCTCCTATTGAAATGCGCTTGCATAAGAACAATGATATCGAGCAAGTGTGTGTGGTGGGCATGGGCATTCCTCAACCTATTGCATTGATAATATTGTCCGCTGGTGGTAAATCAAGATCTAAAGAAGAAATCTCAAAAAGTTTATCGGCATCTCTTGCCGAAGTGAATGCTGCCGTCGAAGATTATGAAAAATTAAAAAAAGCGGTGATCATGAAAACCGATTGGAGTATTACCAATGGGTTGATGACGCCAACCATGAAAGTAAAGCGCAACGAAGTAGAAAAAATCCATTTACCAAAATACCCAACTTGGTATGCGCATGAAGAACTCGTGGTGTGGGAGTGATCAAGGCCTTTAAAGGTGACTGTTCTGTAGAAAAAAGTAAATGAAAAATGAATTCAGGCATGTAGCAGAAATAAAATTGAGCCACATCGTTTTTGAGTGATCTGCTTTCGTGTTGTCCTTCCACACCTGATAAAACCAAATCATAAAAAACAAAACTACAGGTAGCAACGAAATCAGAAATGCATAGCTGAATTGGGGGGAGAAGAAATTATTGAAATAAAGAACAAAGCCAAGGGCGGCTATGGCAAATACGATCTGCACAAAGATGAAAGTCCCCCGAATCCCCAGCAACATACTCATGGTTTTGTCACCATGTTTGGCGTCCTCTTCATGCTGATACACTTGCGTCATTGGATAATTGCCCAAAAGCATAACAGTGCTAAGTAAAGCCGGAATAATTATTTTGCTTTGCATCAGGCTTTCCATTTCAAAACTGTTAATCCCCACATAGCACATGAGAAAAGCGAAGCTTCCCTGAAAAATTCCAACCGTGACCCAGCCGATGATCGGATATCTCTTTAAGCGAATAGAAGGGTGGCTGTAGGCTTTTGAGACTAAACCATAAATCAAAATCATGATCGAGAAAAGAAAGTTGATTTTCCAATAAGCAATTACGATAGCGGCTACATCAAGTAAGAGAGAGAGGTAGTAAAGGCTCGTATTTACCGGTGGTGGATTTTTCAAACCGCCAATACTCTTTTCATCTTTATCAAAGTAACTATTAAATCCATTGCTGGCAGGATAAAGCATAAAATGAATGATCGCGAATGACCAAATCAATTGGCTCCCATAAAAATTGGGCGAGATCCCCAACGCAAAAAGATAGACTGGTAAAAGAAAATAAGAAAATGGAAAGCGAAGGTGAAGTAAAGTTGACAGCATATCAGTGAACTATGTAAAACAAGGTAACATTTTTTGAGTTATACTTGAACTCATGAGTTATATTACTTCCATCGGCACGGCCAATCCGAATTTTTGCTTCCAACAACAGGCCATTGCCAATTTTATGGTGAAGGCCATGAATCTAAAGGTCGATGGAGCCAGAAAACTCCGGGCATTATTTCGGGCTACTGGAATAGAAACAAGGTGCTCGGTGCTAAGTGACTACGGCCGGGAAATTGGCTTTGAGTTTTTTACTGATAATGAATTAGTGGAGCCGTTCCCTTCTACCCGACAACGGATGGAAGTCTTTAAAAAACACGCGCTCGATTTAAGTCTCGCAGCGGTAAACAAATGCATAGAAAAAATTCCATCAATAGAAAAAAAAGAAATCACTCATTTAGTTGTTGTTAGTTGCACGGGCATGTATGCACCTGGATTAGACATCGACCTGGTGAAAGCACTTGGGCTGAATTCATCAATTAGTCGCACGTGCATTAACTTCATGGGCTGTTATGCTGCATTCAATGCATTAAAATTAGCCGATATGTTTTGCTCGGGCGAAAAAAATGCAAAAGTGTTAATGGTTTGCACAGAGCTTTGTACCATTCATTTTCAAAAAGAAAATACAGAAGACAACATGCTTGCCAACGCGCTCTTTGCAGATGGCAGTGCAGCTCTGTTGGTAGAGGCACAGCCAAGAAAAGGAATCAATTTAAAACCAATAGCTTTTCACTGCGACCTCGCGACCGAAGGTGAACAAGATATGGCATGGACGATAGGTGACTGGGGTTTTGAAATGAAACTTTCAACGTACGTACCAGAAGTGATCCGTAGTGGAATAAAAAAACTGACCGGATCTTTGCTCGACCGGATATCTCAGAATTTATCTGACGTCTCTTACTTTGCTATTCACCCTGGCGGGAAAAAAATTCTTGAAGTAATCGAACAGGAGTTAGGCATTAGCAAAGATTCAAATCGTCATGCTTATGAAATATTAAAACAGTACGGTAATATGTCGTCACCAACAGTCCTATTTGTTTTGAATGAAATTCGGAAAAAAATTAGCGTTGAAGATCAAAACAAAACAATTCTAAGTTTTGCGTTTGGACCTGGGCTTACGTTAGAAAGTATGTTACTGCAAATTGAAAATCATTGAGATGGCTGTTTCATTTTCCCAGCGAAGCAAAGGAGTCGAGATCATGGACGATCTTGAATTTCATGATGACGTAGTTTTTCAAACCCTTCGCGAACTGGATTTTATTAATCAATGGTTGGGCGGAAATGCTGTTACGCTAAACGCAATTGAAAAAGTCTGGAAAGAGATTCCAAAGGAAAAGTCCGTTTCCATTGCAGACCTTGGTTGTGGAAGTGGGGAGATGCTTGGGTTAATCGCCAAGAAAGCTGTTCATCAAAAAAGAAATGTTCAACTAACCGGAATTGACGCAAATCCTCACATTGTTGACTATGCTATTGATCACTCGCGTGATTTTTCCGACATAAAGTTTGAAGCGCTGAACATTTTTTCAAATGAATTCCGATCACGCAAAATTGACATTGTTATTGCCACTCTTTTCCTTCATCATTTTTCAGATGATGAACTGACAAACCTTTTTGTGTCTCTAAAAAATCAAGTCAAGACGGCTATTATTGTCAACGACATTCATCGGCACCCGCTCGCATATTATTCCATCAAGTGGTTGACTTCTCTTTTCTCAAAATCATCCATGGTAAAATTTGATGCACCGCTGTCGGTACTTCGTGCGTTTAAACGAAATGAATTAAAATCAATTCTTAAAAAAGCTGGAGTCGAAAATTACCAATTAAGATGGAGATGGGCCTTCCGTTGGCAATTGATCATCTTCTGCCAAAAGAATTAAGCAGCAATTGATCTCATCACCTTTTTCATCAGGGCTTTTTCATCAGCGCTCCATTCTTCAGTTTGATTGGGCTCTTGTGCAAATTTGAGATCGAAAGAAAAATTCAACCTGTATTTCCAAACCAAGTCAGCACCTACTGCCCTTTTAAATTCGCGTAAGCTTTTGCGATTCGGTATCCAATAAAGCTGCACTTCCTTCTCAGGTACTTCCACAGTAGCTTGTCCACGGATGTACAATGAATTATCATGAAGCTCTTTATTCAACAGCTCTATAAAACCAGGATTCCCTATAATATATACTTCTTGCATAGTTTAAAAAATCATTCAACAACACTTATTTCCTATATGAATACGGCAAATCTAACGCAATGGTTCAATTTTTGTTCTGTAAAAAGGTGAGTCATTGTGGTACAAAATTTGGTAAATGATGAAGTAATGATAGTATTTCCTACTTTGTTGATAGACTACCCAATGAAAATTTTTAATACACCCCGAATAGCGTATTTAATTTTATTTACGTTTAATTTTAATGCAACCGTATGCAAATAAATAACTTGACTATGAAGACATTCATTTATTCTCTAATCATTGTTTTGGCATTAAGTTCATGTGCCTCGAATCCATTCGGACAAAAAGTGAAGGAACCTTTTCGAGGAAGTGCCTACGAATCCAACAATCGCTTCTTTCGGGCCACAGGTAAGGGCGAAAGTTCTTCCGACAACGTTGCCAGAAGCAAAGCCGATGTTGAAGCAAAGGGAATTTTAGCCGGGCAAGTGAACACGACAATGAAACAAGTAAGTGATCAATATCTGGGGCAAACACAAAACGATCGTGGAGTCGATGTGGCCGACAAGTTTCAAAGCCTGGTACGCGAAGTGATGAACACCAACATTGCTGACTTACGAAAAATTGGTGAACAAAAATATTTTGACAAGAAACAAAACAAATACACGGTGTTCATCGCTTACGAAATCAAAAAGAACGCGATGTTCAGCTTTATGAAAAAACAAGCTAAGACCAATCAAACGATTGACGAGCGCCAGCAGCAAGTGATCCAAAAAATATTAGATGAAGAATTAAAAAAGGCAGAGACCGATGACAAATAATTTTATCTTATTCTTCATAGTAAACCACATTCATCAAGGTAGAGCCAACAGCACCCAACGTTTCTTTGCTAATAATTGACAGATTGTCTTTGGTGGAATGATGATAATCGCCAAAGAAGCCAACACCGGTTTGGTAATGAACAATATCAATCGTGGGAATTTTGCCAAACTCATTGACATAAAGATGATCATCAATAATGCCTGCCACATTTGTTTTCACAAAATAATCGGTATAGCCTAATCGAGAAGCTGTGTTCCAAACCTTTTCAACAACCGAGGGAGCAAATTCCAGTGAAGCTCCTTCACGAAAAAATTGAGCATGCTTCGAACCTACCATATCTAATAAAACTCCATAGTAAGCTGAGTAATCTTTCTTGTGTTTATGCTTTGCCCAGTATTGCGAACCAAGACACCACCATACTTCATAGCCTTCCGGAAAATCTAATTTACTTTTCCTATTTTCCTTTTCGCCCCAATCTTCACCATCAAATAAAATCAGATCAACACCTACTGTTGGCATTTTACCTTGGCCTAAAAGCCTTGAAATCTCCAACAGTACGCCTACCCCGCTGGCGCCGTCATTAGCTCCATCAAAAGGAGTATCTATTTTTTCAGTGTCCTTATCTGCATACGGACGAGTATCCCAATGGGCAGCAAGTAAAATTCTTTTTTTAGCTTCCGGATTATAGCTGGCGATAATATTTTTGAGCTGGACTTTTTGATTGTCCCAGGTGATTGCATCGAAGTCCTGCTCTACTACGGCAGCTCCATTCTTCTTAAACTGATTGATGAAATATTGAGCCGCCTGATTATGTGATTTAGTGTTGGGCACGCGCGGGCCAAACTTCACCTGCTTCTCCACAAAAAAATAAGCCGAGTCGGCGTTGAATGTAGGAACCTGAACAACTTTCAAGGAGACCTGCGTCTCATCGGTTTTCTTCTTTGGGCCACAGGATTCCAAAAGAAAAAGTGGAGTTAGCAGGATTAAAAATATTTTTTTTATGCGCATACATGAGTTAGAAAACGGTTGCAAAGTAAAAGAAACTTTAATGCAAATAGATACTCCTTAAATCAAAAGGTAATTTTAATTAAATTTAAAGTTCATTTTACCACAAGAATCAGAACGAATGGGAAAGCCTACAGGTTTTTTGGAATTTGAACGCGACCTTCCAAAAAAACGCGACATCAAAGAGCGCATTAAAGACTATAACGAAGTTGATGGACCAATCAACGAGCCGATTGCATTCAAGCAAGCTGCACGCTGCATGGATTGTGGTACACCGTTCTGCCATAATGGTTGCCCTCTTGGAAATATTATTCCTGATTTCAATGATGCCGTCTATCAAGGCAACTGGAAATTGGCCTACGAGATTTTAACGAGCACCAATAATTTTCCTGAATTCACTGGTCGCATTTGCCCGGCACCTTGCGAAGCTTCCTGTGTGCTTGGCATTAATAAACCAGCCGTTACCATTGAGTACATCGAAAAGACGATTATTGAAAAGGCATTTGAAAATGGGTATGCTGTACCTCATATCCCGGCAGTTAAAACAAATAAAAAAATTGCCATTGTAGGTTCTGGTCCGGCAGGACTCGCTGCAGCTGCTCAATTGAATCAGGCGGGACATTCAGTAACTGTTTTTGAAAGATCAGATGAAGTGGGTGGCTTATTGCGTTATGGAATTCCTGATTTTAAATTAGATAAACAAATTGTTGAGCGAAGGATCAACCTCATGGTTCAAGAAGGGGTGAAGTTTCAAACTAATGCACACGTGGGAGTGAATGTGCCTGCCGACCAATTGAACGATGAGTTTGATGCTATCTTGCTTACTGGCGGATCTACTGTTCCTCGTGATCTTCCAATCCCCGGAAGGAATTTAAAAGGAGTTCATTTCGCTATGGATTTTTTAACCCAACAAAACAGACGAGTATCCGGGAAAAAAGTCGGTGTTGAAGAAATTTGGGCAACCAATAAAAATATATTCGTAATTGGCGGAGGGGACACCGGTTCTGATTGCGTGGGTACCTCGATACGTCATGGAGCAAAGTCCGTTAACCAAATTGAAATTCTATCCAAGCCTCCAGTAGGTCGCACTGACGCTATGCCTTGGCCAAATTGGCCGATGATTTTACGCACTTCCACTTCACATGAGGAAGGTTGTGAGCGTCAATGGAGCATTGTTACTAAAGAGTTTATCGGCGACAAAGAAGGAAACCTTAAAGCCTTGAAAATTGTAGAGGTTGAATGGAAAGGAAATTCGTTTAAAGAGCTTCCCGGAACAGAAAAAGAAATTCCATGTGAGCTTGCGCTTCTTGCCATGGGCTTTCTCCACCCACAGCACACCGGTTTGCTTGACCAACTGGGTATCGATTATGATGAACGCGGAAATGCTAAATGCAATAACTATCAGACTTCCGTGGAAGGAATTTTCTCGGCCGGTGACATGCGCAGAGGCCAAAGCCTGGTGGTATGGGCGATTAGTGAAGGCAGAGAAGCTGCGCGGGCCATTGATAATTATTTGATGGGCCACACCAGTCTTGAAGCCAAAGAGAAAGGAATTTTAAACCTGATGTGACTAAGATCTCAACGATGAACAGGTTTCTTTATGTAAATAAAACCCGACTTTTCGTATTGAGTGTTTAGTTCAGGTAATCGCACAAAGAATTTTTTCATCAATCCCTTTTCATCGATGATTATCTCGGGCTTATCCTTCTCAAAGGAATTCTGAACAAGAATGACGTTTTCAAAATAATTCGGTTCTTGAAAAATGCCCTTTGATAGATTCCAATTTAAAAAATAAGAAGTCGGTTGGTTGATTTTATAAATCCCAAGATCGTCACCCAGCACCAAAATATTTTTCTTTTTAATGAATGACTCGTATTTGGAAGGTGTAGGGTAAATACCCGTATAGTCTACCCGCTTTATTTTATTCAACCGTGTAGCTGTACTTATTCCAATTGTAGAAAGTAAGAATAGCCATATCATGGATTCCGCAATCCATTTTCTTCTGATTAACAAAATGTAGTGGCTGATGAAGTACGATAGAGGTGGAACAAACGTGATAAAACTATGTGGAGTTAATTCTCGTGTGATGGCAATCTCAATAAAGCCTACGCCCATCCAAAGCAACATCACCTGCAAAAGCTGTGATTGATATTTGGTAAATCGTGCCTCACGATTTAGCATTATTAAAGCGAAGAAAAGGAATAAAAGAATTCCACTGCTCAACCAAAGTATTGATTTCCACGAAACCAGGTTGATAGAATGAAAGGTGAAGTTAGTGTTATAAAAATATTGAACTAATTCAGGTAAGCCATCGCGATAGTAATAAAGACAAATAAGCGCTAGGTGAGGAAAGGCGAAACCAAAAGTCAGGAGTAAAGCTTTGCGAAGAGTGATACGAGCAAACATAAATAAAATCACCAGAGAACCAATCAAGAATACAGAGTAACTAAAAATCAATAACGAAGCAATTCCTAAAAAGACTCCGATGTTGAAAACAATTTCATCGCGCTGAACCTTAAATTCTATCTCCTTAAAAATATTATTGAGGGCGAGCAATAAGAACGTGGAGGCCAAAAGTTCCCTTGAGAACGAGAGCATATCAAAAGAAAAAAAACAGATGACTCCGAAAACAAATGCAGGCAAATAATTGATCTCATTGTAAGCGCGGTTTCTTATTAGGATAAATGCAAAGAATGCGGCTTGAAAAAAAATGATCAATAGAGCCAGGAAATGGCGCCCAAAAATTGACCGACCCATAACAAATTCAACTATTTTGGCAAACCAGGATGAAGCCCATGGTGAATCATCAACAACCTGCAGATACATTATTTTGCCGCTATTGAGTAATTCACCCAGAAGGATGTCTTTCAACTCCTGTGCGGTCATTGGCATTGGATGAATGAAAATCGGCATACTCATCGCCAACAATAAAATCAATACAGCAAGAAGCCGATAAGGATCATTAAATCTGAAAAAGCGTAGCACAGGATGGTTCTTTTCTGCAAATAAATCAAATTTTGAGCAGGATAAATGCTGTTGGCACTTTTGTATCTTTGCGCTATGACCATGAGGCAACAAAAATACGGCAGGCTTATCCAAAAAGAGCTTAGCGATATTTTCCTCCGCGACAAGCGCGGAATTATAGGGAATGCTTTCATCACCATTGCTGAAGTGCGTATGAGTCCCGACTTAAGTTTGGCTAAGGTGTATCTTAGCATGACACTTGCCAAGGACAAAAAAGTGGTGTTAAATCAAATCACTGTTCACAAAAGTGAAATCAGAAAAGCATTAGGCGATCGTATCCGCAATCAAGCCCGCATTGTGCCAGAACTCGTTTTTGTCATTGACGAAGTCGAGGAGAATGCCCAACGTATGGAAGATTTGATCAAAAGCCTCAACATTCCCAAAGACGAAAAATAAAAAACACATTATTCCTGCATGAATCTTTCCCTTTTCATAGCCAGGCGATATTTTTTTTCAAAAAGGAAAAAGAATTTTATCAACATTATTTCTGTACTGTCGATGGTTGGGGTGGCCTTTTCAACCGCAGCGTTAATCATCGTACTTTCCGTTTTCAATGGATTCGAAGGATTACTTCGAAGTTTAAACAATGCCTTTGACCCGGAAATTAAAATCGAAGCCACTAAAGGCAAATCATTTGTCGTAAACGAAAAGCTGATTGAAAACATCCGGAGTGTTCCCGGAGTGCAGATTGTTACTGAAGTGATCGAGGATTATGCCTATTTCAGGTACCGTGATGCCGATGTAATAGCAACAATGAAAGGCGTGGGTGATAATTTCATTGATCAAC
>Ga0302321_100002241_pt1 | contig 16603 bp, 11 predicted proteins | sample Fen_T0_1_FD_202505 | JGI IMG/M metagenome (GOLD analysis project Ga0302321, IMG submission 202505) | Peat permafrost microbial communities from Stordalen Mire near Abisko, Sweden - Fen_T0_1 | ecosystem: Environmental > Terrestrial > Soil > Wetlands > Permafrost | place: Sweden: Abisko...
TGGCGCGGGCGATCCACGAGCGCAGCCCACGCGCCGCGCACGCCTTCGTCGCAATCAACTGCAGCGCCGTCTCGGAGAATCTCCTGGAGAGCGAGTTGTTCGGCCACGAGCGCGGCGCCTTCACTGGCGCGGTCGAGCGCAAGCCGGGCCTGCTTGAGGTGGCCGATCACGGCGTCTTCTTCCTGGACGAGGTTGGCGACGTTACGCCTTCCGTGCAGGTCAAGCTGCTGCGAGCGCTCGAGACCGGCGAGTTCTTGCGCGTCGGTGGCACCCGCACCGTGCGCACCGACGTCCGGGTCGTGTCCGCCACCCACAAAGATCTCAGGCGCGCCGTGCGCGACGGAGAGTACCGCGAAGATCTCTACCACCGGCTCAACGGCGTCACCATCGAGCTGCCGCCCCTCAGAGACCGCAAGGGCGACATCGCGTTGCTGGCAACGCACTTCCTTGGGCTGTCGTCCGGCGGCAAGAAGAGCTTCACCCCGCGCTGCCTCGAGGTGCTGGAAAGCTACTCCTGGCCGGGCAATGTGCGCGAGCTGCGCATGGTCGTGCAGCGCGCGGCCATCCTCGCCAAGAGCGACACCGTTGACCCGAAAGACCTGCTGCTCGAGCTCTGGGATTGGCGTCACAAGGGTTCCTGGAAAGGCCTGACACTCGCCGAGGTGGAACGCGAGTACATCACGCAGGTGCTCGCGCAACACCAGGGGCATCGCGGCAGGGCGGCCAAGACACTCGGGATCGATCCGAAGACGCTGTACAACAAGCTCAAGTCCGATTCGTCCGAGGAGGACCAAGACGGTGAGGAACGCGACGAGGACGCGAAGTAGACGCGTCCAACCTCGCCGGAGTGTCTGGTCGTGAGCGCCGTCCGCGTGCTCGTCGTCGACGATCTGCCAGACCACGCGGAGATGCTGCGCGAGCTGCTCGAACCGGAGGGGTACCAAGTCGACACAGCGGCCGACGGGCAGGAGGCCATCGACAAGGCCCTGGCCGCCCCGCCGGACTTGGTCATCATGGACGTGAGCATGCCCCGCATCGACGGGATCGAGGCCTGCCGTCGGCTCAAGTCGGATCCACGCACCCGGCTCGTACCCATCATCTTGGTCACCGCGCTGGGACACCGCGAGAATCGGCTGCAGGGCATCGCGGCCGGCGCTGACGATTTCCTGACCAAACCGGTCGACATCGAGCAGCTTCTGGCGCGCGCGCACAGCGCTCTGCGCCTCAAAGCGCTCATCGATCAGCTAGAAGAGGCCGAAAACGTCCTGGGAAGCTTGGCCAACGCGGTGGAGGCGAAGGACCCCTACACGCGCGGTCATTCCGATCGTGTGGCCCGCCTCGCGGAGACTCTGGCACGGTACGCCGGGCTCGATACCGAGACCTGCCGCAACGTGCGGCGCGCCGGGCTGATCCACGACATCGGCAAGATCGGAACGCCCTCGGGTTACCTGTACAAGCCCGGCCCCTTGACCCCGGAGGAAATGTCGATCGTGCGGCAGCACCCGGTCATCGGCTCCGCCATCTGTCAGCCACTCAAGACGCTGACTCCTCTGGTGCCGCTGATCCGCGGACACCACGAGCGCTTGGACGGCACGGGCTACCCTGATGGCTTGCGTGGCGATGAGATCCCCCGGGCGTTGCGCTGTCTCACCGTTGCCGACATCTTCGACGCCCTCACTTCGGTGCGCGCGTACCGCGCCGCCTCGCCGACGGACAAGGCGCTGGCCATACTCGCCAACGAGGCGCGCGCCGGCCTGTGGGATGCGGATATCGTCGCGCTCTTGCCCGCCGTGGCCTCGGCGGCCGGGCTGTGAACGCGTCCTAGGCAGGACTGCCCAGGACGTCGTCCCCCTTGAGCCGGTACTCGGCCACAAAGAGCCGCGCAATACGGGGATCGAACTGCGTGCCAGCCTTGGCCTCGACCTCTGCCAGGGCCTGCTCAGGCGTTCGGCCCGGCGGATGCGGGACACCACGCAGCATGGCCTCGAAGACCTCGGCCACAGCCACGACGCGCGCGCCCAGCGGGATGCCCTCGCCGCTGATGCCAAAGGGATAACCGCCGCCGTCCCAACGCTCGTGGTGGTAGTGAATGATCGACAGGACCTCTTGCCACAGGGCGATCGGCCGCAGAATCTCGACGCCGAGCCGCGGATGCTCGCGCACCGCCGACCTCTGCCGCTCGGTCAGCGTTGAGCTGGTCCCCAGGATATCGAGGCTGACGCGCATCTTGCCGATGTCGTGCAACAGGGCGCCGAAGTGGATGTGGCGCCGCTCATCGTCATTCATGCCCAGACGCCGCGTGATCATGTCGGCCAAGGCAGCCACACGGCGCGAGTGCCCGGAGTAGTGGACGTCCATGCCGTCCAACAGCGTCACGAGCAGGTCGCTGGTGTGGGTGAAGAAGTTCAGGGCCCGATCGCGCTGCAGGGCGTTGTCGATGGCGAGCGCGGCGTGGGAGCCCAGGCGCTCGAGGGCCATGCGGCTGCGTGGATCGAAGACGTCGCCCGAGCGCACGCCGGCCACCGCGAAAGCACCCAGGGTCAAACCGCCGCGCAGCGCGGCGCAAGCGAAGCCGGGAGAAGAAGCGCCAAGATCGTCCACACGCGGCGAGTAGTGAGAGCTACTGCGGGCGTCCATCAGCGATTCGGCCGCCCCGGTTGTGGCCACTTGCGCGATGATGCCCTCGCCCGCTGCCAGGCGCACGCCTTTGAGCAGCTCGAAATCGTCGCCGGCCGCGGCCACGACGACGTAGCCGTCGCTGCCGGTCGCCTCGAACAGCAAGGCCCGTGCGCGCTCGGCCTTGCACAACTCGCGCGCGGAATCGGCCAGGCGCACCAGCACCTGCTCCTTGTCGGGTTCTGCCGTCATGGTCGCGACCAGATCGTTGAGCGCTGCGAGCAGGTCGTTCGACTCGGCGAGCCGACGGATCAGCTCACGATTCTCCCGCGCGAGCCAGGCCCGATCGGCCGCGTGGCGCAGCAACGGACGCAGATCCTCCAAGCGCATCTCGTCCTTGCGCAGGTAGTCGAAGACGCCTTGATGAATCCCGGCGATGGCCGAATCGAGATCGGCATGTCCGGTAAGGATCAGCACGCGCGTGTCAGGGCTGGCCAGCGCGATCTTGCCAGCCAGCTCAGTGCCGCTGACCGCCGGCATGACCAGATCGACCAAGGCGACGTCGATCGTGCCGCTTGAGACGAGCGCCAGCACTCGCGCCGGGTCGCTCTCTGCGACGGTGTCGAAGCCAAGGCGGACGAGAGAGTCTGCCAGAGCCGATGAAAATCCGATGTCGTCGTCGACTACGATGACGCGAGGTCGCAGCGGCTCCATGAGGGCAACGCAACGATCGTAGTTGAGCCGGCAGGGGCTGTCAACGCCGTGTGCGTCTTCGGCGCGCGCCGGCCTTCCCGACCCCGCCCTTTCCAGACGCGCCCGAAGGTCGGGCAAGCCTCCTGGCAGCCGGACGCGCGGTTGCGGCGGAAGTCCTGTGTTTCCAACCACGGCTCAATTGGCAAGCTCCCTGCAACCCCTCTCATCAGGAGGTGCAGGAACATGCGCAACACAGACGCCGCGCAAGGGCAGACCGCATGGTGGAATCGCCCAGGTGTTCTCGAGATCATCACGCTACTGGGCCCTCTCGCCCTCGTCGGCCTCATCCTCGCGATCGGCTGATCCCGCGTCGATTCCCTGCGTCGGCTTCCCGCGCCTGCGTGCGGCGCAACTCCGTGCCCCTCGCCCGCCGGAATTGACCTCGAACCTCGCATGACCCAGTCCGCTGCCGCCGAGCCTTCGCTCGCTCGAAAGCGTTGTAGCCCCCTGTGACAAAGCCGCCGGCCTGTGCGGGAGCGGAGCGGCAATTCGGGCAGCATACCCGATTTGCGTGTCGCGGTCTGTACTGTAACTGTCTATTTACAAACAACTTAGTGGACCTCATGCCCTGGTTGCCGGCTTGCTTCTGTATCAGGCATGCGGACCCCAAGAGCAACACGGCGCCGAGTCTGGTTGAGCGTGGCGGCCTTCGTCTCGATGATGGCCACACAAATTCAGGCCGCGCCGCTACCCGGCTTCGCCCTCGTGTCACAGACGCAGCATTTCTCATTCTACAGTCGCGACCCACGCCTCAAGATCGACGCCGGGAAAGCCGAACGGTACCTTTGCGAGATCAGCGCCCTGCTCGGGCAGCCCCTCGATGGCCGGACCGAGTTCATCCGCCACGAGCGCGCCGAGGATGTGGCCGCGTACACGGGCACGTACGCGACCGGCTTTGCCGAGCAGAGCGGTGATCGCCTGCACTCGGCGTTGCCCAATCACCCGCACGAGATCGTCCACATCGTGGCCTTCCGCCTGGGATTGCCCGGCGACTTCTTCCAGGAGGGCCTGGCCGTGGCCCTTGGCGATCATGGCAAGGTTGGCGGCATGGCCGCGACCCAGGTGGCGAAGACGGCGCTCGCTCACCGTGATCCAATGACCGTCGTCACGAGCTTCCGCGACGTCGACGCTACGGCGGCCTACGCCGTCGCCGGCGCCTTCGTCGAGCACCTGATCCACACGCGCGGCGTCGCGAAGATCGCGCAGTTCTTCCGGGCGTGCCCTGACGGGCCCGGCCAGCGCGACGCTGCTTTCGCCCGCGTCTTCGGTCGTTCACTCGACGCAGAGCTGGCCGACTGGACCGCGACACTCTGACATGACAGCTGTTACCAGCTGCCGGGACGGCTGGAAGTCGGCGCCGGGGACTTGTGGCCCAATCCGATGCGAGCGCGCGCAGACGGCATGGCGACCACACGCAGTATCTGTTGCGCTGCGCCGGGCCGGGAAGTAGGATGGCCGCATAGATCCACGCAGTGGACCGAGGGGGCTTGATGCCGCGCCTCGTGTTGATCGATGACGATCAGGTGTTCCGGGAGACCATGCAGGACATCCTCGCTGCCGAGGGTTATGAAGTCCGCGCAGCCGGCGACGGCCCTGCCGGGATCGCTCTCGTGCGCGAGTGGAAACCGGACATCGTTCTCTGTGATCTGCACATGGAAGGGCTGTCAGGACACGACGTGCTGCGGGCCCTGCGCCAGGATCCCGTGACCGCGTCGATACCGGTTCTGTTCGTGACCGGCGACAGTGGCGACGCGGTCCAGCGCCAGACGATGGAGTTGGGTGCCGACGACTTCCTTGCCAAGCCCTTCAAGTCCGCCGAGCTTGTGAAGGCGATCCAGGCCCGCTTGAGGCGGCGGGAGCAGATCCGCTCCGAGACAGAGCGTCGGCTCGCGGATCTGCGCACCGGCATCACGCACTCCGTGCCGCACGAGTTTTTGACCCCGCTCACTGCGGTGATCGGCCTCTCCTCACTGCTTGTCGACGAAGGTCCTGGGTTCCCGTCGGACTTGGCCTACGAAGCAGCCACGGGAATCCTCGCCGCTGGGCGTCGTCTGCACCGTCTCGTCGAGAAGTTCCTGCTGTTCACCGAGCTGGAGCTCCTGGTGCGTGACCCCGGTGCAAAGGCAGGTCGCCAGGCGCCACGGCCGACCGTCGACGCAGCCGCGATCGTGACCGAGGCAGCGCAGCACTGGGCGTCGTCGGCTGCTCGAGGCGCCGACTTGGAGGTTTCCGCTCCTGGGCCGATGCACGTACGCATGAGCCACGACCACTTGGCCGCACTGGTGGGTGAGCTGGTCGAAAATGCCTGCACGTTCTCAAGTCCCGGGACACCTGTGCGTGTGGCGCTGGCGCGGCGCCGGGACGGCTGCTTCCTGACCGTTGAGAACCAAGGGCGCGGCATGACACGTGAGCAGATCGAAGGCCTCGGCGCGTTTGTCCAGTTCGACCGGCGACGCATGGAACAACCCGGCACAGGGTTGGGCCTGGCGATCGTCACGCGCATCGCAGAGCTGGCCGGCGGCGCGGCGCGCATCGAGAGCGTCGAGGGGAAGAGCACGACGGCGATCGTCCGCATCCCGCCGGCCGAGGTAGAAACGCCGGGCGACTGAACGCCGACGGGCGCAGGCCCGTCGTCATGGTTTGGATGAGTCACCCCTGAGCGCCCACCACACCTTGGCCGCCAGGTCTTCGGTCTTGAATGGCTTCTGAATGAAGGGCGTGCCTTGGACCATGCCGCGGCGCACGACGGCGTCGTTCGTGTACCCGGACATGAAGAGCACTTTCAGGTCGGGATGCGTCCTGCGCAGGCGCTCTGTCAGGACTGAGCCGCTCATGCCAGGCATGACGACGTCGGTGATGAGCAGATCGGGTACCAGACGTCCCTCCTCCACGATCAGCAGGGCCTCGCCGCCGTTGGCCGCCACTGTCGCGTGATAGCCCAATTCGCCCAAGATGTCCCTGACGATCTCGCGTAGGCCCTCCTCATCCTCGACGACGAGAATGCGTTCCCCGGTTCCACGCAACGGGCCCTGTTCGACGTGCGCGCCCGTGAGAGCGACCGCCTCTTCTGTGCGCGGCAGATAGACCCTGAATGTCGTCCCGCGTCCAACCTCGCTCTCGACGCGAATGTGGCCGCCGGACTGCTTCACGATGCCGTACACGGTGGAGAGGCCGAGACCAGTGCCTCGGCCAGGCCCCTTTGTCGTGAAGAAGGGCTCGAAGATGCGCTCCTGGGTCTTCTCGCTCATGCCGCAGCCTGTGTCGCTCACCGCCAACATCACGTGCGGACCTGCCGCGACGCCCGGCTGGGCACTGGCGTACGCCTCATCCAACTCTACGTTGGCTGTCTTGATCCGCAGCTCGCCGCCCTGAGGCATCGCGTCACGGGCGTTGACCACGAGGTTGACAATGACCTGCTCCAGTTGCCCTGGATCCGCCTTCACGCGGCCCAGGTCAGCGTCGAGAGTGGCGACGAGGTCGACGTCCTCGCCTATCAGCCGGCGGAGCATGCCCTCGAGGTTGCTCACGGTGGCGTTGAGGTCGAGCACCGCGGGCTGCAGCGGCTGCTTGCGGCTAAAGGCGAGCAGCTGCCGCGTGAGGGCTGCGGCGCGCTGACCGCTGGACTGGATCTGCGCAAGGCTCTTGAAGAACGGGTCGTCCTCCCGCAGGTTCTTCAGAACGAGGTCGCAGTGCCCCTGGATGACGCACAGGATGTTGTTGAAGTCGTGTGCCACGCCGCCGGCGAGTTGGCCAATCGCCTCCATCTTCTGAGCCTGCCTGAGCTGCTGCTCCATCTCGTTGAAGGCGGTCATATCGCGGAACACTCCCAGCAGGCAGCGCGTGTCCCCGAGCGTGAGCGGCAGGCCATGGATGTCAGCGACGAAAGTGCTACCGTCCTTGCGCTTGACCGGGATCCCTGTCGCCAGCGGCCGCTCTCCAGCCAACTGGCGCTTGAACACCTCCTGGACCATGGGCCGGTCCTCCGGCGGGTGAATGTCGTCCACTGCCAGACGCAGCAGCTCCTCCTCGGTGTAGCCCATCATGCGGCATATCGCTTGGTTGGCCATGACGAATCGGCCGCTCTCGGCGTTCGCTGCCAGGATGCCGTCCGTGACAGCCTCGAACACCGTGCGGAAGCGCTCCTCGCTGGCGCGCAGCGCCTCAATGCCCCGCGTGCGCTCCGTCACGTCCTGGTTTACGCCGTAAGTCCGAACCGTCCGGCCCTGTTCGTCCTTGGCGACGAAGATTCGAACGGTGATGTGGCCGGTCGTGCCGTCGCCGAACATCACGCGGTGCGTCAGGTCGGCGCTGTAGTTCGGATCCGTTGCCTCCAGAGCTGCGCCGATTTCGCGGCCGACCATTGCCATGTCGTCGGGATGACAGAAGCGGCGCGCGTAGCGCTCGGACGTCATCGTGTAACCGCCCTCTCTCTCTGCGGTCGTGCGCATGAGGGCATAGAAGTGGTCGTTGAACGTGAAGAGGTCCGTGGCGACGTCGTATTCCCAGTGGCCCAGGTGCGCCAGCTTGAGCGCGGCCGAGAGCTGCCCCTCGCTCTTGCGCAGCGCGTCTTCGGCCAGCTTGCGCGCGGTGATGTCGCGGGCAAAGCCACAGGCATATTCTCGGCCGCCGGAGCGCACGTACGCGGTTGCGATGTCCACCGGAAACACGTTGCCGTCGTTGCGTCGATGTGTCGACTCGGAGAAGAAGTGGCCTTCGCTCCTCAGCCGCTGCCACACCTGCTGCATGCCTTCGGCGGTCGCATCCGGGTTCACGTCGAAGACGGTCATCCGCAGCAGCTGTTCGCGCGCGTAGCCCAACACCTTGCAGGCGGCGTCGTTGACGTAGACGAACCTGTTCTCGATGTCCAGCCAATACGCGCCGTCAGGGTGCACGTCGATTGAGCGCGTCAGTGTCTCCGCTTTCTCTTCGGCGCGCCGCTGTTCGCTGACGTCGGTCAGCACCCCGCTGAGACCGACGACTTGGCCGTCCTCCAGCAACGGTCGGCTCGATACACGCACCCAGCGGTATTCGCCCGGCGCGGTCTCGAAGCGGAACTCGCTCGGATAGAGTCGCCCCTCGAACGCGTCGCGCATTGCCAGAGACACCTTGTCGCGATCATCCGGGTGGACGAGTTCGGCGTAGTGGTGACCCTCGACGTCCGCCACCGGGCGTCCCATGACGCGCTCGATCGCAGGGCTCACGTACGCGAAGCGTCCAGCCTCGTTCACGACGAAGATGACGTCGTTGAGGTTCTCGACCAGCTCGCGGTGCTTCTTCTCTGAGTCGCGCAGCACTTCCTCCGCCCACTTGCGGTCGGTGATGTCCGCGGCCATGCTCAGCATGCAGCGCTCGCCGGAGAGCTCGATCGCCTCTGCCGACATCAGCAGCGACAGCTTCTCGCCGGATTTCCGCAGCAGCTCCACCTCCAACCCCTGGGCAGCGCCCTGCTCACGAACGCTCTGGATGAACGACTCGCGCTGGACTGGCTGGAGCCACATTCCCAGAGTGGCCGTCGTCCGGCCGAGCACTTCGTCGCGCCCGAACCCTGTCAGCGCCGTCCAGGCTTCATTGACGTCCAACAAGATGCCGTCTCTGAGCCTGGTCAGCGCGATCGCCATGGGGCTGACGCGGAAGATCGTGGAGAAGCGGGACTCACTGTCCCGCAGCGCTGTCTGTGCCTCCTGGCGCTCCTGCCGCGTGCGGGCCTCGCGCAGCTCGCGCTCGACAGCCGGAGCCAGGCGCGCCAGATGGTCCTTCATCAGATAGTCGTGCGCACCGGCCTTCATCATGGCCACCGCAGTGTCCTCGCCCACCGTCCCGGAGACGACGAGGAACGGGAGGTCGAGCCCTGTCTCCTGTAGTACCGCCAAGGCGGCCGGGGCATTGAATTGCGGCAAACGGTAATCGGCGATGACGATGTCCCAGCCGCCCTCCTTGAGCGCCGCGCGCATCTCGTCCGCTGTCTCGACGCGCCGCGCATCGACGTCACCGCCCGCCTCGCGCAACTGGCGGATGACAAGCGCCGCGTCGCTCTCCGAGTCTTCGACGATCAGAGCCCGTAACGGATCGCTCATGGCCTTCTCACCGGCGGCGGCTCGTTCAGCACGAGCCAGTACAGCCCCGTCTGTTGGATCGCCGCAGCGAACTGCTCGAAGTCCACTGGCTTGCGAATGTAGCTGTTGCCGCCATTGTCGTAGCCGGCCGCGACGTCCTTCTCCTCCGTCGACGAAGTCAGGATCACGACCGGCAAACGGCGCGTCCTCTCGTCCGCGCGGATCCGTCTGAGAACCTCCAGTCCGGCGACCCGCGGCAGCTTGAGGTCGAGCAGCACGAGCGCCGGCAGGTCGCTTGCATCCCTACCGGCATGCGCGCCGCTCCCGAAGAGGTAGTCCAGCGCGTCCTGGCCGTCCTCGACCACGACCAGCTCGTTGGTCACGTGGCTCCGCTCGAGAGCCCGCCGCGTGAGCCCGACGTCGCTGGGGTTGTCCTCGACGAGCAGGATCTTCTTCGTGCTCATGCGCCTGTCTCCAATGTGAAGTAGAACGTGGCGCCGCGATCCACCTCGGCCTCGGCCCACAGACGGCCACCATGGCGGTGCACGATGCGCTGCACGCTCGCCAGCCCGACACCCGTGCCGGGGAACTCGGACTTCTTGTGCATGCGCTGGAAGGCGCCGAACAGCTTCTGCGCAAAGGCCATGTCAAAGCCCACACCGTTGTCCCGCACGAAGAAGGCCGTGCGCCCCTCCGCTCGAACGCCACCGATCTCGACGACGGCCCGCTCCCGCGGCCCCGTGAACTTCCAGGCGTTCTCGATCAGGTTGGTCAGTGCCGTGTCGAGGAGTGTGGGATCGCCTTCGGCTACGAGGCCTGGCTGGATGCGCATCTCCACCTGCCGCTGCGGCTGCTCTGCCTTGAGACGGGCCACAATGGTCTGCGCCAAGGCGCTGAGATTGACGGGGCCGCGCGAGAGCTCGGCGCGGCTGACGCGCGAAAGCGTCAGCAAGTCATCAATTAGGCGCCCCATGCGCTGCGCCTCGGAGCGCACGCGATCCAGGAATTGGCACGCCTGGCCGTCGAGCTGGTCGCGATAGTCCTCCAAGAGCGCCAGGCTCCAGCCGTCGATGCCGCGCAGCGGTGCGCGCAGATCGTGTGAGACCGAGTAGGCAAAGGCCTCCAGCTCCTGGTTGGCCACTTCGAGCTGCGCTGTGCGATCGCGCACGCGCTGCTCCAGATCCTCGTTGAGGCGACGGATCTCCTTTTCGGCGTGCTCGCGCTCGGTGATGTCGACGTGCTGGATCACCGCGTTCTTGGTCCTGCCGGCACCATCGCTGATGGGAACGATGGTCACAGCGAGGACCACGTGCGACGAGCGCGCGAGGTGCAGGTCCCTGAGCTGCGAGCTGTCGTAGTCGATCACGAATCTCGCTGTCTCACCCTGTTCATACACTTGCCGCACCAGCGGCATAGCCCCGCTGCGCTCCACCACGGCGTCGTGCAGCACGTTGTACTTCCCGACGACCTCCTCGTCCGTGACGTGCAGCAGATCGCGGCAGGCCTGATTCAGCCGGATCAGCAGACCCTTGTCGTCGGAAACCCACATCGGGTACGGGCTCTGGTCGATAACACTGTTGAGAAAGGACTCCGATGTCCGCAGCGCCTCCTCCGCCTGCTCGCGCGCCTTGATGAGCGACGAGAAGTGAGCGGCGCGGCGGCGTTGCGAGAAGGCCACGAACAGCGTGGCGAGCCACACCGCGAGCCCACCGCCTAGTCCCACGATCAGTGCAGCGCGGAACCTCCAAGGCGCCAGCGCCTCGGCCGCGTCCACCTTGGCGACGACGAACCAGGGCGAGCCCGGCACCTTTGCGATGTAGGAGAGGACATCGACGCCGCGGTAGTCTGTGCCGCGAACGACGCCCTCCTGCCCGCGAACGGCCATCACCGCCGGGACGTCCTCGCGCGAGAGGGGGATGCGCAGCTTAAGCGCCGTGTCCTTCTGATGACGCAGCTCGTTCAGGAAGAGCACGTTGTCGCCCTCGCGCCGTACCAGCAGCGTCTCAGCGCTCCAACTGGGTATCGGCCAGGATTGGACGAGTGGAAAGAGGAAAGCTTGCGCGTCGACGCGCAGGACAACGGCGCCGATCGCCGAGCTCGCCGCTCCCGCGCCGCTCCGGATGGGAGCGATCACGTCGATGTGCGTCAAACGATCGCCGGAGCCATCATAGATATCGCTCAGTGCTGGCCTGCCTGTGCGAATCGCCTCGTGGAGGGCTCGCGCGGCCTCCTCATGCAGCGGACCACTGTTGCCGGCGAGATCCAGGCGCACGCTGCCGGTCGAGTCCACAAACAGAACGTCACTGTAGCTGTGGGCGTGACTGACGGCTCGGAGATACGACCGCGCCTCATCGGAGGCGGTCCCCTGCGCGCCGCCGGCCAGGAGGCGTGCCAAGCCTTGAGCCAGGGAGGCATTGTCCGTGATGACCGAGGCATCGCCGAGGCGCTCCGTGCGCCACCAGACGATCCGCTCGATCTTGAGCTTCGCGATAGCCTCGAGATTGGCCTCGGCCCCCGCGTACAGGCGCCGCCGCTCGTTCTCGTAGAACCACAGGCCGGTCAGCAGCAGACCGAGCAGCGCTACCGCGAACGTCAGCCGCGCCGCGAGTCTCAGGCCAGGAGCGGCGGCAGTGGCCGCCAGACCGCCGGGCGCACCGTCGCCGCCTCGCCGGTGAACGTCCGTGCGCGCCGAAGACGGGTCAGCCGTCGGCATGCGGAGACTGTTCCTTTCACGGCCACACTACGCCTCGCCCCAAGCGCAGTCAACGCGGGCGCTGCCTCCGGCGGCTGATCGTACTTGCTGAGCCTAGCGCGTGGGGACGGCCTCTGGGCCGCGATCGAGAAGGCCGAGCCGGAGCGTGGCGGCACGGCGTACTTCCGGGTCACTGTCGGCCTTGGCAACCTCGGCGAGCAGCGCTCGATCGCTGAGCTTCCAGACGGCCGATTGGCGCACGCCCGCAGTGCCGGCAGAGCGCGCCAGCTCAGCGTAGGCAGCCTGAGCCTGACCTTCGTTGATGAGCTTGCCGGCGGCGAGCAGCCGGACGCCCTCGTTCGGGTCGTTCCAGGCGATCTCCAGGAGGGCGGCCTGCTCAGTCAGCCTCTCCACGGCGTGCGAGCGCACAGAGGGGTTGACGTCGGCCTTGGCGATCTGGACGAGCAACGCCTGATCCTTGAGCTGCTCCACGGCGGCCTTGCGGACGCTGTCGTCGCTGTCTCTTCTTGCCACGTCAGCCAGGATCCTCTGGTCCTTGAGCATGCGCACAGCAGCGATGCGCACGTCCTTTTCCTTGTCGGTCCTGGCGATTTGAGCGAGCAGGTCGCTGTTGGTGATACCGCGCACAGCGGCCGCGCGGACCTCGGGACGCGAGTGCTGCCACTGCGGGCGAAAGAAGTCGAGCAGCGACATATGGAACCTGTCAAACGATACTACCGTTGGCCGCTGGTTTCCACGCCTGGACGCCGTCTGCCTCGTGAGCGGGGGCGTCTCAGCGCAATTCGCACCAGATACGGTTTACGCATGCCACACCTAGGCCGTACAATGACATCATAACGCGAGGCGCCATACGAGGAGGCGCATTGTGGAACTGATAGGCGCAGAGGCATTCGTCGCCCAGGTCGACCTAGAGCTCGCGCGCAAGCGGCGCCTGGGCGGCTTCACCTCGGTCTGCCTTCTGGGCGCACCCGCTGAACGTTCACACCCCGAGGTGGCAGTACCGCTGGTCGAGGTCTGGTGGCCAAGGCTGCGGCCACACGTGCGCGCGTACGACATTCTCGGCCAGGTCGACGAGCACTCGCTCGCGATCCTCATGCCGGATACGACCCTCGCCAACGCCGTGCTCGGTGGGACTCGATTGCTCAAAGTGCTGGGTGATGCCAGCCCGCCGATGACTGGTCTTGCCGTCGGCGCTGCAGCAGCGTACGGGGAGATCGAGGGCGGACCAACCGCGCTCATTGACGCCGCCATCGCGGCATTGCAGACGGCCACGCCTGGTCAAGTAGTGACGAGTCGCACCACGCGTGGAGAACCGCGCCTGCTGGTGGTGGACGACGATCAGACCTTCGCAACGGCCTTGGCCGACACGATCTCGCAGTGCGGCTGGCTCGCGCACCCTTGCAGTGAGACGCAAGACGCCTTCGAACGCGTGCGGAGCAACGACTACCAGGGCCTCTTCGTCGATCTCGTGCTTCCGCACACGAGCGGGGTCGACATCCTGCGCGAAGCCCTGGCGCATTATCCACGGCGACCGGCGATCCTGATGAGCGGCCATGACGCTGATCACGGCGCTGTCCTGGACGCACTGGCTCTAGGCCCAGTCATGTTCATACGCAAGCCCATCTCGTCGCAGGATCTCGATGCGGCGTTGCGTATGTTCCGCGTGCTACTGCCCGGTGTGCGCCAGCGCTGACTCGGCCAGCCGCTACTGTAGCGGCAGTGGCGCCCATGCGGCCTGTGGAGTGCTGGCCTGGGCGTCGTTCCGCATCGTATGCGCCTTCGGCATGAGACAACATAAGCAAAGCGCGCACCAGGTACCTGTGGCCAAGGACCACGCCGCGTCTAGGTCGCGAGAGGGTCACGCGCACGCACATCCTGCCGCGCTTACGCCACCCGCTGCGTCGAAATCTGGCAGACGTCGCGCAACCTGGGTACGCGCCACGGTCGTCCTGGGCAGCCTCGTCGCCTGGTTCCTGGGAGCGTGCCCGGCGCCATGCACAGCCGGAACCCTGGCGCCAACGGCCCGCGTGGCCGCACTGACCGCGATCGGCGTGCTGGGACTGGCGCTGTTCTGGCTGGTGAGCTACCGCTGGCAGCAGCACGCCCTGCTGAGTACCTCCCTTGCCCGGAGCGAGGAGCGCTACCGACGCATGGTCGAGATCGCCAACGAGGGGATCTGGACCCTCGATTCCGATCTGCGCGCCACCTTTGTGAACGCCAAGCTCGCCGAGCGCCTCGGATACGCCCCCGAAGAGATGCTGCGCCTGCCTGTGACGGCCTTCATGTTCCCGGACGACTACGCCGATCACGCCGTGCAAGTGCGAGCACGTCGCGACGGCCAGCGGGGCACGTACGAGCGCCGCTTGCTCTGCCGCGACGGCTCCACGCGCTGGATGGTCGTGGCGGAAACGCCGGTCTTCGAGACCGATGGCCGCTTCGCCGGCCTGCTGGCGATGCTGACGGACATCACGGAGCGCAAGCGTGCAGAGCAGGACCTGCGAGCGAGTGAGTCACGGCTGCGCGCAATCGTGGAGACCGCGGTCGAGGCCATCGTGACGGTGGACGAAGAGGGACGCGTGGATTCCTTCAACCCGGCGGCTGAGCGCATCTTCGGGTGGAACGCCGGCGACGCCTTGGGGCGCCCTGTTGCGGAGCTGATGCCCCTGATCGACACGCTTGGGCAACGCGTGATCGACGCGCCACGCGAGACCGAGGGCCGCCGCCGCGACGGCACGCTCGTGATGCTGAACTTCACGATGAGCGAGTTCGCCCTTGGCGGGACGCGCGAGCGCACGATCATGATCCGCGATCTCACCGAGCAGAAGAAGGCCGAGGCGGAGTTGGAAGCCGCACGGGCACAGCTCGCTCAGGCGCAGAGAATGGAGGCCATCGGCCGGCTGGCCAGCGGCGTGGCCCACGACTTCAACAATTTGCTGAGCATCATCAACGGTTTCGGCGAGATGGCACGCCGGGCGCTCAGCGAGGATCATCCTGTTCAGCGCCGTCTGGACACGATGCTCAGAGCCGCCGAGAAGGGCGCAGCGCTGACACGGCAACTGCTGGCGTTCGGCAAAGGACAGACACTGACGCCGCGCAACGTTAGACTCGACACCGTGATCGCCGGCTTCGAGGGCATGTTGCGCCGCGTGATCGGCGAGGACGTGCGCCTGTCCACACAGCTCGCGCCCGACCTCGATACGGTCCACGTCGATCCGGGCCAGATCGAGCAGATCCTGCTCAACCTGGTCGTCAATGCGCGTGACGCCATGCCTCACGGCGGCGAGCTGACGATCGAGACCGCAGCGCAAGAGGTCACGACAGCGAGCCCCTGGGAGCACGCTGGGATCCCGCCTGGCCGGTACGTGCGCCTGAGCGTGCGTGACACGGGCCACGGAATGGACGCGACCGTTCGGGCGCGGATCTTCGAGCCCTTCTTCACAACCAAGCCTGCGGGCCAGGGCACGGGGCTCGGACTGGCGATGGTCTACGGCATCGTCACGCAGAGCGGCGGCCACGTGCACGTCGAGAGCCGGCCGGGCAAGGGCACTCGTTTCGACGTGCTTCTCCCGGCCGGGCCGCAAGGGCCCGAGACCGCGGTCGCTGCGCCGCGGCGGCCACGCACCTTCTCCGCGCCGCGCGGCAGCGAGACGGTGCTCGTCGTCGAGGACGACGAAACGCTGCGCGAGATCATCGTCGAGTCTCTGACGGCCTGCGGCTATCGCATCCTCGCGGCCGCCAACGGGGTGGAGGCCCTGGACGTTGCGAGTAGGTTCGCCGAGCGCATCGACTTGCTGCTTACCGACGTCGTCATGCCGCAGATGAACGGAAAGGAGCTGGCGGACCGCCTCAGCCCCAGCCATCCTGAGATGCGCGTGCTCTTCATGTCCGGCTATGCCGACGACGCCATCGAACGCTACGAGGTGAGCGGCGAGGGTATGGCCTTCCTTCAGAAGCCGTTCACCGCAGAGACCCTCGCCGGACAAGTGCGCTCGATGCTCGACGCCAACGGGCCCCAGGCCTAGGAAGCACCCGCTGACGTCGTCATCGGCAGATGGGACTGTCAGTCCCTTCCTGCAGCACTTCTCGGATCTTCTGCGCGAGCGCCTCGATCCCAAACGGCTTGGCGATAAAGGCCGTGTTTGGCAAGCGGATCTCGTCGCGGACCGGACCTCCGTGTGGATGACCCGACATGAGAATGGCCTTCACCGCAGGCCGTACGCGCGTGACGTTGTTGACCAGATCGATACCGCTCATCCCTCCCGGCATGACCACGTCGCTCACGAGCACGTCGGGCAATACGAGCTGTCGCTCTATGGTTGCCAGCGCCGTGGGACCGTCGGAGGCCTCGATCACGGAGTAGCCCTTGAGCCGCAGGCCACGGCACAGCAAAGTGCGCAGGTCGTCGTCGTCCTCCACTAGCAGAACCGTCGCGCCGGGTGCGACATCCGCCTGAGGCTGTTTGCTGGCG
>Ga0302321_100002245_pt1 | contig 16596 bp, 14 predicted proteins | sample Fen_T0_1_FD_202505 | JGI IMG/M metagenome (GOLD analysis project Ga0302321, IMG submission 202505) | Peat permafrost microbial communities from Stordalen Mire near Abisko, Sweden - Fen_T0_1 | ecosystem: Environmental > Terrestrial > Soil > Wetlands > Permafrost | place: Sweden: Abisko...
GCGACGACCTCGCCGGGCGCGATCGTCAGATCGACGTCGCGCAGCACCGCCTGGCCATGGCGGGTCGGGTAGCCGAACGACACGCCTTCGAACCGCACCCCGCCCTTGCCCGCCGGCAGCGCCCGCGCCCCCGGGGCGTCGCGGATCTCGGGCACGGTGTCGATCACCGCGAACAGCCGATCGGTCGCGCCGGCGGCGCGCTGCAGCGAGCTCCACATGCCGGCGACGTCGTTGAGCGCCGCGACGACGATGAACGTGTAGAAGAAGAACGACGTCAGCTGCCCCGCGGTCAGCTCGCCGCGGATCAGCGCGCGCCCGCCGATCCAGATCACCGCGGCGATGCCGATGTAGGCCGCGGTCATCGCGGTCGAGAAGAACCACGACCGCCAGCGCACCAGCGCGAGCGTCTTGCGGAACGCCTGCTCGACGCCGCCGCGGTAGCGGTCGACCTCGTACGACTCGCGGACAAACGCTTGCACGGTGGCGATCGCGCCGATCGACTCCTGCACCTGCCCCGACACCTTGGCCAGCTCGTCTTGCACCGCGCGCGCCATCCGGCGGATCCGCCGGCCGAAGTAGATCGTGGTCAGCGTGATCGGCGGGACGATCGCGAGCATGAGCAAGGTCAGCTTGACGTCGATCACGAACAGCAGGACCAGCGCGCCGATCAGCTGGATCGTGTTGCGCAGCGCCATCGACAGCTCGGAGCCGACCACGCCCTCGATCACGGTGACATCGGACGCCAGCCGGCCGACCAGCTCGCCGCTCCGCCGCTCGTGAAACCACGACAGCGGCAGGGTCAGCACGCGGCCGAACACCAGGCCGCGCAGATCGGCGACCACGCGCTCGCCGAGCCAGCTGATGCTGTAGTGGCGAAACCACACGAGCACGGCGTTGACGGCGAACGCGACGAGCAGCAGCAGGACGATCCGATCGAGATCGCCCGTGGTCCGGCCGGACATGCCGACGTCGATCGCCTGGCGCGCGGCCCACGGATACACCAGCATGATCCCCGAGCCGGCGCATAACGCGGCGAACGCGATCGCGACCCGGCCGCGGTGTGGGCGGAGCAGCGGCAGCAGCCGCCACAGCACGGCGAGCCGGCGGCGGTCGCCGGGTCGATCGCCTCGCGGCTCGACGGGATCGACGTAGGGGCCTGACACGCGAGCTGCATACCGCGCTGGGCCACGGCTGTCACCTGCGAGAACCGCCGGCAGCCGGTGCCAGCCTCGTCGCGCCGGCGGCCGCGCGGCCGTGGACCGCCGCCGATCTGCGGCCCTCGCCGATCGGGGAACTCGTGGGTCCCTCGATCAATCCATGTCACGCCCCCGCCGCGATGGCGTCCAGCATGCACCACAGGACGGAGGTCTTGGTGATCAGGGCGGCGACGCAGCGCTCCTGGTCGTCCCGCGTGGTCGCGTAGGCGGTCACGTAGTCGATCGCGTCGTTCGAGTCCTCGCGCGCGCGGGTGACCCGGCCGCGGAAGTACGCGAGGGTCTCGGGCGCGACCCAGGGATAGTGCTGCTCCCACGCGAGGATCCGCTTGGACATCAGGTCGGGCGCGAAGAACTCGGTCAGCGAAGACGCCACCGCCTCGAGCACGCTGCGCTCGCGCACCAGCGTGACGTAGGCATCGCAGGCGAACCGCACGGCCGGAGCGACCCGGCGGCACGACCGGACCTCCTCGACGTCGAGCCCGCAGCCCTGCGCGAGCATGAGCCAGCGCGCCAGCCCGCCCTCGCCTTCGCGCTCGCCGTCGTGATCGACGATCCGCCGCAGCCATCGCCGGCGCCACGCCGGCGAGTCGAGCTTGGACACGATGATCGCGTCTTTGATCGGGATCCGCGTCTGGTAGTAGAACCGGTTGAGCACCCAGCGCTGGAGCTCCTCGCGCGACAGCTCGCCCGCGTGCATGCGGACGTGGAACGCGTGGTGATCGTGGTAGCGCTGGGCGCCTTCGTCCTTCAGCCTGGCGATGAACTCGGTCCGGGACCATGGCTCGGTCATAGCGTCAGCCTCATGCCGTCGTACGCGACCTCCCACCCGGCGGCCTCGACCGCCCGGCGCTCGGAGGAGCCATCGCGCAAGATCGGATTGGTGTTGTTGATGTGGGTGTAGATCCGGCGCCTGGCGGGTGCATCGGCGAGCGCCGCGAGGCTGCCAGCCTCGCCCGAGATCGGCAGGTGCGCCATCGCCGACGCGCGGCCCGTGCCGGTCGACATCCGGATCATCTCGTCGTCCGTCCAGAACGTGCCGTCGAACACCAGGCAATCGAGCCGGCCGAACGCGCGCACCGCCTCGGCCTGCGCGGCGCCCGGGACGTAGGCCAGGCGCTTGCCATCGGCGGCGGTGATCTCGAGGCCGACGTTATCCTCGGGTGAGACCTCCGCGACCTGGGCGAGCTCGAGGTGGACCGGCCGCTTGCCGTGCACGGCGCGCGCGGTGATCGTGAGGCCGAGCGGCACCCCGCCGGGATCGGCGACCTCGGTCGGCGCGTCGAGCACGAGCTGGCGCCACACCGTGTGACCGGCGAACCGCTGGAGCGTGCGGACCAGGACGTTGTGCTCGGCCAGGCCGCGCCACACCGTCTCCGTCGCGTAGATCGCCAGCGGCTGCGACTCGCGCAAGTTGAAGAGCCCCAGGCAGTGATCGACGTCGCCGTTGGTGAGCACGATCGCGTCGATCCGCGACTCGCGCGTCGTGCGCGGGTGCAGCCGCGGACTCGCGGCCAGCTGGGCCGCGATATCCGGCGACGCGTTGCACAAGAGCCACCGGGAGCCATCGGCGCTGACCGCGATCGAATCTTGAGACCGCGCCGAGATCCCGGGCGCGCCGCTGCGCACCGAGACACAGTTCGGGCAGCCGCAGTTCCATTGCGGTAGCCCGCCGCCCGCGCTCGAGCCGAGGATCTCGATGTTCATGCGGGGCCGCGCGTCGCGACCGTGGTGGGCTCGTGCGCCCCGTGGATGACGGGGAGGTTCCCGGGCTCGCCATCGCGCGGGCACGAGCCGGTCTCCGCGTCCAGCACGCTCGGTTCGACCGCAGGTCTGGACCCCATGCGACGAGCCTAATCGCTCCACCCGCGCCAGGCCAGCGGCGATTGCATCCTCGCGCGGCTGCAGACCCCGGTGACGTGGCGCGTCGCGTCGACCCCATCCCGCGCTACGGCCGGGTGAGCACCCGGCTCACTTGGCCGGCAACAAGATCGGCTCGAAGTACTGCTTGGCGTCGAGGTAGCGCCGGGCGGCGGCCTTCATGTGGTCGGACGTGGCCCGCGCGAGCATCTTGCTCGGATCGAGCACCAGCGTCGGGTCGTCGCCGAACCGGTAGGCGACGCTCAGCCAGCCGAGCCAGAACTCGTTGCTGCGCAGCTGGACCTCGCGCTCGCGAGTGAACGTCTGCCGCACCTTCTCGAGGTACTCGTCGCCGATCCCGGCTTGCTGGATCCGGGCGATCTCGTCGAACGTCGCCTTGACCAGCTCGTCGACCCGCGCCGGATCGCAGCCGAACGAGATCGAGAACCCGCGCTCGGGGTGCGGCGCGCGGCTGAGCGAGCCCGCGACCCGCACGCCGTAGACCCCGCCCATGTCCTCGCGCAGCACCTCGCGCAGCCGGATCTGCAGCACCTGGCCGAGCAGGAAGTTGTCGCGATCCTTGTCGCGCGACCAGGGCTCGTCGCCGTGGAACACGAGCTGGACGCTCGCCTTGGGTTCCTGGCCGAGGTTCCAGGCCTGCTTGACCACGCCGGCGACCTTGCGGATCCCGACGTCCTTCTCCTTCTCCTTGCGGCCCCGGGCCGGCAGGCTCGCCAGGTAGGTCTCGACCAGGGGCCTCAGCTGCGCGGGGTCGAACGCGCCGACGACGACGAACGTGAAGTCGGTCGCGTCGCCGAACCGGGACTTGTAGAACGTCAAGGCCTTGTCGGGGTTGACCTTCTCGACGTCGGCGGGCTCGGGCGAGCGGCGGCGCGGGTTGCGCTTGTACAGGATCGCCTGCGACTGGATCTGGAACTGGACCTCCGGCTCGCGCTGCCGGTTGGTCAGCTGATCGATCGCGTTGGCCCGCCACACCCCGATCGCCCGCTCGTCCTTGCGCGGCGCCGTCATCTCGAGGTGGACGAGCTGGAACATGGCCTCGAGATCGCGGGCCGACGCGCCGGCCTCGACCGACTCGGTGGTATCGCCGATCGTCGCCGAGGCGGTGACGTGCTTGCCGGCGAGCACCTTCTGGAGCTCCTCGACGTCGAGCTGGCCGACCCCGCCGACCGCGGCGAGATCATCGGCGAACCGGGCGTCGTTGTAGTCCTTGTCGCTCGCCATCGCCAGGCCGCCCGGGGAGGTGCCGAGCAGCGCCACCTGGTCGGCCTGGTAGTCGGTCGGCTTGAGGATCACGCGCGCGCCGTTCGACAGCTGCCACTCGGTGACGCCGATCGCGTCGACCTTGGTCTCCCGGGTGATCTTGCCCGCCGCGGGCGGCTGATCCATCAGCTGGGCCTTGCTGGCCCGGTCCTCCCACGGCTCGATCGTCTGCCGGGCGACGTCGTCGATGATCGCCAGCACGTGGTCCTTGCTCGGCAGCGGCGGCGCCTTGCTGGCATCGGGGCCGGCGATCAAGATCACGCGATCGGCGGCGCCGCCGAACGTCCTGGCGAGCGCGTTCATCTCGGCGAGCGTGACCGTCGGCAGGTACTTCAGCGTGAGCTCGTGCTCGAGCTTTCGGCCGATCACCAGCTCGGACTCGAAGAAGTTGCGGGTCAACTCCTCGGTGAAGGTGCGGCTGTCCGCCGTGGCGTCCTCGGCGGCGCCCTGCTCGTAGCTGCGGGCGATGATCACGCGCGCGCGCTCGAGCTCGGTGTCGGTCACGCCGTGACGCTCGACGCGCAGCACCTCGGTGAACAGGCTCGCGATCGCCTGGTCGAGCTTGCCCGGCTTGGCCTGGGCCTGGCGAGCGAACATGTCGATCTCGCGGGTCTCGCTCGCGATCCCGGCCTCGGCCGCGACGAACGGCGCGTCGGGCCGCCGCGCGATCACCGAGAACCGATCGTTCAGGATCGTCTGGTAGACCTGCTCGACGACGATCCGCCGGAAGTCCTTGTAGCTCGCCTCGGGCCGGTGTGGGAACACGTTGTAGACCGAGACGATCGTCGCGGGCAGCTCGCGGTCGCTCTCGATCGCGATCCGCGGTCCGTCGGCCTTGGGCACGCCGGCCGTGGCGCGCGGCCGCTCGTTCGGCGGGTTCTTCAGATCGCCGAACCGCGCCTGGATCTGCTGCTCGATCGCGGCGGGATCGTCGAAGTCGCCGACCGCGATCACCGCCATCAGGTCGGGCCGGTACCAGTCCTTGTAGAACTGGTAGAGCCGGTCGCGCGTGGCCTTGTCGAGGATCTCGGGCAGGCCGATCGGCAACCGCACCGCGTAGCGCGTGCCCTTGAACAGCACCGGTGCCTGCTTGTCGAAGATCCGCTGCTGCGCGCCGCGGCCGAGCCGCCACTCCTCCTTGACCACGCCGCGCTCCTTGTCGACCTCGGCGGGATCGTAGCTGACGTCGCCGGCCCAGTCGTGCAGGATGTCGAACCCCCGGGCGAGGAACTCCTTGTGATCGGTCGGCACCTCGAGCTCGTACACCGTGTCGTCGAACCCGGTGCGCGCGTTGAGATCGGCGCCGAACCGCATGCCGATCTTCTCGAGGTAGTTGACGATGTCGGACTTGGGGAACCGCCTGGTTCCATTGAACGCCATGTGCTCGTCGAAGTGCGCCAGGCCGCGCTGGTCGTCGTCCTCCTGGACCGCGCCGGCGTTGACCGCGAGCCACAGGAACGCGCGGTGCTCGGGCTTGCCGTGCTTGAGCACGTAGTACGTGAGCCCGTTGGGCAGCGTGCCGCGCTTGACCTCGGGCCACAGCGGCAGCACCGCGTCTTCGCCGCCGGGCGACGGCGTGGCAGGCGCCGGGGCCCGGGCCGCCGCGGCCGCTCGCGCAGGCGCGGCCGCCGGCGGGTTGGAGCCACCACACGCCACGGCCGCGAACGCAGCGAGCAACGCGCCCACCGCGGCGCGCTCGACTCTGGACTGTCGGATCATGCCCCGACCCTGCCACAGCGATCGCGGCCTCGCCGGTCGGCTCGCGCGCAATCGACGCGTCCGCGCGGCGAGCCCCCTCGATCCGCCAGCGAAGAACTTCCGCGGAGCCTCGCAGGTCGGCACCCAAGGCCCGGAGCCAGTCATGCCACGGACGCGATCGTGCAACTTCTGGGAGCGGCTTCGCGGCTCGGGCGAGCCGGTTTCTGCGTGATTCTGTGCTCGATGTGCGAGCGTGCGAGGCCGCATCGGCACATGCAACGTCGACGTAGCGCAGGTCCGCTCAGCCGGCCACCGCGAGCCACTTCGCGCAATTCTCGTGGTGATGGTCGGCCATCCCAGGGACGTCGGCCGCGCGAGGCAGCGCGACGGCGAGCGCAGAAGCCAGGTCACGCGCCGCGAGCACGCGATCGAGGTATTCGGCGTCGGCCCGCGCGATCGAGGTCGCCTCGGCGGCGGTCAGCCTCGGGCCGTGGCCGGGGATGACGTCGCGGACCTGGGGCAGGAGCTCGAGCAGCCGCCCCAGCGTCGTCCGGTATGCGCGCGCATCCTCGACAAACGGGATCTCGCACGGCGACAGGTAGTCACCGACCAGCAGCACGTCGTCGACCACGAGTCCCAGGCCGTCTGGGCTATGGCCGGGTAGCTCGAGCGTGCGCAGCGTGAGCCCGGCCAGCTCGGTACCGCTGGCCTCGCCGAGGCCGTGGAGCGCGCTCGGCCAGCGATAGCTCGACGGTCGGGGCACGTACCATCGGGCGTCGAAGTCGCGCGCATCGTCGAGGTACTCGGCGGCGCGCGGTTCGCCGCACGCGATGGCCTCGGCGAGCACGCGGCTGACAAAGACCGGTGCTTCGGGGAACGTGGCGTGGCCCATCACGTGGTCCCAGTGACCATGGGTGAACACCACCGCCGCGGCATGACCGATCTCACCGACGCGCGCGGCGATCGCTTCGAGCTCGCGTGGAAAATACGCGGGATCGACGACGACGCAGGCGTCGCGGTGCGACAGGATGGTCGAGTTGGTCTGCCAGATCCCGCTCGTCAGCACGTCGATGCGCATGCCGCGAGCATACGGCGTCGCGCGGTTCCAGGCGGCGTGGAAACGGCCCGCGCCGACCGGGCTACGTCACGGAGATTCCGGCGTCGGGACCGGCTGGATGGTTGGAATGGTCGGGTGCACCGCGAGCAGGCCGTACTCGATCATCGTGGCGCCGCCGCGCACCTCGCGCAGAGCGACCGACGGCACGCGCGGCGACACGGCCGCTGGCGCAAGCTTGTTCGTTCCCCGCTTCATCTCGAGCCTCCTTTGGCTGTGGCCTGCCATGTCGGGCCACAGCCAACGATTGCACGCGACTGCCCGCGATGCAACGTCACACGCTGAGCAGGCGGCTCACCGCCTGGGCGTCGCCATCGGCGGTGCGGCCGCGGTCGACGATCCGGCCCTTCTGCATCACGAAGTAGGTCGAGGCGAAGCCCCAGGCCAGCTCGAGGTACTGCTCGACGAGCAGCACCGCGACGCCGAGCTCCTTGCGGATCTTGCGCAGCGCGTCTTCGATGTGGAGGATGATCGATGGCTGGACGCCCTCGGTCGGCTCGTCGAGGATGAGCAGCCGCGGCCGGGCGACCAGGGCGCGGCCGATCGCGAGCTGCTGCTGCTGGCCGCCCGAGAGCACGCCGCCCTTGCGGCCGCGCATCTCGGCGAGCACCGGAAACAGCTCGTAGACGAAGTCGGGGATCGCGCGGGCGTTGCGCGCGCCGGCGGCGAGCCCGACCTGGAGGTTCTCGAGCACGGTGAGGTGCGGGAAGATATCGCGGCCCTGCGGCACGTAGCCGACGCCGAGCCGGGCGCGCTGGTGCGCCGGCAGCCGGGTCACGTCGCGCGCCGCGCCGGTGCCGAGGAACACGCGGCCGCCGGCCTGGGGGTGGAGGCCCAGGATCGTCCGCAAGAGGGTCGACTTGCCGACGCCGTTGCGGCCGAGCAACGCCGCGGCCTCTCCCGCGCCGACCTCGAGGTCCACGCTCCACAGCACCTGGCTCAGGCCGTAGGCCGCGTCGAGCTTGTCAACTCGCAGCATGATCCGCTCGCCTGGCGCGCCCGAGGTAGATCGAGATGACATCGGGATCGTCGCGCAGGGTCTGGATGTCGCCCTCCTTGAACACGCGGCCCTGGTGCAGCACGGTGACCGGCGCCGCCAGCTTCTCGACGAACGCCATGTCGTGGTCGATCACGACCACGGTGTGGTGCGCGGCGAGCCGGTGGATCAGCGCCGCGGTGCGATCGGTCTCGCCCGGGGTCATGCCCGAGGTCGGCTCGTCGAGCAGCAGCAGCTCGGCGTCGGACGCCAGCACCATGCCGATCTCGAGCCACTGCTTCTCGCCGTGCGCGAGCTCGGCGGCGCGGCGGCCGCGCTGCGCGGTCATGCCGATCTCGGCGAGCACCTCGTCGACCCGCTGGCGCTCGGCGGCGTCGAGCCGGAACCGGAAGTGCGCCCACCACTGCTTGTGGCGACGCACCGCGATCGCGAGGTTCTCGAACACGGTCATCTGCTCGAGCACGCCGGGGGTCTGGAACTTGCGGCAGATCCCGGCGCGCACGATGCGGTGCTCGGCGAGCCGGGTGACGTCCTGGCCGCGGAACACCACGCGGCCGGCCGTCGCGCGGGTCCGGCCGATCACGGTGTCGAGCAGCGTCGACTTGCCGGCGCCGTTGGGGCCGATGATGACGCGCGCGGTGCGCGGAAAGATCTGCAGCGAGATGCCGTCGATCGCGCGGAAGCCATCGAACGTGACGTGGAGGTCCTGGACGTCGAGCAGCGGCTCAGCCATGGCGGGTCCCCTCGCTGGTGACCGGCGCGGCGCCGCGGCCGGACGCGCGCGCGCCGCCGAGCCGCGCCCCCAGGGCCTCGGCCACGCCCGCCAGGCCGCGCGGCGCGGCGACCACGACGAGGATGAACACCAGGCCCATGATGTAGAGCCAGGCGTCGGGCCACGCGCTCGAGATCGAGTCCTTGCCGAGGTTGACCAGGAGCGCGCCGATCAGCGCGCCGGAGAGGCTCGCGCGCCCGCCGACCGCGACCCAGACCACCATCTCGATCGACGGCACCACGCCGACCATCGCCGGCGAGATCAGGCCCAGGTGCAGGGTGTGCAGCGCGCCCGCGATCCCGGCGAACACGCCGGCCACGACGAACACCAGGATCTTGTACGGCGCGGGGCTGTAGCCGAGGAACCGCACGCGGTTCTCGCCGTCGCGCACCGCGGTGACCAGCCGGCCGGCCTGGGTCGCGCCGAGCACGCGCGCGCCGGCGTAGGCGAGCGCCGCCAGCGCCACGGTCGCGAGGTGCAGCCACACCCGCGTGCGATCGTCGCCCAGCGGCGCGCCGAACAGCGTGTCGAAGTTGGTGAGGCCGTTGAACCCGCCGGTCGTGCCCTGCTGGCTGATCAGCAGGGTCGCAAATGCCAGCGCGAGCGCCTGGGTGATCAGCGCGATGTAGACGCTGGTCATCCGGCGCCGGAACACCAGCCAGGCCAGCACGAGCGCGCCGGCGGCCGGCACGACGATCACCGCGGCGAGCGACAGCCCGGCGCTGGTGAACGGCTGCCACCACAGCGGCAGCGCGTCCACGCCATTCCACTGCATGAAGTCGGGCAGCTCGCCCGCCGGCAGGCTCACCAGCTTGAGGTGCATCGCCAGCGCGTAGCCGCCGAGCCCGAAGAACACGCCCTGGCCGAGCGGCAGCACGCCGCCGTGCCCCCACACCAGGACGATGCCCATCGCCAGGACGCCGAGCGAGAGGAACCGCCCGGCGAGCGTCAGGTGATACGAGCCCAGGTAGAGCGGCGCCAGCGCGAGCGCGACGAACGGCAGGGCCGGCACGACCCAGCGCCTGATCACGTGTCCTCCAGCGCCCGCGACCGCGCCGCGACCAGGCCGCGCGGGCGGAACTGCAGGAACGCGACGACCAGCAGCAAGAGGATCACCTTGGCGAAGCTGATGCTGGTGAACGTCTCGGCGACCGCCGAGGCCACGCCGATCAAGAGCGCCGCGATCGCGGTGCCGCGCAGCGTGCCCATGCCGCCGAGGATCACGACCAGGAACGCATCGACCACGTAGCTCTGGCCGACCGTCGAGGTCACCGGGGCGATCAGCGCCAGCGCGCCGCCCGCCAGCCCCGCGACGCCCGAGCCCAGCGCGAACACCAGCAGATCGACGCGCCGGGTATCGACGCCCAGCGCCGACGCCATGCCGCGGTGCTGGTTGACTGCGCGGATGTAGAGTCCGGCGCGGGTCCGGTTGAACAGCAGCACCATGCTGCACAGCACGAGCCCCGCCAGTCCGATGATGAACAGCCTCACGTGCGCGAACGCGAGGCCCGCGAGCGGGCCATGATCGATCGCGAACGAATCGGCGAGCCACGGCGGCGCCGTCACCTCGACGCCGGTCGAGCCGAACTCGTCGCGCGCCAGCTGCTGGAGCACGAGGCTCACGCCCCACGTCGCGAGCAGGGTGTCGAGCGGCCGGCCGTACAGCCGGCGGATCAGCACGCGCTCGAGCACCGCGCCGAGCACCGCGCTGCCGAGGAACGCGAGCGGCAGGCCGAGCGCGACCCCGGCGCCGGGCGCCCACTGGTGCGCGACGTACATCAGGAACCCGCCGGCCATCACGAACTCGCCGTGCGCCATGTTGATGACGCGCATGAGGCCAAAGCTCAGCGACAGCCCGAGCGCGGCGAGCAGCAGGATCGAGGCGAGGCTGAGGCCGTCGAACAGCTGGCCGAGCGCCAGGGCGAGCGAGCTCATGGCCGGTGGGCTCCGCGGACCTCGTTCACTTGGGGGGCCCGCAGGTCTTTCCGGGGAAGCTCATCGGATCGTACGGCTCCGGCTTGACCGGCTCCGCCGAGCTCCACACGATGGTGAACTGCGCGTCGGGCTGCGCCTGCCCCACGAGCACCTTCTGGTACAGGCTGCCGTTGCCGTCGAACCTGGCCTTGCCCATCGCGGTGTCGACCTCGACGCCGGGCGCCGCGGCGCGGACCGCCTTGGGCTCGAACGACTTGGCCTTCTCGACCGCCGCCTTCCAGGCGTAGACATCGAGGTAGCCGTGGACCATCGGATCGCTCATCACGGCGTCGGCGCCGAACTTGGCCTTGTAGGCGGCGATGAACTTCTTGTTGCCCGGGGTATCGAGGCTCTGGAAGTAATTCCACACCGCGTAGTGGCCGGCGACCAGCGTGGGGCCGATCGTGACGGTCTCCTGCTCGGCGATCGAGAACGAGATGATCGGCAGCTTGGCCGCCGTCATGCCCGCGGCGGCAAACTGCTTGAAGAATGCCACGTTCGAGTCGCCGTTCAGCGTGTTGATGATGACGTCGGGGTTGCCCGACTTGATCTTGTTGATGATGCCGCCAAAGCTGGTCCCGCCGAGCGGCATGTACTCCTCACCGACCAGCGTGATGCCGGGCGTCGCGCCGATGTGCTTCTTCAGGATCAGGTTGGCCGTGCGCGGAAACACGTAGTCCGAGCCGAGCAGGTAGATCTTCTTGAAGCCCTTCTTGATCGCCCACTCGAGCGCGGGCAGCGCCTGCTGGTTGGGCTGCGCCCCCGAATACATGATGTTCGGCGAGCACTCGTTGCCCTCGAACTGCACCGGATACCACAGCAGGCTCCCGGCCTTCTCGAACACCGGCAACATCGCCTTGCGGCTCGCCGAGGTCCAGCCGCCGAACACCGTGACCACGCCGCTCTGCTGGATCAGCTTCTGCGCCTTCTGCGCGAACGTCGCCGGCTCGGACGCGCCGTCCTCGACGACGGGGGCGATCTTCTTGCCCATCACGCCGCCGGCCGCGTTGATCTCGTCGATCGCCAGCATCGTGGCGTTCTTGACCGTGATCTCGCTGATCGACATCGTGCCGGTCAGCGAGTGCAGCACGCCGACCTTGACGTCGTCTGCGAGGGCGAGCGATGGAGCGACGGCGAGCACTGCGGCGACCATGGCCGCCGAACGAATCGAGCACGACATGCTGATCCTCCCAGACGCGCGATGGTTCGCGCCATCGATGAGAGTAGAGATCGGCGGTTTCTCGCGAGTGTCGCGAAAGTAAAATCGCCAAGTCCGCCGGGGGACGGCCGGGGACGGCTCAGGCCGGCGCCGCCGGATCGGCGTCGGGTGGAACATCGAACAGCTCGGCCAGCTCGTCGGCCTTCTTGGCCGCGTCGTGGCGGGCCAGATCGATCAGATCGGCGGCGAACGCGCCGTCGAACAGCAGGTACGACAGCATATCACTCTCGTGGCGCGCCTCTCCGGATGCCAGCCGCTGGATCAGCCGCCGCGCGACGCGGCCGTGGACCTTGAGCCGGCCCGACGCGACAAACTGGGCGGCGAGCATCCCGATGTCCTCGGACGGCCGGACGTGCACCGCCTGGATCCGGCGCAGCGGCGCGCCGCGCAGCCCGACCAGCGCGGTGTTCATCATCTCCTCGAAGCGCTCGCCGAACGACTGCGTGCCGGCCTCGAGGATGAGGTTGATCCGCTGCATGCGCGCCAGGTCGTACTCCGTATGATCGAGCAGCAGCGCATTGAGCGCCTTGCCGGCCAGGAACATCGGCTTGGGGAACGCCAGCGCCCGCTCGCGCTGCTCGTCCTCCGAGGCCGACGCGACGTGGCGAAGCGAGACCAGCAGCATGCGATCGGCGCCGAGCCGGATCGCCGGCGACATCGGCGTGTTCTGGCGCAGGCCGCCGTCGGTGTAGTAGTCGTCGCCGATCTTGACCGCCGGGAACAGCATCGGGATCGCCGCCGATGCCAGCACGTGGCGCGGGCCGATCCGCGCGGCGCGGTGACGGACGAACGGATCGCGGCTCCACTCGCGAGGCACCGGATCGGCGCTCGACAAGAACACCACGGTGTGGCCGGTCCCGACGTGGGTCGCCGACACCGAGATCGCCGAGAGCTGGCGCGACCGGAGGTTGCGATCGATCGTGCGCCACGGGATCACCTTGAGCACGAAGCGCTCGAGGCCGTTGGTGTCGAGCAGGCCGCCGTACCGGAAGCTGCCGGGCGCGGGCGGCGGCGGATCGCCACCGAGCATGAGCCGCGCGGCGCGCATCACGTCGAGCGGCGACAGGCTGATCAGCTCCTCGAGGTGGAGCGCGCGCCACGCGGCGACGATCTGCTCACCTTGTCGGCCCGGGTCCTCCATCGTCGCTGCGAGAAACGCGGCGTTGATCGCGCCGACCGACGTCCCGCTCACGATGTCGATCGGGACGTGGCGACCGAGCCGCTTCGCCAGATCCGTCCGCAGGTAGTGAATGATCCCGGCTTCGTAGGCGCCGCGCGACCCACCGCCCGAGAGCACGAAACCGATCCGAGGTCGTGAGCGGACTTGCACCGTGGTCATTGTAGACGCAACCGACACCCGGCGTCGTGTTCCCGACGCTACCGCGGACTGACATTTGGCCTCACACTCGCTCTACCGTGGACAAGCTCTCCGCCGCTCCCTCGATCGACCGTCCGGACCCGCCGGCTCCAGACAGCGCCCCCCACCGCCGCAGCGCGGGCCTCCGACACGAACGCACCCTCGCGTCGCGCCAGTTCGCCGATGGCGTGTTCCGCAACACGGCGGTGACGCCAGCGGGAGTTCAGGGCGGCTTCCTGCCGATGTTCGGCGAGCTCTTGTTCGGCGGCCAGGAGCGGCGTCCGGCGGCGCCGCTGCCCCTCGACCGGCCGCACGAGCGCTGGGCTGCGCGCGCCGACACGGGGTTCCGCGCGACCTGGCTCGGCCACAGCACGGTGCTGCTCGAGCTCGATGGCCACCGCGTGCTCACCGATCCCGTGTTCGGCCAGCGCGTCTCGCCGGTCAGCTTCCTCGGCCCGCGGCGGTTCCACCCGGTGCCGGCCACGCTCGCCGAGCTGCCGCCGCTCGATCTGATCTTGCTGTCGCACGACCACTTCGATCACCTCGATCGCTCGACGATCACGCAGCTGGCGCGCACGGGCGTGCCGATCGTCACCGCGCTGGGGGTGGGCGCGCACCTCGAGCGCTACGGCTTCGCGCCGGACCGCATCACCGAGCTCGACTGGCACGAGTCGGTGCAGATCGCCGGCCTCCGGCTCACCGCCACGCCGGCGCAGCACTTCTCCGGCCGCCGGATCGGCGGCCGCAACACCACGCTGTGGGCCTCGTGGGTGATCCAGTCCGAGCGCCGCAAGGTGTTCTTCTCGGGGGACACCGGCCTGACTCCGGAGTTCGAGGCGATCGGCCGCACCTACGGCCCGTTCGACCTCGTCATGCTCGAGATCGGCGCCTACCACCCGTCCTGGGGCACGATCCACCTCGGCCCCGAGAACGCCCTCGAGGCGTTCCGCATGCTCGGCGGCGGCACCCTGCTGCCGGTGCACTGGGGCACCTTCAGCCTTGGATTTCACGCATGGAACGATCCAGCCGAGACGCTGCTCGAACGCGCAGGTCAGCTCGGCGCGCGCATCCTCACGCCGCGGCTCGGCGCCGCGTTCGAGCCCGAGCAGCTCGACGGGCCGTCGCCGTGGTGGCGCTGTGTCCCCTCGCGGCACACGCGCGCGCAGCTCGCGCCCGCCGCCGCCGAGCCGAGCGCGACGTAGCCGCGCGGCGCTATCGCGCCAGGCCGGTGAGGTGGCGCGATTCGATCACCTGGCCCAGCGTGAAGCGAAAGGTCGCGCCCTTGCCAGGCGCGCTGTCGGCCCAGATCCGGCCGCCGTGGCGCCGCACGATCCGCTGCGCCGTCGCCAGGCCGATCCCGGTGCCCTCGAACTCGGCCGCGGTGTGCATGCGCTGAAACGGCTCGAACAGCTTGGTGGCGCGCGCGGCGTCGAACCCGGCGCCGTCGTCGCGCACGAACCACGCGCCGTCCTGGCTGCCGACCTCGATATGGGCGGTCGGCTGCTTGGAGGTGAACTTCCAGGCGTTGCCCAGGAGATTCTCGAGCAGCACGCGGACCAGCCGGGGGTCGCCGCGCGCCGGCAGCGCCTCGGGGATCACGACGTCGACCTGGCGCCCCGGGTTCGCCTTGCCGAGCTCTCCCACGATATCGCGCGACACCTGGGCGAGATCGAAGGCGCCCGGGTGGAGCGCGCTGCGCGTCATCTTCGAGAGCTGCAGCAGGTCGTCGATCAGATCGTTCATCCGGCTCGCGGCGCCCGAGATCCGGTCGAGGTAGAGCTTGCCGTCGTCGAGGGCGGCCGCGTGATCCTCGATCAGGATCTGGCTGAAGCCCTTGATCGCGCGCAGCGGCGCCCGCAGATCGTGCGACACCGCGTACGAGAACGCTTCGAGCTCGCGGTTGACCGCCTCGAGCTGCTCGGTGCGCTCGGCGGCGCCGTGCTCGAGGTGGGCGAGCAGCTCGACGTTCGCCACCGCGCTCGCCGTCAGCTCGGCGAGCGCCTGGAGCAGCCGAACCGCGGTCTCCGGCGGTCGATACCGGGTCGCCCAGTAGCTGCCGATCGCCCCGACCGGATCGCTCCGGCGGATCGGCACCATGGCGAGGCTCGTGACCAACGGCGGGCGGTGCGCGTCGCCGCGGGTCCGCGGATCATCGTCGAGATCTTCGATCACCACCGCCTCGCGGTGCAGCATCGACCAGCCGCTGACGCAGTCCTCGAGCGCGACCCGCCGGCCCTTCCGCCGCGGCGCGATCGCATCTTCCTCGGCGCAGTAGCAGGCGTCGCCGTCGCGCAGCACGACCGTCGCGCCGTCGGCCAACGTCAGCTCGCGCGCCACCGCCTGCACGAGGGCGACGATCGTCGGCAGATCGCGCGCCTGCGACAGCTCCTGCGCGACCACCATGAGTCGCTCCATGCCCCGTATATAGGCAGTCGTGTCGTCGCTCAACGTGAGTGGTAGCTCGGCCGTCCGGAGCGATTCGTGAGTGGCCTGGACGTGAGTCGGGTCCACGGGGAGCGGCCGCGACGGGGATTGGCGTTCGTGGGGCAACGCCGCCCCGGGGCAACGCGACTTCCGGCCGCGTCGCTCGGTGTAGGTTCGCGAGCAGGCGCCCCCTCTCGATCGCCGCACTCCGCGCCCTCCATGACTCCGGTTGCTTCGTACGCCCACCCGTGGGACGCGTGGGAAGCGCCCGGCTGCTCGTCCGCGCCGGTGACCGCGCGCTCGCAGCGTCATCGGGCGGCTTCGCATGCACGCGTGGCCACGCCGCCGCCGGCCAACGCCGCTTCCGGAACGGCCACGCCGACGCGCCCGATCGCGCGGGCGGGTCCGGGGCTGGGTTCAGCGCGGGCCGCGATCGAGATCGGTCATGAGGCGCGAGAACCGCTTCACGATCGCCAGGGTCGAAGCGTCGCGATCATAGATGCTGTACCAGCCCTGCTGCTCGTGCGGCGGATCGCCGACGAACGGTTGCCCCGGTTGCCAGAACGCGCCCGGCGTGACCGGCCGGGCCTCGCCGGCGAACGCCCAGAAGTTGGTGCCCGCCACGTCGTTGGTCCTGGCGAACGCATAGAAGTGTCCGAACAGCTCGGTGTAATACCGATCTC